>Ga0208612_1000233_pt1 | contig 27685 bp, 23 predicted proteins | sample AntDryMetagUQ889_FD_188089 | JGI IMG/M metagenome (GOLD analysis project Ga0208612, IMG submission 188089) | Polar desert microbial communities from Antarctic Dry Valleys - UQ889 (SPAdes) | ecosystem: Environmental > Terrestrial > Soil > Desert | place: Antarctic Dry Valleys | collected 2008-12-31 | reverse complement strand
CGATCCGCTCGGCGAGCTCGCGTACGTACGCGCCGTGGTAGCCGTCCTCGGGCACCGGGCGACCCGCGGCGGCGGCCATCAGCGAGGCGCCGAAGCTGTCCATCTGCGCGCCGCGGTCGTTGACGTAGAACTCGCGCGCCACGTCCGCCCCGCAAGCGGTCAGCGTGCGGGCGAGCGCGTCGCCGAGCGCCGCCCAGCGGGTGTGCCCGAGGTGCAGCGGCCCGGTGGGGTTCGCGGAGATGAACTCGACGTTGACCCGCTGCCCGGCGAGCGTGCGGAGCTCCCCGAGCAGGCGCGTTTTGCCCATTCCGGGATCGCCGAGCAGGAGAACGATGCGGCCGCGCCCGGCGACGAGGTCTCCCAGCGCGCCCAGTAGCTGTGCCATCTCATCGTCTCGGCCCGCCAGCGGCGTCGCTCCGACCTCGGTCCCGCGAGCCTTCGGCCCGACGAGACGCGAGGCCCTGACGCGCGCCGTTCGACCCTTCACCTCGAACTCGCTGGCGGGCTCGAGGACGAAGCGGTGCGCGAGTCGGCGGGCCGCGGCCTCGCCGATCAGGATCGTGCCCGGGGCGGCAAGCGATTGCAGCCGCGCTGCGACGTTGGTGGCGTCCCCGAGCGCGACCGATCCAGGCTCGGCGCCGCCGACCTGGCCCACGGCCGCCTGACCGCTATTGATCCCGACCCGAACGGCGAAGTCTGCGAGCCCCCACGCCGCCTCCACTTCGCGGGCGTACTCGGCGACGACCTCGAGAATGCGGAGACCGGTACGAGCAGCGCGCTCGGGGTCGTCATCGTGCGCGGCCGGCACGCCGAAGTACGCGCAGATCCCGTCGCCCGCGTAGGCCTGCACCATGCCTCCGTACTCCTCGACGGCTCGGCTCATCATGGTCACGCACTCGCCCACGAGCGCCTTCACCTCGTCGGGCGCGAGTCGTTCCCCGAGCGCGGTCGAGCCCACGATGTCGGCGAAGAGGATGGTGACCGGGCGGACCTCATCCGCGGGGGTCGACGCGTCGGTCATGAGCGGAAGTATGGAGGCGATGTTGCGGATGACACGCTCGTGTCCGAGACTGAAGCCGTGGAGTGGCCGCTGCTCGCAGATCTCCCTCCCGAGGACGTCCGGGAGCTGCTCTCGATCGCCCGCCGGCGGACGTTCGAGAAAGGCGAGGTCGTCTTCCACCGCGATGACCCCGCCGAGTCGCTCCACCTGATCGTCCGGGGCCGCTTCGCGGCGCGCGTCGCGTCGCAGGTCGGAGACAGCGTCCTGCTCGACGTGCTCGGGCCGGGCCAGGCGTTCGGGGAGCTCGCGCTTCTCCTTCCCGGCGAGCGTCGCTCCGCGACGGTATCGGCGCTCGAGGACGGCGAGACGCGCTCGGTCTTCCGCGACGACTTCGCGCGGCTTCAACGCAGCCATCCGGGCGTGAAGGACGTGCTCCTGCGACTCCTGGCCGAGCAGGTTCGCCGAACGAGCGACCGGATCGTCGAAGCGCACCACGTCGACGCGGACACCCGCGTTCGCCGGCGGCTCTGTGAACTCGCCGCGATCTACGCCGACGGCGAGCGCGAGGCGGTGGTGCCGCTCACTCAGGACGACTTGGCCTCGATGGCCGGCACCTCGCGGGCCACCGTCAACCGCGTTCTCAGAGAGGAACAGAAGAGCGGGGCGGTCATGCTGGAGCGCGGACGCGTAACGCTGCTCGATGTGGAGGCGATCAGGAGCCGTTGCCGCTGGGTCCGGTGAGCTCGGTCAGCGTCGGCCGTAGCCGGGCGGCCAGCGTCGGCGCTGCTCGTTCGAGCTCTGCGGCGAGCGCATCGGCGGCGACGGCGAGCGCGCGCCATAGCTCCCCCTCGTCGAGCGAGCGCACGAGTGTTCCCTCGAGCGGCGCCGTGAGATCCGGCGGAAGCAGATCAGCGCCTTTCGCGTATGCCGTCGTGTGGCCGAGCCTCGAGCAGGCAAGCGCGAGCACCTGATCGCGGATACCGCCGATCAGGTACTCCGCCTGCCAGGGCTTGCCGCGCTCTATGCATGCGCGCGCATGCAGAACGTGGTGCCAGGCCATGCCGGCGAGACTGTCGAACGGAGTCGGCTCGCTCGCAATGGGCTCGGCGGCTTTCCCGAAGACAGATCGCCAGCTCGGGCCGCGCGGGCCGAAGTCCCCGGACAGCGTGAAAGAGATGTCGACCTCGAGACAACGCGGCAGCAGGAACACTCGATAGACACTCGAGCCGGACTGCAGATCCCAGTGGTGGAGCGCTCCGAAGTCTCCGTGGAGGAGCTCCGCCCACTGTTCGAGTGCCGGAGCAAGCTCGCCGAGGATCGAGAACGCCAGATCGATGTCCGACCACTCGTCGCTGTCATCCGCGGCATATGAGCCGGTGATCGCTGCCGCGATGACGCACGGGTCGGTCTCGGCGAGCCTGAGTAGACGTTCTCGTACGCCGTCCCTTTCGTCGATTGTGAACATCGCTAACGCGAGAGGTCGTCGAGAAGAGCGCCGAGGAGGCGGTAGAAGCGCTGCGTCGCGGGAATGCTCAGGCGCTCGCCCGGGGCGTGTGGGCCGACGATCTCGGGGCCGAGGGAGATCATCTCGACGCCCGGGAGCCTGCTCCCGATCACGGCGCACTCGAGTCCGCCGTGGACGACCTCAAGAGCCGGGGCGGTCCCGAACAGGCGCTCGAACGTCGTGCGCGCGACCGCGAGGAGCTTCGAGTCGAGGTCGGGACGCCACGGCGGATACGACTTGAGGATCTCGGCCTTCGCTCCAGCCAGCCGAGCCGCGGCCTCGATTCCGGCGCCGACGTTCTCGAGCCCGGGTGAGTTGGCGCTTCGCGTCATGGAGGCGAGGGTGAGCACGCCCTCCTCGGTGCTCGCCACGTTCAAGCTCGTGCTCGTCTCGACCGTCGCCGGGAGGTGCGAGTTCATCGCGATGACTCCGCTCGAGATCGTCGCGAGCAAGTCGAGCGCACGAGACGTCGTGGACTCGGTGGCCGCAGTTAGGGCTTCGGCGGCGGTGACCGACAGGGTCAGTGCATCGTCGGAGCCGGCGTGCTGCTCGCGGATGGACGTGAACTCGCGCTCCGTTGCGTCACGGAAAGCTTGGTCGGCACCTGGGGCTACTGCGATTACCGCTCGCGCTTCCCGGGGAATTGCGTTGCGACTTACCCCGCCTTCGAGAACGGCAAGTCGGAACGGTGCCACGTCATACCCGCTCGAGAGAATCCGACCGAGCGCCTTGATCGCGTTCGCCCGACCGCGCGCGATGTCGCCGCCCGAGTGCCCGCCGCGCGCGCCCGACATCCGTACCTCCAGCGTCTCGTAGTCGTCCGGGACGGCCGTGAGGCCGAGTGGCAGCCGTGTGAACGTATGCCAGCTTCCTGCGCAGCCGATGGTGATCGCCTTGTCGCTCGTCCCGTCCAGGTTGAGGAGCAGTCGTCCTGAAACAAGGGAGGGATCGAGGTTCTTGGCGCCGTCGAGACCTTGCTCCTCCGACACCGTGAAAAGCAGCTCGAGCGGCCCGTGCGCGGCCTCGGGATCCTCGGTTACCGCCAGCGCCGCCGCGACCCCGATGCCGTTGTCCGCACCGAGTGTTGTCCCGTCGGCGACGAGCCAGTCGCCGTCGCGGACGACATTGATCCGTCCCTCCCGCGGGTCGTACGGGCTGTCCGGATCCCGCTCGCAGACCATGTCCAGGTGCGCTTGCAGGACGACCGTCCGCGCGCCCTCGCGCCCAGCTGAAGCCGGCACACCTACGACGACGTTGCCCTCGCTGTCGACCGCGGTCTCGAAACCGCGCTCGACTGCCCACCTGAGAACGTGCTCCCGCGCCTCCGCTTCTTCCTTCGGAGGCCGTGCGATGCGGGTCAGCTCTGCGAAGCGAGCCCAGACGCCGGCAGGTTCCAGGCCTTCGAAGGCGCTCATTTCCGCAGCGTCAACGCCGCGCCCACGAACAGCAGGGCGAGTCCCGCCAGTCGCGGCCAGCTGACCGCTATCCGCTCGACGCCGAACCAGCCGTTGCGGTCGATTACCGTCGCGAGCGTGAACTGGGCAGCGATCAGCACCGCAGTCGTCGCGACGAGCCCGATGCGCGGCCCGGCGACCGTGATCGCGAGGATGATGAGCGCGCTCATGACGCCGCCGAGCAGCATCCACTTCGGGGCGCCGAGTGCATCTCCGACTCCTCCTAGAGAGCGTCGCACGAGGATCAGCACCGTGAGCGCGAGCAGGGCTCCGATCACCGATGCGGTCGCGACGGCCTCCAGGTTCCCGACGCGATCCCCGAGCCGTCCCTGAACGGCGATCTGCACCGCTCCGCCGAAGCCGGCAGCGAGCGCGAGCAGGGCTGCGACTCCGGTCGAGCTCACCTTGCGGACGCTATACGCTCCCCGCGTCATCAGACGAAGGGAGAGCACATGATCCGCGCGTTCGTCCTATTCGAGTCCGAGCCCGATGCCGAGCACTACCGCCGGCATATCGACGACTTCGCGTCCAAGGTCTCGTGCAGGGCATTCCGGCACGGGAAGATCTTCGGATCGCCGTTCGGGGAGCCCACGTTTCGTCAGTACGCGGAGTTCGAGTGGGACGACATGGAGTCGTTCAAGGAGGCGGAGAACTCGGAGGCGTTTGCAGCGACGGGCGCAGACGCGATGTCGATGGGCGTCCCCTTCAACGTGCACTTCGCGGAAGTCACAGAGGAGTGACCGAGCCGACGCACCCCCGCCCACGCGACCCGGCGGAGTTCGGCTTCGAGACGATCGTGTACGAGAAGGCGGCGCCTCGCGCGACGATCCGGCTCAACCGGCCGGACGTCCTGAATGCGTTCGACTTCCGCATGCTCAGGGAGATCGCGCGCGCCTGCGAGGACGCGTCGTGGGACGACGACGTGCGCGCGGTCGTGGTGACAGGCACCGGACGGGCGTTCTGCGTCGGCGCCGATCTTCGCTCCTGGGACGAGGACTATCTGGGCAAGCCGAAGGAGTATTGGAAGTGGTTCGGGGCCTTCAAGGATGCACATGACCGGCTGCGCGAGATCGGCAAGCCGACGGTCGCGCGGATCAACGGGATCGCGGTCGGTGGCGGGAACGAGCTGCAGATGGCGTGCGATCTGGCGGTCATGGTCGACTCGGCGTTCATCCGGCACGTGGGGCTCGAGCACGGCTCCGTTCCGGCGGGAGGCGCGACGCAGTGGCTGCAGCTCATGGTCGGCGACCGGCGTGCGCGGGAGATCGTCTTCCTCTGCGACGAGGTTCCCGCGGCGCAGGCAGTGGAGTGGGGGCTCGTCAACCGGGCGGTGCCCGAGGCGGAGCTGGACGCAGTCGTCGACGAGCTGGTCGAGAAGCTCGCAGCCAAGCTCCCTCAGACGACGCGCTACGCAAAGCAGCAGCTGAACGTCTGGCGTGACTTCGCCTGGCACCAGACGGTCGGCCACGCGCGCGACTGGCTCGCGATGTCGATGATGGGCGACGAGGCCCAGGACGCCGTGCGCGCCTTCCTGAATCGCGAGAAGGCGTGAATCACGACGAGATGATCAAGGGTCTGCAGGATGCGCTCTCGGTGCGCCGTGTCGTCGGCGATCCAGTAGAACGGGACGGCGTGACGGTGATTCCGGTGGCCGCTGTCCGCGGAGGCTGGGGTGGGGGCGGCGGAACGAGTGGCGGTGCCGGGTTCGGCCTTCGCTCACGTGGTGTCGGCGCGTACGTCGTGAAGGACGGAGAGGTGCGCTTCGAGCCCGCGGTCGATGTGACACGGATCGCGCTGGCAGGGCTGGCTGCAGGCGCGCTCGCCGCGTACCTGTTTCGTCCTCGGCGTTAGTCTGCTCCCGTGTCCGAGGTTCTCACCGATCGAGCCGGCGCGGTGCTCACGATCACCCTTAACCGGCCAGAGGTCTTCAACGCCTTCAACCGCGCGCTCCACGCCGCGCTCCGCGATGCGCTGGAGGAGGCGGCCGACCCCGACGTTCGAGCAGTGGTCATCACGGGCGCGGGCCGCGGTTTCTGCTCCGGGCAGGACTTGAAGGAGTTCTCGGAGCTTCCCGGCGGCATCCGGGAGGCGCTCGAGGGCACGTACCACCCGAACATCCGCGCGATCCGCGCGCTCGAAAAGCCGGTGATCGCGGCGATCAACGGCCCGGTCGCGGGCGCCGGGCTCTCGCTCGCGTGCGCCTGTGACGTCCGCATCGCCTCCGACAAGGCGACCTTCGTCCCCGGGTTCATCGGAATCGGGTTGATCCCAGATGCGGGCGGCTCCTGGTTCGTCCACCGACTGCTCGGCTTCGCGAAGGCGTTCGAATGGATGGTCTCGAACCGACGGCTCGGCGCGAACGAGGCGCTCGCGTGGGGGCTCGTCTCCGAGGTGGTGGCAGCGGACGACCTCTCGCCCCGGATAGACGAGCTCTCGGCGTGGTACGCCGAGCTGCCGACACGAGGCGTGGCGATGACGAAGCAGCTCTTCGAGCACGCCTACACGGCATCGCTCGAGGAGCAGCTCGAGCTCGAGGCGGAGCTCCAGCAGGCCGCCACGTCGACCGAGGACTTCGGCGAAGGCGTCCAAGCCTTCCTCGACAAGCGTCCGCCGAGCTTCGGCGGAATGTAAAGGCTGTGTCAGACACAGGCTTTGTCAAGGACCCGTGTGCCAAGACAGTCAACGTTTTTCCACGACGAAGGCCTTCTTGAGAGTCGACCGTTACCTTCGCTCTCATGCCTCGCGCTCCACGGGAGTTCCGGCCCGGCGAGATCTACCACCTCTACTCGCGAGGAAGCAACCGCCAGCAAATCTTCCGGTTCGATTCGGACCGTGTGGACTTTCTCGGTTGTCTGGAACGGGTCGTAGTTCGGCACAAGCTCGAGTGTTTTGCGTATTGCCTCATGCCAAACCACTTCCACCTTGTTGTCGAAACATCCGACGGCCTGCTTTCGGATGCGATGAAGTCTCTGAACGGGCGATATGCGCTCCGCTTCAACCGTCGGTACAAGACCGACGCTCACCTGTTCAAGAACCGATTCGGCGCCACGTTGCAGGGCTCGGATGCCCAACTGATCTGGACCCTGCGATACGTGCTTCGGAATCCCGTGGAAGCGGGGGTCTGCGCAGAGGCGCATGACTGGGAATGGAGCAGCTACAGGGCGTCAGTCGGCGAGGTCGTACCCCCGCGATTTCTCGCCATCAGGAGACTCTTGTCGTACTTTGGGGACACGCCTGCGATGGGCATGGTGCGATTCCGAGAACTCGTCGATTGGTGACGCCGACCCGTTCGGTGTCTGACACCGGGGTTATCAGCGCGGTCGACTACCACACCGGCGGCGAGCCCTTCCGGATCGTCACCGGCGGTGTCGAGAGCCCGCGGGGCGCGACGATCCTCGACAAGCGGCGCGACGCGCTCGAGCGACTCGACCATGTCCGCCGGCTGCTGGTCTTCGAGCCCCGCGGCCACGCGGACATGTACGGCTGCTTCGTCGTCGAGCCAAACGACGAGGGCGCGGATCTCGGGGTTGTGTTCTTCCACAACGCCGGGTATTCGACCGCGTGCGGGCACGGCACGATCGCGCTCGTGACGTGGGCGCTCGACGAGGGAGTCGTAGAGCGCCGGGAGGGCGAGAACCACGTTGTGGTGGACGTCCCTTCGGGGCGGATCCAGACCTGGGCGCAGGTGGAGAGTGGCCGCGTCCGCTCCGTTCGGTTCCGAAACGTACCCGCGTTCGTGTGGGGCGAGGGAGTGACGGCCGGTGAGCATTCGGTCGATGTCGCCTTCGGCGGCGCCTTCTACGCCTCGCTCGAGGAACGGGTCGAGCCGCGCGAGCTACCCCGGCTGACCGAGCTGGGGCGGGAGCTCAAGCGGACGCTGGAGGAGCAGAACGAGATCGTCCACCCGCTCGAGCCCGAGCTACGCGATGTCTACGGGGTCATCTTCTGGCAGGAGGAGGCCGGCTCGCCGCTGACCCAGCGCAACGTCACCGTCTTCGCGGACGGAGAGGTGGACCGCTCGCCCTGTGGGAGCGGGACGACCGCCCGGCTCGCGCTTCTCGATCGCTCGGGCCGGCTTCCCCGAGGCGACGAGCTACGGCATCTGAGCATCGTCGGCTCCGAGTTTCGCGCACGAGTAGTTGGAGATGCGAATCTCGCCGGGGTGCCGGCGGTCGTGGCCGAGGTCGAGGGCAGCGCCTATCGCACCGGTGAGCACGTCTTCACTCTGGACGAGGAGGATCCGCTCGGCGAGGGCTTCCTCCTCCGATGACCAGGTGACTGTCACCGGCCGTTTCGTTGACTGTCACCCGCGTTTACGTGCACTACGGCGCATGTTTTCACCCCGGGTCGGGTAGACCGAAGCATCGTCAACGCTAGCCAGGCACTACCGAAGCGATACACATCCGCGACCCTGATCGCCCGCGGCGGGATGGGGGAGGTGTATCGCGCGATCGACTCCGTCCTCGAGAGGAAGGTGGCCGTCAAGCTGCTCTCGGAGCGGCACGCCCGAGACGAGGACGCCCATGCCCGCTTCCGCCGTGAGGCGCTCTCCGCCGCGCGCCTCTCCGGGGCTCCGCACGTGATCACGGTCTTCGACGTCGGCGAGCACGGCGCGCAGCCGTACATCGTCATGGAGTACCTCGAGGGTGGCTCCGTGTTCGACCGTCTACGCGAGGGTCGAGTCCCGCCCGCGCTTGCGCTCGACTGGCTCGACCAGGCGGGACAGGCGCTCGACCGGGCACACGCCGACGGGATCGTCCACCGCGACGTGAAACCGGCGAATCTCCTCCTCGACCGGGATGGAAGCATCGTCGTCTCGGATTTCGGCATCGCCTCCACGTCGGGCTTCGACACGCTGACCCTCCCCGGCACCGTCCTCGGCACCGCCGGCTACCTCTCCCCGGAGCAAGCTCGCGGGGAGCCTGCGACGGCAGCGAGCGACCGCTACGGCCTCGGGGTTGTCGCGTTCGAGCTCTTGACGGACCGGCGCCCGTTCGAGGGCGAGACAGCTGCGACCGAGGCGTTCGCCCACGTGACAGCGCCGGTACCGAGCGCAGAGCTGATCGAGCCCGAGCTCCCCAATGGCGTGGACGAGGTGCTCCGCCGCGCGCTTGCGAAGAGTCCTCGAGATCGACCGGAGAGCTGCGCGGAGCTCGTCGCCGATCTCCGCAGTACGTTCAAGAGTGCGGAAGCCACGACTCGTGTGCTCCCTGCTCTCCGCTCGACTCGGGCGGCGTCCACATCGGTGCAGCCACGGGCTCGGCATCGGCCGAGGCGTTGGCGAACCAAGAGCCTTGTCGTCGGAGCTCTCGCTCTCGCGGGCCTCGGCCTGGCCGCGCTCCTTGGCTCGACGCTCGACTCCGGCGAGCGCGCGGAGCGAACCACTCGACCTCCTGCCTCGACGCTGACCCAGACGCCACCCCCGACGACGATCACCGAAACCACAACAGCGACCGAAACCATTCCGCCGCCGACGACGGAGCCTGCACCCTCGACGACAACCGCGACCACGCCCCCGGCTACGACGTCTGTCGACGGGCTAACGCTGAACAACGAGGGGTTCGCCCTCATGCAAGATGGCGACTACGCCGGCGCGCTCCCACTCCTCGAGCGGGCGGTTGCCGGTCTCACTGGCTCAGACTCGATCGGCGAGGCGTACGCGAGCTACAACCTCGCCTTCACGCGATTTGCGCTCGGGCAGTGCGACGGGGTGCTCGCCTTGCTCCAGCGCTCGGAGGACATCCAGGGGAAGCGCCGGGAGATCGACAGGCTGTACCGGCAAGCGTCCAAGGACTGCGGCGACGGTGAAGCAAGTGACGACTGAGGCCGCTACGCGAGCTGCGAGAGGATCTCGTCGTGCTCGGGGAAGCGGCCCTCGCTCTGCTTCGAGAAGTCATCCGCCCGTCCGTGACGACATCGAACTGTGACCTCTGACCAGGTGTCGCCTTCGCCTCGATCCCGGTCTTCGACTCAATCTCGGCCGCGAGACTCGCGGCCCGCTTGTCGTAGCCGTCTCAGGTCGGGCAGTAGAAGATCTCGACGCTCACGTGGCCAGCCTATCGGCGAGGAGGCTCTCCACGCGAGCCTTGGTCTGGTCGTCCGCAAGGCCGCGATAGAAGCACGTGGTCCGCCTGCGGAGGACGTCGTCGGCGTCGCGCGCCCACTCGTGTGTCGCGCCGTACCGAACCTGCGCTGCGATGTCGGGGCCGCCGGAGTGCAATCGGGCGAGAAGAGAAGGATCCTCTGTCGCCGGCGCGAGAACCTCGGGTGACAGGCTGCCGTACTGGTTGAGGAGGTGCGTCCGGATCTCGGGCTCGAGGTCCCGCGGGAAGGAAACGTGCTCGAGGCCGGTGGCCCCGGGGAGCGGCCACGGAGATATGTCGATACGCCGCAGGCCGATCTCATGTCGCAGTCGAGCGAGCGTCTCGAGAGCGATGCGGCGGTAGGTCGTGAGCTTCCCGCCGGCGACGTTGAGCATCCCTCCGGGACTTCGCGTGAACACGGTCTCACGCCGCGCGCTGACGCTGTCTCCGTCGCCGGCAGGCAATACGCGCAAGCCGGCATACGTCGCGCGCACCCGGTCCGGCGCGACGAGCGAAGAGTGGAGGGCGACGGCAGCTTCCGCGAGGATCTGCTCGACCTCGGCGGGCTCGACTGCGACGTCCACCGGGTCACCCTCGTGCGGGCTGTCGGTCGTGCCGAGGAGAAGCATGCCGTACCAGGGAACCGCGAACGTGACGCGGACGTCGTCCTGGGGGATGGTGAGGGCAGCAGTCCAGTCACCCTCAGCCGGAACGAGGACGTGCGCCCCCCTGCTCAGCCGAACGGAGGTTCCCGCGCGTGGATCCTCGAGCCGTCGCACGTGATCGACCCAGGGGCCCGCGGCGTTCACGACGAGCCGCGCCTCGACCGCGATCTCTTCCCCGTCGACATAGACCTCCGCGCCGGAGACCCGGCCTTGCACCGATCGGATCGCCGTCACCCTTGCGCCGTTGAGAACGCACCCGCCGGCGTTCGCCGCAGCCCGCACGTTCGCAAGGCAGAGACGGGCGTCGTTCGTCGTCGCGTCCGCATACAGCGCACATGACCGCAGGTCCTCGAGGCGCAGCGGCGGCACCAGCTCGCGAGCCTGCCCAGGACCGACCAGCCAGTTGAGACGCGAACGAGCCAGCACGGAGTAGAGGACGATCCCGCTTTGCACGACCGCGGGGCGGTACGGTCCACTCCGGTACAGGGGGAGCAGGAACGGGAGGCGGCGCACGAGGTGCGGCGCGACGACCTTCGCCAGCAGACGCCGCTCGTGATGTGCCTCCCGCACCAGCCCCACGTCGCCGAGACGGAGGTATCGCAGCCCGCCGTGAATGAGCTTCGAGGAGGCGCTCGACGTCGCGCCTCCGAAGTCGCCCGCATCCACGAGCGCGACGGCAAGACCGGCGCGCGCGGCGTGGGCCGCGATTCCGGCTCCGACGATTCCTCCTCCCACGACGAGCAGGTCGAAGCGGCGTTCGGCGAGCTCCGCGAGTGTGCGCTCTCGCATCACGCCGGGAGCGCGATCGCCCGGCCGACTCCGTCCGGGACGGGGAGCGCAACGTGCGCGGCCGCGGCCCGAGCGACAGCGGTTGCCACGGGCTCGACCCAAGGAGAGGCCTGGCCTCGAGCAGTGTCGACGTGCAGGAGCATCTGCTCTGCGGTCGCGAGCGTCTCGCCGCTTCGCGCATTGGTCATCGTGTGGAAGAGGTGCAGGCGCTTCTCGTCAGCGCCGAGCACCTGGGTCAAGACGTGCAGCGGCTCCAGCCCGGCGACCTCGCGCAGGTGGCGCAAGTGCGTCTCGACAGTGTACGCGCTGTGGCCGCTCCCGAGGTAGGCCGCGTCGATGCCGACCTCGCCCAGGAAGGCGTCGCTCGCATCGGCGAACACATGCAGATACCGGGCTTCGGTCATGTGGCCGTTGTAATCCACCCAGGAGGAGGCGACGGCGCTCTCGTACGGCAGGGGCTGTGCGGGATCGCGCTCTTTGGTACCCGAGCCGGCGGCATCGAAGAGACGCGTCTCATGTGCTTTCACGATCGCGCCGGCCGCGTAGTCTCGTGTGCGAAGGGCTTGCAGGAGCGCGACGAGGTTGTCGTCGCGTATCCGCTCGAGCTCTCGCACCGAGAGCCCTCCCGCCTGGTCGTCGGACTGCTCGGCGATCTTGTCGATCAGCTCGCTCGTGAGCTCGGGAACGTCGGTCAGCTTCGACCACGGCCACTCGAGTGCGGGGCCGAACTGCGCGAGAAAGTGCCGCATGCCTTCCTCGCCGCCCGCGATGCGGTACGTAAGGAACGTCCCCATCTGCGCCCACCGCAGTCCCGCGCCGTAGCGGATCGCATCGTCGACCTCCTCCACCGTCGCCACGTCGTCGTGCACGAGCCAGAGCGCCTCTCGCCACAGTGCCTCGAGCAGGCGGTCCGCGACGAAGCCGTCGATCTCCTTGCGCACGCGAAGCGGCTTCATGCCGAGCGAGGAATAGAAGGACAGCGCACGCTCGACCGTATTCTCGGAGGTCTGCTCGCCCGCGACGACCTCGACCAGAGGCAGAAGGTAGACGGGGTTGAACGGATGGCCGACGACGAACCGCTCCGGATTCTCCATGTCCGCCTGGAGCCGCGTGGGAAGTAGGCCGGAGGTCGAGGAGCAGACGAGGGCATCCGGCGGGGCGTGGCCCTCGATCTCGGTGAGCAGCCGCCGCTTGAGGATCTCATCCTCAGGCACGCTCTCCTGGATCACGTTCGCGTCGCGTACCGCTTCCTCCAGGGAGCGCGCGACGGACGCGACACCGCGGATGCGCGGCGCCATGGTCAGCTGCGCCCATGCCCGCTCGGCGTTCTCGAGCACCTCGCTCAGGCGGCGTTCGGCCTCGGGATGTGGGTCGTACAGCCTGACGTCGACGCCGTTCTCGACGAGGCGGCCTGCCCACCCGCCCCCGATGACACCACCGCCGACGAGAGCGACCCGTGTCATCAGGCGGCCGTCAGATCGAGCTTCTCGCGGGTCTCCGCAGGGTCGAGCACGCGGACGTTCATCGCCTGGAGGATCGCTACGGCTCGCTCGACGAGCTGCGCGTTGGATGCCTTCACGCCACGCTCGAGCCAGAGGTTGTCCTCGAGCCCGACGCGGACGTTGCCGCCGACGGCCGGCGCGAGCGCTACGTACGCGAGCTGCAAGCGGCCGATCGCGAACGCGGAGAACACACAGCCGGGAGGCAACTGGTTGACCAGCGCGAGCAGCGTGCCGGGGTCGGCGGGCGCGCCGTACGGGATGCCCATGCAGAGCTGCAGCATCGCGGGCTCGTCTATGAGTTCCTCCGCGATGAGCCGCTTCGCGAACACGAGATGGCCGGTGTCGAAGACCTCGATTTCGGGACGCACGCCGAGCGCCTGGATCTGCCGTGCCATCTCCCGCAGCATCGAGGGCGTATTCGTCATCACGTAGTCGCCCTCGGCGAAGTTCATCGTCCCGCAGTCGAGCGTGCAGATCTCGGGGCGCAGCTCTGCGACGTGCGCGAGACGCTCCGTCGCGCCGGCCATGTCCGTGCCCTCCGTGTTTGGGGGAAGCGGAGACTCGACTCCGCCCAGCACGAGGTCACCGCCCATGCCGGCGGTGAGGTTGAGCACCACGTCGACATCCGACGATCGGATCCGCTCGACTACGTCGCGGTAGAGAGCTACGTCTCGCGACGGCCCACCCGTCTCCGGATCGCGGACATGGATGTGCGCGATCGCAGCGCCTGACTGCGCCGCCTCGATCGCAGCCGCGGCGATCTCCGAAGGCGTCACCGGTACGAGCTCGGACCGAGTGGTCGTCGCACCGGCGCCCGTCACGGCGCAGGTGATGAAGACCTCAGTGTTCACTCGCGCGGACTCTACGAGAGCACGACCCGCGCATCGAGGCCGACGGCGCCCTCTGGAAGCACCAGGAGAGGGTTGACCTCGAGCTCTGCCACCGCCGGGCAGGCAGCTGCCGCACGGGACAGGGCCGCGACCGCTCTCGCCGCCGCGGAGACGTCGAGCGGAGGGCGGCCTCGCGCGCCGGCGAAAAGCGCCGCCCCTCTCAGCGAGCGGAGCAGACCTTTGGCCTCAGCTTCGTCGACCGGCGCGAGCGCGACCGCGACGTCATCGAGGATCTCCGCGTACACACCTCCAAGTCCTACGAGGACGACCGCACCGAAGCGCGGATCGCGCTTCGCACCGACGATGAGCTCGACACCTTCGTCGGCGGGGGCCATCTTTTCGACGGAGAACTCCTTGGTTGCGAAGCGCGACGCGAGCGTCCGGAAACTCTCTCTCAGGGCGTGTTCGTCTGCGAGCCCGAGCTGTACGCCACCCATGTCCGACTTGTGCAGCAGGTCGGCCGCCTTCAGCGCCACGGGATAGCCGAGCTCGGCCGCTGCCGCGACCGTCCTCTCGAGAGTCCGTGCCGATCGGCTCGCAGTCATCGGTATGCCGGCCTCTGCGACGAAGGCGCGCGCGGCCGCATAACCGGGGGCGGGGGGCTCGAGCAGCGAGAGCTCGACCTCGGCGGTCACGATGTTCCTGCCGGCCCCCGCCGGTTCGGAGAGCAGCGCGAGCGCAGCCACAGCTGACTCGACGTCTCCGTACACGGGGACGCCTCCCTGCCGCAGCGCGGCCGCCGCCGGCGACTCTGCGTACGACGTGTGCACGACGAGCACGCCACGTGACTCGCGAGCTGCATCGGCAAGCGATCTCGCCGCGGCTAGCTCCTCGTCGGAGAGCTCCGGCGTGTCGACCCCGTAGCCGCCGAAGTACCCGGTCAAAAGCACCGAGTCGGCATCACCCGAGTCGAGCAGCACGCGGCCGACGTCGGCATACGAGGCGAGCCCCCGCTCCCCGCCCCCGGCGAAGTCGACCGGGTTGGAGACGCTTGCCGTCGCTGGGAGATGGAGACGAAGCGAGGCGGTCGTGGACTCCGACAGCTCCGGCGTTTCGAGCCCTGCGGCGGCGAGGACGTCGCAGGCGACGACACCGTGTCCGCCACCGTCGGCGTAGACGGCGACCCGCCGCCCACCCGGAACACGACCGGAGAGGAGCGCCTGGGCCGCGTCGATCAGCTGCTTGGGCGTCGTCACCCGAACGATGCCCGCGGCGCTGCAGGCGGCATCGATCGCTCGCACGTCGCTGACGAGCGCGCCCGTATGCGACTGCGCTGCCCGCGCGCTCGCGTGACTCACACCGCCTGAGAGCAGGATCACCGGCGTTCCCGTCTCCTTCGCCCGCGCGGCCGCAGCGACGAACGCGCGGCCGTCACGGAAGTCCTCCAGATACAGAGCGATGACCCGCGTCGGCTCGTGCGCCGCGAGCTCGTCGAGCAGGTCGGCGGCCACGAGGTCCGCCTGGTTGCCAAGCGACGCGAAGCGCGAGAAGCCCAGGCCGGAGGCGACGGCCCGCCGCGCGAGCTCGAGCGCGAGGTTGCCGCTCTGCGAGACGAGGGCAACCGCTCCCGGAGGGAGCTCACTCCAGCCGAGGTCGAGCTGCTCTCCGGCGTCGAAGACTCCGAGGCAGTTCGGGCCGAGCATCACTGCGCCTTCGGCGCGGACGCGCTCGGCGACCGCCGCCTCGACGCGTCGCCCCTCCTCGTCGTGCTCGCCGAGACCGGCGCTGATTGCCACGATCGCCTTCGAGTCGACCGCGAGCGCATCGGCGACCGCCTGCTCGAACCCGGCCACCGGAACGCTGATCACAACGAGCTCGGGCGCTTCGGGAAGGTCACCGAGTGAGGGGTACGCCCGGGCGCCGAGGATCTCCCCGCCTGCGCGGTTGACGAGGTACACCGACCGCCGATGCGAGCCGCGGAGGGCGCCCCGCGCCAGCACGTTCCCCCACTTGGCGGGATCGGCGGACGCGCCGACGACCGCGACCGAGCGCGGCGCAAAGAGCGGCCGCAGGTCGCGGCTGCTGGTCACGCGAGCAGGCCGCGGGAGATGATCAGGCGCTGGATGTCGGACGTGCCCTCCTCGATCTCCTCGAGCTTGGCGTCGCGCATCCACTTCTCCACGGGATACTCGCGCGAGTACCCCCAGCCGCCGAGGGTCTGCACTGCTGCCCAGGTGCAGAACATGGCCGTCTCGGAGGCGTAGAGCTTCGCCATCGCAGCCTCGACGCCGGCCTCCTGCCCCGCATCCGCCTTGCGCGCCGCACGCCACACGAGCAGGCGCGCAGCCTCTACGCGCACTGCCATGTCCGCGAGGCGGAAGGCGACCGCCTGGTGCTCGGCAATGGGCTTGCCGAACTGCTCGCGCGTCTTTGCGTACTCGGTCGCATACTCGAGAGCGGCGCGCGCGAGCCCGGTCGCGGCGGCCCCGAGCGTGATCCGCGAGCGGTCGAACGTTCTCATCAGGCCGCGAAAGCCCTCTCCTTCCTCCCCGAGCCGCCGGTCGTCCGCGACGAAGCAGTCCTCGAGGAACAGCTCCGCGTTCAGAATCGCGCGCTGGCCCATCTTCTTGATCGAGGGGCCGATCGTGAGGCCCGAATCGCCCTTCTCGAGCACGAATGCGGTGATGCCCTTCGACCGCGTTCCCGGGGCGACCGTCGCGAAGACCACGTAGTACTCGGCCGGCCCGGCGCTGGAGACCCAGCTCTTCTGCCCGCGTAGAACGTAGCCGCCCTCCACCCGCGTCGCTGTCGTCGTCATGGCCGCCGCGTCGGAGCCGACGCCAGGCTCCGTGCTCGCGAGCGCTCCGAGCGGCGGGCGCTCGCCGGCGAGCGGCTCGACCCAGCGCCGGGTCTGCTCGTCGGTCCCAAGCTTCAGCACCGGCTCCGCGAAGAACCCGTTCGATGTGATCAGGTTGCCGATGCCGGAGCAGCCCCAGCAGAGCTCCTCCTGCACGAGCGCCTGCGTGAAGGAGTCCTCCATGCCACCTCCTCCGAGGCTGGCGGGGAGCATGAACGAGGTGAGCCCGAGCGCCGCGGCCTGGTACCAGATGTCCCACGGCATCTCGGTATCCGCTTCGTCGACCGCGAGCGAGATCGGCCGGATCTCGCGCTCGGCGAACTGGCGGCAGAGCGCCTGGATCTCGCGCTGCTCCGGACTCAGCTCGAAGAGATCCGCGCTCACAGACGGCGATTCTCGCAGTCGCGAGGGCTGAGCTCAGTCGATGCTGCTGATCCGGTGCTCGGAGCGCGCGAGCCACTCGGGCGAGATCTCGACCCCCCAGCCGGGACCTTCGGGGACGTGAACCCTCCCGTCGACAGCCTCGGGGCGCGGCTCGTACATCCCGGTCTGCCACGGGTAGTCCTCGTCCGGCTCGATCGAGAACTCGACGTACGGCCCGGGGTTCGTGATCGCGCTCAGCAGATGAAGCGTGAAGACGAGCACCAGCGAATGGTTCGCCGAGTGGGGCGTGCACGGCAATCCGGCAGCCGCCGCCAGCGAGGCAACGCGCAGCGCCCTCGTAAACCCGCCGACGTAGCAGACGTCCGGCTGCACCACGTCGACGGTTCGGGTCGAGACCATGCGCCGCCAGACTTCCGGATCCCAGTCCTGCTCGCCCCCTGTCACGTCGAGCTCGAGTGCCTGCGTCACCGAGCGCGTCCACTCGAGCTCCCAGTACGGACAGGGCTCCTCGAAGTGCGTCACCCCGTGGGACTCGAGCATTCGGCCGATCTCGATCGCCTTGGGTGGCGTGTAGCAGCTGTTGGCGTCGGCCAGCAGCGTTGCGTCGCCCCCAAGCGCACCGCGCACCGTCTCGACCACCGACTCGGTACGGCCTGGCCATTCGTCTTGGTCGTGGCCGCACTCCTTGCCGATACGCACTTTGAAGGCGTCGAACCCGTGGCGCTCGCGCACGTCGGCCAGTCGCTCCGCCTCCTCCTCCGGCGTGATTGCTCGACGCGTAGGCGCGAACGGTCCCCGGGTTCCCACCGAGGAGGCCGGCGACGCTCTGGCCTTCGAGCTTCCCGCGCAGATCCCAGAGCGCGGTGTCGAGCCCCGCGAGCGCGCGGTACAGATGCGACCCCGGGAACTTGTGCTCCCTTTCCGGGATCTCATCGACGAGGGACTCGATATCTGAGGCGATTCGGCCGAGTGCGTGTGGCGCGATCTGGCGGTGGAGAACCTGCGCCGTGATGTCTGCGTGGTACGGAGCGACCTGACCCCATCCCTCCGCCCCCTCGTCGGTTCGCACGCGAACCAAAGCAACATCGGCGTTGCCGAAGCTCTCGACGCTGACGATCCTCACGGGTCGCCGAAGACGATCACGTTTCGCAGGGTGTCGCCCTCCCGGGCGGCTGCGATCGCTTCGTTGATCTGCTCCAAGGGGTAGCGGCCACTAATCAGCTCGTCGAGCTTCAGACGACCCTGCCCGTAGAGGTCGACGAGCCGTGGCACCGCCTCCGAGAGGCGGGTCGAGCCCATCTTGCTCCCGACGATGCGGACGTCGTTGTGAACGAGGTCGACGGCGACGACGCCGAATGTCTCGTCCGAAGGCGGCATCCCGACGACGACGAGCGTCCCTCCTCTTCGCACGTAGTCCAGGGACTGCTCGATCGGGTGCGCGCGGCCGACCGAGACGAACACGTAGTCGGCGCCACGGCCGCCGGTGAGAGCGCGCACCTCCGCAGCCGGATCCCCGGTGGCGGGGTCGACGGCGTGGGTTGCGCCGAAGAGCATGGCCGCCTCGCGCTTCGCAGGCGAGATGTCGAGGGCGATGATCGGCTCCGCGCCGCACACAACCGCGCCCTGGACGCTGTTCAGCCCGACGCCGCCGGTCCCGACCACGACGACGCTCGAGCCCTCCGCAACCTGCGCGCGGTCGACGACCGCTCCGAAGCCCGTGACCACGCCGCAGCCCAGGAGCGATGCGACGTCGAACGGCATCGCGTCCGGTACGTAGGCGAGCTGGGACTGGTCGACGACGACCTCCTGGGCAAAGGCTCCCGTGTGCATCGCCTGGAGCACCGGCTCACCTCCGTGCGTGTGAACCCTGCCGTGGCGATCGATCTCGAACTCGTGCTCGCATAGATGAGGCTCTCCTCGCTTGCAGAAGAAACAGCGACCGCAGGAGCGGAGGAGGCTGATGACGACACGGTCGCCGGGCTGGAAGCTCTGCACGTCGCGACCGACCTCCTCGACCACGCCTGCGGCCTCGTGGCCGTAGATCGCGGGCAGCGTCCCGCCCCATGCTCCGTCGGCGAAATGAATGTCGCTATGGCAGATCGCGCACGCCGCCACGCGGACCTTGACCTCGCCCACCTGAGGTGGGTCGACTCGAAGATCCTCGATCTCGAGAGGACTCCCGAAGGCCCTACAGACCGCCGCTCTCATGACGTCGGCGGTGGAAAGCGGGACTGCTGATCGCGTAGCGCGACGTCCATGTGGTTGCGGGTGTACTGCTCGGAGGCCTTCCGCAGCGGCTGGTAGTCCCACGGGAAGTACTCACCCCGGCGGAGCGCCTGGAACACGTGCAGCCGCGCGCACTGGCTGCGCAGGACGGCATCCTCGAGGGCGGAGGCGTCCCAGCGGCGCTCGACCTCGGCACGGAAGTCCGCGACCGTCTTCGCGTGCTCGGGCGCGGCTGCGAGGTTCCGCTCCTCGAGTGGATCGATCTCGAGGTCGAACAGCTGATCCGGGTCGGGCGCGGTGTGGACGAACTTCCAGCGGCCTCGGCGGAGCATGAACATCGGCGCGAGCGCACCCTCTGCGAGGTACTCGCTCGCGACCGTCGTCGCAGGATCGGCCGTCGTGCCCTCGAGGTCGGGGAGGAGCGTCCGCCCGTCCAGGGGGATGGGCGCCTCGGCGGAGAGCCCTGGCCGCGCGAGGTCGCAGATCGTCGGTGAAAGATCCGCGAGCGAGACAGGCGCGCCGACGCGGTGAGGGGCGAATCGGCCAGGCGCATGGACGAGCAGTGGGACGTGGGCCGAGTGCTCGAGGAACGACATCTTGTACCAGAGCCCCCGTTCGCCGAGAAGGTCGCCGTGGTCGGAGGTGAAGAGGACAACGGTGTCGTCCGCGAAGCCGAGCGCGGCGAGCGCGGCGAGCACCTCGGCGAGCTTCTCGTCGACGTAGGAGAGCGCGCTATAAAAGCCGTGCCGGGAGGAGCGGACGTGCTCTTCGGTGACTTCCAGCGAGCCCATCTCCGCCACGTCGTACAGCCGCCGGCTGTGCGGGTCGAGGTCTTCGTACGGCAGGGCCGGGATGCGAGGAAGGTCGATCCCGTCGTCGCGGTATAGATCCCAATGCCGCGGGCGGGCGACGTAGGGGTCGTGTGGGTGGGTGAAGGAGACACAGAGCAAGAGCGGCGTGTCGCGCGCGTAGCGCGCGTGGTCATACAGCCGTCGAATGGCGTGGAACGCCACCTCGTCGTCGTACTCGAGCTGGTTGGTGATCTCGGCGACCCCGGCCTGGGTCACGGAGGACATGTTGTGATACCAGCGCTCAATGCGCTCGGCGCCGAGGCGCCAGTCGGGCGTCCAGCCGTAGTCGGCGGGATAGAGGTCGGTCGTCAGCCGCTCCTCGAAGCCGTGCAGCTGGTCGGGTCCGACGAAATGCATCTTCCCGGAGAGACACGTGCGGTATCCCTCGAGCCGAAGCGCATGGGCGAACGTCGGCAGCGCGGACGGAAACTCCGCGCCGTTGTCGTACGCGCCGGTTCGGGACGGCAGCAAGCCCGACATGAGCGATGCACGCGCCGGTGCACAGAGGGGGCTCGGCGTGTACGCCCAGTCGAACAGGACGCCTTCCTCGGCCAGCCGGTCGATCGTCGGCGTCCGAGTCACCGGGTGTCCGTGTGCGGACAGGAAGAGCGCGGACAGCTGGTCGGCGACGAACAGGAGGATGTTCGGCCGGTCGCGCACGCGCCTGTGACACTACCGCCGGCGTCGCCCTACGCCGGCGAGCCGCGGGCGTGATCGTGGATCTCGTTTACCGCTCTCGGCGGCCGAGAGCCTTCGAGGGCCACCTGCACCGACTCCGCCGCTCGCCGGTGCACCTCCGCCTCGGCGTGCTCGCTGTACCAGGCTGCGTGAGGGGTGACGATGAGCCGCGACGTCCGAGGCGCCGTCGCGGGTGGCTCGCTGCGCAGGGTGTCGAGTGCGGCGCCCGCGAGCTGGCCGGACTCGAGCGCGGCAATCACCGCCGCCTCGTCGACGAGGCCGCCGCGCGCGACGTTCACGAGATAGGCGCCCCGAGGCAACAGCGCGAGCTCGCGCGCGCCCAGAAGCCCATCCGTCTCCGCGGTCAGCGGCGTGTGCAGCGAAATGGCGTCGCAGCTCCGCAGCAGCTCATCGAGCGTCGACGGGCGGGCCCCTGCAGCCGCGATCGTGTCGTCGGGCACGAGCGCGTCTGTCGCCCAGACGTCGACCCCGAGCGCGAGTAAGCGCTCGGTGAGCGCGCGGCCGATGCGCCCGAACCCGACCACGCCGAGGCGGATGTCGCGTAACCGGCGGAGCGGGCCGGCTGCCTTCGCTTCCCAACCGCCCTCGCCGACCGAGCGGTCGAGCTCCACGACGCCCCGGACGAGCGCGAGCAAGAGCGCGAGGGCGTGATCCGCCACCTCGTCGACGCAGTAGTCCGGGACGTGACAGACCCAGATCCCGCGCTGAGTCGCAGCTGCAACGTCGATGTGCTCGAAGCCGACGCTCGGAGTCGCTATGACGCGGAGTGCGGGGAGTCGGCCGAGATCCTCCGCAGTGACCGGGTCAAAGGAGATGAGGCCGACGACGTCGTCTCCCGACCACGGCGGGCCGGACGTCTCGAGCGTGACATCCATGCGGGCGAGCACAGCCCGTGCGTGCTCGGACAGAGAGGAGGGGTCGCAGAGAACTCGCGCCACGGCTCGTCAGCGCCGCAGCGTCTCGTGCGCGTCGCGAACCTCTGCGGTGACGCGATCCATGAGCGCTGCCGGACCGACGGTGATCCGCACGTACCCTGGCAGGCCGAAGTCCGACCCCGGCCGGATCAGGAGGCCGCGCCCGGCGAGCCGGTCGGCGAGCTCTGTGTCGTCAACACCCACGCGAGCGAGCACGAAGTTGGCGGCTGCCGGGAGCGGCTCGGCGCCGGCCTCGCGAAGTCCCCGGGAAAGCGCCTCTCGAGCTTCCGCGACCTCGCTCCGCCGCCGGTCGGTTGCGTCCGTAGCGCGGAGACAGGCACGGCCGGCGGCGAGTCCTGCGCAGTTCACATTGAAGGGTTCGTCCACGACGCCGAGATACGCGGCGAGAGCCTCGTCGACGATCGCATACCCGAGGCGCAACCCGGCGAGCCCAAAGAACTTGGAGAAGCTCCGCAGCACGACGACGGGTCGCCCGTTCTCCACGTCGCGCTCGCGATGCACGCGGCCGTCGACGGGCAGGTAGTCGATGTACGCCTCGTCCACGACTGCGACGCAGCCCTTCGGCAGCGCGTCGAGAAACCCCTCCCACTCGTCGGCGCCGACGACCGAGCCGGTCGGGTTGTTCGGATCGCAGATCCAGACGATCCGCGCCTTCTTCCCGCGCGCGGCTCTCGCCATGGCGTCGAGGTCGAGGGCGAGGTCTCGCAACGGGACGCGCTCGATCGTCGCGCCTCGCAACGCCGACAGTTGTGCGTAGAGCCCGTAGGTCAGTGCGGACACGACCGCATGGTCGCCCGGACCGAGGAATGCGCTCGCTAGCGAGCCGATCAGCGCCAGCGTGCCGTGACCCGGGACGATGCGCTCCGGCACCGTGCCGGCGTAGTGCGCCACCTCCTCGCAGAAGGCCCTGTTCACCTGCTCCGGGTACAGCGAGAGACTCTCGAGCTCGTCATGCACCGCCTCGACCACCCCGGGTAGCGGCCCGAACAGATTCTCGTTCCAGTTCAGCTTCACGACGTCCTCGAGGCCGTGACGCGCCTGCACGTCCGCGAGCGTCTCCCCGAGAGCGAACGGCTCGAGCTTGGCGAGCGCGGGGACGACGAGGGTGCTCCAGTCGGTCACGCGTGACAACTTTAGAGTTCTCGCCGTGACGGAGACACGAGCCACAACGCGCATTGGCGGTCACGTCGTCGCCGAAAGCCTGCGCGCGCTCGGCGCCGAGGTCGTGTTCGGGCTTCCGGGCGTGCATGCGCTTCCCATCTGGGAGGGTCTGCGCTCGACCGACCTCCGTGTGCTCGGCTTTCGCCAGGAGCTGAATGCGGGGTTTGCGGCCGATGGGTACGCGAGGATCACCGGCCGGCCCGCTCCCCTCGTCGTCTCGACCGGGCCGGGCGCCTTCATGACGCTCGCACCGCTCATGGAGGCCTTTATGGCGTTCGTTCCGCTCGTGGTCGTCGCCACGCAGATCGACGCAGGCGCGATCGGCACGGGACGCGGCGAGCTGCACGAGACGCCCGACCAGATGGCGTCCTTCGCGCCCCTCGTCAAGTGGACAGGTCGTGCACGAAGCACCGCCGAGATCCCCGAGGTACTCGCCGAGGGCTGGCGGCGGGCGGCAACGCCGCCGCAGGGCCCGGCGTACGTGGAAATCCCCTACGACGTGTTGCGCGCGACGGCAGTAGGCCCCGCTGCCGAACTGGACGCAAGCCCCCCGCCGCGGCCCGTTGCGCCCGCCGCCGAGCTCGACCGGGTCGCGAAGTTGCTCAGGGAGTCTGTTCGCCCGCTGGTCGTCGCCGGGGGCGGCGCCGTACGCTCGACCGCCGGCTCTGCGTTGCTCGAGCTCGCCACCCGCCTCGACGCCCCCGTGGCTGCGACCTACACGGGAAAGGGCGTCTTCCCGGAGGATCATCCGCTCGCGGTCGGAAGCGCCTGGGACGACGCCGCGCACAGGCGGCTGATCGCGGACGCCGACGTGGTTCTGTGCGTGGGCTCGTGGCTCGGTTACGAGCTGATCGACGCCTTCGGTTCGGACTTCGCAGGCGACTTGATCCAGATCGACGCCGCCCGGGAGCGGATCGGGATCAACCGTCCTGCCGCCGTCGGGCTCGTGGGCGACGCTCGAGCGACGCTAGAGTCGCTGCTCGATCGCCTCGGCCCGGTCGGCTCTCGCGGCGGCGCAGCCCGGGCGGCAACAGTCCGCGAGCAAGTCGCGAGCGGGCTGGCGTCTCAACCGATGAGGCTCGAGCTCGATCTGCTCGAGACGATCGAGGACGTCGTTCCGGAAGGCGGAGCTGCCGCCTGGGACTCGACCATCCTCGCCTACACGGCGTGCTGGTACCTGCGTGCGGCCGCGCCCCGCAGGTTCCTCTACCCGAGCGGCTCGAGCACGCTCGGCTATGCGTTCCCAGCGGCACTCGGAGCGGCAGCCGCGTTGCCCGAAGCCCCGGTGCTCGCGATCGTCGGAGACGGAGGGTTCCAGTACGGCATCGCCGAGCTCGCGACGGCCAGGCAGCACGACTTGGACGTCGCCCTCCTGCTGATCGACGATCGCGGGTACGGGATCTTGCGCCAGTACCAGGACGACGCCGGCTTCGCGCGCTTCGGGGTGGAGCTGGAGCACCCCGACTTCGCCGCGCTCTCGGCTGCCTTTGGGGTTCCGGCCCGCCGCTCGTCGGCCGAGACCGTGAGAGACGATCTCGAATGGGCACTCAGGGAGGCCGGCCCGGCCGTGGTGGTGCTCGAGGAACCGCTCACGATGCCTGAGCCTGGTCGAATGTGAAGCTGAGAACGGATTCCTTGTTTTTCGCTCCCGGCTGGAAGAGAATGGCGGCAACAGTGGCTCACAGAAGCCGCGGACTACGGCACTAGGAGGACGCGCATGACGTCGGCTGACGAAGCGCTGAGCCGTGAGGTTGAGCGTGGCATGACCCGTGAACATCTCCTTCGTCGCGCGGCGGCACTCGGGATCGTCGTCGCCGGCGGCTCGCTCGGCCCGCTCGCGGAGGCAGCGTTTGCCGAGACCCAGATCAAGCGCGGCGGTACGTTCCGGCTCGCAGTGTCCGGGGCCGGCGCGTCGGACTTCATCGACGGGCAGCACATCGTCGCGAAGTCCGACATCGCCCGTCTTATGACCGGGTGGGACCGGCTTGCGTACATCGACGAGAAGTTCAAGATCCAGCTCGAGCTCGCCGAGGAGCTGAGAGCCGAGAAGGCGAACCAGATTCTGATCCGCGTCAAGAGCGGGATCGAGTTCCACAACGGCAAGACGCTCACGGCTGACGACGTCATCTACTCCATCCGCCGGACGGCTACAACGAAGCTCGGCCTGTTCGGCAACGGGGCGTTTCAGAGTGTCGATCCGAAGCGGATGAAAAAGCTCGACAGCCGGACGGTTCGACTCTTCCTGAAGCGCGCGGACGTCACCCTGATCGAGGCGTTTGCCCAGTACTTCCAGGGCATCGTGCCGGTCGGGTACGCGCCGAAGAGCTTCCGAGGGGGGCCGCTGCACACGATCGGCACGGGGCCGTTCAAGCTCAAGTCGTTCACCCCCGGCCGCCAGAGCGTCCATGTGAAAAACGAGAACTACTGGCGTGACGGACAGCCCTACTTCGACCAGGTCGTGATCACCAACTTCCCCGACGACTCGGCGAAGGTAAACGCGCTCTTGGGCGGGCAAATCGACGCGATGACGGACGTCCCGTTCGCACAGGTGCCGGTCGTCAGACGACGGAACAACCTGAACATCTTCATCTCGCAGACGGGCGCCTGGACGCCGCTCTGCATGGCGGTCGACCAGGCTCCTTTCACGGACGTTCGGGTGCGGCGCGCGTTCAGGTTGCTCGCCAACCGCCCGCAGATGGTCGCCCAGGGGCTTTCCGGGGCCGGTCGGATTGCAAACGACATCTACTCGCCGTTCGATCCCGCCTACGCGGGCGACGACTTCCCACAGCGGAAGTACGATCCGGAGCAAGCAAGGTCGCTGCTCAAGGCGGCAAATCAGGAGAACCTCACGATCGACCTCATCACGTCGCCGGCCGATACGGGCATGGTCGAGGGCGCGACGATCTTCGCCGAGAATGCGAGAGCGGGGGGCGTGCGGGTCAACGTCAAGAACGTTCCCGGCGGTGAGCTCTACGGGCCGCAGTACCTCAAGTGGACGTTCTCGGCGGACTACTGGGGCACGCGCAGCTACCTGCCGCAGGCCGCTTTCGGCAGCTTGGCTGGAGCCGCTTTCAACGAGACGCACTGGGACAAGTACCCGAACTACCCCCGCTTTGCCCGGCTGTACAGGCAGGCGGTCGCGACGGTCGACGCGAAGAAGCGGGCGCAGATCATCCGCGATATGCAGAAGATGGAGTACGACGACGGCGGCCACATCATCTGGGGCTTCAAGAGCCTGACGGACGCCCACTCGACGAAGGTCGGGGGATTCAAAGCGGACCGTGGGACGCTGAACCTCAACAAGTACGGGAACGGCTTCCGCACGATCTACTTCGTCTAGTCGGATCAACCGGGCCGGGGCGGCTTGCTGCCCCGGCCCTCTTCTCGGGAGGTTCTCGTGGTCGCTCCGGGAAGTACGGCACCACTTGGCCGGCTGCAAACGCTTCCCATCGCGTCGTCCTCAGTCCTACCCGAGAAGGTGCTGCGCACTTCCCGGGGGCCTCGAAACCTCGCCTCGATATCTCCTGATTTCGAGGCTCCCTGCGTCCTAGCGCTGCTCGGTTTTCGCTCGGCCAAGCGGCACCGGACTTCCCGGAGCGACCACTAGTGACTCTCTGGCGAGGCATCCCCGGCTTCATCGTTCGGCGCCTCCTGCTCGGGGTCGTGACGCTGTTCGTCGTCTCCGTGATCATCTTCGCGGCGACGCAGGCCTTGCCCGGCGACGCCGCGCGGTCGATCCTGGGCCGGGGTGCGACACCGGAGGCACTGGAGAACCTGAGGCTCGAGCTGGGACTGAACGAGCCGGCGGTTCAGCAGTACCTCTACTGGATCGGCGATTTCCTGACTGGCGATCTCGGGACCTCCCTCGCCGCCAACATCCCCGTCGCGGAGCTGCTCGGCGACCGAATCCTCTACTCGGCATTCCTCATGCTCGTCGCCGCCCTGATCAGCGTCCCGCTCGGAATCCTCATCGGCGCCGTCAGCGCGCGCCGGCGGGACAGCGCGTTCGACCACACGATGTCGATGACGACGCTCGGCCTCGCCGCGCTGCCTGAGTTCGTCGTCGGTCTGACGCTGGTCGTGCTCTTCTCGACAACCGTGTTCCAGTGGCTACCCGGCGTCGTCGTCACGGAGCCTGGCGTGGGGCCCTGGCACTATCCCAAGGAGCTGATCCTCCCGACTGTGACGCTCGTCATCGCGGTCGTCCCGTACACGGCGCGCATCATGCGCGCCTCGATGGTCGAGATCCTCGAGTCCGACTACGTCGAGATGGCGCGGCTCAAGGGCCTCCCTGAGCGCCTCGTTCTCTGGCGTCACGCGGTACCGAACGGGTTGGCACCGACCTTCCAGGTCGCGGCGCTCAACCTCGCGTACCTCGCTGGAGGCATCGTCGTCGTCGAGACGGTCTTCAACTACCCAGGGATCGGCCTGGCGCTTGTCGAGGCCGTGCAGTCACGCGACATGCCCGTCGTCCAGGCGCTTGCACTGCTGATCGCCGGGCTGTACGTCGTCCTGAACATGCTCGCCGACATCGCGACGATCCTGGTCAGCCCGCGCCTCAGGACGTCCCTCTCGGCTCGATGAGCAACGCTCGCCTTCGGCTCGCGTTTGCGAGGGAAACCATGTTTCCCTACGCCTTTCCGCGATTGGAGTTCGCGCGAGCGAAATTCAATCTTGCGAGAGCTGCGCGTGCCCGCTTCTTCTCGAAAACGTGGGGAACCTCCCGGTTCCCCACACCCCTCCTC
>Ga0208612_1000231_pt1 | contig 27840 bp, 28 predicted proteins | sample AntDryMetagUQ889_FD_188089 | JGI IMG/M metagenome (GOLD analysis project Ga0208612, IMG submission 188089) | Polar desert microbial communities from Antarctic Dry Valleys - UQ889 (SPAdes) | ecosystem: Environmental > Terrestrial > Soil > Desert | place: Antarctic Dry Valleys | collected 2008-12-31 | reverse complement strand
CCCCGCGTCCCTGCCCGCCCGCCCCACCCCGCCCCCGCCCGGGACCCCCGCTAGCATCGCCCGTCCATGGAGTACCCGGTCGAGTCCTTCACCGAGTCCGAGCGCGAGCGGCTCGCCCCCCACTTCACCAACCTCGACCGGCCCGTCTTCGCGCTCGTCAACCTGCCCGAGACCGTGAAGGGCGCGCTGTTCGCGCGCTACTCGCGCTATCAGGGCACGCTGCGGCGCCTGTTCCTCGACGAGTTCGCCGATGACCTGCCGGCCAGCGGCGCCTGGGACGGAGCGGAGGGCGACCGCGCGGCCACGCTCTACGAGCGCATCTTCCTCGGCTACGGCGACGACTCCGTCGCCCAGCTCGGCGGCGCCCACGTCGCCTGCGAGTGGGTCTCGAACCTGCTCACCAAGATCCTCCAGCGCCCGCGGCTGGGCGCCTACCTCGAGCAGTCCACGCGCTATATCGCCTACGACGCGCCGATGCCAGGCGGCTCCTACCGCTACTACCGCGACGACGAGCTGGGGCCGCAATACGCGGCGGCGATGGACCACCTTTTCGACACCTACTCCGGCCTGCTGCCGGTCGTCACCGAGTGGGCGCAGGAGCAGTTCCCGCCCGATCCCGGCCAGGCTGCGGGGGCGCACGCGCGCGCCGTGCGCGCGAAGGCGCTCGACCTCCTGCGGGGGCTGCTGCCGGCCGCCTCGCTGTCGCACATGGGGGTCTTCGCGACCGGCCAGACCTACGAGCAACTGATCCTGCACCTGCTCGCGCACCCCCTGCCCGAGGCGCGCCGGTACGGGGAGATGATCCTGTCGGAGGTGCAGGCGGTGATGCCCTCGTTCGTCGCGCGCGTGGAGCGCCCGGACCGCGGGGGCGAGTGGGTGGCCCACCTGCAGGAGCGCGAGCGCCAGGGGCGCAGCTGGGCGGCGCGGCTGGGGCTCGACCGTCCCGAGGGCGACGGCGCGCCGGCTGTCCGGCTGCTGCACGTCGACGGCGATCCCGACCAGCTCCTCGCGGCGCTGCTCTTCGAGGCCGTCAACGTCTCGGAGGAGCGCACCCGCGCGGCCGTGGAGAGCCTGGGTGCCGACGAGCGCGCGCGGCTGCTCGCCGACCTGGTGGGCGAGCGACGAAACCGCCGCCACCGGCCGGGACGGGGATTCGAATCGTTGCGCTACCGGTTCGAGATCGTCTCGGACTACGGGGCCTTCCGCGACCTCCAGCGCCATCGCATGCTGACCTGCCAGTGGCAGTCGCTCAGCCCGGCGCTCGGTGCGGGCATCCCGGAGGAGCTCGACCGCGCCGGCGCCGGCGACGCCTACCGCCGCGGCCTCGAGCGCTCGGAGGCCGAGTACGACCGCCTCGCGGGGGAGGGCCTCGAGCGGGCCGCCCCCTACGCGCTCTGCCTGGCCTTCCGCATCCGCTACGTGCTCGACCTCAACGCGCGCGAGGCGATGCAGCTGATCGAGCTGCGCTCCGGTCGCGAGGGCCATCCGACCTACCGCGCGGTCGCCCACGAGATGCACGCCCAGATCGCCGCCGTGCATCCCGCGGTCGCCGCCGCGATGACCCACGTCGACCGCGAGATCGAGCCGCGCCTGGAGCGGATGCTCTCCGAGATGCGCGCCCAGGCGCGGACGGGGGCGCCGGCGGGCTGAGCACGCGATGGACGCGTGCAACGCTCATGCGATGGTCCGCTCGGGCACCCGCGCGCTAATCCGCAGCCCGCCGCGCGCCGACGCCTGAGGGGAATGCGCTCACGGCGCCCCACGACGAGCGCGCGCCGCGCGGGCCCGGCGGCTGCGGCCATGGCGTTCGTGCTGCTCGCGGCGATCGCCCCGCCGGTCGGCAGCGTGGTCCGCCCGCCGCCGGTTCCCTACATCGCCGGCTGTCCGATCTTCCCGGCCACCAACGCCTGGAACCGCGACGTCTCACGCGCGCCTGTCGATCCGCGCTCGGCCGCCTACATCGCCGCGATCAACCGCGGCGGCGCCAACCGCTTCCTCCACGCCGACTTCGGCGGGCGCGGCGCCTACGGGATCCCCTACCGCGTCGTCCCGCGCACGCAGCCCCGGGTCCCCATTCGCTTCACCGCCTACGGCAGCGAGTCCAACCGCGGCCCCTACCCGATCCCGTTCACCGCCCCGGTCGAGCAGGGCTCGGACCGCCACGTGCTGGTGCTCCAGTCGGGCACCTGCCGCCTGTTCGAGCTCTACCGCGCGTTCCGGCGCGGGGCCGGTTGGGCTGCCGAGTCCGGCGCCGTGTTCGACCTGCGCTCCAACCGCCTGCGCCCGGCCGGATGGACGTCGGCCGACGCGGCGGGCCTGCCGATCCTCCCGGGCCTCGCCCGCTATCCCGAGGTCCAGGCGGGCGTGATCCGCCACGCGCTGCGCTTCACGGTCGCCGAGACCCAGCGCGCGTACGTCCATCCCGCCCGCCACTACGCCTCGTCCTCGCGCGATCCCAACCTCCCCCCGATGGGCCTGAGGCTGCGGCTGCGCGCCACCTACCCGATCGGCGCCTACCGCGGCCAGGCGCGCGTGATCCTCACCGCGCTCAAGCGCTACGGGATGATCGTGGCCGACAACGGAGCGCCCTGGTTCATCACCGGCGGCTCGGACCGCCGCTGGAACGACACCGACCTCAACCAGCTCAAGCGCGTCCCCGGCAGTGCCTTCGAGGTCGTGCGCAGCGGACCGCTGGTCCGGGGCTGAGCACCGCCGCGGCTACTCCTCGTCGCCGCGCTCCTTCATCTTCCCCTCCAGCTCCTTCATCACGTCGGGATCGCGCAGGGTGGTCACGTCGCCCATCTCGCGCCCCTCGGCGATGTCGCGCAGGAGCCGGCGCATGATCTTGCCCGACCGCGTCTTGGGCAGGTCGCCGGACCAGATGATGCGCCGAGGGCGGGCGAGCTTGCCGATCTTGGTGGCGACGTGGTCGCGGATCTCCTGCTCGAGCTCGTCGGTCCCGTCGAGGTCGCCCTCGAGCGTGACGAAGGCGCAGATCGCCTGGCCGGTGTCCTCGTCGGCCTGCCCGATCACCGCCGACTCAGCCACCTTGGCGTGCGAGACGATCGCCGACTCGACCTCGGCCGTGGACAGCCGGTGGCCCGAGACGTTGATCACGTCGTCGATGCGCCCAACCACCCAGAAGTAGCCGTCCTCGTCGCGCCGCGCGGCGTCGCCGACGAGGTAGGTCTCCGGGCCGAACTTCTCGAAGTAGGTCTCCTTGAAGCGGTCGTCCTCGCGGTAGAGCGTGCGCAGCATTCCCGGCCATGGGCGCTGGAGCACCAGCAGCCCCTGGCCCTCGTCGATCTCCTTTCCGTCCTCGTCGACGACCGCCGCCTTGATGCCGGGCAGCGGCACTGTGGCCGATCCCGGCTTGGTGGTGGTGATGCCGGGCAGCGGCGAGATCAGGATGTGGCCGGTCTCGGTCTGCCACCAGGTGTCGACGATCGGGCAGCGCCCGCCGCCGATCACCTTGTGGTACCAGAGCCAGGCCTTCGGGTTGATCGGCTCTCCGACCGACCCGAGCAGCCGCAGCTTGCCCAGATCGTGCTTGCCCGGATGCTGGGCGCCCCACTTCATGCAGGCGCGGATCGCGGTCGGCGCCGTGTAGAAAACCGTCACCCCGTAGCGCTCGCACAGGTCCCACCAGACGTCCCTGTCTGGGTAGTCGGGCGCCCCCTCGTACATCACGCTCGTCGCCCCGTTGAGCAGCGGCCCGTAGACGATGTAGGAGTGCCCGGTGACCCAGCCGACGTCGGCCGAGCACCAGAAGACGTCGGAGTCGGGCTTGAGGTCGAAGACGTAGCGGTTGGTGTAGGCCACGCCCGTGAGGTAGCCGCCCGTGGTGTGCAGGATCCCCTTCGGCTTCGCCGTCGAGCCAGACGTGTAGAGGATGTAGAGCGGGTGCTCGGCCTCCAGCGACTCGGCCGGGCACTCCGCCTCCGCGGCGTCCATGACCTCGTGGAACCACACGTCCCGGCCCTCGCGCATCTCGCAGTCGGCCTCGGTGTGGCGAACGACGAAGATCGTCTCGAGCGACCCGAGGTCGCCCATCACCTCGTCGACCTGCTGCTTGATCGGCGCCGTGCGCCCCTTGCGCCGCGCGCCGTCCACGGTGATCAGCGCCTTGGCGTCGGAGAACTCCATCCGCTCGCGCACCGACTCGGGCGAGAAGCCTCCGAAGACGACGTTGTGGGGCGCCCCGATCCGCGCGCAGGCCAGCATTGCGACGACGACCTCGGGGATCATCGGGAGGAAGATCCCGACTACGTCGCCGGCGCCGATGCCCCTGTCCTTCAGCGCGTTGGCGAAGCGCTGGACGTCGCGGTGCAGGTCGGCGTAGGTGATGTCGCGCTCCTCGCCCTCCTCCCCGCGCCAGTGGAAGGCGACGCGATCGCCGCGGCCGGCCTCGACGTGGCGGTCGAGGCAGTTGTGGGACGCGTTGAGCTTGCCGTCGGCGAACCAGCGGTAGAACGGCGGGTTGGAGTCGTCGAGGACCTCCCCGGGCTCCTCGAACCAGTCGATCAGCTCGCGCGCCTGGCGCACCCACCACTGCTGCGGATCGCGCTCGGCCTCCTCGTAGATCGACGCGTCCTTCCACAGCGCCTGCTCGCGGAACTGCGCCGGCGGCTCGAAGCGCTCGACATCGAGCAGCTCCTCGAGCTCGCGCTCGAGCGCCGCCTGGTCGGTCGTGTCGGTGGAACTCATGCCGCTCTCCTCTCGCCGCGGTCTCGCCGCCTCAGACAATCATGCCCCGCAAGGACCGGGCTTGCACGCTCGTGAGGACCGGTGGGAAGCCTTGGCCCTCAGCGGCGCTTCTTGCGCTTGCGCTTCTTCGACGATGGATGGCCGCCGGCCTGGGACCCGAGATCGCCGGCGGCGACCGCATCGCGACCCTCTTCGTCGAGCGGCGCCTCGTCCTCGTCGGCTCCGCCGCGCGCGCGCTGGCGGCGCTCGCGCAGCTCCTGCTGGCTGGGCCACGGCTCGGCGCGGCCGGTCGACCACGCGGGCGGCATCCCCTGCGGCCAGCGGCCCGCGAAGAGCACGGCGATCGCCCCCAGCCAGAACGTCTGCACGATCGGCAGCGGGCCTCCGACCGGGATCACGGTGAGGACGCCCACGATCACGCCGAGGATCCCCATGAACCGCGACAGCAGCCCCACCCGCATCGCGTTCAGCGAGATCATCACGAAGGCGAAGCCGAAGGCCAGCGTGCCCGCCAGCAGGCCGATCTGCGCGATGCGCAGGTCGCCGGAGTCGAGCAGCTCGCGCCCCTCCGGGCGCGTCTGGTTGCCCGTCGAGGCGAACTGGTCAGCCTTGTCGGACACCAGCAGCGCGACGGCGACCTGGGCGGCGACGAGGACGATCGGGCCCGCGACGGCGCAGATCAGCGCGACGCGCGGGAGCTCGGGACGCCGCGCCTTCGTCGCGATGTAGAGATGGCGCAGTGCCAGCGCGATGAAGAGCGCGCCGGCGGCCTGGAGAATCGCCGCAAGCGTCAGCGCGGTGGCGTGCTCGTGCTGGAAGAGCAGCTGGCCGGTGAGCTCGTTGGAGTCGTCGTCACGGCGAATCAGCGTGACCGCCACGACGCCGGCGAGCGGCAGCAGGGCGCCCAGCGCCGCACCGATCACCGCCATCCGGCGCCCGGCGGCCTCGCGCTGGAGCTGCTCGTCCACTGACACGGGCGGCATGCTATTGAGGCCGCGGTGCGCGGCCGGCCGGGCTACGAGTCGCCGGGAGCGCGGTTGGCGGGCGCGGGCCGGGGATCGGCCGGCGGCGGCGCCGGAGCCGACGGTCGCACCGGCGGCTCCCAATCGTCGTTGCGCTCGACCACCCGCGAGATCCGGTCGCCAACGGAGAGCACCATGTTGAGACCCGGCTCGAACAGCCTGATCACCGCCTCCACGCGCCGCCGATTGGCCAGTTGGGAGGACGTCAAAGGCGCCATCGCCGCCAGTCTAGTCTCGCTCGAGCGGCCACGCGCACGGGATAGACTCGATGCCGTGCAAGTCCGCGAGGTGATGACGGAGTCGGTGGTTACAGCGCCGTCCTCGGCCGCGGTGCGCGAGGTGGCCGAGCTGATGCGCGAGCGCAACGTCGGGTCGGTCGTGCTCGTCGACGGGGGCGGCTCGCCCGCCGGCTTCATCACCGACCGCGACCTGGCCGTCAGCGTGCTGGCCGACGCGCGCGACCCCGCCGAGCAGGCCGGCGACCACGCCAGCGCTCCCGTGGTAACCGGAGCGCCCGAGATGCACGTCGAGCAGGCCGCCGAGCTGATGGTCTCGCACGGGATCCGCCGGCTTCCGGTGCTCGACGGCGAGCGCCTGACCGGGATCGTGACGCTCGACGACCTGGCCGTGCGGACGGGCGACCTCGAGCTCGCCCACCGGCTCACCGGCGAGATCACGCGCGCCGCGCTTCCGGACTTCTACTTCCACCAGCGGGGAGGCTGAGGCGATGGCGCAGTCGGGACCGATCCTCCTCTACGGGGCGACCGGCTACACCGGCCGCCTCGTGGCGCGCGAGCTGCGCCGCCGCGAGCTGTCATTCGTGGTCGCCGGGCGCAACGCCGGCCGGCTGCACGCACTCGTCGAGGAGCTGGGCGGCGAAGTCAGCTGCCGGGTCGCGGCGCTCGACGACCGCGACGCGCTGCGCCACGCCGTCGGTGCCTGCGCCGCGGTGATCAACTGCGCCGGGCCGTTCACCCGCTACGGCGAGCCGGTCGTCAAGGCCGCGGTGGAGACCGGGACGCACTACGTCGACACGACGGGCGAGCAGCTCTACATGCAGCGGATCGCCGAGCGCTACGACGATGCAGCCCGCGCCGCGGAGGTCGTCGTGGTCACGGCCGTGGGCTTCGACTACGTCCCCGGGGACCTGATCTCGTGGCTGACCGCGCGCGACCACGAGCCGCTGCGCGAGCTCGTCCTCGGCTACGCGGTCGAGGGCTTCGGCGCCACGCGCGGGACGCTGCACTCGGCGCTGGAGGTGCTGCGCGGCGAGTCGCTGGACTACCACGACGGCGACTGGCGCCCGGCGGGGATCGGGCCGCTGCGCGCCTCGTTCACCTTCCCGGGGGAGATCGGCCGCCAGCCGATGATCCGCTACGCCTCGGGTGAGGTGGTCACCGTGCCGCGGCACACGCGCACGCGCGCGGTCACCTCGCTCCTGACAGCCGCGGACTTCGCTCCCAACGAGGCGCTGGCGCCCGCCGTCCCGTTCATGATGCCCGGGCTCGCGCTCGCGCTGCGAACACCGCTCAAGGCCGTGGCGGACCTCGCGATCGACCGCCTCCCGGAGGGCCCGTCGGACGAGGCTCGCGCAGGCGCGCGCTTCACGATCGTTGCGCTCGCGCACGGAGAGGACGGGCGCACGGCGCGCGGAGTCGTGCGCGGCTCGGACATGTACGGGCTCACCGCCGTCACGGCGGTCCACGCGGCAGCGCTGCTCGCCGCCGAGGGCTACGACCGGGCGGGAGTGCTCTCCCCCGCCTCCGCGTTCGACCCCGTCGAGTTCCTCGACCACCTCGGGGGCCACGGCGTCACCTACGCGGTCGACGGCGCCGCGGAGCGCGCCGGCGTCTGAGCCGCTGCCCGGCATGCGGCGGCGCGCTGGCGCCGTGGCGCTCGGCGCCCGCCGCCGAGCCCGGCCTGGCGACCTCCTACGCGCTCGAGCGCTGTGCGCGCTGCGGCACGGCGGTCACCGCCGGCGCCCCTGTCGCGGGCCTTCACTCCTCCGGCGCCTACGCCCCGCAGGTGCCGCGCGGCGCCGGGCTGGCGTCGCCGCTCCTGCACCGGTTCGACGCGCGCCGGCTGCGGCTCCTGCGAACGTCCGCGCCGCCGCCCGCGCGGCTGCTCGACGCGGGCGCCGGGCGCGGGCGCTTCGTCGCGGCCGCGCGCCGGGCGGGTTACGACGCCGACGGCATCGAGCCCGATCCGGCCCGGGCGGCGGCCGCGGCGCAGCGCGGCGTGGCGCTCGCCGTGACCGATCTCGAGACGGCCAGCGTGGAGCCAGGCTCGCTCGACGTCGTGAGCCTGTGGCACGTGCTCGAGCACCTGGAGGATCCGAACGCGGGCGTGCGGGAGGTGGCGCGGTGGCTGCGCCCGGGAGGGGTGATCCTCGTCGGTGTCCCGAACCTCGCCTCGCTGCAGGCGCGGCTCGGCGGTGCCCGCTGGTACCACCTCGACCTGCCGCGCCATCGCACGCACTTCACCCCGGCCGGGCTCGAGGTCCTGCTGCGGCGCCATGGCCTGCAGGTGAGGTCCGTCGACCACGTGCTGCTCGAGCACAACTCGTTCGGCATGTGGCAGTCGCTGGTCAACCGGGTGACCCGGACGCCCTCCTACCTCTACAACCTGCTGAAGCGAAACGCGCCGGCGCGGTCGCCCGACCTCGCCGTCACCGCGCTGGCCGTTCCGCTCGCCCCGCTAGCGGCGCTGCTCGAGCTCGCAGCCGGCCTGGCCCGCCGCGGCGGCACGATCGCGGTGGTCGCCAGGCGGCGCTGAACCCTCTGGCGGAAAGGCTGTCGCGCGCCGGTAGGATGGACGCCGTGGAAGGCTTCGGCGGACTCTTCGGCGACCCGGACGAGCTCCAGCGCCGCATGGCGGAGTTCGCCGACCAGATGCAGGGTCAGCAGCGCCTGGCCTGGGCCGACAACGCGATCAAGCTCGCGGTCGAGCTCACGGTGGCGGCCGTCAACCGCGTCAACCTCGAGGGCGGCGTGGAGCAGCAGGCCGAGCAGATCCGCTCGGTGATGGCGATCGTCTTCCCGGAGGCGGTCACCCTGGTGCGCGAGGCGCGCCAGGGGCTGCAGTGACGGCGGTCCCGTCCGCTACGGCGCCGCGCCGGCCGCCTCCGCCGCCGCCTGGTCCTCGCGCCCGCGGCGGATCACCTCCTTGAACGAACGGAAGCGGAAGATCGCGACCATCGCGATAAACCCGAGCCCCGCGCTGAACGCCGCGATCGCCACCTGCTGCCCGACCGAGTACGCGGCGACGGTAGCGCCCGCGGCCGCGCCGGCGAACACCTGGACCAGCAGCGCCTGCTGCACGCCCGCCCCGCCCGGCGTCAGCGGCACCATCGACGAGACGGCGGTCACCGCGTAGACGAGCATCACGTTCTCGACCGAGCCGCCGACCCCGAAGGCCTCGAGCAGGAACCAGAAGGCGAAGAAGCGGAAGAACCACGCGACGCCCTGCATCGCCACGACCTGGCGCAGGTAGCGCGGGCGGTCGGTGAGGATCGTCAGCCCCTGCCGGACGCGCGCCCAGAAGGCCCGCACCTTCACCGAGAGGATCGCGAAGATCAGCAGCACGGCGACGGCAAGGAACGTGAGCAGGAACAGCGTGAACCGCGGATGCGCGGCGAGGTAGGAGATGTCGAAGGCATCGAGCTTGGAGAAGTCCGGCGGCTTGGGGAAGACGCCGCGGGTGAATGCGAAGAGAAGGATCGGGACCGCGACCGCGAAGTCGAAGATGTTGTCCACCAGGAAGCTCGAGGCGACCGCCGGATAGGAGGCGTTGGGCACGGAGCCCTTGGTCAGGAAGAGCCGCACGAGGTTGCCCGCGCGCACCGGGAATACGTTGTTGACCCCGTAGGCCGCGACGTAGGCGCCCCAGATCCGCCGCCACGGGAAGCGCTCCGCCGGGTAGGCCGCGCGCAGGACGTTGAAGCAGGCGCGCGAGCGGAAGGTGAGAAACCCGCCGAAGCAGGCGAGCGCGATCACGAGCGCGGCCCAGTCGACCCGGGCGAGGCTCGAGAAGAACTCCCCGGCAGCGTCGAAGAAGCCGGCCAGGACGGGCGCGAAGGTCACGTCGCCAGTACCGTAGAGGAAGGCGTTCTCAGGCCCAGGGCGCCCGCTGCACGCTGGCGCGGTCCAGCGCCGCGGCGGCCGGGACGCCGGCGAGCGCGAGCGCGTTGTCGAACTCCGCCAGCAGCAGCTCGAGCACCTTCTGCGCGCCCGCCTGGCCGCCGGCGGCCAGGCCCCACAGGATTGGCCGGCCCACCATCACCGCGCGGGCGCCCAGCGCCAGCGCCTTGAGGACGTCAGTCCCCCGGCGGATCCCGCCGTCGACGATCACGTCGATCTCCCCGCCGACCTCGTCGACCACCGCGGGCAGCGCGTCGGCGCCCGAGAGCACCGTGTCGAGCTGGCGCCCGCCGTGGTTGGAGACCACGACGCCCGCGGCGCCGTGCTCGGCCGCCAGGCGCGCGTCCTCCGCGGTGAGCACCCCCTTGACCAGCACGGGCAGGCCGCTCTGGTCGGCGAAGCGCTCGACGTCGGGCCACGTCAGCGTCGGGTCGATCAGCTCCCCGACCTCCAGCATGCTCAGGGCCTTCTCGTACTTCGCTGCGCGGACGCTGGGGATCGCGGTGGTCTCCGCGATCACGAACCCCGACCGCACATCGCGCTCGCGGATGCCGAGCACCGGCAGGTCGACGGTGAGGACGATCGCCTCGAACCCGTTCTCGCGCGCGGCGGCGACCATCGCGTCGGAGACCGCGCGGTCGCGGAAGACGTAGAGCTGGAACCACCGCTCGGAATCCGGCGCGGCGGCGGCGGCCTCGGCGACGCCGGTCGTGGCCAGCGACGAGAGGCAGAACAGCGTCCCCGCCGACGCGGCCGCGCGCGCGGTGGCGAGCTCGCCGTCGGCGTCGGCGAGGCGGTGGAACGCCGTGGGGGCCACGATCACCGGGCTGGACCGCGAGCGTCCCAGCAGCGTGGTCCGCGGGTCGACCACCGAGACGTCCACCATCACGCGCGGGCGGATCGCGATCCGCCGCCACGCCTCCTCGTTGTCGCGCAGCGTGATCTCGTCCCCGGCGCCGCCGGCGTAATACCCGAGCGGGCCCTTGTCCAGCCGCTCGGCGGCGGCGCGCTCGAAGTCGGCGAGGGTGGCCGGAAGCTCCACGCCGGCCAATCTATACGCCGCACGGCGAGCCCTGCCCGCGCCCCGCGGGGCCGTAGGATCGTGGCGGTGACGACCTTCGGGACGCCCCTCACCGCCGGCGCGGTGCGCCTCGTCCTGCTGGGCAGCGGCGAGCTGGGCCGGGAGGTGGCGATCGAGGCGATGCGCCTCGGCTGCGAGGTAGTGGCGGTGGACCGCTACGCGAACGCCCCCGCGATGCAGCTCGCGCACCGCAGCCACGTCATCGACATGACGGACCCCGCCGCGCTGCGCGAGGTCCTCGAGGGAGAGCGGGCGCGGCCGTGCGCGCAGCTCCACGTCGTCCCGGAGCTCGAGGCGATCGCCACGCCCGAGCTCGAGCGACTCGAGACGGAGGGACTGCGGATCGTCCCGACCGCGCGTGCGGCCCGCCTGACGATGGACCGCGAGGGCATCCGCCGGCTGGCGGCGGAGGAGCTCGGGCTGCCGACATCGGCGTACCGCTTCTGCGCGACGCGCGAAGAGCTCGAGGCCGCGGTGGCGGAGCTGGGCCTGCCGTGCGTGGTCAAGCCGGTGATGTCCTCCAGCGGCAAAGGACAGTCGGTGCTGCGCGACGCGGGCGGAGCGGGCGCCGCGTGGGAGCACGCGCAGAGCGCCGGCCGCGTGGGCGAGTCGCGCGTCATCGCCGAGGCCCTCGTCGCGTTCGACTACGAGATCACCCTGCTCACCGTCCGCCACGCCGCGGGCACCTCGTTCTGCGTGCCCGTCGGGCACACGCAGGAGCACGGCGACTACCGGGAGAGCTGGCAGCCCCAGCCGATGACCGCTCCCGCGCGCGAGCGCGCGGAGGCGATCGCCCGCTGCGTCACCGACGCGCTCGGCGGCGCCGGGATCTTCGGCGTGGAGCTGTTCGTGTCGGGTGACGACGTCCTCTTCAGCGAGGTGTCCCCGCGCCCGCACGACACCGGCATGGTCACGATGGCCACGCAGGACCTGTCGGAGTTCGCCCTTCACGTGCGCGCGATACTGGGCCTGCCGGTCCCGCCGGGCGAGATCCCGCTCGCGGGCGCGGGCGCCAGCGCCGTCATCCTGTCCCCGGGCGAGCTCGACGCGCCCTACTACGAGGGCGTCGCCGACGCGCTCGCGATCGGCCCCGACGTCACGCTGCGCCTGTTCGCCAAGCCCGACGCCCGCCAAGGGCGCCGACTCGGGGTCTCGCTGGCGCGTGCGCCCTCGGCCGACGCCGCACGCGAGCGCGCCCGCGCCGCTGCGGCGGCGGTCAGGGTGGTCGGCTCGCGCGTGCCCGCCTGACCGAGCGAAGGGCCCCGCGTCAGGCCAGCGCCGCGGCCGCGGCCTCGAGGCGATCGTCGCCCCAGTGCAGATCGAGGCCGATCGCCACCGTCGGGATGCCCTGGACGCCGCGCTCGCTCGCCTCGGCGGTGTACTCGCGCACGCGCGCCTTGATCTGCGGATCTTCGATGCGGACTCGCACCTCCTCGGGGTCCAGTCCCCCGGCGGCCGCGGCCTCGAGCACGTGGTCGAGCGAGTCCAGCGGATGACCCTTCACGAACGCCTGGGCGTACAGCTCCCGCGAGACGGGCCGCAGACGCCCGGCCTCCTCCGCCACGAGCGCCGCGCGGACCGGCGTCACGGAGTAGGTGTCTACCGGCCACCCGGGAGGCCAGCGCAGCGGCGGGAGGCCGCGCTGCTCGGCGCGGCGCGCGATCGCCGCCATCTCCTCCTCGCGCCCGGGGCTCAGCGACCACGGGACCCGGCCGGTCTGACGCAGCAGCGCGCCGAACAGGATTGGGCGCCAGACGGGCTCCACGGGCAGCACGTCGTCGACTCGCAGCGCCGCGAGATAGGCGTAGGGCGAGTAGAGGTCGTAGTAGAAGACCGGCGCTTCGGCGGGCGAGGCGCTCACCGCGCGATCATGCCACGGAGGCGCCGCCCCCGAGCGCGTCGAGCACCAGCGAGTCGTGCTTGGCCGCCTTGACGTTCTCGAACACCCGCTCGACCCGGCCGGCGGGGTCGATCACGAACGTGGAGCGGCGAACGCCCATGTAGCGGCGCCCGTACATCGACTTCTCGCCCCACGTCCCGTAGGCCTCGCAGACCGCGTGGTCCTCGTCGGCCAGCAGCGTGAACCGCAGGCCGTGCTTGTCGTGGAAGCGCTTCACGCGCGTGACCGGGTCGGGCGAGACGCCGAGGACGGCCGCGCCCGCGCGCTCGTAGTCGGCCGCGTGATCGCGCACTCCGCAGGCCTGCGTGGTGCAGCCGGGCGTGTCGGCCTTGGGGTAGAAGTAGAGGACGACCGTGCGGCCGCGGAAGTCCACAAGCGACACCGGCCGGCCGTCCTGGTCGGGGAGCGTGAAGTCGGGGGCGGGTGCGCCGGGCTCGATCATGCTGCCTCCTGGTTCGATGGCTACTTGAGCAGCCGGGAGAGGCGCCGGTCCTTGAGGACTCGCCCCTCCGTCTGGCACTGCGGGCAGTAGGACATCACGTAGTCCTCGTAGTGGACGGCTTCGAGGGTCGTCGCGCAGCGCGGGCACGGCTCGCCCTGGTGGCGGTGGATCTCGAGCGGAATCGGCATCTTGTCCGGGATCGGAAGCGAGACCACCGCCTCGTAGTGCTCGATCGCGCCGCCGAGGCGCGACACCGTGGCGTCGCGCAGGCGCCGGGCATCGCGCGCGACGAGGTCGTCTGCGCGCTTGAAGGGCGAGAGCGCCGCGCTCCACAGGATCTCGTCGACCCACGAGCGCCCGATCCCGGCGATCACCCGCTGGTCGCGCAGGAGCGAGTGCAGCGGGCGCGGCTCGGTGAGGAGCTCCTCGAAAGGCGGCGGGTCGGGCCACGCCTCCGGGCCGAGCGTGGCCAACGCCTCGTCGGCCTCGAGGTCCTCGGAGCGCAGGAGCTTTGCCCACGCCGCCTGGCGCTTGCCGAACTCGCGCAGCCGCAGCTCGCGGCCGTCGGCGAGACGCACGAGCACGCGGGAGGTGCGATCGCGCAGGCCCGCGCGCTTGTCGAAGAGGCCGAGGCGACCGGCGGACATCAGATGCACGAGCAGCGTGAGCTCGCCCTCGAAGTCGACGAGGAGGTGCTTGCCGCGCCGCCGCAGGCCCTCCACGCTGCGGCCGTTGAGCGCGTGCAGCGGCGGGTCGAAGGTCCGCAGCGCGTTGATGCCCGGGGCGAGCGTCGACTCGACTGTCGCGCCGCGCAGCGCGTCGCCGAGCTGGCGCGCCGTTATCTCCACCTCGGGGAGCTCTGGCATCGCCGTGAACGCTAGAGCCTCGCGCTAGCAGGATATTCGGCGTCCGCGCACCTGACGCCGGGCGCTAGACCGCCAGCGTCTCGAGCTCGCGCGGGCGCAGCAGCACGATCAGGTCGCCCCCGCCGCCGCCGAGCCGCACCGCTGCGACGCCGCCCTTCTTGAGGTCTGCGCGCGCGCCTGTGAGGTCGTGGACGAGCTGGGAGAAATCGGGCTCGTGGCCGACCAGCAGCACGCGCGCGTCGGCTTCCTGGCCCTTCATGATCGCGCGCGCCTCGTCGCGATCGAAGCCCTCGGAGAGCGCTTCGTGGACGGAGGGCGCGACGCCCAGCGACTCGCACGCGAGCCGTGCGGTCTCGCGCGCGCGCACGCGTGGCGAGGTGAGGGCGAGCGAGAACTCGAGCCCCAGGCGCGCGAGCGCGGCGCCGGCCGCGGCCGACTGGCGCTCGCCGCGGGCCGTCAGGCGCCGGTCGGCGTCCTCCTTGGCCTCATGGGGCTCGGCCTCCCCGTGTCGCAGTAGCCACAGCTGCTGGGCCATCGCGCGCGTACCGTACCGGCGCCCCGCCGGGGGCGCGATCCTGCGTGTTAAAGCCGCGGCTCGAAGCGCCGCCGCGCCTAGAGCACGCGGAAGAGGACGGTGCGAGGCAGCGAGTACGCCGACCCGGCGACACGGAGGCGGAAGTCGAGCCGGTAGCTGCCGGCCGTGAGCAGCCGTCCCGTCGCCGTGCGCGAGACGAAGCGGGAGACGAAGCCGCGCGGGGCGAAGTAGGAGAGCGAGCCGTAGAACGCGTAGCGGCCGGTGGGCAGCCGGCGCAGGATCGTCCCGGCCACGGTGCTCGCCCCGGTCGCCGTGAAGCGGATCGTCGCGCCGCCACGCCGCGCCAGCGAGGACGGTAAGACGATCGAGGGCGGGACCACGCCCGGCGGGTTGACGTAGACGATCCCCGACATCCCGAAGCCGCCGCGACTGCCGTGCACGAGGCAGAAGTAGCGATACGGGGCGGAGCGGGTGAACGTGCGCTCCACGATCCACGGGTCGGCGGAAGGCTGGGGGCCCGGCAGCGAGCGAAACGCGTCCTCCCAGTCGACGTTGTGCTCGCCCCCCTGGTTGGTGAAGGTGACCTTCTCGCCCGGCTTGACGGCCACGCTGCGCGGCGTGAACGTGTCGCCGGGAGTCGCCGCGACGTTGCGGTTGGCGCCGGCGGCCGGCGCGGCGGCGGCGAGCAGCGCCAGGAGCGTCGTGACGAGCGCAGGTGCGCGCCGGGGCATGGAGGCCAAGGTAACACCCGTCTCCGGCCGGGGCCGCGATACGGTTCCGCGGCCGTGAGCGCGATCGTCGACACGCCCGAGGAGGCGGCGCGGCTCGAGCTTGCCCCGCTGCTCGTCCGTCGCCCGCTGGAGGCATACCTCGACGAGCACGGGCTCGGGTCCGGTGCGGTCGAGGCCGAGCCGGTCGGAGAGGGCCACTCCAACATCACCTACGTGATCCGCCGCGACGGCGGCGAGTGGGTGCTGCGCCGCCCGCCGCGGCCACCGCTGCCGCCCTCGGCCCACGACGTCCTGCGCGAGGCGCGCCTGCTCACCGCGGTCGCGGACGCCGACGTCCGCACGCCGCGCGTCCTGCTCACGTGCGCCGACCCCGCCGTCATCGGCGCGCCCTTCTACGTGATGGAGAAGATCGAGGGAGAGGTGGTGACGACGGAGGTCCCCGAGGCGCTCGACACGCCGGCACAGCGCCAGCGAATGGCGGAGGAGCTCGTCGACTCGCTGGCCGAGATCCACAGCGTGGACTGGGAGGCGTGCGGGCTGGAGGGCTACGGCAAGCCGACCGGCTACCTGGAGCGTCAGCTGCGCCGCTTCACGGGCCTGTGGGAGCACAACAAGACCCGCGAGGTGGAGGTGCTCGAGCGCACGACGCAGTGGCTGACCGCGAACCTTCCCGAGTCGCGCGCCGCGACGATCGTCCACGGTGACTACCGGCTCGGGAACACCATGTTCGCCCACGACGCGCCGACCCGGCTGGTGGCGATCTTCGACTGGGAGCTGGCGACGATCGGCGACCCCCTGGCCGACCTGGGCTACCTCACCGCGACCTACGCCGAGCCCGGCGACGCCGAGGGGACGCTGTTCGCGCTCAACAGCGTCACCACGCAGCCCGGCTTCCCCACGCGCGAGGAGCTGATCGCGCGCTACGAGGAGCGGTCGGGGCGCTCCATGTCCGATGTGAGCTGGTACCGCACGCTGGCCCTGTGGAAGTCCGCGGTGTTCCTCGAGGGCTCCTACAAGCGCCTGCTCGCGGGGACCACCGACGACCCGTTCTTCGAGCTGCTCGACCGCGGCGTGCCGGAGATCGCCCAGCACGCCTGGGACATCGCGCATGGGCGATGAGGCCGCGCCGCGCCGGGGCCTGCTGGTCGACTTCGGCGGGGTGCTGACCACCGACGTCTTCGCCTCGTTTCAGGCCTTCTGCGAGGCCGAGGGGCTCACCCCCGACGCGGTCGCCGCCCGCTTCCGGCAGGACCCCTCCGCGCGCGACCTGCTCGGCGACCTCGAGTGCGGGCGCATCACCGAGGAGGAGTTCGAGCCGCGCTTCGCCGTGCTGCTCGGGGTGGAGGAGCGCCCCGGCCTGATCGACCGGCTCTTCGCGGGCATGCGCCCGGACCAGGCGATGGTCGCCGCCGTGCGCGCGGCCCGCGGGGCCGGCGTGCGCACGGGGCTCGTCTCGAACTCGTGGGGACACGGCCGCTATGACCGCAGCGAGTTCCCGACCCTCTTCGATGGAACCGTGATCTCCGGGGAGGTGGGCCTGCGCAAGCCCGACCCGGCGATCTATCGCCTGGGGGCCGACGCGATCGGACTCGAGCCCGCCCAGTGCGTCTTCGTCGACGACCTGCCGGGGAACCTCAAGCCCGCGCGCGAGCTGGGCATGGCCACGGTGCACCACCGCGCAGCCGACGACACGGTGCCGGAGCTCGAGCGGCTGCTGGGCGTGCGCCTGACCTAGAGGGCGCGGGCGAGGTCCTCGCAGACCACGCAGCGCGGCCACGGCGGGTTCCACGGCCAGCCGGTGACGTCCTTGCCGCACAGCGCGGTGTCGGGATCGTCCATCGAGACCACGTGACAGATCTTCTCGCCGTCGTCGGTGGGTCCGTGAAGGCGGTCCTTGGCGGGAACGGCGGTGCTCACGGCGGTGGATCCTCTCATCCCGCCGCGATCAGCGCCACTCCGGCCAGCGCGAGCACGATCCCCGCCTCCTGGCCGCGCGAGACGCGCTCGCCGAGCACCGCGCGGGCGAGCAGCACGGTGGCGACGGGGTAGAGCGACCCCGCTACCGACACCAGCGACAGCAGGCCGTGGGTCGAGGCCAGCGCGAAGCAGGTGTTGGCGAGCAGGTCGAGGCCGCCCACGCCCGCGAGCACGGCGAACGAGCGGCGGTCCGTGCGCAGCGACGGCCGCAGCACGGCCACGCCGATCACCAGCACGCCCACGGACGCGGACCGCGCGATCAGCAGCGCCCAGAAGACGTTTGCCTCGGCCGCGGCATCCATCCCGACGAAGAACGTCCCGAAGCCCAGCGCCGCGAGCAGCGCGAGCGCTATCGATCGCCGCGCGTGCCGCGCCTCCTGCGCGTCCACCTCTGCGCCGGGCTCGCGCGAGGCGAGCACCACCCCCGCCACGGCCACCGCCATGCCGACGACCTGGACCGCGCCGGGCCGGTCGCCCCCCGCCACGCCGAAGGCCACCGGCACCGCCACCCCCGTGGCCGATATCGGTGCGACGATGCTCATCGTCCCGACGGCCAGGGCGCGGTAGAACGCGCTCAGCGCAAACGCTCCGGCCGCGCCGGCGATCGCGGCCGGCAGGAGCTCCGTGCCGGCGGGCGCCGTGGCGCCGGCGGCCGCGACGATCAGCGCGATCCCGGCCAGCCCCACGGCCTGCGAGACCAGCATCACCGCAGCCAGCGGGACGCGCCGCGCCAGCAGCCCCCCGGCGAAGTCGGACACTCCCCAGCACAGGGAGGAGCCGAGGGCGAGGGCGAGAGCGAGCACGCCGGGATGGTGCCAGCCGCGGTGGTCCGCGGCCGAGCGGCCCGTTGTGGCCGTCTGCGCGGAGCCGGGTGCCAGCCCGTAACCGGGGTCCATCGGCTACCGGAAGGGGCTGCGCGCACGACCTGTGCACCCCGAGCCGGGTGCAGGCCCGGTCCCCGCGGGCGCTGCGACCCCCGGCCCTAGTCGCGCTTGCCGCGGCCGTAGATCAGCCGCAGGAGGCCCTTGATCGCCCTCGTGTTGCGTGCCCGGTAGGGGAACATGTGCAGGTCCTTCTTGGGCGCGAGCCTGGTGACCAGCAGGGTCTGCTGGGCGCAGTACTTGCGGATCCCGCCGGCGCCGTGACGGCTCCCCAGGCCCGACGCCTTCCATCCGCCCATCGGCAGCTCCAGCGCGGCGTAGTTGATCTGCGCGTCGTTGACGCACACCGCCCCGGCTTCGATCCGGCGCGCGACCTGCTCGCCGCGCTCGGCGTCGCGCGTCCACACCGAAGCCTGGAGGCCGTAGGGCGAGTCGTTGGCCAGGCGCAGCGCCTCGTCGGCGTCGCTCACCTTCATGATCGGCAGGGTCGGCCCGAAGGTCTCCTCGGTCATGCACGCCATCGAGTGGTCGACGTCGACCAGCACCGTGGGCTCGTAGAAGCGGCCCGGGCCCGCGGCCGGGCGGCCGCCCGCCAGCACGCGCGCGCCCTTGGCGACGGCATCCTTGACGTGGGCGTCGATCTTGTCGATCTGGGGCCCGAAGGTCACGGCGCCGACGTCGACGCTGCCGGGCCCGCCGCGCGGATCGCCCTGGCGCAGGTCGCGCACCTTGTCGGTCACCCGGGAGACGAAGTCGTCGTAGACCGGCTCCTCGACGTAGACGCGCTCGACCGAGATGCAGACCTGGCCGCCGTTGTTCATCGAGTAGAAGGCGGCGGCGTTGGCGGCGCGCTCGAGGTCGGCGTCGGAGAGGACGATCATCGGGTCCTTGCCGCCCAGCTCCAGGCCGACCGGGGTCAGCGTCTGCGCAGCGCGCTCCATCACCTTCTTGCCGGTCTCCGTGGAGCCCGTGAACATCACGTAGTCGACTCCGTCGATCAGCGCGGCGCCCGCCTGCCCGTCACCCGTCGCGACCGCGAAGACGTCCTCGGGAACCCCGCACTCCTCGAGCATCTCCGCCATCAGCAGCGAGGTCAGCGGCGTGACCTCGGAGGGCTTGAGGATTGCGGCGTTGCCGGCGGCCAGCGCGGGAATGCAGTCGCCGAAGGAATTGGTGAGCGGGAAGTTCCACGGACCGATCACCCCGATCACGCCGAGCGGGCGGTATCGCGTGACCAGCCGCTTGCCCTTGACGAAGATCGAGGCGCTCTTGAGCTTCTCGTCGGCGAGGTACTCGGGCGCGTTGCGGGCCCAGAATCCGAACGCCTGCGCGGCGTAGGAGATCTCCGCGAGCTGGGCGTCCTCGTGGGTCTTCCCGGTCTCCGAGACGATCACCTCGATGATGCGGTCGGAGTTGTCGAGCACCCACTTCTGCGCGCGGCGCAGGATCCGCCCGCGGCCCTCGAAGCCGAGCGCCTCCCAGGCGGGCTGCGCGGCGCGCGCCCGCTCGACGAGCTCGGCGACCTCGGCGGCCGTGAGGTTGGGCACGCTGCCGATGACCTCGCCGGTCGCCGGGTTCTCGACGGAGATCTCGTCCGAACGTCCGTTGGTCGACGCGGCGGCCGGCTTGCGCTCGACGGTGGCCATGGGCTGCTCCCTTTCCTCGCTCGCCTCGGACGGAGGCTATCTCAGGCCGGGTGGCGGCCCGCGCGGTTCACGCGTCGAGCTCGATGCGCTCGATGCGCTGGGGGTCGACCGGCCGGTCGCCGGCGTCGGTCTCGGTCGCCTCGAGCGCGTCGACGGCGTCCATCCCGTCCTTCACGCGGCCGAACACCGTGTGCTTTCCGTCCAGCCACGGGGCGGCCTCGGTGGTGACGATGAAGAACTGCGAGCCGTTCGTGTTCGGCCCGGCGTTGGCCATCGCAAGCGCGCCGTGCTCGACCTTGTGGGGGTTGATCTCGTCCTCGAACTGGTAGCCGGGCCCACCGGTGCCAGTGCCCTCCGGGCAACCGCCCTGGATCATGAAGTCCTTGATGATGCGGTGGAAGGCGAGCCCGTCGTAGAAGCCCTCGGAGGAGAGCTTGCGGAAGTTCTCGACTGTCTTGGGAGCGTCATCGTCGAACAGCTCGAGCTCGATGGCGCCGGCGCTGGTGTGCATGGTGGCCTCGGACACGGTTCTCCTGACGTGATTCGGTGGCTGGGGTGGGCTAGCGGGCGCGCTCGAGCGTGAGGCGCTCGCCGCGGATCGTCGTGCCGCCGACCTGGTCGACGACGCGGTCGGCCTCCGCGGCGGGGACCTCGAGGAACGAGAAGCGGTCCAGCACGCGCACGTTGCGCACGGCCTCGCCGTCGAGGCCGGCGCCGGCGGTGACCGCCGAGACGAGGTCGGCGACCTCGATCCCGCTGGCGCGTCCCGCGTTGACGATCAGCTTGACCTGGGGCTCGGAGCCGTTGCGCGCGACGTGGGGCTTCTCGTGCCGGCGCGGACGCTCCTGCACCGGAGACGGGTCCACGCGCGCGCCGGGCTTCCACGGCGCGATGGAGGTGTTGGCGTGGCGCTCGATCGCCTCCACCTCGCGCTTCTGGCGCGGCTCGAAGAACGTGATCGCGCGCCCGGAGCGCCCGACCCGGCCCGTGCGCCCGATCCGGTGCACGTAGACGTCCGGCGACGTGGGGACGTCGAAGTTGATCACGTGGGTGACGCTGGTGATGTCCAGGCCGCGCGCCGCCACGTCGGTGGCCACGAGCACGGGGACGCGGCCGCTCTTGAAGCCGATCATCACGCCGTCGCGCGAGCCCTGGCTCATGTCCCCGTGCAGCGCCTTGACGTCCCAGCCGCGGTCGCGCAGCGTGCGGTGAAGCTGGTCGCAGCGGATCTTCGTGCGTACGAAGACGATCGCCTGCTCGGGCCGTTCGGCCTCCAGCACGCGCACCAGCGTGTCGTTCTTCTCGCGGCCCGACGTCTCCAGCGCGAACTGCTCGACGGTGTCGATCGTCAGCGTCGCCGCCTTCACCTTCACGGTCACCGGGTCGAGCAGGTAACGGTCGGCCAGCCCGCGGACCTCGGGCGGGATCGTGGCCGAGAAGAGCGCAGTCTGGCGCGAGCCCGGCGTCAGCCCGATGATCTTCTCCACGTCCTCGAAGAACCCCAGGTCGAGCATCTCGTCGGCCTCGTCGAGCACGAGGAAGCGGCACGAGTGCAGCATCAGCGCGCGGCGCGAGATCAGGTCGAGCACGCGGCCCACGGTCCCGACCACGATCTGGCCGCCGCCCTTGAGCTGTGCCTGCTGGGAGCGGATCGGCGCGCCGCCAAAGACCGCCACGACGTCGACCCCCTTGCGCGCGCCGTAGGTGCGCAGCGCCTGGGTGACCTGGATGCACAGCTCGCGCGTCGGGGTCAGCACCAGCGCCTGCACGCCCTCGCCCTCGGGATCGACGTACTCGATCATGGGCAGCCCGAAGGCGGCGGTCTTGCCGGTGCCCGTCTGCGCCTGGCCGATCACGTCGGAGCCCCCGAGCAGCAGCGGGATGGTCTGCACCTGGATCGGGCTGGGCGACTCGTAGCCGACGTCGCGAAGCGCCGCCAGCAGGGGCTCGGAGAGCCCGAGATCGGTGAACGTCGTCACGGGCGGGAGCTTAGGGGGCCGGCGCGCCCGGCGGCCTCAGCGGTCGTCATGCGGCCGGGTCCAGCAGCACCTTGCCGGTGGTGCGCCGCTCCTGCAGGTCCACGTGGGCGCGGGCGGCGTCGGCCAGGGGGTAGGTCCCGCCGACGACGGCGCGCAGCTCGCCGCGCTGCACGCGCGCGAACAGGTCGGCGATCGCCTCGTCGACCATGCCCGGCCGCCCGAGGCAGTGCATCAGCCAGAAGCCGATCACCGCGCGCGACTTGCGCATCAGGTCGCCGGTCTGAACGGTGTTGGCCTCCTGCGACGCGATGCCGTAGGCCACGAGCCGTCCGAACGGGGCGAGCGCCAGCAGCGACTGCTCGAACACCTCGCCACCCGCCATCTCGAGCACGACGTCGACCTTGCGCCCCTCGTTGGCCTTCTCGAGACGCTCCTTCATCCCCTCCGGCGCGGCGTCCACGGCGGCGTCGGCGCCCAGCTCGAGCGCCAGCGCGCGCTTTTCCGGCGAGGACGCGGTGGCGATCACGCGCCCGGCGCCCAGCGGCTTGGCCAGCTGGACGGCGAGCGACCCGACGCCTCCGGCGGCGGCGTGGACCACCACGGACTCGCCCTCGGCCAGCTTGGCCGAGGTGCGCAGCAGGTGCCACGCGGTGAGGCCCTGGAGGAGCACAGCCAGCGCGGTGCCGTCGTCGACGCCCTCGGGGATCGGGAAGGTGAGGGCCTCGGGCGCCGTCGCGTACTCGGCATAGCCGCCCGTGCCGCAGAGCGCGACGACGCGCTCCCCGGTGTCCTCGCGCACCCCCGCGACCTCCGCCCCGGGGACCATCGGCAGCTGCGCCGGGGCAAGGTAGGAGTTGGTGCGCTGGTGGGTGTCGGCGAAGTTGAGACCGGCACGCGAGACGGCGATCAGCACCTCGCCATCGCCGGGCTCGGGGCGGGGAAGCTCGGCCAGCCGGAGCACCTCCGGGCCGCCGAACTCCTCGATCAGGATGCCCCTCACGCCGGTGCGGGCTCCGCCCGGCGCCAGCCGACGATGTGGCGGTAGTCGAGGTCGGTCTTGGGAGGCGGCGGCTTCATCAGCAGCTCGGGGCTGGGCGGCTTGCCGAGCAGGCGCGTGTAGGCCATCGGCAGGACGGCGATCTCGTGCGGCCAGTAGCAGCGGCCGATCAGCTCGCTGACCGAGGCGATCTCGGGGTTGTAGGGCGAGCGGTCGCGGTTGAGCGAGTACAGGTAGCGCCCGCCGAGGGCGTGGGACTGGCGGACGTAGGCGTCCACCTGTTCGCCGGTCATCTCCTGGAAGGAGACGGTGTTGACGGTGAGGTCCAGGCGCGGGGGACGGAACTGCTCGGCGACCGTGTTGGGGAAGAAGACGAAGTCGGCGCCGGCGTCGACGGCCTCCTGGAAGTCATCCTGGCCGTAGAACGCGCAGCGGGCGTCGGGGAAGAGCGCCTTCAGGTACGTGGCCGAGTAGAGGAAGAGCTCGGGGAAGTCGCAGATCGCGTAGGTGACGTGCGGGCAGACCGTCTTGATCTGGAAGGCGAGGCCTCCCCACCCCGCGCCGATCTCCCACACCACGGGCCGGCCCGTGGCGCTGCGCAGGTCGGCGATCACGCCGCCGCGGTCCAGCGCGATCAGCGACTCGAAGAACTTCAGCGTGTCGACGTTGTAGAGCTCGCCGTCGATCTCGAACCCGAAGCCGCCCAGCGCGCGGGACTCGGGGATCAGCAGCTCGGGGCGCCCCACCTGCAGCAGCGCGTCGAGCTTGTTCTTGAGCTTGCGCGCCGACTCGTCGCGGTTGCTGCGGTACTCGTAGACGCGGATGCCCGTGATGTGGAAGCAGTGGTGGCGCAGCCTGTCGACGATCAGCGGGGAGGCGTCGAGCAGGTACTCGATGTTCTCGAGCTCCTCGCTCCAGTAGGCGCTCGGATCGGCGGCGCCCTCGGCGCGCTCGGCCTCGAGCGCCTTCATCCGCAGGACGTGGTCGCGGACCTCGAGGTAGGCCGCATAGGCCTGGGACTCGGCCAGCTCGGCCAGGCGGCGCGAGAGGCCGGCGGCAAACGGGCCACTCTCGGCCGCGCTGAGTGTGGGCTCGGTGGTCATCGTGGGGGGCTGTTGCTCACTCTCGCTACGCTTCCCGCCGCCCATGAGCCTCACCGTGGTGGGATCGATCGCGTTCGATGCGGTCCGCACGCCGTTCGGCGAGCGAGACCGGATGCTCGGCGGCTCCGCCGTGCACTTCTCGCTGGCGGCTTCCTTCTTCACCCCGGTCAGGGTGGTGGGGCCGGTGGGCGACGACTTCGGCCCCGAAGAGTATTCGGTCCTTCACGCGCGCGGCGTCGAGACCGACGACATCGAGCGTGTCGAGGGCGGGGAGACCTTCTTCTGGCGCGGGCACTACGACTTCGACCTCAACACAGCCCACACCGACGAGACGCAGCTGAACGTCTTCGGCGACTTCGTGCCCAAGCTCTCGCGCGAGTCGCGCGACGCCGACGTCCTCTTCCTGGCCAACATCCAGCCCGACCTCCAGCGCGAGGTGCGCGAGCAGTGCTCTGGCGCCCGCTTCGTCGCGATGGACTCGATGAACCTGTGGATCGAGACGGCCCGCGACTCGCTGCGCCGGACGGTCGCCGGAGTCGACTGCCTGCTGCTCAACGACGCCGAGCTGCGGATGCTCACCGAGCGCGCGAACCTCCTCCAGGCCGCGCGCGAGGTCATGAGCTGGGGCCCGAGCATCGTGGTGGCCAAGCAGGGCGAGTACGGCGCGGCGCTGTTCTCCGGAGACGGCTTCTTCGCGCTGCCCGCCTTCCCGCTGGAGACGGTGCTCGACCCGACCGGCGCCGGCGACTCCTTCGCGGGCGGGTTCCTCGGCTACATCGCGGCGCACGGGGAGGACCCGGTGTCGGGCGATCTGCTGCGGCGCGCGATGGCCTACGGCACCGCGCTGGCTTCCTTCAACGTCGAGGAGTTCGGCACGGAGCGCGTGCAGCGGCTGACGCTCGACGAGATCACCGAGCGGGTGGCCGAGCTTCAGCGCATCACCACCTTCGCCGACGCCCCGCTGCCGCTGCGCGGCTGACGCGCGGCCTCAGGGGGCGTCGCGCTCGAGCCGCGGGAAGGACCCCGTGCGCCCGCGGAACGTGAACGGCGGCTGCACCAGGCAGGGCGGGGCGCCGGTGCCCAGTACGGGAACTGTCTGGGGGTTGGACAGGTTCTCGCAGTCGAAGGCGAGCAGGCCCGCCTCGAGCCGGTCGAGGCCGCGCGGGGCAAGGTAGGGGTTGTGGCGGTTTGAGGGGAGTCGCTGAGCCTGGTTGACGAACGCCTCCTGGGTGATCGGGATCAGCACGCGCAGGTAGCGCACGGAGCGACCGGAGCCGGGCGCGGTGAAGCTCGCCTCCGCCGCTGCCGCGACGTTCGCGAACATCGTCACCACCTCGTTGCGGTAGATCCCGAGATAGTCGGCGACGGGCGCCAGGTCGCGCGCGATCGGGTGCAGGACCTCCACCAGTGGCTCGACGGCGCGCACCAGCCGCGTGGCCGCAGGCAGGCCGGTGCGCGAGACGGCGATCAGCGGGTCGAGGTCGCGGAACAGCGCCCGCGCGTCGGGCGCGAGCGCGTCGAGCGAGGCCAGCGTCGGGCGCAGGAGCGGCGCCACGGGGCGCAGGGCGCGGATCACGGGAGCCGCCTCGGCGGCGGTCGCCTCGGCCACGGCCAGGGTCGGCCGCAGCTCGCGCAGCGTGGTGGGCAGGATCTGCAGCGTGTCGGTGATGTCGCCGTCGCGCCGCGCGGTCGTGGCCAGGACCCTGTCGCCGGCGGTGATCAGCGTGCGCACCGCGTTCTCGTCGCGGCCGACCGCCGAGAAGACGACGCCCGAGTCGTGCACCAGCCGGCTGACCGCCGCCTCCTGCGTGTTGAGCACCCGCAGCACGCTCGTCGTGTCCTCGGCGGCGCCGGGCAGGTTCCCCAGCGCGTCCGACAGGTCCTGCCCGCGGCCGCGCAGCGAGCGCGACCATGACGTCACCCACGTCTTCAGCTGCGCCCGCGTGCGCTCGTCGAACGTGCGCAGCACCTCGTCGAGCTCAACCGTCGAGGCGACGTTGGCGCGCGCGAGCGTCCCGCGCTCGGGCAGGGTCGGGACGCCGGCGGACCCCGGAGTCAGCTCGACGTAGGTCTCCCCCAGCAGCGTCTTCAGGCGCAGGATCGCGCGCGCGTCGCGCGGCAGCGGCGCGTGCTTGTCCTCGAGCGCGATCTCGGCGCGGGTGCGGCCGTCGTTGCCCGTCTGCGTCTTGACGACCTTCCCGACGCTCACCCCGGAGATACGCACGTCGGCCTGGACGGCGAGCTGCGTGGCCTCGTCGAAGGTCGCGTAGAAGTGATAGCCGCGGGGCTTCAGCGGCGTCGGCCCGCCGAAGGCCGTCCACAGGTACAGCAGCAGGCCGAAGCACGACAGCGCGAACAGCACCATCACGGCGATGCGACCGGGTGTCGGGGCGCGCGTCTCCATCAGGGGCAGGTGGGCAGGCCGAGGACGGTCAGCAGCTCCGGGGGCACCGCGGTGACCGACGAGCACGACGAGAGCAGCTGCCCGCGCCAGGCGACGCCGTGGGCGTCCTCGATCGAGAGGATCGAGTTCGCGTTGTGGGAGAACCAGGCCAGCCAGAAGAGGTAGCCCTCCTCGCGCCCGGGCGGGTTGTAGCCGAGCTCGTTGACCACGTAGACGAGCACGCGGAAGGCGTCGGTGAGGTCCGGCGTGACGGCGTCGAGGTCGGCCAGCGTCGGCGGCAGGTCGCGCACCAGCGGGCGCGCGTCGCGCACGAACGGACGGATCTGGCGGCGCAAGATCGGCGTGCCCTCGATCAGCAGCGGGTTGAGCCGCGCGAACGTGGGCGCGAGCATCCGCGCCGTCGGGCGCAACGCCTGCAGCGCGGGCCCGAGCTCCGTGGCGAGGCGGCGCGTTCCCGCCAGCGCGGCGCGCCCCTCGCGCAGCGTCCCGGGAAGCAGGGTGAACGAGTCGCGCAGGGCTGCCTCCTCGGAGGCCAGCGCCCCGAAGGTCTGATTGGACGCGTCGACCAGGCGCCCGAGCTCCGCGCGCCGGGAGCCGGCGGACTCTGACAGCAGGCGCAGGTTCGAGACCAGGCGCCGCAGGCCCGCGCGGCGCGCGGCGATCGCCGCCGTGATCCGCCGCGTGCGGGCCAGCGCGGGCTGGGATGCCTTCAGCACCGCGCGCAGGTCCTCCCCGCGCCCCGCGAGCCCGCGGCCGCCCGCGTTCACGAGGATCGAGAGGTAGTGGCGCGTGTCGGCGTCCAGGGAGGCGAGCACCTCGTCGGGGTGGACGTTGGGCTGGGTGTTCGCCGCCGGGAGCTTCTCGCCGTCCTCGAGTCGCCCGGCCGCGCGGGTCCCCGGATCGAGCTCGATCGACATGTCGTTGAGCCCGGTCTTGGGACGCAGGAGCATCCGCGCGTCGCGGTACACGGCGTCCAGCTTGCCGCGCTCGATCTCCATCTCGACGAGGGCCTGGCCCTCCTCGAGGTCGACCCGCGTGATCTCGCCCACGGTGACCCCGGCGACCGCGACGTTCTGGCCCTGCCCCGGGGTGACGGCCTGGGCCGAGGTGAAGCGCGCCGAGACCTTGTAGACGTCCTCCCACGGAAAGCGCAGGCGCTGGTGATCGATGATGTAGCCGCCCACGACGGCGGCCGTCAGCATCATCGCGGCGACCGCGAGGAGCGGGACCCGGTAGCGGCGCAGCTGGCCGGCGAAGCTCACGGGGCACCTCCTTCGCGCAGGCGCCGGGCGACGCGCTCGAGCACCGCTCGGTCAAGCCGCGCGGTGCGTGTCCGCGCGGTGGCGGTGGCGGCCGAGGCCGGGACGACGTCGGCCGCCAGGTCGGGCGTGCGCTGGCTCGCGCACGGCACGTCGGGGCGGAACGGCGGG
>Ga0208612_1000229_pt1 | contig 28128 bp, 26 predicted proteins | sample AntDryMetagUQ889_FD_188089 | JGI IMG/M metagenome (GOLD analysis project Ga0208612, IMG submission 188089) | Polar desert microbial communities from Antarctic Dry Valleys - UQ889 (SPAdes) | ecosystem: Environmental > Terrestrial > Soil > Desert | place: Antarctic Dry Valleys | collected 2008-12-31 | reverse complement strand
GCCGCCGCGCCGGCGCCGAGCGCTTCGTCTTCTACGAGGGGCCGCCGACCGCGAACGGCCGCCCCGGCTCCCACCATGTCCTCAGCCGCGTCTTCAAGGACGTGTTCCCGCGCTACAAGACGATGCGCGGCTACCTCTGCGAGCGAAAGGCGGGCTGGGACTGCCACGGGCTGCCCGTGGAGCTCGAGATCGAGCGCCAGCTCGGCATCGACCGCCCGGTGCACGAGCAGTATCTCCGTTTCTTCGCGCTTCTCGCGCAGGGCGACCTCGGGCGGTCGTACTTCTACAAGGCGCCCGTGCTCGATGTCGTGCTGTCGCGGCTGCCGGCGACGCTCATCCTCGTCGTTCCCTCGCTCCTGCTCGCTGCCCTCATCGGGCCGCGCCAGCACGAACACGACGACGGCGAGGATCGCCGCGAGCGCAGCGAAGGCGACGCGCCCCCTTCTGGTCATCAGCGCCAGTATGGCAAGCAGCGCGCGAGAGCCAGGACCGGGAGATCCCGCATACGGACCCACCGGCCGTTCACGAGACGGTCACCCCTCGATAACGGCTATGTGACGAGAAGACCTGCTCAGGGGGCGAATCTAGGGGCAGTATGGTAGCCATTCCTCAGGGCGTCGAGCTCCACTTCCACGCCCTGCACGGCCTGGACGACGGACCGGTGACGCTCGCCGAAAGCGTCGACCTGGTCCGCCGCGCCGCCGCCGACGGCACGGGCACGGTGATCGCCACCCCCCACGTGCGCACGGACTTCGTGACCGACGTGCTCGACCTGGGGGAGCGCACCGCCGAGCTGCAGGCCGCGCTCGACGCCGAGCGCATCCCCGTGAGCCTCCGCCCCGGGGCCGAGCTCGGGCACGAGATGGTCGACCGGCTCTCCCAGGCGGAGCTCGAGCTGGTCGCCCAGGGACCGCCGGACGCGCGCTGGCTGCTCGTGGAGACTCCCTTCGAGGGGATCGGCCAGGACTTCCACACCGCCACAGGGGAGCTGCGCGAGCGCGGCTTCGACGTGCTCGTGGCCCATCCAGAGCGCAGCGCCGACGCGGTGCTCGACGGCGCCGCGGGCCTCCGCCGGGAGCTGGCGGCCGGGTCCCGGGCCCAGGTGAACGCCCAGTCGATCACCGGCGAGCACGGGCCCGAGGTGCGGGCGGCGGCGTTCGCGCTGATCGGCGAGGGCCTCGTGGGCGCCGTGAGCTCGGACGCTCACGGCGCGACGACCCGCCCGCCGCTGCTAGGCGAGGCTCGGGCTCGTCTGCTCGATCGCGGACTCGGCCGGGCTCTCGCCGCTGACCTGACTGCCGGCGGACCCCGGCGCCTGCTTGCCCGGGGCATCCCCGCGGTCGGGGTGGGGGGCCACCTCCGGGGCGCCCTCGTCGCCTAGCGTGGCTCCGACGCGTGGCTCGGGGTCGAAGCGGTAGCCGACGCCGAAGTGGGTGTGGATGTAGTGCCAGTCGGGCGAGGCGTGCTCGAGCTTCTGGCGGACCTTGCGGATGAAGACGTCGACCGAACGATCGCCGTGGGCCATCGCGTAGCCCCAGACCTGCTGGTAGATCTCCTCGCGCTGGAGCACCTTGCCCTCGGCGTGGGCGAGGAGCTGTAGCACCTCGAACTCGCGGCGCGTTAGGTCCGCGCTGCGGCCGGCGGCAAAGGCCTGGAACTGATCCGCTCGGATCTCGAGCCCGCCGGCGCTCACCGGTTCGTCGTGGCTGCGGCTAGTGGCCTGCTTGCGGCGGCGCACGACCGCCTCTACCCGCGCCAGCACCTCCTCTGGATGGGTGGGCTTGGTGATCCAGTCGTCGGCGCCCATGCGCAGGCCGCGCACCCGCTGGGCCACCGTCGAGCGGCCGGTGCAGACGACCACGCCGAGCGCGGGCATCGCGGCGGCCAGGCGACCGAGGAACTCCCACGCGCCTGGCCCCAGCAAAGCCAGGTCGACCACCACCGCGTTGACGCGCATGGCCACGAACTCCTCGACCCTCGGGGCAGCCTCAAGGCGGCGATAGTCCCAGCCGATGCCCTCGAGGCGGTTCACGAGCACGCGCACGAACCCCGAGTCTGAGTCGAGGATCGCGAGCCTGATTAGTCCGGGATCGCCGTGGTTCAAGTGGTCTCGGTCCCTGCCAGAAGGAAGGCCGCGGAGAGCCTGCGGCAGATCCGTGTCTGGCGCCAGCATACGCCACCGAAGCCCCAGAACCAGCCCTTTACAGCTTCTTCACAGCTCAGTCACGCGCATATAACGGCCTTTTCGCGCGCCCATGGCACCGTCCGCGATCATGAAAGGGGCAGCGAACGGCCGGAGCCAAGCGAACGGGCGCAGCGGGTGCCTCCGAGCCGGTGAGCTCGAGGTCCGACCGAGCGAGTTCCTGGCAGTGGCCGGCGGTCGCCCACTCGGCCTGACCGCGCGCGAGCTCGAGCTGCTGACTGCGCTCGTCGAGCGGGAGGGGCGGATCGTGAGCCGCGAAGAGCTCCACCTCGCGGTGTGGGGCGAGCCCTACCGGCGCTCTGACCGCTCGGTAGACGTCTACGTGGGCAAGCTTCGCCAGAAGCTCGAGGAGGCGGTGCCGGGCCGGCGCTTCATCCACACCCATTTCGGCTTCGGCTACCGGTTCCAGCCCGAGCCGGCCGAAGCCCTCCCGCGGCTCGCCTAGCGGCGGGGGGGACTCTTCACACCGTTTTCACATCCGGGCGACAACTCGGCAACAGGCTCCCCCCGGCGCCCTGCGAGCCTCGGCGATCACCGGATGAACCTACAGAGGGAGAGACGCATGAGGAAGGGGCTCGCATTGGCCGCAACCGGCCTGATGGCGCTGGGCGTGATCGCCTGCGGCGACGATGACGAGGGCGGAGGCGGCGCAGGCGGCGGCGAGGACCTCTCCGGCAGCATACGGATCGACGGCTCGAGCACCGTGCAGCCCTTCGCTCAGGCGGCCGTAGAGCTCTTCAAGCGCGAGAGCCCCAACGTCGACATCACCGTCGGCGGGGCCGGCACCGGCGATGGCTTCGAGAAGTTCTGCCGCGGCGAGACGCAGATCTCCAACGCCTCGCGCGCGATCGAGCCCGACGAGACGAAGCTCTGCCAGCAGGAGGGCATCAAGCCGGTCGAGGTGCAGGTGGCCAACGACGGCATCACGGTCGCGAGCAGCAAGCAGCTCGGCGTCAAGTGCCTGACCACCGCCCAGCTCAAGAAGGTCTTCAACAAGGGCTCGACGGTGTCCAAGCTCTCCGCGATCGACCCAAAGCTCCCCGACACCGAGCTCGCGCTGTTCACCCCCGGCGAGGAGTCGGGCACCTTCGACTTCTTCACCGAGGAGATCAACGGCGAGGAGGCCGTGCAGCGTACGGAGGGCGTGCAGAAGTCACCCAACGACAACACGCTCGTGACCGGCGTCTCCGGCGAGGAGGGCGGCCTCGGCTACTTCGGCTTCTCCTTCTACGACCAGAACCGCGACAAGCTGGCGGCCGTGTCGATCGACGGCGGGAGCGGCTGCGTGGAGCCGAGCCTCGAGACGATCCAGAGCGGCGAGTACAAGCCGCTCTCGCGGCCGATCTTCATGTACCCGAGCGAGGCGGCGCTGAAGAAGCCCGAGGTGAAGGCGTTCCTCACCTTCGCGAACGAGAATTACGACAAGATCGCCACGGCGGCCAAGATCGTTCCCATGAACGAGCAGCAGGCCGCCGAGGCCAAGGCAAAGCTCGGCGGCTGACCGGGGTTAGCCCCGGCGCCGAGAGAAGATGGAAGCCGGTTCCACCACCGCCGCGAGGGGCGCCACGGGCCTCACGCGCCAGCGCACATCGCGGTCGGTGGGGGAATCGGTGATCAAGGGGCTGCTGCTGCTTGCGGCTCTGATCTCGGTCGCGACGACCACCGGGATCGTCGTCGCGCTCGCAAGGGACACGATCGCCTTCTTCGAGGAGGTCGGCGTCGCCGAGTACCTGTTCGGCACGAAGTGGACCCCGCTGGCGGGGGGAGACGACAAGTCGTTCGGAGTGCTGCCCCTGATCTACGACACGCTCTACCTGACGGGGATCGGCATGCTCGTGGCCGTGCCGTTCGGCCTCGGCTCGGCCATCTACCTGTCCGAGTACGCCTCGGCCCGGGTGCGCCGGCTCCTCAAGCCCACGCTCGAGGTGCTCGCGGGGATCCCGACGATCGTCTTCGGCTACTTCGCGCTTACCTTCGTCACGCCCACGATCCTGGAGGGCGTCTTCGGGCTGGAGCTGGGTGCCTTCAACGCGTTGAGCGCCGGGCTGGTGCTCGGCGTGCTAGTGCTTCCCACGATCGCGACCGTTGCCGACGACGCGCTCGCCTCGGTGCCGCGCTCGCTGCGCGAGGGCGCCTTCGGGCTCGGCGCCTCTCGGGCCCAGGTGTCGCTGCGGGTCGTCTTCCCGGCGGCGCTGTCGGGCATCGTCGCCGGCATCGTCCTGGGCGCCTCGCGGGCGGTCGGCGAGACCGTGGTGATCCTGATCGCCAGCGGGGGAAAGACCGCCCTCACTCTGGACCCAACCGTCCAGATGCAAAACATGGCGGCATTCATCGCCGCCACCGCCCAGGCCGACATCTCGACCCAGGGTCCGGAGTACGACACGATCTTCGCGGTCGGCGCGACCCTGTTCGCGATGACGCTGATCCTCAACCTCGTCTCGATCCGCTTCGTGCGCAAGTACCGGCAGGTGTACGAGTGAGCGTCGCCGAGGCCACGCTGACCCGTCGTGCGGTGGAGCGCGCCTCGCGCGGGGAGGAGGTCAAGGACCTCCTCTTCCGCGGCGCCCTGCTACTGAGCCTCTCCGTGGGCTTCATCACGCTCGGCATGCTGGTCGTCGACGTGCTCGTCGACGCCGGCGGGAGGATCGGGCCCGACCTGATCACGGAGTACCCCTCGCAGCTCTTCCCGGAGGAGTCCGGCGTGCGTCCGGCGCTGATCGGCACCCTCTATCTGATGGTCGCGACGGCCCTCTTCATCGTGCCCGTGGGGGTGGCGAGCGCCGTCTACCTCGAGGAGTACGCCGACGGCGGGCGCTGGTGGAACCGGCTGATCGAGGTCAACATCCAGAACCTCGCCGCGGTCCCCTCCGTGGTCTACGGCATCCTCGGACTCGCGTTCATCGTGCGCAGCCCGCTCGAGCTCGGCTCGGTGCTCCTGGCCGGGTCGCTCACGCTCGGCCTGCTCGTGCTTCCGGTGGTGATCGTGGTATCGCGAGAGGCCATCCGCGCCGTGCCGTCCTCGATCCGGGAGGGCGCGCTGGCGCTCGGAGCCACCCACTGGCAGACGATCTGGAAGCAGACCCTCCCGGGCGCCCTGCCGGGGATCGCCACCGGCGTGATCCTCGCCCTCTCGCGGGCGATCGGCGAGACCGCGCCGCTGATCGTGATCGGCGGCGGGGCCTTCCTCCTCTTCGACCCGAGCATCAACATCGCCGACGGCGACTACACCGCGCTGCCGCTGCTCATCTTCAACCTCATCAACGACGCCGACGAGGAGCTGCGCGTCGCCGCAGCGGCGGCGATCATCGTCCTGCTCGCCGTGTTGCTGGTGATGAACGCGGGCGCCGTCTATCTACGTAATCGTTACGAACAGAAGTGGTAGGTGAACTAGAGTGGCCGAGCGAGTGACCCAGGAGCCGGAGAACCAGGAGGCCGCCGCCCGGGCCACGGGCGCTGACGGCGCGCCCACCAGCGCCACCGACGGGCAGGTCCAGACCCAGAAGCTCGCGCCGCAGGCCGGGCCTCCCGCGAGCGAGCGCGCGGCGATCTTCGAGCTCGACCACGTCGGGGTGAGCTACGGCGGCGTGGCCGCCGTGCGCGAGGTCGACTTCCCGATCTACCAGCACGAGATCACCGCTCTGATCGGCCCCTCGGGCTGCGGCAAGAGCACGCTGATTCGCTGCCTCAACCGCATGAACGACCTCATCCCCGCCGCCGCGGTCAGCGGCCGGGTCGTCTACCACGGCCAGGACCTCTACGGAAGCGACGTCGACCCGGTGCAGGTGCGAAAGCGGATCGGGATGGTCTTCCAAAAGCCCAACCCCTTCCCCAAGTCGATCTACGACAACATCGCCTTCGGACCGCGCGTGCTCGGCATGAAGGGCGACATGGACGAGATCGTCGAGCGGGCGCTGCGCCGCGGCGCGCTCTGGGACGAGGTCAAGGACCGCCTGAGTAGCAACGCCTTCGGCATGTCGGGGGGCCAGCAGCAGCGCCTCTGCATCGCGCGCGCCCTCGCCACCGGCCCCGACGTGCTGCTGATGGACGAGCCCTGCTCGGCGCTCGACCCGATCTCGACCGGCCGCATCGAGGACCTGATGATCGAGCTCAGCGAGGCCTACTCGATCGTCATAGTGACCCACAACATGCAGCAGGCCGCCCGCGTCTCGAACATGACCGCATTCTTCACCGTCGAGCTCGACGAGGACGAGAAGCACCGCACTGGCCGCGTCGTCGAGTACGACGAGACCGAGAAGGTCTTCACCAACCCGGGCGACGAGCGCACCGAGGCCTACGTCACCGGCAAGGTGGGCTAGTGGTGGCTGCTCCAAGTCCGTCTCCGAGGGACCGCTAGTGCCTCCGTCGCCCGGCTCGAACCGCCAGCACTTCCAGGAGGAGCTGGCCAAGCTCGAGGTCTCCGCGCTCGGCGGCCTCGACCTCGTGACAGAGAACCTCGACCGCGCGATCGAGACCGTCGAGCACCGGGACGTGGAGCTCGCGAGCATGGTGATCGCCGACGACGACCGGATCGACGGTCGCTACCTCGAGGTCCACCAGGGCATCCTCTCGCTGCTCGCGCTGCAGGCGCCGGTGGCCGGCGACCTGCGCCTGGTGGCCGCGCTGCTGCACGTGATCAAGCACATCGAGCGCATGGGCGACCAGTGCGTGAACATGGCCAAGCTCGTGCCGCTGGCCGGCCACGAGCCCCCTTCCGACGACGAGCTGCTCGGCAACGTCACCCGCATGGGAGAGCTGGGGCGCTCGCTCGTCGTGCAGTCAAAGCAGGCCTTCGCACGCCGCGACGAGGCCCTGGCGCTCGACCTCGTGCGCCAGGACGACGAAGTCGACCGGCTCAACAGGGCCTGCTTCCACCGCGCGCTCGAGATCGGCGACGACCCGGACCTGCGCGAGTGGGCGATGCACATGATGCTGATCGCGCGCTGCCTCGAGCGGGTCGGTGACAACGCGGTCGACATCGGGGAGCAGACCGCCTTCGTCGTCACCGGGCTCTTCCGGGAGTTCGAGGACGCCTCGCACCCCGAGCTGGCGCCGGGCCGCTGATCGTGGCGCTGTTCGCGGGTACGCCCAAGCAGGGGACCTTCTTCTCGCTGCTGGCGGACGCCGGCGCAAACGCCGCGGACGCGACCGCCAAGCTCCACCGCCTGATGCGCAACTGGCCCGAGGAGGACGGCCTGCGGGCGGAGATCAAGCAGCTCGAGGAGGAGGGCGATCGGATCACGCATGACGTCCTGCACCAGTTGCACTCGACCCCCGTCACACCGCTCGACCGCGAGGACATCCACGCGCTCGCGGCAGCGCTCGACGACGTGGTCGACTGCACCGAAGAGGCCGCCGACGTACTCGGTCTCTACAAGATCGAGGCCCCGATGGAGCAGGCCGTCGAGCTCACCGGGGTGCTGCAGGACGCGGGCCGCCAGCTTGCGCAGGCGCTCGGCAAGCTGCAGGCGCTCGGAGAGCTCGGCCCCCACCTGGTCGAGGTGGACCGCCTCGAGGACGAGGGCGACCGCGTCAGCCGGGAGGCGATCGTGTCGCTCTTCGCCGGCGGCGTCGATCCGATGGTCGTGATCCGCTGGAAGGACCTGTTCGAGCGCCTCGAGGAGGCAATCGACGCCTGCGAGCGTGTGGCGCACGTGCTCGAGGGAATCGTCGTCAAGCAGGCTTGATCTACGCCTGCATCGACATCGGGAGCAACACGACGCGGCTGCTGGTGGCCGACACCGCGGCGGGAGGGCTCCGGGAGCTGCTGGCCGAGCGGGTGTTCACGCGCATCGGGCGCAGCCTCGGCGAGCGCGGGCGGATCCCGGCCGAGAAGGTGGCGGAGACCGCGCAGGTGGTGGCCGCGCAGGCGCACGTCGCGCGTGAGATGGGCGCCCGCGAGGTGGTGGCGGTGGCCACCGCCGCGATCCGGGACGCGGCCAACCGCGACGAGCTGGTCCGCGCCGTGGTGGAGGCTCGCCTCGACGGACCGCTGCGGGTGCTGACCGGCACCGAGGAGGCACGTCTCTCCTTCGTCGGGGCCACCCGCACGCTGGCCGAGCCGGCGGAGGGCACGATCGCCGTGGTCGACGTCGGCGGCGGCTCGACGGAGCTCGCGATCGGCTCGCCCGACGGGGCCGTCGACTGGTCGGGGTCCTTCCGCGTCGGCTCTGGCTTTCTCGCCGACAGCTACCTGCGCTCCGACCCGCCGGCGGTGGCCGAGCTCGACGCGGTGCGCGGCCACGTGTCCGGCCTGTTCGAGAACCTCTCGCCCCCGCGCGTCGATCGCGCGATGGCCGTCGGTGGCACGGCAACATCACTCGCCCGCCTGCTCGGCGGCGAGCTCGAGCCCGAGACGCTCGAACGAGGCGTGCGGATGCTCTCGGGAACGCCGATAGCCGAGCTGGCCGAGACCTACGTGCTCGACCCCGAGCGCGTGCGGCTGCTGCCCGCCGGCATCATCGTGCTCGAGGCGGTGTCGGCGTGCCTCGGTCTGCCGCTGCGGATCGCCCGCGGGGGGCTGCGCGAAGGCGTCGTGCTCGAGCTGACCGAGGCTGCCGCCGCGATCAGCCGGGAGCCCGAGCCAGCGCCTCCAGTTCCTGGGGACGGAGGAGCACCTTGAGCTCGCCGCGGTCGATGCCCGCGATCCCCGCCTTGGGCAGCCGCGCCTGCGCGCCCGTCATCCGGTGCAGGGCCATCGAGAAGTCCGGATCGTGGCCGACGAGCAGCACGCGCTCGCCCAGCTCCGAGGCCAGCTCGTTCGGATCGAACGGCCCCTCGGCCAAGCGCTCGTCCTCGTCGGGCTCGATCCCCAGGGCCTCGCAGACGAGCCTTGCCGTGTCGCGGGCGCGCAGCTTGGGGCTCGACGCACAGCCGTCGAGCTCGACGCCGAGGCGGGCGAGCGCCACCCCCGCGGCGCGGGCCTGCTCCTCACCCTCCCGGGTCAGCCTGCGCTCGGCGTCCGGCGAGCCGTCCTCGGCCTGCGCGTGTCGCATCAGCCAGATCACGGGCGGGAAGACTATGCCAGCGAGAATCGAGACGATGTAAGGATCATGGAACCTTCCGCTGAAGCGACCGCCGCCGAGCGGCGCGAAACCGATCCGGAGGACGCGGCGGTCGACCTCGACTCGACCGAGCTCTACGCCAACCGTGAGCTGTCGTGGCTCGACTTCAACGAGCGCGTGCTCGAGCTCGCCGAGGACGAGCGCCTCCCGCTGCTCGAGCGGGTGAAGTTCCTGGCGATCTACACCACCAACCTCGACGAGTTCATCATGGTCCGGGTCGCGGGCCTGCACGACCAGGTCGATGCCGGGATCGACGCGCGCAAGGCCGACGGGCTCTCCCCCTCCGAGATGATCGAGTTGATCGGCCAGCGCACGCGTGAGCTCGGCCGCCGGCTCTCGCGCCAGTGGGAGGAGGAGCTGCGTCCCGCCCTCGCCGAGCACGACATCAGGATCGTCGAGTGCGGGGAGTGCGCGAGCGAAGAGCTCGAGACGCTCGACCGCCTCTTCTACGAGGAGATCTTCCCCGTGCTGACCCCGCTCGCCGTCGGCCCGGGGCGCCCGTTCCCCTACATATCTAACCTGTCGCTGAGCCTCGCCGTCTGGTTGCGCGATCCGGAGACGGGCCTCGAGCTCTTCGCCCGCGTGAAGGTTCCGAAGGAGGTCGTGCCGCGCTTCCTCGATATCGGGGGCGGTACCTTCGTTCCGCTCGAGTCCGCAATCGCGCGCCACCTCGACGCCCTCTTCCCGGGCATGGAGGTGCAGCGCCACGCCTACTTCCGCGTGGCGCGCGACGCGGACTTCGAGGTCTCAGACGAGGCCGACGACCTGCTGCGCGCCGTGGAGAAGGAGCTGCGCCAGCGCCGCTTCGGCGAGGTGGTGCGCGTGGAGGTGAGCGCCGACATGGATCCGGACCTGCGCTCCTTCCTGGTCGACGCACTCGGTATCGAGGCGAGCGAGCTCGAGGACGTCGAGGGCCTGCTCGACCTCTCAGACATGTGGCAGATCCACGGCCTCGAGGGGCTCAAGCAACTGCGTGAGCGACCCTGGAAGCCGGTGGGCCCGGAGGCCTTCCACAGCGAGGGCGGCAAGCCGGACGTGTTCGCCGCGATGCGCGTCGGCGACCAGCTCGTCCACCACCCCTACGACTCCTTCGCTGCGACCGTGGAGCGCATGGTCGAGCAGGCCGTGAACGACCCGGCGGTGCTCGCCATCAAGATCACGGTCTACCGCACCTCCGACGACTCGGCGCTCGTGCCGCTGCTGATAGAGGCCGCCGAGCGCGGCAAGCAGGCGGTCTGCCTGGTGGAGCTCAAGGCCCGCTTCGACGAGCACCGCAACATCGGCTGGGCGCGCTCACTCGAAGAGGCGGGCGCCCACGTGGTCCACGGCCTGCCGGGGCTCAAGACGCATGCCAAGGCTCTGCTCGTGGTACGCCGCGAGGGCAAGCACGCACGCCACTACGTGCACGTCGGTACCGGCAACTACCACGCCAAGACGGCGCGTCTCTACGAGGACTTCGGCCTCTTCACCTGCGACCGCGAGATCACGGCCGACGTCGCCGCCCTCTTCAACGCCCTCACGGGCGCCGCCCGCAACCCCGGCTACCGCAAGGCCATCGTCGCTCCCGAGGACATGCGCGACCGCCTGCTCGAGGAGATCGAGCGGACCGTGCAGGCCCACCGCGACGGCGAGGAGGCCCGGATCGTGATGAAGATGAACTCGCTCGTGGACAAGCGCTGCATCGGCGCCCTCTACGAGGCCTCGCGCGCCGGGGTGCGGGTCGACCTCAACACGCGCGGCATCTGCTGCCTGCGTCCCGGGATCGAGGGCGTGAGCGAGAACATCAGGGTCACCTCGGTCGTCGGGCGCTTCCTCGAGCATTCGCGCATCTACGGCTTCCACCGCGGCGACGAGCGCCGCTATTTCATCGGCTCGGGCGACCTCATGCCGCGCAACCTCGACACGCGCGTGGAGCTGCTCGTTCCGGTCGAGCAGGAGGGCCCCGCGAGCGAGCTGGAGGACACGCTCGAACGCTGTCTCGCCGACGACACGTTCGCCTGGGACATGCTGCCCGACGGCTCCTGGAAGCGCCGCGACGGCGGTGAGCGCAGCGTGCATCGGGAGCTGATGGAGCGCGCCCGCGCGCGCACGTCTGAGGGCGCCAACACGGAGAGCCCGGCGGCGTGAGCCGGTAGGTCCGTCAGCGGGGCGGGCACGCGCTGCGCGAGCCGAACGTGAAGCCGACCGTCCCGCGGCGGGGACTGCGCGCGCTAAGTCGAGCGCGGACGAGGCGCCCCTCGGTCGCGTTGAAGTACGTGCGGCCCATCGCGATCGCGCCGGGGCCCTTTGAGCGGGCGGCGCGCAGACCACCCCCGACCAGCGCGAGCGCGCCGGCCCGGCGCGGCCTCGGACGCGCCGGGAGGAAGACCGAGACCTCGTGACGATCGCCCGCACGGGCCGGGACGAGCATTCGCACCCCGCAGCGCGAGGGTTGCAGCGTAACGGTCGCGCGGCGCAGGAGGCGGCCAAAGCCCGGCCTGCGGAAGTCCACCAGCCAGCGCACGGAGGCGCGGGGGGCCACGCGCAGGGCGCGGCCGTAGGGCAGGCCCGCGGCGCCGGCGAGCTTCAGCACCGGCCCTGCGCTGTCCTCCCCGCCACGGGTGCGCGGGACAACCGTGATCGGGCGCTGTGGGAGGGCATTCCGCCAGGCGCCGGATGCGTCGCGCACCTTCAGGGCGACCAGCCCCGAGCCCGAGCGCAGATCGGCCAGCACGCCCGGGCGCTGGCGCACGACGTACCAGAGGCGCCCGGTCGAGACCACCGCGAAGGCGCCTCCCCCGGCGCCCAGGCGGAAGGCGAGCGGAGCGTCGGCGGCCAGCCCGCCCGCGGGCCCGGGGCGGCGCGCCTCGGCGAGCCACTCGAGCCCGGTCACGGTGAGGCCGGTGTAGGCGGGGCCCGCGACATAGTCGTCCTGCGCGGTGGCGGCCACGCCGAGATCGGCCTGGAAGGCGGGCGTGAGGTGCAAACCGAAGGGTCCGCCCAGGTGCAGGGCGGCCAGGCGGACGAGCGCCCGCTCGGATACGGCCCGGAAGCGAGGGGCCCAGGTGCTGTCGGCGTCCTGGGCGGCCAGCTCCATCCCGTAGGCCGTCATCGCCAGCACCCACGACTGCTGCTGGGAGCGACCGAAGTAGGTCACGTCGCCGTCTGGGCCCATGAAGGCCCAGGTAGCCCGCGCGTAGCGCTGGACGAGCTGGCGGCTCGCGGGCGAGGCGCGGCCCTCCAGCAGGCGGATCGCGCGGGCGGTGTAGGCGAGGGTCAGAGCGTGGTAGGCCAGCGGCCCGTCGGTGGCGAGCGTGGTCAGCCCGGCGCGGCCGGCGCGCGAGGTCTGGCCGCGCGTGTAGGCGAGGAGCTCGCGGTTCACGAGCGCCTCTACGAGCCCGACCGAGGCGCCACGGTCGTGGAGGATCGTGCCGGGCTCGCTCGACTCGAGGCCCGTGCGCTCGAGCTCGAGGATCGCCAGCGCGTCCACCAGGAACTGGTTGAAGTAACGTTCGTCGTGGCCGAGCCGTACCGGCCGCATCGTCTTGAGGCGGCGCTCGAGGCGCTTCTGCGCGGCGACGAAGACAGGGTGGGCCGGCACGGTTCGCCGCGCGAGGTTGTAGCCGGCGGCGAGGGCCGCCTGCTCGAAGGCGAGCGAGTGGGAGGACTCGACGCGCTCCGCCGAGCGCACGAGCGCTCGCAGCCCCGAGTCGATCAGCCGCGCGTCGCCCGTGCGCGTACCGGTCTGCAGCAGCGCGTACCCGAGCGCGGCGTCGCCGTACTTGTCACGCGGAGGCGAGGGCCGGACCTCCATGTAGTCGCGGAAGCCATCGTCCGCTCGCTGGAGCTCCGGCCACGGGGCGGCGATCGCGGAAGCGAGGGCGGCGGGGTCGGGCACGGCGCTGACGCTGGCGCGACCGGGCGCATCTTCCCGCGCAGCCGACGCGGTGGCGGGCACAGCCCCCCGAATCGCCGACGCGGTGGCGGGAACTAGCGCAAGGGCCAGGGAGAAGGCCACGAGCCGCGTCGCCCTCATGGCTCCGCCCGCGGCGCCCGTAGTCCGAGCTGGCTCTTCAGCGCCCGCACGCGAGTGGCGGCCTCGGCCACGCGGGCGCGGAAGCCGGAGTCGCGGCGCGCGCGCTCCAGCAGCGCCGGGTAGACTTCGTTCCAGCTGTTCGAGCCGCTCATGAGCACGAGATCGGCGCCCGCCGCGATCGAGCGCTCGGCCGCCGTAGCCACGTCCGCGCGTTCGAGCACGGCCTGGGCCTCGATGCTGTCGGTGACCACGACGCCGCGGAAGGAGAGCTGGTCGCGGAGGAGGTCCACGAGCACGGCGCGAGACTGCGAGGCGATTTGGCGCTGGTCGAGCGCCGGATAGAGCGCGTGCGAGGCCATTATGAGCGGCACCTCGGCCTCGATCGCCGCCTCGAACGGAGGCAGGTCGCGGCGCTCGAGCTGCGGCCGCGGGCTGTCGATGGTGACCGCGGCGTCGTCGGTGTTGGCCTCGGCCGCCCCCAGGCCCGGGAAGTGCTTGGCGGTGGCGGCGACGCGCTCATCTTCGTGCGCGTCCACCGCCGCCGCGACGAGCTGGGTCACGAGCTCGGCCCCACCAGGGTAGGCGCGGCCTGACATGATCGAGCCCGAGCCCGACGCCACATCGGCCACCGGCGCGAGGTTCACGTTCACGCCGGCATCGCGCAGCTGACTCGCGCCCTCGCCGGCCGCGGCCGCGGCCTCCGCGGGGATCGGGAGCGAGCCCTGAGAGGTTTCCGGCTCCGCGAAGGGGACGCTGCGAATGTCGCCTCCCTCCTGGTCGGTGGCCACCAGTGCGCCGCCGCGGCCGGCTCGCTGCAGCTGCGCCGTGAGCGCGTCGAGGCCCTCCGCGTCGAGAGCGTTCTTGGCGAAGAGGATCACGCCTGCGCCCTCGCCGCGGCGCAGCCGGCGGCGGATGTACTCGGGTTGGCTCGTGCCGTCGAAGCTCATCAGGAGCAGCTGGCCCACCTGCTGCTCGATCGGTGGCCCCTCCTCGGAGCCGGCACCGGCGTCGCGGCCGGCGGCCGGCGCGCGGCCGTCGCGGCTGGACCTCGCGGCGTTCTCGCTGTCGCCGTCCCGCTCATCTCCCCCGAGGGCCGAGCCCACCGCCACCCCGGTCAGCCCGGCGGCCGCCGCGAGGGCGCAGAGCGCCGCAAGGCGCCGGCGGGCGATCGGGTCGTGGGGCGTGCGCATCGGGGGAGGGTAGGGGGCGCGACGACCGGCCTGCCCCATACCGCTCCCGGTCCTGCACCGCGGCTCGGGTATCCCGTCAGACCCTGCCTATCCCCGCCTCGACGCAACCGGCCTCGAGCTCGTCCAAGCCGAGGCCGTCGACAGGCCCGAGCGCGCCCTCACCCTTCAAATCGCCGGCCGCCGCCCGCTCGGCTCCCCAGGCGAGGATCTCGCTCGTGAAGCTGTAGCCGTCGACTCCACTGAGGTGGACCTCCGCGAGCTGCGTGCCCGCGTCGTCGTAGGCCATGCCCACGATGTGGGAGCCGGTCCGCGCCCGCTCGGCGGCGCCGGGGCCTCCGCTCGAGCCCTTGACGAGGCGGCCGGTGGCCGCGCCGTAGAGGCGCTCGACCGCCGGCACGCGAAACGCCGCCGAGCCCAGGACCGACACAGCCTGTAGCCCTCGTGAGAGCCGGCCGAACCAGCCGAGGTAGGAATTCACCTCGCGTAGGGCGGGCTGCAGGCGCGGCAGGGCGAAGTGCTCGGATGAGCCGACCGAGACAGCGCCGCGCCGCTCGCCGCGCACCCAGAAGCTGCGGTAGCGGGCGGCGGCGCGCTCGGTTCGCAGCGCCCCGCCGCGCCAACCGAAGCTCGGAGCCGCCACCACGCCCACGAGCGAGGCACGCGTGCCGCCACTCATGCCGCCGGCGCTCGAACCGCCCGTGATGAAGTAGCCGGTATCCACGCGCACCGCGCTCGGGCCGGCCTCGCGCAAGGCGAGCCCGCCGGCCAGGTTGCCCGGTACCCAGTCGTAGCCGAACGACGTGAGCATCCCGCAGCCGGCGACTTCGCCCAGTGGACCGTAATACTCGAAGACCCGCCGGATGAAGGGAGGCTCGCCGGTGCAGTCGAGGTAGTGCGCGCCGGCGCGCACCGCCGCCTCGGCGGCCGCCTCTCCCCACCAGACGAAAGGGCCGACCGTGGCCACCAACACGTCGCCCCGTCCCAACACGGCCTGTATCGTCGCCGCGCGCGAGGCGTCTGCCAGGACCACCTCGAGGTCACCCCCCAGTCCGCCCGCCAGCTCGGCGAGCCGCTCGGAGTCGCGCCCGGCGAGGACCGGCCGCTGGCCCCGACGCACAAGCGCATCCGCAGTCAGCCGTCCCGTGTATCCGGTGGCCCCGAAGACCACTATCCGGCCGCTCTCCACTACGAGGCGGGAATCTACAGCGCCACAACGGCTGATCGGCCCACGCCCAGCTCCCGTACAAGCATTCGAATGCCCTCCACCCGCATGCTCGTCCTCCCGTTCGGATTTGCGCTTCACACGGAGCCGGTCCGATGAGGATCGCCATCGCCGGAGGCGGCATCTCCGGCCTCGTGGCCGCGCACCGCTTGCACCCCCTGCACGACATCACGCTCTATGAGGCGAATGACTACCTCGGCGGCCACGCCAACACGGTCCGCGTGGACCTTGCCGAGGAGACCCACTTCATCGACACCGGCTTCATCGTCTACAACGACCGCAACTACCCCAACTTCGAGCCGCTGCTGGCCGAGCTCGGCGTCGAGACCCAGCGCTCGCGGATGAGCTTCTCGGTGAGTGGCGAGCACGGCGACTTCGAGTACGCGGGCACGCCCCGTGGCCTGTTCGCAAAGCCCTCGCACGCCGCGAGCCCACGCTTCCTGCGGATGATCGCCGACCTCGTGCGCTTCAATCGAGAGGCGCGCTCGCTGCTCGAGCTGGGTCCGGACGAAGGGCCGTCGTTGCGCGAGTTCCTCGCCGAGGGCGGCTACGGAGACTGGTTCACAGAGCGCCTGATCGTGCCCCAGGCCGCGGCGGTCTGGTCGGCGGACCCGGCGCAGCTGTGGTCCTTCCCCGCGAGCTTCCTCGCCCGCTTCTTTCACAACCACGGCATGCTCGGCTTGCGCGACCGCCCGCAGTGGCGCACCGTGAGCGGCGGCTCGCGCCGCTACGTGGAGGGGCTCACCCGGCCCTTCGCGGACCGCATCCGCCTTAGCGCCCCGGTGCGCGCCGTAACCCGCCACCCCGACTGCGTCGAGATCGCCGCGGAGGGCTGCGAGACCGAGCACTTCGACGAGCTGGTGATCGCCGCCCACGCCGACCAGGCGCTCGCGATGCTCACCGACGCGACCGGCGCCGAGCGTGAGGTTCTGGGTTCGCTGCCCTACCAGCGCAACCAGGCCGTGCTGCACACAGACGCACGGATGCTGCCCCGCCGCCGCGCGGCGTGGGCGAGCTGGAACTTCCACCTCCAGCCCGAGCCCGTGGCGCTCACGACGCTCACCTACTGGATGAACCACCTGCAGTCACTGGCCTCGGACACGAATCTTTGTGTCACGCTCAACCTCGCCGAGCAGATCGACCCGGCAAAGGTTATCCGTACGTTCGACTACGCGCACCCGGTCTTCACGCCGAAGGGCGTGGCCGCGCAGAGGCGCCACAGCGAGATCTCGGGTGTCCGGCGCACCCACTACTGCGGTGCCTACTGGCGTTGGGGCTTCCACGAGGACGGCGTCGTCAGCGCCCTGCGGGCGCTCGAGCGCGTCGGTGCGGCAAACCCGGCGATGGCGGCGGAGCGAAGCCCGGCGGCGGAGCGGAGCGCTCCCGCGAAGGGGATACCGGCATGAGCGCCTCCGCCGTCTACGAGGGGTGGGTTCGCCACCGCCGCTTCACCCCGATCGAGCACTCCTTCGTCTACCGCCAGTCGATGCTCCTGCTCGACCTCGACGAGCTCCCTGGCGTGCTCGACGGCCACCCCCTCTACTCCGCCCGCCGCGGCCGTGCGCCTGCAGTCTTGCGGCGCGAGGACCACCTCGGTGACCCTGCGCGACCGCTCGCGGACTGCGTGCGAGAGCTCGTGGAGCGACGCACCGGCGAGCGCCCCGCGGGGCCGGTGCGCCTGCTCACAACCCTGCGCACATTGGGCTACAACTTCAACCCGGTGAGCTTCTACTACTGCTTCGACCCCGGCGGCGAGCGGGTGCAGGCGGTCGTCGCCCAGGTAACCAACACGCCGTGGGGCGAGACCCACGCCTATGTCCTGCGCCGCGACGGCGAGCACGCCGTGATGCGCGACACGATCGACAAGGCCTTCCACGTCTCCCCCTTCATCGGGATGGACAACCGCTACGACTGGCGGGTGACCGAGCCGGGGGGAAGGCTGCTCGTGCACATAGACGAGCGCGACGCGGGCGGGTGCGGGGTCTTCGACGCGACGCTCTCGCTCGAGCGGCGTGAGCTCACGCGCGCGCGGCTCACACGGATGCTCGTGCGCTTCCCCGCGAGCTCGCTGCGGGTGGTCTTGCTGATCTACTGGAACGCGCTGAAGCTGAAGCTCAAGGGTGCGCCCTACCACGCCCATCCGGAGCGGACGCGATGAGGTGCGAGCTGGCCCGCCGCCTGGGCTTCCGGCTCTTCGCGGGCATCACCGACGCGCGGCTCGAGGTCGTGGAGAACGGGCGCCGCTACGCCTTCGGCAGCGCGGATGCGGAGCTCTGCGCGGAGGTCACGGTGCGCTCGCCCCACTTCTGGCCTCAGCTCCTGCGCGGGTCCATCGGCCTGGCGGAGACCTACATCGACGGTCACTGGGAGGCGGACGACCCCGTGGCGCTCGTGCGCATCGGCGCGCGCAACATGCGCCCCTTCGACCGCGCGCGTGAGCGCTGGAGCCCGGCGCTGCGCACCGGCCAGCGGCTGGCGAGGCTCGTGCCTCACAACGACCCGGAGGGCAGCCGGCGCAACATCGCCGCCCACTACGACCTCGGCAACTCGCTCTTCTCGCTCTTCCTCGACCCGACTATGACCTACTCCTGCGCTTGGTTCGACTCGCCCGAGTCGACGCTCGAAGAAGCCCAGCTGGCCAAGCTCGAGCGCGTCTGCCGGCGGCTGCGGCTGGGACCCGAGGACCACCTGCTCGAGATCGGCACCGGCTGGGGGGCGATGGCGGTGCACGCGGCGCTTCGCTACGGCTGCCGTGTGACGACCACCACGATCTCCCGCGAGCAGCACGACGTTGCTCTCTCCCGCGTGCGAGCGGCCGGGCTCGAGGGCCACGTCCAGGTGCTTCTCAAGGACTACCGCGAGCTCACCGGCAGCTACTCGAAGCTCGTCTCGATCGAGATGATCGAGGCGGTCGGCTGGCAGTTCTTCGACACCTACTTCCGCCGCTGCTCGGAGCTGCTCGAGCAAGACGGGTTGATGCTGCTGCAGGCGATCACCATCGACGACCGCGCCTACGAGAGCGAGAAGGCCTCCAAGAGCTTCATCAACACGCACGTCTTCCCGGGAGGCTGCCTGCCCTCGCTCGAGCTGATCCAACGGACGCTCGCGCGCCAGACCGACATGAGCACCGTCTGGCTGGACGACATCACCGAGCACTACGTCGAGACCCTCGGCCGCTGGCGTGGGGCGTTCCAGGCCAGCGCCGCGCAGGCTGAGCAGGCCGGCTACGACCTATGCTTCAGGCGCACCTGGGAGCTCTACCTCGCCTACGTGGAGGCCGGCTTCCGCGAGCGCCGCATCGGCGACGTGCAGATGCTCTTGGCCAAGCCCGAGTGGCGCGGCTCGCTGCCGGCCGGGGGGCTAGGACCCAGGCTGGCGGCTGAACATGCGCTCGGAGATCCGGTCCATCAGGAAGCCGGGGCCCCGTGAGGCGAGCTTCGCGATAGCCGTCTTGCCGCCCGGGCCGAGGATCGTGCGGTCCTCACGGATGGCGGCCAGCACCTTGGCCGCCCACTCCTCCGGCTGCTGCTTCTGCCAGTCGGAGGTCTCGAGGTAGCGCCCGTAGGCCTGCTCGGTGGCGTCGAGCATGCCGGTGTCCACACCGGGCGTGACGAGGTGCAGTGTGCTCACCCCGGTGCCCTTCAGCTCGCGCCGCAGCGATTCGGTGAACGCCACGACGCCGGCCTTCGAGGCGGAGTAGGTGCTGGCCGCGGGAAAGTGGGCATACCCGGAGATGCTCGCGTTGTTGACCACCTTGCCGGTACGGCGGGCGAGCATGCCCGGAAGGACCTTCTGGGTGAGGTGCACGAGCCCGACGAGGTTGGCCTGGAACATCGCGTAGACCTCGCCGGGGTCCTGGTCCTCGAGCAGGCCGCCGGTCACGAGGCCGGCGTTGTTGATGAGCAGGTCGATGCGCGCGAGGTCCTCGCCGAGCGCGGCGCAGGCCTCCTCGATCGCCTCGCGCGAGCCCAGGTCCACGCGCACGGGGCGGACCTCTCGCGCCCCGCCGGCACCCGTGGGAATCGCCTCGAAGCGCTCGGGCGAGCGCATGCCGCAGAGCAGCCGCGCGAGCGGCTCGCGCGCGAGGGCCTCTGCGATCGCACGCCCGATGCCGCGGTTGGATCCGGTCACGAGAGCGGTGCACCCGCAGAGGTCCATCGCTCAAGCGTATGCGCCCCGCGAGGTGAAAGGTGAACCGAAGCTTGATCGGGCGGGGCGGCGCAACGTACCCTCCTGGACGATGCCCGCCCGCGACAGCACCCTCGCATACGACCGCACGGGCACCGGAGAGGCGCTCGTGCTGGTGCACCCGCTGGGCGCGGACCGTGGCGTCTGGGAACCGGTGCTCGACCTGCTCGCCCCCCGACACGACGTGATCGCGATGGACATGCCGGGGTTCGGCGAGTCGCCCGAGCTGCCCGAGGATCTGCCCGCCACCCCGTCCGGCATAGCAGCCGAGGTCGCCTCCACGCTCGACGCTGCCGGCGTCGGGCGGGCGCACGTGGCCGGCATCTCGCTCGGCGCCTGGGTGGCGCTCGAGTTCGCCAAGACCGATCGCTGCCTGAGCGTGACCGGCGTGTGCCCGGCCGGGTTCTGGGCCCGGCCGCTCGGCCCTCGGCCGGAGACCAGGCGCGCCACCGCGCTGGCGCTCGTGCCGCTACTGCGCCCGCTGCTGCGGACCGAGCGCGGGCGCCGGCTCGTGCTCGGGGGCGCAATCGCCCATCCCGAGCGCGTGCCGGCGGCCGCGGCCTACCGCCTCGTGCGCGCCTACGCCTGCTCGCCGGGCTTCGTGCGGGCCAACGCCGAGATGCGCAGCGCGGTATTCGAACGCTTCGAGGACATCCGCGCGCCGATCACCCTGGCCTGGGGCGAGCACGACCGCCTGGTGAGGCCTCCCCGGAACGTGGCGCCGGGAGTACGGACCGCGCTGCTGCGCGACTGCGGGCACGTGCCCACGTGGGATGACCCCCAGCAGGTGGCGAGCGTCATCCTGGCCGGGACGGCACGCGCCGCCCAGAGCACCGGCGTGGCCTCGGCCTCCGTTCGCCGCGCTGCGGGGCCCCGGGCCAGCCCGGGTAATTACCCGAATGGAGCAGGCAACGTGAACCCGAACGCGGTGGCTTGAGTCGCTGCGAGCTTCCTCGCCCTCCCGAGGCAGGCCCTTCTCTTCTTCGCTAGCTGCCTCCTCTTGGCCGGCGTTCGGGCTCGCTTGGCGCTGAACTTGCGCTTGCACGTAGCGATGGCCTTGACTCGCTTCGAGACGCCCCCCGGCGGGGTGACCGGCTTAGGAGCTGGCGGCGGGGTGACCGGAGTAGGAGCCGGCGGGGTGACCGGCGGAGGCTGCGGTCCCGGGGGGGGTGAGCCTCCCGTGACCTCGAACGGCGCCGCCGTGGCGCTGTGATCGCCCATCACCCCGTTATCGGCCGCGCTGACGATGTGCGAGCCCGCAGTGGCGTCGGCGGGGATCGTGATCGGGACGTTGGCGAAGGACGGTCCGGTGGCCGTGGCCAGCATCGGCCCCGTCCTGGTCTCCCAGCGGATCTCGACTGTCTTCCCGGCCTCGAATCCGCTGCCGCTCGCGGTGGCCTGGCTGCCCGGAGCCCCCGAGTTGGGGGTCAGGCTGAAGGTTGCCTGGGGCACACAGGCCCACGCCAAGGACACGGCTGCCAGCACGACCGCGGGTGCGGCAATGCTCCCGAGCAAGATACGACGCGACAACATACCGCTCCTCTCAATCAGTCCTGTCAAGTGCCTCTCCGGCGAGTCTAGCGCGGATTCCGCGAGCGCGACAAGCACGAGAGCTATGACTCGAGGATCTCCCAGCATCCTCGGCTAGACTCGCCAGGTGTCCACCACGCTCCCCGGGCGCCTCGGCCGGCCGGGCGCTTGGATGCGTCGTCACTCGGCCGCGGTGACCGTGATCGGGAGCGTGATTGTCGCGACGGCTTTGGTGGTTGGGCTGTGGAACAAGCGCGACGACTTCGTCGAGTCCTTCGGAAGCGCCTCGCTGCAGGTCCTGAGCACCGCCGTCGGGCTGCAGGTGATCTGGTTGGTCGCGCGCAGCGAGGCCTGGCACGTCTGCGTGGGCGCCGCCGGGGGCAGGGTCGGCCGACGGCGCCTCTACAGGGCGGCCGCCGTCGGCTATCTCGGAAACCTGTTCAACAGCAACTTCGGGCTCGGGGTGCGGATCGCCACGCTGCGCCGTACCGCGCCGACCGACAGCCCGAGCTCCTCCGTCCTGATTACGGCCGAGCTGCCGATCGTCGTGATCGAGGTCGCGCTCGCGGCACTGCTGTCGTTCACGCTGATCGAGCCGCTCGACATGCCCTGGTGGGTCGCGGTCGTCTGCCTCGTCGTCGCCACGGTCGTGATCGGCGGCCTGGGGAGGTTCGTGCGCGATCGCCGCGAGGGATTCTGGAAGGGGCTCGCGGTGCTCCGGGGGCTGACGAGCCGCAACGTGATCATCGGTCTCGTGATGTTCGCGACGGGCGCCCAGGTGGCGCGCAACATGGTCGTGCTCGAGGGCCTCGGGGTCGACATCTCGATCCTCGACGCGGTCGCGCTGCTGATCGCGTCCGCCGCCGTCGGCCTGCTGCCGGTCGGCCCCACCCTGGGAGCTGCGACCGCCGTGCTGATCCTCGGGTCCAATGGCGTCGCCGTGGTCGCCGCGGCCGGGGCCCTCCTCACCGCCACCGGCGCAGTGGGGGCGCTCTGCTTCGCCGCCTGGGCGCTCGTCGATCGGCTGCGTCCCTCGCGGTGATAGAGCTCGATGACCTATCCGGCTAGTCGCCCGTCCGACTTGGAGGATCTGCCACTAGGGCGGATCGGGGGGGTTGTTGCTGTTGGGTACGCCGCCCCCTGAAAGCTCGCTGGCCCTGGTCACGAACTCGACCGGGGCGGGGAACCCTCGCTTCTTCGCCTCCTTGCTGATGGCTAGGAGGGTCCTCTTCATCTTCGGGGGAAGCTTGATTCCGACGAACTTCAGGTTGACTTCGACGTCCTTCTTCGCGCGAAGGTCGCCCAGCGCGCGCCCGACGACCGCCACCGGGCGCGGCGAGCACGTGTCCGAGCCGGCGACGAAGATGTGCACGGTCTTGGTCTTGCCCGACGCCCCCTTCTGACGGCCGATGAAGTCGCTGACAGCATGGCTCACGGTATTGGCGAAGTCCGATTTTCCACCCGCCTTCACGCCCTGGAGCGCCTCGTCGAAGTCGTCCCCGTTGTCCTCCCCGAATTCGACGTCGGGATCACGATACTCCGTGCTGCAGGACGGGCCTGCCAAACGCAAGGCTGTTGACAGGCTCGGGGTGTTTCTCACGTGCGAGAGGATCTCCGCCTTGACGGCGCTCAGCTTGGACTTGTCGCCGATCTTCCCGCCCATTCCCGCCGAGACATCGAGGATGTACTCGACGCTCGCGGTCGGCGGCTCGCCGATGATGAGCTTGTCGACGAGCTGCGTGAGGCCGATCGCAGCAGCGACCGTCGTGCCGACTACCGCCACCAGCTTGGGTGGGTCGCGGTACCACGACCTGTCCGCCTCCGCCATCGCACGAGTCCTACAGGCTGGCCTACCCCGCGTCAACCTGAGCCAGCGGGTTCAGACGCCCCGCGCGAGCCGCCGCCGCGCGCTTCAGTCGCCCGCCGCTCGCCTGCGAGAGATCAGACCAGAGCCTCCAGCTGCGCGGATCGCGCCTGAGGCCGCGGCGGAAGCGCGCGCGCGCGAGCGCGACGTCCCCCTCAGCCAGCGCCGCCTCTCCCAGGACCCGCCAGGGCTCTCCGGACCAGGACATCCAGCGCGCTGCCGTCCGCGCCTGCGCCGTCGCGTCGCCCAGTGCGCCGACCGCGGCGGCCGCGTGACTGCGCGCCATCGCCGCGTTGCCGGCGACCCCGACGAAGGCGAAGACGCCGAGCGCGAGGGCGGCGGCGAGAGCGGTGGCGCGGGCCGGCGCGCGCACGGCACGGCCCTCCGTGTCGCGCCGCGCGGCGACGAGCACCGTCGCGCCGCAGGACAGGGCGGTCAAGGTGAGCACCGGCATCTCCCAGTCGGGGTGTGAGCCGGCGTGGGCGAGATACGCTACGTAGGCTCCCGCGGCCGCCGGCACAAGCGGGTGCCGCCGCAGACGAGCAGCCGCAAGCAGCGGCGCGCCCAGCACGAGCAGGAGCAGCCCGAGCCCCACGGCTCCCAGCTCGCCAAGCGTCTCGAGGTAGAGGTTGTGCGCATCGCGTGCGCCGCGCGGGGTTTGGCGGCGCTCTAGCCACCAGCGGCCAAAGCTTCCGGCGCCCGATCCCAGCAACGGGTTGCTCCGCGCCGATCGCCAGGCGACCTCCCAGAGGTCCATCCGCACCTCGAGCGAACGGCGAGCGCGCCCCGGATCGAGGGCATCGCGCGCCGTGACCGGGCCGGCGACTGGCGCGCCGCTCGATCCGCCCGTCGAGGCCACCGTCGGGCCCGCAAGCAGCAGCAGCGCTGCGATTGCCCCCGTCACGAGGCGCGCGCGCGGTCGCTTCTCTCCCATCCCAAGGCTGAGGCTGAGCGCGGCCGAGCCAGCAGCCAGGACGAGCAGGGCCGGTGCCAGGCCGCGGCCGGCCGCCGCCGCGTCGGTGGCGCTGATCAAGGCGGCGAGGAGCGGCGCGGGGAGCGCGGCGGCGGTGGCCACAAGGACCTCCCGCCGCCTTGGGCTTAGGCCGACCGCGACCGCCAGCCCGACGGCCAGCGCTGCGAAGCCGGCGCGGCTCGCGGCGAGGGAGAGCGTCGAGGCCAGCGGGACGAGCGCCGCGGCGGCCAGCGCACGTGAGGCAGCGCCCTTCGATCGCGTTGCAAAGCCGAGTGCGAGGAGGCTTCCCATCGCTGCGAACAGGCCGAGGGCGCCGGAATATCCGATTGGCGCGGACAGCGCACCGAAGTCGAGGCGCGCCGGCCCAGCGCCCACTGTCGCCTCGGATAGCACCAGCGTCGCGAGCGCGTACACCGAGACGAGCGAGCAGGCGGCCGTGAGGGCGGCAAGCACGGGGCCGACCGAGTCCCGGCGCGCGAAGAGGAGCAGGGCCGCGAGACCCGCGAGGTAGACGACGTCGCGCTGCACCTCGAGTAGAGACTGGGCGGGATCGAGCGACCAGAGGACCGACAGCGCACTCACCGCCAGGAACAAGCCGAGGGCCCCCAGGGTGATGGTTTCCAAGCCACTGCCGTGGACGCGGTGGAGCGCGAGCACGCCGATCGCCACCGCCCAGAGCAGGACGAGTCCGGTAAGGCCCCACGTACTGGCGAAGTAGCCGCCCTGGGCTGCTCCCAGTCCACCCACCGTGGCGAGCACCGCAAGCCCGAGCACGAGGCCGCGACCATGCGTGCCGCGCTGGTGCCGCCCTCCCGCTCCGGCGCTGCCAGTCGCGGGAATTAGGACCCCCGGACTCATCCCCGCGTCACGAGGAAGAGGCCTCGTCGGCTGAGTGGCTTGATCCACTGACCACGCGTGGCGCTTCAGATTAGGCTACGCGATGCTTCCTCACGTGGTCGCCAGGGCGCGATAGCGCATAGGGTGCAAGCAGTGAGATGGTTTGTCTTGGCCGGCGGCTTGCTGCTCGCGGTGATCGGTGCAGGACTGGCTTTCGCCCTGCAGCCAGGTCGGGCCGTCAATTGGACAGCTCTCGGGTTGATCGTCCTTATCGCCGGCGTCGCTACGTTGCTGAGCTGGGGAGCCGTACACCTGTCCTCGGCCGCCAAGAGCATCCTCCCCGGACGACCTCACCAGACCGCAGGCCACCAGCTTGCTGAGGAGGGGCCTGGTGCAAGACCACCACCCCGCGACCGAGGCCTTAGCGGACTCCTGGCCGTCGTCAGCGGAATCCTGGCCGTCGTCATCATCGGCGTCGTAACGCTGGCTCTGCTTCGAGGTGGCGCCGACAATAGCTCCACTGTCGCAATCGCCACGTCCGCGTTCGGGGTCATCTCGGCGGTTGTCGGTGCTTATCTAGGGGTCAAGATCGGCGCCGAGCAGGGGCAGGCGGCCACCGAGGCCGCCGGAGCCCAAACCCAGGAGGTCACCAAGGTCGCACGCGAGGCGACCGCGCAAGCAAAGGCCGCCGGAGTCCAGACGCAGGAGGTCGCCGAGGTCGCACGCCAGGCCACCGCGCAGGCGAAGGCCGCCGGAGACCAGACTGAGAAGGTCGCTGAGGTCGCCGAGGTTGCACGGGAGGCGAAGGCGGAGGCCGAGGCGGCCACCCAGGCCGCGGGGGCCCAGACTGAGAGGGTCGCGGAGGTTGCGCGGGAGGCGAAGGCGGCCACCGAGGTTGCGCGGGAGGCGAAGGCGGCCACCGAGGTTGCGCGGGAGGCGATCGAGGATCCCTAGCTAGCGGCAGAGTCCCACCGGCGAGACACAGCCGATGGCCGACGGCTGCGCCCTCGCGGGCTAGTCCCCCTTGGGCGGCTCAAAACCCTCAGGAGGCCCGATGGCCCATTCGGCCTTTTTCGCAAACCGCCCCCTCCGGGTCTTCGACTTTTTTCCGCACACGTCACCGTGTGCGGGCTCTTCAGCGGTCGGCGTGTGGGCGATAGCCTGCTCCTCTTCACATCTGGCTTGCTCCGTAGTGGTCGCTGCAAGAAAGTGATCTGTGAACTCACCAAGTGCAGATGCGAGGTCCCGGCCAGGGTCCATCTTGGACTCCAGTACCACCGACATCTCCACCGGCCCGTACATGGCGCTGGACGGCCGGAAGACACCCGCGTTGTTGTCATCGCGGATGACCTTGTCCGGTGGGATTCGTCGGTACAACTTGCTCGCGTTCGGAATTGCAGGGTCGTCCTGGGGCGCCATACGTCTATAGGCTCGTCAGGAGAGACGAGCGAGCAGGGAACGCACCTCTCGTACGTTCTCCTCTAAGGGCCCCTCGAAGTCCAGGCCGCTGTTGAGGTCCTCCCAGTAGACGCCGCTATCGGCATCCGACGAAAACGTGATTTCGAGGTCGAGTCCGCCGCTGTGCCACTCCAGCTGAATGCCACCGCCAGAGAGGGGCACAATCGCGGGGGCCAGGGTCCCTGGCCACATCACACGCCGCAGGTAGTTCAAGGCGGCCAGGGCGTGGTTCACTTCGACAGCTCCGCTGTGGTATCCGTCCCAATTCGTCGGCCGCCGGAGGAGATGATCAAGCCGTCTGGCAGCGGCGCCGAGCCAGCTGGCGTGTTCGTCGTCGGGCAGCACGAGGAACTCTTGTGGAGCGCTCGCGGCAGGAGCACCGTGTCTCTCAGACCAGGTGTAGTTGTGCACCGCTCCCGTATCCGGCCACCAAGGCGAATGCGCTCTAAGCGCGCGGCCGACGCTGTACATGTCCTTCCTCGCCCGGCAGAAATGGCCGACGCTGTACGCCTCATGAGGCGCCTGGACCTTGAGCCACCTATCGCCTACGCGCAGCTGCAGGACATCGTCCGAGTCCGCGCCTTCGTGGACGGTGACCAGCCCCTCTCCTGGCCGTGCGTACGTTCCGAGGATGGCGCTACCAACCGCCCCGAGCCCCACGATTGGCGAGGGGCGCATCGTCGGAATCTGGTCGGTGTCGTATCTGTTGGTCAAGTGAGCGAGGCTTCCGTACGCCTCCTCGGGCGCCACCGGGTGGACGTCGTCCTCTGAGAGAAGCGCTTTGTACTTCGCGTGGATGGCCATCAGCCTTTGAACTCCCATCGCTCGTGCATCGACGGTTCCGTGAGATCACGAAAGCCCTCGGTGACAACCGCCCGACCCCTGTCCAGGGCCGAGAATGCGGAGCTCAACGAGGTCTCAGGCGACTTCAGACGAGCGACCAGAGTGATCGTGTACACCGAGACCCCATCCATGGTGCGGAAACCAGGTACAGCGTTTAGGTGGAGCCGGCCAACCGGTTCAGCCCCATCCTTGATCAGATATTGCTGATTCAGAGCGGTCTGTTCGAGTGGCGGCAGAGAGGCGGTCTCCGCCGACTTTGTAACGACGGTGAGGATGTCGGACAGCGGCAGGCGTTCCTGACCAGGATTGTCCGCTTCCACCTGGTTGACGTAGGTCACCTCGACCCACGTGGGCTGAGCCTCATCCTCGCCCGGTCCGCCCTGCAGGCCCAACAGCCGTTCGAGGTGCTCCCGGAACTGCGGCTGAAGCTCCCCATAACGTGGGTAGTCCGCCTGCGGGGTCGTTTTGCGCCAGTTGAACAGCATCCGGTCTGGCTGGACCTGAACAAGCCGATCGCTGGCCGCGGTCATGAACCAGTGCCGCGGTGATGGTTGCTCGGTCAGCAGCTCTATCGTCGGCTGCTGCGGCGGGATGCCGAATTGCTCGATCTGTGGGGGGAGAGGGCCTTGCTGCTGGAGCTGCGGGTACTCGGCCTGGATCAACGGCCAGAACTGCCCGAGTGTGCGGGCGTCCGTCGTGATGGGCTGCGCGAATTGCACTCCCAGGGCTACCTCCACCACTGGT
>Ga0208612_1000227_pt1 | contig 28322 bp, 32 predicted proteins | sample AntDryMetagUQ889_FD_188089 | JGI IMG/M metagenome (GOLD analysis project Ga0208612, IMG submission 188089) | Polar desert microbial communities from Antarctic Dry Valleys - UQ889 (SPAdes) | ecosystem: Environmental > Terrestrial > Soil > Desert | place: Antarctic Dry Valleys | collected 2008-12-31 | reverse complement strand
GAGGGAATCGCGCGTGCGGTCGCCTGGTTCCGCGAGCACCGAGCGGCGCACCCCGAAGAGGACGTCCCTGTGTCCGCGGACCACGAGGGGAAGCTCGGCGCCTCCCCCGTATGGAAGTCCGCCGCCACCCGGTAGGCGTCGCCGCCTACTGCGAGGCGCGCAACGCCGGAAACAGGATCACGTCGCGGATCGTGTCCCGGCCCGAGAGCAGCATCGTCAGGCGATCGATCCCGAGGCCGAGTCCCCCCGTCGGGGGCATCCCGTACGAGAGCGCCTCGACGTAGTCCGGATCGCCCCGCTCTCCCTCCACGTGCTCCGACTGCGCCTCGAAGCGCTGGAGCTGCTCCTCGGCGTCGTTGATCTCGGTGAAGGCGTTGCCGAGCTCCATTCCGCCGGCGAAGTACTCGAAGCGCTCGGTGAGCGTCGAGTCCCCGTCCGTCAGCCGCGCGAAGGGGGAGAGCTCGATCGGGTAGTCGTGGACGATCGTCGGCTGGACGAGCCCCGGCTCGACGAAGTGGCTGAACGCGTGATCCACGAGCTGGGGCCAGTCCTTGTCCGCGTTCGTGTCAACGCCGCGCTCCCCGAGCCAGGCGCGGAGCTCGTCCGGGTCGCGCGTCCAGAGCTCGAGCTCCTCCAAGGCATCCACGAAGCGGACGCGGCGCCAGGGTCGCTCGAGCGTGATCTCCTGCTCCTTGAACGTGACCTGTGTCGTGCCGAGCACCTCCTGCGAAACGCGCTCGACCAGCGTCTCGATCCGCTGCATCGTGTCCTCGTAGTCCACATACGCCTCGTACCACTCGAGCATCGTGAATTCCGGCTGGTGCTTGTACGAGACGCTTTCGTTGCGGAAGTCCTTGCCGATCTCGTACACTCGCTCGAGCCCGCCGACGATCAGCCGCTTGAGGTAGAGCTCGGTCGCGATGCGCAGATAGAGATCGACGTCGAGCTCCTGCGAGTGCGTCACGAAGGGATGGGCGAAAGCGCCGCCGTAACGGGGCTGCAGGATCGGCGTCTCGACCTCGACGAAGCCGTCCGCGTCGAGGAAGCCGCGGATCGCGGACACGACCCGCGACCGCAGCAAGAAGAGCACGCGGGTCTCGTCGTTCATGAGCAGGTCGAGATAGCGCTTGCGATAGCGCGTCTCCTGGTCGGTGATGCCGTGGAACGTGTCCGGAAGCGGGCTTCGGTTCTTGGATAGCGTCACGAGCTCGTCCACGGCCAGCGATGGCTCGCCTCTGCGCGAGTTGGCCGGAGAGCCGACAACTCCGACGACGTCCCCGAGGTCGACGTCGATCGGTCCGGTCCGGCTCTCGTCGCACAGGAGCTGGATGCGTCCGGACCGGTCGACCAGGTCGAGAAAGCTGAGCTTCCCATGGCCGCGCTGTGCCATCACTCGGCCGGCGAGGCGGCGCTTCTCGGGCGACTCCGTGTCCGGCCCGAGAGCCGCGGCCTCCTCGCGTACCACCGCGATCTCGTCCCGGTCAGGAAAGCGCTTCGGCGGCTTCATGGCGACGGCGAGTCTAGTCGCAGCCCGAAAAACCGACGGACTGTCCCGCAAGCGCGACCCAAAGATGGCCCTTGCCGAACGCGAGGTACTGAGGAAAGAGCCCGGTCTCGATCGTCGCGCTGATCTCATCGGTACGCGGGTCGATCCGGGACACCGTGCCATCACACTGGTTGGAGACCCACACCGAGCCCGCGCCGATCGCGTGGCCCCACGGCGACCGCCCGACCTTCACGGTCTCCTCCACGCGCTCCGCGGTTGGATCGACACGCCACACCGTTTCGGCTTCGGCCATCGCCGCCCAAAGCGAGCCAAAGCCGAAGACTGGGTCGCTTGGGAACGTGCCGACAGACACTCGGCTCGTTCGTCCGTCCCGGGCATCGATGCGCAGGAGCTCGTTCGACCCGCCCAGAGCAACCCACGCGGCTCCCTCCGCGAAAACGACCTCGAACGGCACAAGTGTGAACGGGAACTCGTAGCTTCGCTGAAGCTCGAGCGTCCGGAGCCGGAAACGCGAGACCGCGGAAGGCGCAAACTGCGATACCCAAAGGGAGCCGCCGCCGACGGCGACATAGGCATGGCTGAGGTCCCGAGGGATCCGGACGCGGTCGATCGGCAGGAGGGAATCCACGTCGATGCGAAGGACATCCGCACTTCTCAGGCTCGTGACCCAGAGAAAGCGGTCGCCGTCGCGGGCAAGACTTCGAAAGGCGCCCACCGCTCCTGCGGTCGTGACCTCGCCCGAAAGCGTGTCCAGCCTGGACAGTGTTTGATCGTCGGTGTTCACGACGAAGATGTAGTCGCCGACGATCGCGACCTCGCCCGGTGCGCTGCCGACGGGAATGACGTCTACGACTGCGTTCGAGCTCGGGTCGATCTTTACCAGTGAGTTTCTGACGACCTCGGGAGGGCCGTCAGCACCTCCGCGCAGCAGGACCGCTCCGATAGCCGTCGTGAGGGCGAGCAGCACCGCGACTGCGACTAGCTTCTGCCACAAGAGGCGTCCCTCGGCCAACTTGGGCGCGGCAAGGGGAGGGAACTCGGGTGGCAGCCCCTCGCCAACGAGCTGAAAGAGGCGCTCGGGACGCGCGATGTCCTTCAGTCGGTAGGAGCCGAGGTCGCGCAGGGCGCGGAGCCCTCCGGAAGCTCGTCCTCGACGAGCTCACGGGTCGCGTTGGAGAGCAGGACCTGCCCACCATCGCCGGCGGCGCCGATCCTGGCGGCGCGGTGTACACCGATCCCCGAGTACCGCTCCTTTCCCACCGTCGGCTCTCCGGTGTGCAACCCCATGCGCACGCGCCCTCGACCCCCTCCGGCCAAGTGTGGTCGGCAAGGGCACGCTGGGCGGCAGCGGCTGCTCTGACTGCATCCTTGGCGCGCGGGAAGGCGAAGAAGAAAGAGTCCCCTTGCGTGTCGATCTCCCGCCCTCCGCTTGCTGCGGCGCTCTCGCGCAGCAAGCGCTGATGTTCGGCGACCAGCTCCTCGTAGCGCTCGCCAAGCTGCCTCAGAAGGCGCGTGGATCCCTCGATGTCCGTGAAGAGGAAGGTGACGGTTCCACCGTGCAACTCGGTCATCGGCGTCTTTTCATCCCTCCGTGTGGATCCTAGGCCTGTCAAACCCCAAGCGCGTCCATGTCACGGATGATCCAGCGGACGCAGCCAAGATTGGCCGTCGTCGCGACCGTGACGGTCTCACCCTGCGTGAGGCCCAGATAATGGCGCGGATTCACCTTCCACGCCCGAATCGACCGCGACTCGCCGTCGTCGACGGCGACGTAGTGGCGCTGCCGCTTCTCGTCCCCGAAGGCGCGCAGGCGCAGGATCGGGCCGGTGACCTCGACGGCGGAGCGCAGGTCGGCGTAGGCCATCACCGCGAGGGAGATTCCGAGCAAGACCGCGGCACACGGCACGATCAGGAGCGCTCCGAAGACGCCTGCGTCGAACAACACCGGGCCGAGCCAGTACAGGAAGAGCGCGCCGGCGATCGCCGCCCCGAGCCCGGCGACGACCGCCACGAGCGGGTCGAGCCCCCAGCCGGGCGGCCAGAGGCGCGGGTACGCGACACGCACCGGCCTCCACGAGCCTCCTACGGCGCTCCAGGCGTCGGTATCCGACTCGGTTCCCATCGGCAGCGGGCGGCTCGCGGCGCCGTAGGCGAGCAGGCGGTCCCAGAGCTCGACGGTGAGCGGCGAGTGCGTCCGAAACACGTCGTTCTCGGCGAGCTCGGCGCGGACACCGAGCCACCGCGAGGCTGCTGCAAGGCCTTCCGGCGTCTCCCGCTGGGGATGCCGTGCCCGGATCCAGCCCAGGAGGGCAACCGCTGCGCCCACCACGACGATCCCGGCCTCGAACTCGGAGAGCGCCCACACGAGCAAGGCCGGAGCTGCTGCAGCCACCGTGAGGACAGTGAACACGGCCCCGGCGACGGCATCCCGCGACAGACCACGTCGCTGAGCGTCGGAGACGACCTCGTTCGCGAATCGCCGCCTCCAGCGTGTCGACTCGTGCCCCGGTCCCGTGGTCAGCGCCTCGGCCGGAACCACTCCGTTGCTCGCACGAGCGCGCAGATGGTCGAGCACACGCTGCTCGTACGCGTTCAATTGCTCGGACACAGCCGGCCGGAGCCGGACGTAGAAGACACCCGGGCCGCGCTGCTCGACGTCGACGACGTTCCGCGCCGCCAGGTCGATCAGCGTCGCGGGCACCGCGTCGTCGGTGACACGGAAGTCGTTGGCGAGGAAGTTCGCGACCGCGGGCGGCTCGGCACCGAGCTCGAGCGTCCTCGGACCGACCGGTGGCTCGGGCGGACGTCGTGAGACGAAGACGATCGCAGCTGCCACGAGCCACGCGAGCGAGGCCGCGGCCGCCGCCACGGCGAGCACGGCGTCGGTCCCGCTCAGATCGAAGAAGCGCGCCATCGCTCGTACCGCGAATGGTGGGCGCGAGGTCGGACTATGCCGCCTTGATCTCCATGATCTTGAACTTGAGCTTCGAGCCGCGCGGTGTCGCGACCTCGACGGTCTCGCCCTTCTTCCGGCCCATGATCGCCTTGCCGACCGGCGACTCGTTCGAGAGCTTTCGCTCGATCGGATTCGCCTCGGCCGAGCCGACGATGAAATACTCGACCGTCTCCTTCGCGTCGACGTCTCGCAGCCGTACGACCGACCCCACGGAGACGATGCTCGTGTCAATGTCCTTTGGGTTGATCACGCGGGCGTTCGCAAGCCGCTCCTCGAGCTGCGCGATGCGATGCTCCAGCATCATCTGCTCGTTCTTCGCGTCGTCGTACTCGGCGTTCTCGGCGATCTCGCCGAACGCGCGCGCCGCGGCGATGCGCTCGGCGATCTCCCGGCGCTTCTCCGTGCGCAGCCGGTCGAGCTCGCTCGTCAGCTGCTTGTGGCCCACAGGCGTGAGGATCACATCCTTCAAGAAAATGCCCTCCGAGATAGACGGCGAGGCCCCGCCGGCCCCGTCAAACGGCCTGGAATGGTAGCTGCGTCGCGAAGCCAGCGTCAACAGCTGCCTAGTGCGCAAGACGCTTGTGCGCAAGACCAGAACCCGCTGGCGCGGATTCTGGTCGCGCGAGAGCGCCCGGATGCGTCCGGAGTACCGCCTTCGGACGCTTGTGCGCAAGACCAGAACCCGCTGGCGCGGATTCTGGTCGCGCGAGAGCGCCCGGATGCGTCCGGAGTACCGCCTTCGGCATTCGAGCTTCTACGATGCGATCCGATGATCGACCTTCGAACACCATGGCAGATCGGCCCCGTCGAGATCCCGACGCGGCTCGTCCTCGCGCCGATGGCGGGCGTCAGCGTGCAGGCTTTCAGGCGACAGGGTCGTCGCTACGGAGCCGGCCTCGTGTGCTCGGAGATGGTCAGCTGCGCGGGGATCGAGCACGGCAACGAGCGAACGCTCGGGTACTTGCGGGTTGCCGCGGACGAGCACCCGCTCGCCATCCAGCTCTTCGGCTCGGAGCCGCGCACGCTCGCGAACGCGGCGAGGATGGTCGAGGCTGTGGGCGCGGACATCGTCGATTTGAACTTCGGCTGCCCGGTGAGGAAGGTGACGCGCACCGGCGCGGGAGCGACGCTGCTCGAGGATCCTACGCTCGCCTGCGGCATCGTCGAGGCGGTCGCAGATGCCGTCGATCTCCCGGTCACCGTCAAGCTGAGGCGCGGTCTCCAGAATGGCTCGCGCGCGTGTCTCGAGCTCGGGCCGAGGCTCGTCGAAGCCGGCGCGGCCTCGCTGACGCTCCACCCTCGCTCAGCGCAGCAGATGTACACCGGAACTGCCGACCACGCGCTGACGGCCGAGCTCGTCTCCCTAGTCGACGTCCCGGTTATCGCCTCAGGAGATGTGACGTCGCGCGCCCGCGCCCAAGCGGTGCTCGCCACCACCGGCGCCGAGGCAGTCATGGTCGGGCGGGGCGCGCAAGGGAATCCGTGGGCGCTCGAGGCGATCGTCGACGGCAAGACGAGCGCGCCTTCGCGTGAGGAGGTCGCGGCCGAGCTTGTCCTCTTCATTCGCGAGGCGGTACGGGAGCTCGGGGAGCGCCGCGCCTCGAGTTTCCTGAAGAAGTTCTACGGCTGGTACCTCGGCCAGGGGCGGTTCCCGAGGCTGTTGAAGCAGGAGCTTGTCCAGCTAGATTCGACGGAGGAGGTCGAGCGACGCCTCCTCGCGGCCGCGCCAGGCGCGCTCGAGATACTGGAGCGCCTGGAGGCAGAGGTTCCGTCAGGCGACGAGCTGACCCTCGAGCTGCCGATCTCCGTGTACGGCGGCGGATGAGAGGTCAGTCTTTGGCACGTCCGGCGAAGGCGGTGGCAACGCCTAGCGCCACGTACACGCCTCCCGACACATAGCGCTGCACCCGCAGAAAGCTTCGGGAGCGACGGAGCAGCCCCCCGGCCGCGTCAGAGGTAAGCGCCCAGCCCAGATCGAGCACGAGAGCGATCGCGACGAAGACGAGGCCGAGGAGCCCGATCTGAAGCGCAGGATGAGCCGCATCCGGATCTATGAACTGCGGCAGGAACGCGAGGAAGAAGAGCGCGACCTTCGGGTTGAACGCATTGACGAGTACACCCTGGGCGAAAACGCGCCGGAGGCGAACCGCGGTGGCGACCGACGCGTTCGTCTCGGCGTGACCCGAGAAAAGCGTCCAGAGTCCGAGCCCGATCAGATACGCAGCGCCCGCGTACTTGACGACAGAGAACGCGAAGGCCGAGGACGCGAGCACGGCTGACAGCCCCACAGCCGCCGCGGCAACATGCACGAGCGCGCCGACCTCGATCCCGAGCACCGACGCGACTCCGGCGCGCCGTCCCTGATGGATGCTCCTCGTCACGATGTAGAGCACTGCGGGGCCGGGAACGGCGATGAGCGCGGCGGAGGCGAGCGCGAAGATCGCCAGCGTCCCAGGATCGACGATCACGCGTTCAGCTCCCAAACCATGCGCAGCCCGTCTAGCGTCAAGAACGGGTCGACGCGCTCGATCGTCCGCGAATGAGGAGCCACGAGGTCCGCCAGCCCGCCGGTGGCGATCGCCACCGCCTCCGCGCCGAGCTCCTCCCGGATGCGGCCGACGATCCCGTCCACCTGACCCGCGAAGCCGTAGACGAGGCCGGACTGGAGCCCGCCGACCGTCGTCTTCCCGATCACCGTCGCGGGCGGCGCGTAGTCGACCTTCACGAGCCGAGCCGCACGGGCGAAGAGCGCTTCCATGGACGTCTCGATGCCGGGCGCGAGGACACCGCCGACGTACTCGCCCTCGGGTGAGACCACGTCGAAGTTGGTCGAAGTGCCGAAGTCGACCACGACGACGGGCGCGCCGTAGCGCTCCCTGGCGGCGACCGCGTTCACAATGCGGTCGGGACCGAGCTCACGAGGATCGTCGTAGCGAATCGGGACACCGGTCTTAATGCCCGGGCCGACGACGAGGAGCGGGGCGTGCGCCCACTTGTCCGCGAGCGTCTCCCATTCGCGAATCAGCATCGGGACGCTCGAGGCGAGGCAGATCCCTTCGACGCCCTCGAAATCCAGCAGGCCGCTGAGCAACACACCCAGCTCGTCGGCCGTCGTCGAACGTTCGGTCGCAACGCGCCAGTTGTCCTCGAGATCGTCGCCTGCGTACACGCCGAGCGCGGTCTGCGTGTTGCCGACGTCGACGGCGAGGAGCATCGCGCAAGTGAATCAGAGCGGGTGAGGACTGGGTGTTATAGAGTCGGAGCCAAGGTGTTTCGGAGGCATAGTCGCGGCTGGAAGGGGCTCGAGATCGCTCTCGTGCTCACAGGATTCGCGGTCGCACTCACTGCCGCTCTCGAACTCCTTCGGCGTAGGCGAGCGAAAGGAGGGCGCATGACGGACGCGAAGCAGATCGTCCGACGTCTGATCGAGGAGCCATGGACGGGCAACATGGCCGTGATCGACGAGTTCATCGGGTCCAGCTACATCGGCAACGACCCCTCAGCCCCCGAGCCGATCCGCGGTCCGGACGGCGCAAAGACCCAGATCCAGCAGTACATCGACGGGTTCCCCGATGGCCGCATCACCGTCGACGATCAGATCGCCGAGGGCGACAAGGTCGCATCGCGGTGGACGGCACGCGGCACGCAGACGGGTGAGGTGGCGGGCATCGCCCCGACCGGCAAGCAGGTCACGGTCTCGGGACTCACCATCTCGCGGCTCGAGGACGGCATGGTTGTCGAGGAGTGGACCACCTGGGACACCCTCGGCATGCTCGTGCAGCTCGGCGCGATTCCGGCGCCCGCTCAGGCCTAGACGCAGGACCAGGAAGTGTCGAAGGGTCGCTCAGGCGGCCCTTCGACGTTGAGGCGCAAGACCGAAATCCGCTCGCGCGAATTTTTCGCGTGAAGATCCCTGGAGGCGCCCGCGGCCGCTTGCAGGATCACAAGGCGGGACCGCGAAGGATGGCTTCCCCGAAACCGGCATGTCCAGCTTCTTCGCTTCCCGACATATGCCGTGCGCCGAGTGCGGCGCATCGGTTGCGGCTGAGGAAACGCACACGTGCGATCCGGAGCGCGTACTCGAGTTCCGCCTGTTCCAGCTTCGCGATGGGGTCGCCGGTTTCGACACCGACCTGCGCGGCTACCTCGACTCGCCCGAAGGTCGGTTCGAGCAGTGGCTCGCGGAACGCGATCGTCCTTCAGGTTAGGCGCAAGACCGAAATCCGCTTGCGCAGATTTTGGTCGCGCGAAGATCCCTGAAGGCGTCCGCTTCGCGGCCACTTTCCTCTCAGGCGAGTCTACGAGGCGTCTTCGTCACCCTGGAACTGCTGCCCGATGCGCTCGGCCAGAGCTTCGGCGCTCAGCCGCGGCTCTTCGCCCTCACCCCGCAGCTCCTCGATCGTCACATCACCGGAGGTGTAGACCTCCGCGCGCGGGATGATCCGCGTCGGCCGGTTCTTGTCCCACACCCACACGTCCTCCATACGGACGTGGAAGAACGGATAGCTGGCTTGGGGAAGCGACTCGACGTCGAGCTGGTTGCAGAGGTAGGTCGCGTCCTGGGTGAGCACGCAGTAGCGAAAGAGGCCGAAGACAGCCGAGTACTCGCGCTTCAGCGAGATCTCGAGCTCAGCCTCGAACTCGTCGAGCTCGTCGAGGTGGGACATCGCGCCTCAGTCTAGACAGTTGGCGCAAGACCAAAATCCGCTCGCGCGGATTTTGGTCGCGCGAAGATCCCTGAAGGCGTCTTCTTCGCGGCCGCGACTAGGCGATAACGCGTCGGTCTGGCAGTTGGCGCAAGACCGAAATCCGCTCGCGCGGACTTCGGTCGCGCGAAGATCCCTGAAGGCGTCCGCTTCGCGGCCTCGACTCGGCGACAATTAGACGAGCTGTTCCAGGAGCTCCGCAGCCTTCCCGGCTCCGGGGATCTCGAGCTCAGGCTCGAGGTCTACGAGCGGCTCCAGCGCGAAGCGCCGCTCGTGGAGCCGAGGGTGCGGCACGCGCAGCCCCGGCTCGTCGACGATCTCGTCCCCGTACACGAGCAGATCGAGGTCGATCGTGCGCGGTCCCCAGCGCTCCCCCTCGCGCACCCGCCCGAGCTCCTGCTCGACACGAAGGAGCGCGTCCAGGAGCTGGCGCGGCGACAAGCTCGTCTCCACGGCGACGGCTCCGTTCAGGAACTCCGGCTGGTCGGTGTTTCCGACCGGGTCCGTCTCGTGCAGTTGCGATACCGCGAGGACCTCGACCCCGGACTCGCCCGCGAGAAGATCGACTGCGCGTAGCAGCGTCACCTCCCGCGGACCGAGATTGGCCCCCAGACCGACATACGCGCGCGTCATCGAATGTCCCGGCGAGTGGTCAGGCTGAAGCCTGACCACTCCCACTCCGCCGGCCGCGGCTGCGCTCGACGATGACCGCGGCGTGCTCGACCGGTGGGTCCAGCACGACGTCCGGCTTTCGGACTCGCACGCGAACTCGCTCGACCGCTGCGAAGCGATCCAGGATCCCATCCACGACGGCGCCCGCGAGCCCTTCGAGCAAGAGGCGCTCCGGCCCCGCGAACACCTCCCGCACGAGACCCGCGAGGTGCCGATAGTCGACGGTCTCGTCGATCTCGTCGCTCGACGCTGCATCGTCGTCCACGTCCACCCAGAGATCCACTAAGAAGCGCTGCCCGAGCCGCCGCTCCTCCTCCAAGTAGCCGTGGTGTCCGAACAGGACGAGGCTCTTCAGCTCGATAGTCATGCGCTCACCTTTCCCCGTTCTACCGCAGCTGCAACCGCCAGCGCCTCCACGGTCTCGCGGACATCGTGCGCGCGGAGCATCCACGCGCCCCGTTCGAAGGCCGCCACCGCCCCTCCTACGGACGCGGCCGTCGTTCCCTGAGTCGCTCCCGCGTCGCCTAGCACCTTGCCCAGCGTGCTCTTCCGAGAGAGCCCGACGACGACCGGGCGTCCGAGCGCCGCCAACATGTCGAGACGACGCACGAGCTCGAGGTTCTGGTCGGGTGTCTTTCCGAATCCGATGCCAGGATCGACGCAGATTCGCTCCTCCGCGATCCCGCAACCGACGGCGAACGCGATCCGCTCCTCGAGGAACGCGAACACTTCGGCCGCGACGTCGTCGTACTGAGGAGCCTCTTGCATCGTCCGCGGCTCTCCACGCATGTGCATCAGGCAGACATATGCGCCGCTTTCGGCCACGACAGCGCCCAGCTCCGGATCCCCGCGGAGCGCGGTGACGTCGTTCACCATCTCGACACCGAGCTCGAGCGCGCGCCGCGCGACCTCCGCTTTCGACGTGTCGACAGAGACCGGCACACCGTGGAGCCTCTCGAGCACCGGAAGCACGCGCGCGAGCTCCTCCTCGACGTCGACCGGCTCCGCGCCCGGCCGCGTCGACTCACCGCCCACGTCGACGACGGCGGCTCCCTCGGCGAAAAGACGTCGCGCATGTTCGATCGCAACGCCCGGCGACGAGAAACGCCCTCCGTCGGAGAAACTGTCCGGCGTGACGTTCACCACGCCCATGACCGCGGGTCGCGGCCAGCGCTCCTCGATCGGTTGCGCCGGCGACCTCACGTGGCAGAGCGTATCGCCGCACGCATCCGGCGAAGAGTGCAGGATCCCTGTCTATGAGCGTCATGCCCTCCACCTCCGGGGATCTCGGCCAGCCCCGCGGGATCGGGTTCGGAATCTTGCTCTTCGTCGTCACCTTCGGCATCTACGGCCTCTATTGGGTCTACAAGTCTCACGAGGAGATCAAGCAGCACACCGGGGATGGCATTGGAGGCGTCCTCGGGCTCGTCATCTGGATCCTCATCTGGCCAGTCAACGCCTTCGTGATCCCCTCGGAGATCGGGAGGATGTGCCAGCGCGACGGGCGCGACCCGCCGGTCACCGGCTGGACCGGGCTGTGGCTCTTCCCCGGCTTCTTCCTCGTGATTCCGGCGATCGTCTGGTTCGTGAAGGTTCAGGGCGCCCTAAACCGCTACTGGGAGAGCAAAGCCGCCACGGCGCCGGCAGCTTCGCCGGCCAACGCATAGAGAGCGAGTCCCGTGCGCGGTAGCTCGGCGCGAGCCCTCGTGCCGGGGATCGTCGTACTCGCGCTCCTCGGCGTCGTCGCGGTCGCGGCGACGGGCTCCACCCAGCCCGGCTCGGGCGAGACACGGCGGCCGTCCGACATCGTCCTCGACACGTTTTTCAGCTTCGCGCTGCTCGCGCTGGCGCCCGCCGCTGCGCTGCTCGTGTACGGGCTGATGCAGCGAAAGGCGATCGCCGAGGAGATCGCGTCAGGGAAGTACCGGCGAAGCGGAATGCTCGTGTCGTTCATCGTGCTCGGAGCCGCGTTCGCAATCGCCTGGTACCTAAGGCCGCGCCACCTGAGGGGCGTCTTCGCCCGCGAGGAGGAAGAGAGGTTGCAGCCCGAGCTCCTCGAGCCGAGACCAGAGCGGCCCGATCCGAGCGGGACCTACGAGCCGGAGCTCGCCTGGATCTCGCTGTTGGTGGTGCTCGGGCTCGTCGCGACCGCAATCGGCGCGTACATCGTCGCTCGGCAACGACGGGCGCGGGCATTCGATCCTGGCCAAAGCCGGCTCGCCGATGACGTCGCGGACGTGCTCGACGAGTCACTCGACGACCTCCGGGCGGAGCCGGATGCGCGCCGCGCCGTGATCGCAGCCTACGCTCGTCTCGAGCGGACGTTCGCCGCCTCCGGCCTCGCGCGCCTCCGGCAGGAGACCGCCGAGGAGCACGTCAGCAGAATCCTCGGACAGCTGGAGGTGGACAGCCGGCTCGTGAGGCGACTCACAGAGCTCTTCGCTCGGGCGAAGTTCTCGCACCACGTCGTGGACGACACCATGAAGGAGGAGGCGATCGCGGCGCTCGCGCAGGTCCGCGACGAGCTGCGCGCCGCGGCACGTCTGCGGATGGATGAGCAAACGCGGGTGCTCGCCGAGCGGGCGGCTACGTCGTGAAGAACGACCTCTGGCGGGCCGCGCGCATCCTGTTCCTGCCCACGCTCGTCCTTCTTGCCGTCCTCGCGTTCCTTCCCGGCCGGCTCGAGCTCGCGACTCGGGTGTACGCGCTCGTTGTCGCAGGGGTGGCGCTCGCTCTCATGCTCGCCGTCTTGCGCCGTGCGTATCCGCGAGCGACGCCGCTTCGCGTGCCGGCGAACCGGCGCGAGAGCGCGCGACAAGGCGTACCGGCGGTCCTCGCGCGACTCGAGCAGGAAGTGGCTCTCGGTGCGGCGGGCTCGTTCGACCTCCACCACCACCTGCGGCCGCGCCTCCGAGCGCTCGCCGGCGAGCTGCTGACAGCGCGGCGCCGTCTCTCGCTCGACGGTGACACCGAGAAGGCGCGAGAGGCGCTCGGCGAGGAGACATGGGGGCTTGTGCGCAGCGATCGCCTGCCGCCGCAGGATCGCCTTGCCCGCGGTATCGACCCGGAGGCGCTCGGTCGCGTGGTCACGTCATTGGAGCGGATCTAGTGTGTCCTCCAGTCCGCTGTCGGGGCGAGGCTTGCCTCGCCGTCCAAGCTCCGCCGCCGGACGAGGGCGAGGCAAGCCTCGCCCCGACAACATCTCCGGTCGATCGTCCGGAGACATCGCGCTAGCCATGGAGCTCGCACGCGTCCACGAGCTCTCCGCGGAGATCCTCGACGAGGTCGAGCGCGCTGTCGTCGGGAAGCGCGACCCACTCGCGCTCGTGCTCACGGGGTTCCTCGCGGACGGTCATGTGCTCCTCGAGGACTACCCGGGCCTGGCCAAGACCTTGGCTGCGAGGTCATTCGCGCAGGTGCTGAGCATGCGGTTCACCCGCATCCAGTTCACGCCCGATCTCATGCCCTCCGACGTGACGGGCTCGTCGATCTGGAATCAGCGCGACGTCGACTTCGAGTTCCGGCCTGGGCCGATCTTCACCAACCTCCTCCTCGCCGACGAGATCAACCGAGCCCCGCCAAAGACACAGGCCGCGCTGCTCGAGGCGATGCAGGAGCGCCAGGTGACGATCGAAGGCGAGACGCACCGTCTGGAGCTGCCGTTTCTCGTGATCGCGACGCAGAACCCGATCGAGTACGAGGGCACCTATCCCCTTCCCGAGGCGCAGCTCGATCGCTTCCTCCTCAGGACAGCCTTCGGCTACCCGGCTCGAGAGGACGAGATGGAGGTGCTCGGGCGCCGGATCGAACGGGGCAGCGACGAGCTCGAGCTCCGTCCGGTCGTCGACCGCGAGACGCTCCTCGAGATGCAATACGCGATCGAGCAGGTGCACGTCGCGGAGAGCGTGCGCGGCTACTGCGTCGACCTCGTCGCGGCCACCAGGCGCTCCGAGAGCTCGGCGGTCGGCGCGAGCCCGCGCGGGAGCCTCGCGCTGCTCAAGCTCGCGCGCTGCAAGGCAGCTCTCGCAGGACGTGACTTCGTCCTGCCGGACGATGTCAAGACGGTCGCCGTCCCGGCGCTCTCTCATCGCCTCGTTCTACGACCAGAGCTCTGGGTGCAACGAATCTCGGCTGAGGACGTCGTGCGAGATGTCCTCGCAACCGTTCCGACGCCGCCACCAGAGGATCTCTCCGACGCATGACCCGCCGCGGCAGCCCGCGTCTCGAGGGGTATGCGATCCTCGCGGCGATCGGGCTCGTCGCCGCACTCGCCCTGCGCCGTCCCGAGCTTGCCGTCGCAGCGGCGCCCTTCGCGCTCGTGCTGGCGATCGGCTTGCAGCTCGCACGTGAGCCGGGCCTCGACGTTCGGTTCACCGTCGCAGGAGAGCGCACCGTCGAAGGAGCCGACGTCGAGGCGGAGATCGTGGTGCGCACAGAGAGCTCCGTCGACAGGCTCGAGCTCCTGCTCGACCTCCCGAAGGGCGTCGAGGTCGAGGGTGAGGACGCCGTCGCCGTGCGGTTGCGTACGGGCGAAGAGCGCACGATCCCGGTGCAGCTGCGCTGCTCGCGCTGGGGCGTCTACGAGGTGGGGATGATCGAGGTCCGCGCTCGCGACCTGTTCCGGCTCGTCGTCTGGGAGACTCGCCTCCGCCGGGTGCATGAGCTGAAGGCGTATCCACACTCGGAGACGCTCACCCGAGTTTTGGACGCGGCCGAGACGCAAGCCTTCACCGGAAGCGCGGTCGCGCGCGTCAAGGGCGACGGCATCGAGTACGCAGATATCCGCGACTACGTTCCCGGTGACCGCCTGCGCTCCATCAACTGGCGGGCCTCCGCCCGCCGAACGGGCCTCGTTGTCAACGAGCGCCACCCGGATCGGAACACGGACGTCGTGCTGTTCGTCGACAGCTTCGCGGACCTCCGCGACGGGAATCGCAGCACGCTCGACGATGCGGTGCGCGCGTCAGCGACGCTCGCGACCCGCTACCTCGAACGGAGAGACCGCGTCGGCCTCGTCTCCTTCGGGGGGATTCTGCGCTGGCTTCGGCCGGGGCTGGGGCCGTCTCAGCGCTTCCGCCTGATCGAGACGCTGCTCGAGACCGGAGTCGCGCCCACCTACATCTGGCGCGACGTCGATCTGATACCCGCCCGGATCCTTCCGCCCAAGGCGCTCGTCATCGCACTGACGCCGCTCGTCGACCCTCGCTACGTGACGACGCTCCAGAACCTGCGCGCTCGGGGCTTCGACCTCGTCGTCGTGGAGATCGACCCGGTCGGGCTCGTCGAGGCGGGTCGGAACGAGCTCGAGCGTCTCGCGTATCGCCTCTGGCTGCTCGACCGCGAGGTGCTCCGGTCACGTCTCGAACGCCTCGGCGTCGGCATCGCGCGCTGGGGAGACGGCGTGGCGCTGGAATCTGCCCTCGAGGAGGTGAGGACATACAGGCGCTACGCGAGAGTCGCACGCGTCTAGCCGCAGGGGTCGGAGCCGTCGCCTGCGCGGTTGCATTGGCCGCGCTGCCGCTTGTGCGCACGGACGAGGATGCGCTCGTCGAGGTCGGCTTCCGCGTCGCGGCTCTCGCGCTGCTCGCACTCGTGGGCGCGCTCGTTCTCGGCTGGCCTTCCCTCGTCCCCGCATCGCTCCTCCTGCTCGGTGGTCTGTACGGGGCGCGACTCGCTCTCGACGATCCCGCGCTCGACGGGGCGTCGCCGTTCTTCGCAGCGGGGCTCCTCGTGACCGCCGAGCTCGGGTATTGGTCACTCGAGGAGCGAGAAACGGTGAAGGCCGAGCCGGGAGAGAGCTTTCGCCGCGCAGCTTTCGTCGCGCTGCTCGCGCTCGGAGCGCTGCTCGTAGGGTCGCTGCTCTTGGCGCTCACCGACGGCGTGCGGGCGGGCGGTCTGGCCGTCGACCTGCTCGGCGCCATCGCGGCAGGCGCAGTGCTGCTCGTCGTCGTGGTAGCTCGACGGGGCCGGCGGGACGACACTCGCGCCAGCTAAGAGCTCGTGCATATGCCTCGATGGAGTGATGATTAGAGGCCCACTAACACCGATCTAACGCGTCAGTGAGACGACGCGTTGTCATCCTTCTCGCCGTCGCCGCGGCCTTCTGTGCCGCAGGCGCAGGAGCGGCCCCCGAGCGTTCCGAGCACCATGCCGGGATCGCGCTGCATCTCGTCGAGGGCATCAACGCGATTCGTGCGCAGCACGGGCTCGCTCCGGTCCATTCCGCGCCATCGCTACGACTGGCCGCGCTCGCGCACACGCGACTTCAGGTCAAGCGCGGAGCCCTCACGCACGACTCGCCGGACGGCTCGTCCTTCTCCGACCGGATCGCGCGCTTCTACGGCCAGCGTGGATTCTCGCGCTGGGGCGTCGGCGAGAACCTCCTCTACGGGCCGGTCGCGATGAGCCCGGACGAGGCGCTCCGCGTCTGGCTCGAGTCGCCAGCCCACCGCAAGATCCTGCTCGAGCCGAGCTGGCGCGACATCGGAATCGTCGCCCTCGCTGTGAGCCAGGCCCCGGGCGAGTTCGGCGGTCACGACGTCGTCGTGATCACGTCGGACTTCGGCATCCGCAGTCGCTAGGGCCGGCAAGCCCGGCGTTCAGGTCTCTTCGTCCGCGCCTCCTGACGGTCGCCGGTCCACCCGTCCCGCACGCTCGCGTCAGTCTCGCTCGGTGTAGATCTGGCCGCAGTCGAGCGGCGGCAGCCCGTAGCGGCGTGCGTTGTCCTCGATGATGTAGTAGCCCGACAGCAGGCAGCCGACGTCGCGCGACTGTTGGTCGGCGATCCGCGATCGGAACTCGTTCGTCTGCTGCCAGATCTCGTTGGTCTCGTTGATCAGCGCGACCGCCGCGCGCGTACGTGCGGCGATGGCCCCGCTCGGATCCCAGCTTCGCCAGGAGCGCAAGAGGCCGACACCGACGGCCGGATCCGAGCCTGCCGGCACGGCGATGCCGCTGTAGTAGAAGTTCCAGAGAAAGTTGCTGAACTTCGACGGGTGATCCGTCGCCACCGTGGCGACACCGGTCCATGACCTTCCGTTCAGGCGGTAGTCGAAGAGGAGCATTCCCGACGAGGTGAAGCTCGGCAGGATCGCGTCCCGGAGCACGCGCCGGACGCGGATGTTGCGGACGCTGGGTGACAGGCGCGGGAAGAGCTGCTCGAGCGCCTGCACCGCGCTCAGGTACGGACCGGTGATGAAGCTCGGCGGCGAGTTCGGCGGTGCCGACAACGGCACGTTGTACGAGAACCCGAAGAGCAAAGCGCCACGCCGGCTGCCGCCCTGGATCGAGCCGCCGGAGCTCTGGATGTCCCAGTCGTTTCCAGCTGGCACAAGCGCCGTCGCGCCGCCGTCCGGGGCCCGGTAGGGCCGAAGCGGAATGGTCTGCTGGGGTCTGGACTTAGGTGCGCGCAACATCACCCCGCCGCGGGCCGAGAGACCCATCTGCCGCAGCGTCTCGAGGGCGACCGGCACGCCGGGGGTCGTGCTCGCCGTGACGGCGAGCCGTGAGCCGGCTCGCTCGACGACGAAGTGGTCGTTCCGCGATCCGCCGGCGACCGCTGCGACGAAGTGCCGGTTGTCACCAGCACGGACGAGCACCCGGCCCGGCAACGCCTGGAGCAAAGCCGCTCCGAGCTGGGCGGGACTCACCCTCGTGTCGAGCCGCACGTAGCTCACCGTGACGGATCGCTTGCGCATGACGTAGACGCCGTTTCGCAGGCTCAACTTGAACCCCTCGGGAGCCCGGATGCTGAACTTGGTCTGCGCGTGGCCCAACGTGATCACCCGGAACTGGTCGCCATCGAGCGGCGCCGCAGCTCCGCCGGCCGCGATCACCAGTACGAGGGCAGCGGTGACTGCAGCCAGCCCCAGCAACCGACGCGCCATCCGCTACCCCCTTTCGCCGCAGAGGCACAATCGTAACACTCCCCTCTGGCCGCGATTGCTACAGAAACACACCGACGCTGCTTCGCCCGGGTCGATGGGATCCGTCTCGTTGCTCCTTCGCTTTCGCCGGAACTTCATCTCATGTCGACAGCGACGACGAAGGTACCGCGTGGAGAACGGCGGCTCTTACGAAGGAGCGCCCTCGGGCGGCGGCTGCATGGCCGTCCCGGGGATCGGGCGCGGGTGCGGCTTGAGCTTCGGCTTCTTGTCCGCCTCGGGCTCGAGCGGAGACTCCTCCGGAACCTCTTCGGGGAAGACCGACTCCTCGGACTCTCCGGCGAGCAGCCGCTCGTACTGGTCCTTGTCGATCGTCTCGCGCTCGATCAGGATCGCGGCGAAGCGGTGCAGCTCAGCCATGTGCGCGCGCAGGACGGTCTGAGCCGACTGGTGCGCCTCCTCGATCACGCGGCGGATCTCGTCGTCGATGTCCTTCGCCAGCTCCTCGGAGTAGTCGGGCTCCGAGCCCATGTCGCGGCCGAGGAAGGGGAGGTCGTGGGCTCGCCCGAGGACGCGGGGGCCGAGCTTCTCGCTCATCCCGAAGCGCATGATCATCTGCTTGGAGGTCGCGGTCACTCGCTCGAGGTCGTTGGCTGCGCCCGTCGTGACCTCGTGAAAGACGAGCTCCTCCGCGGCGCGGCCTCCGAGCGTCATCGCGAGCTCGTCCATGAGAGCCGACCTCGTCGTGAGATAGCGATCCTCGGTCGGAAGCGAGATCGTGAGACCGAGCGCTTGGCCCCGCGACACGATCGTGATCTTGTGGACCGGGTGCGTGTGCTCGAGGTAGTGGCCGACGAGCGCATGCCCCATCTCGTGGTAGGCGGTGATCTTCCGCTCTTTCTCGGAGAGCAGACGGGCCTTCTTCTCAGGGCCGGCGATCACGCGCATGATCCCTTCCTCGAGCTCGTCCTGGCCGATCATCTTCTTGCCGTGGCGGGCGGCCAAGAGCGCCGCCTCGTTGATCAGGTTGGAGAGGTCTGCCCCGGTGAAGCCGGGCGTGCCCGCGGCGAGTGTGTCGAGATCGATCTCGTGCGCTATCGGCTTTCCGCGAGCGTGAACCTCGAGGATCTTGCGCCGGCCGAGCCGATCCGGGCGATCAACGACGATCTGGCGGTCGAAACGCCCGGGGCGCAGAAGCGCCGGGTCGAGGATGTCGGGACGGTTTGTCGCCGCGATCAAGATGATGTTGTCCTTCATCTCGAAGCCGTCCATCTCGACGAGCAGCTGGTTCAGCGTCTGCTCGCGCTCGTCGTGACCGCCGCCCATCCCGGCGCCGCGGTGACGGCCGACCGCGTCGATCTCGTCCATGAAGATGATGCAGGGAGACACCTGCTTCGCCTGCTCGAAGAGGTCGCGGACACGCGACGCGCCGACGCCGACGAACATCTCGACGAAGTCGGAGCCCGAGATCGAGAAGAACGGAACGCCCGCCTCGCCTGCGACCGCGCGCGCCAGCAGTGTCTTTCCGGTACCCGGAGGTCCGTACAGAAGCACGCCCTTCGGAATGCGCGCGCCGAGCGCCTGGAACTTCTTCGGGTTCTCGAGGAACTCCTTGATCTCGTGGAGCTCCTCGACCGCCTCGTCGGCTCCGGCGACATCCTTGAACGTGACCTTGGGCGAGTCCGGGGACATGCGCTTGGCACGGCTCTTGCCGAAGCTCATCACTTTCGATCCTCCGCCCTGCATCTGATTCATGAGGAAGATCCAGAACGCGATGATGATCACGAACGGGAGGACGCTGATGAGGAGCGACCACCAGGGTGAGGACCCCGTGCCCTTGGAGTCGAACTTGACGTTTTCCCTCTCCAGCAGCGTCTGGAACCGGGTCGCCGACTGTGGGGTCGGATAGTTGACCTTGGCCTTCTTGTCGGCGTTGACCAACGACAGGGTCAGCGACTGGCGTCTCGGGTCGAAGACGACCTCGTTCACGTTCCCGTTCCTGACCTCCTTGATCGCATCCGAGTATGTGATCTTGCGTTGCTCCGAGCCCCCGGGCAGGAATGTTCGACTCGCCAAGAAAATGAGTACGGCGATGATGAGGAGCGGGAAGAGTGCGCTTCTGAAGAACCGGTTCACGTCAGTCTCGGGAGGGTAGCACCCTGGTTCTTCGGCACCCAGAGCCCGGGACCTAGTACCCCGTTACGGTCTGTTTGCGCCGGGAGTCAGGTCTTGCGGCCTGTCCGGAAAGTGGCTCAGAGCACCTGACATAAGCGACGCACCACGATGCAGCGTCTCATATGCCATCCACCATGACGACTTCCCGGAAAGGCCCCTTGATCTGTGCGCCTCGGCGCACAGATCAAGACCTGACTCCCTCGTTCGGCACGAGATCGGGGTGCAGCACCGCGACGTACGGGAGGTTGCGGTAGCGCTCTGCGAAGTCGAGGCCGTACCCGATCACGAAGCGGTTCGGGATCTCGAAGCCGACGTAGCGCACCGGAACGTCGATCTCCCGGCGGTCGGGCTTCGTGAGGAGAGCGACCACCTCGAGCGTCGCGGGCTTCCGCGCCCGCAGGTTGCGCATCAGGTACGAGAGAGTCAGCCCCGAGTCGATGATGTCCTCGACCACGAGCACATCTCTGCCGGCGACATTGATGTCCAGGTCCTTGAGAATCCGGACGACGCCCGAGGAGTCGGTCGCCGCCCCGTAGCTCGAGATCGCCATGAAGTCGATCTCGCACGGCACCGTCAGCTCGCGCATCAGATCGGCCATGAAGAAGACCGCGCCCTTCAAGACGCCGACAAGGAGCAGGTCACGTCCGGCGTAGTCCGTCGAGATCTCGGCGCCCAGCTCGACGATGCGCGACTGGAGAGGCCCCTGCTCGATGAGGACTTCGCCGACGCCCTGTTCCAACTCAGCCTGAGTCATGAGTGGTCCCTCCGGGAGATTCGGAACTGCTTGGTCGAGCGAAAACCGAGCAGCGCCAGGACGCAGGGGGCTCCGATATCAGTGGATATCGGCGCAGGGTCTTGGGACTCCCAGGAGTGCGCAGCACTTTCTGGGGTAGGACTGAGGACGACGCGATGTGAAGCGTTTGCAGCCGGCCACGCGGTGCCGTATCTCCCGGAAAGATCACTTAGTCCACATCCTTCCATGCCCGGACCGTTCCCTCCCAGCCAGCCGCCTCGGCGATGCCCGGGACCGCCACGACCTCATCCCCGGAGACGACGAGCGGCCAGCCGTCGCGCTCTCCTCGCGGCACTTTCGCGTCCACGAACAGATCCTGCACCTTCTTGCGCCGTCCCGCGAGCCGATCGCCGGGACGGCGGGTCCGGACGACGAGGTCGGGTGCATCGCTCTCGAGGCGCCAGCGGCCGAAGCGGATCCGTCCCTCGAGGCGGACGGCGTCGTACTCGCGCACGGCACGGAGACCCGCGCCGAGGTCGGCCGACTTCGTTCCTGCCGTCGACGAGAGAAGCTCGCTGAGCGTCCGTTCGAGCCCTCTGGGGAGTCGCGGCCGCTCCGAGGCCAGCGCCAGCAGGTTCTGGTCGGCGCCGGGATGCAGGCGCCGGAGCAGCGGGAGGATCTCGTCGCGGATCAGGCCCCGCTTGGTGTCTGGATTGGACGAGTCCACGCGAAACGGCAGGGCGTGCGTTTGGCAATACTCCTCGGTCTCGCTCCGCCAGATTGTGAGCAGAGGACGGACGACACCGTCCTCACGGGCTGCCCTGATTCCCTTCGTGTTGCCGGACGAGACGAGCCGATACAGCACCGTCTCCACCTGGTCCGAGGCCGTGTGACCCGTCGCCCGCAGTCCACGCCCCGCGGTGAGCGAGTAGCGGAGATCTCTCAGCTCGGCCTCGGTCGAGCCTTGTGACACTGTGTCACTTGGCGTCAAGACCTCCGCATCCATGAGCTCGTGGCAGAAGCGGGCGTCCTCGTCCGACTCCTCACCGCGCAGGCCGTGGTTCACATGGATGGCCGACACGCGGTAGCCGAGCGACCCGAGGGCATGCCAAAGGCAGGTCGAGTCGGCTCCTCCTGAGACGAGGCAGCACACCTCGCCTCGTGACGCGATCAGGTCGTGAGCGCGGATGAGGCTCTCTACTCGATCGGGGAGCGCGCTCGCCATTCGCCAATTGTGCCGCGCTTACAGAGGATCGCGGAAGCGAGGATCGAGACTCCAGTCCTCGAGGAGCTCCGCAGCCGCTTTGAGCTCGTCCGCGTTCAGCCGATGGGACAGCGCGTGCTCCACCGGAGAGAGCATCAAGGAGGCCGGGACGAGTCCGCGCGCGGCGTCGACGACATAACGGACGCTGAGCGCATGCCCGATCACGAGCGCGCTCTCCTCCCGCCGAGCGAGCACCATCCGCAGACCGGACGCATAGCGAGAAGCAGCCTGCGCGCGGCTCTCGCCTCCCCCCGGCGCGGCCAGAGTCGGCGCCTCCGCGCCAGCCCACTCCCGATACGCGGAGAGGAGACCACCGTCGAAGCTGCCGAAGTGGATCTCGTTGAGCTCGGACACGATGATCCACGGGATGTCTCGTCCCTCCAGAGCCACCTCGAGCGTTTCCTGCGTGCGTCGAAGATCCGTCGCGACTCCGAGTCCGATCTCCTCGCCGGCCAGCGACCGACCAAGCCGGCGCGCCTGCTCGATTCCCTCCTGAACGAGACCCTCGCCGGGCGCGGCGTACGAGGCGAGTCCTCCCTCATTCGAGCGGGCTAGCGCGTGGCGCGCGAAAAAGACTCTCTCCACTAGGGGGCCTAGAGCAACACCGAGCGGTAATCGAGGACGTGCTCCATCCCGACCGTCTCGTAGAGGCGGATCGCGGGGTGGTTCTCGGAGCGGACGAAGAGGCAAACCGCAGGAACCCATTCGAGCAGCCGTCGGCAGAGGTCGCGCATTCCGCGCGCGCCGTATCCCTGGCGTCGCGCCGCCGGGTCGACCCATACCTGTTGGAGCTGAACGGCCGACGGCGTCCAGGCAGAGGCCTCGGCCTTGAAGCGGATCACACCGTCCTCGGCCCAGAGCCACGAGCGGCCTTCCTCGATCTGGGTACGCGTGCGCCAGCGGAAGCCCTCCGGATCGCGCCGCAGCGGATCGACTCCGATCTCCTGCTCGTGCGCGGCGGCGCACGCGGGGACGAGGAGCTCGAGATCGTCGGGCTCCGCCGCGCGCAGCCCCGTCCCACCCTCGGTGGGAGGGCCTCGAAGCACAAACACGGGTTGACCCGGACGGTCCTCGCGTGGTCGAGACAGACGCGGGCGCAGCTCCTCCCAAAGGTCCGAGACCGCAGTCGCCTCCCCAATGAGCATTCTCGGTGAGACGCGCGCGACTTCCCGAGCAAAGGCGCCGCAGCCGTTCCCCGAAGGCACGGCGTTCACACCGACATGACAGAGGGCTTGCAGCTGCTCATCCACCGCTAGCCCCACGAAGCGGCCCAGGCCCCTCCTCGCCACATCCTCGAGGAAGACGCGCTCGACGGGATCCTCTGCGCAGAAGCGGAGGATCTGCTCGCGCGACGGATCGATGATCTTCGAGCTCACGGGTGAAACTCTAGGTTGCTTGTCGGCACATGCTTCAGCTGTAAGTCCATAGGCTTGCGCGGTGCCCATCCACCTTCGTGCAAATCCCGGCGACTACGCGGAGGCGTGCCTCCTCCCGGGCGATCCTCTGCGCGCGAAATACATCGCCGAGACGTTCCTGACCGACGTCGTCCAGGTGAACGCGGAGCGTGGCCTGCTCGGGTTCACCGGGTTGTGGGAAGGCAAGCCGATCTCGGTGCAGGGAACCGGGATGGGCTGCCCCTCGGCGACGATCGTCTTCGAAGAATTGATTCAGCTTGGCGTCAAGCGCCTGCTCCGGGTCGGGACCTGCGGAGGGCTGCAACCCGATCACGCGCTCGGAGACTTGATCGTCGCACTCTCGGCCGTGCCCGCGGACTCGACCGCGACCCACCTCGTCCTCGGCGAGCCCCACTGTCCGACAGCGAGTTGGGAGCTGATCCACGAGGCCGTCCATGTGGCGAAGACCAGCAAAGAGACGCTGCGTGTCGGGCCCATCGTGTCCAGCGACCTCTTCTACAACCCCGACCCGGGCCAGTACGAGCGGTGGTCGAAGCGCGGGATCCTCGGGGTGGAGATGGAGGCCGCCGCGCTCTTCACGCTGGCGGCGCTTCGCGGCGTCCATGCAGGCTGCCTACTCACTGTCAGCGACATCCACGTCGCGGGCGAGTTCGTCCGGATCGTGGACGAGGAGCTGCGTGCAGCGGTGGACCGGATGACACGGATCGCGCTCGAGACGGCGACGGCCGGGCACGACCATTAGAACGGTCTTTCTCGTCAATCCCGCTTCTGCAGGCGGCTCGACCGGCCGCCGCTGGCCGGAGATCTCGCACCGCGCGGCGTCACTCGGGTTAGTGGGCGACGCCCTCATCTCCGAAGCGCCCGGTCAGCTCGGCGGGCTCGCGGAGGAGGCTGTGCGCGGAGGGGCGCAGCTGCTCGTCGTCGTCGGAGGGGACGGATCGGTAAACGAGGTGGTGAACGGCATTGCAGATGCCGACGACGTCGAGATCGCCGTCATCCCGCGCGGGACCGGTTGGGACTTCGCGCGCAGCCTCGGGATTCCGCGCGATCTGGACGCGGCGGTCGCGGTAGCACTCGCCGGCGAGGTGCGCGGGATCGATCTCGGGCTCGTGTCATACCGGACCTGGGCGGGTGCGGAAGGCCGCTCTCACTTCGCGAACGTCGGGAGCGCGGGGATCAGCGGCGCAATCGCAAAGCGCGCGAACGAGACCTCGAAGGCACTCGGCGGGAAGATCTCGTACTACTGGGCGACGCTCGCCGCCTTCGCCCGCTGGCAGACGGGTGAGATGCGCGTCTCGGTCGACGACGAGATCCGAGGCGGAAAGATGATCGACGTCATGGTCGCGAACGGCCGCTACCTCGGTGGCGGGATGATGATGCTCCCGGAGGCCGAGCCGGACGACGGGCTCTTCGACGTTCTGCTGATCGGGGATGTCACGAAGCGCGACCTCCTCTTCACGCTGCCGAAGAGCTACCGGGGCAAGCACCTTCCGCACCCACGGCTCGAGGTCCTCCGCGGCCGGTTGGTCACGGTGGACGCAGACGAGCCGCTCCCGATCGAGCTTGACGGCGAGCAGCCCGGGACGACGCCAGCCCGGTTCGAGGTCGTGCCGCGCGGGTTGCGCGTTCGAGTGCCGCGTCCGACTTGAGGTCGAGACCTAGAGGCTAGGAGGAAGGCTTGCGCTCGGCCGAACGGCGCGCAGGGGGTTTCTTCAGCCCTGCGAGCTCGCGTTCGAGCTTGGCAACACGCGCTTCGAGCGCGTCGATGCCACGCACCTTCTTCCCGAGCTCGTCGACGCGCGCGCGCAGATCGTTGAGCGCATTGACAGCGCGCTGGCCGCCGGGAAGGTCGGAGAGCCGCTGCAACGCTTCCTCGCCCGCGTCGGCAAGTCGGCTCATCAGATCCTTGTCCTGGTCATTCATCCGCGCCATACCGCCTAGTCATACCAGCCCGACGCATTCTCTGCATCAGAGCGAGCTCACGACCGCGTTCAGGGTCTCGCCCGCGTCTCCGTCGATCTTGATGTCAGCCCTGCCGTCGAGCGCGGTCGGCCCACGGTTGACGATCGCCAGCGAGCGCGCCTCGAGCGGGAGTCCCGCGACGGGCCATACCTCGAGCGTCGAGCCGGCCACCAGCATGAGCGCGGCTCCGCGCGCAAGATCTGTCGCCCGCTCGATCGCAGCGAGCGGGAGCAACTCGCCGAAGAGCGTGACGCCGGGCTTGAGGATCTCGCCACAGTGGACGCAGAGCGGAGCCGGGCGCTCCTCGAGCTGCGCGAGGACGCCCGCGAGCTCTTCTGTCCGCCGACAGTTGGGACATGTCGCTCGGCGGATCGATCCATGCACCTCTATCACGTCGCGGCTCCCGGCCCGGCTGTGCAGCGTGTCGATGTTCTGGGTCACGATCGCCTGCACCAGACCGCGCCGCTCGAGCTCGGCAAGCGCGAGATGACCCTGGTTCGGCGCCGCCTCGACGAGTACACGGATGCGCGCGCGATAGAAGTCCCAGACACGCCCGGGATCGCGCTTGAAGGCCTGGATCGATGCGACTTCGAGTGGATCGACCTCGGCCCAAATCCCTGTCGGGGAGCGGAAGTCGGGGATGCCGCTTTCGGTGGAGATCCCCGCTCCGGTCAGCGCCACGCAAGGTTGCCGCTCGACGATGAGAGCGGCAAGCCCTGCGGCGGACACGCGTCGATTCTAGGGTTGCGTCCATGGACGGCTTCGCATCCTCGACCGAGGTCAGGGTGCGCTTCGCGGAGACCGACGCGCAGGGCATCGCGCACCACGCGTCGTTCCTCGTCTGGTTCGAAGTCGCGCGCGTGGAGTACCTCGAGCGCTATGCGGGGGGTTACCAGTCGATCCGGGACAGCGGATTCGAGGCGCTGACCACCGAAGTGCATGTGCGCTATCACCGGGCCGCGTACTTCGACGAGCGGCTGACGGTCTGGGCTCGCTGCGTCGACGTCCGCGGCGCTCGCTTTCGCTACGAGTATCGGATCGCCCGAGAAGGCGAGCTCGTTGCCGACGGGCACTCGCTCCACGCGACCGTCGAGCGCGAGACGTACCGCCCCACGCGCGTGCCCGCTTGGCTGGTAGAAGCGGTGACTAGGGCGTCGCAGGAGGGGTAATCCGCGCGTCCGCGTCAGTCGGCGTCTTCGGGGCATCGCCAGGCGGCGTCTTCGGGGCGTCGCCCGGCTGGGCCTTCGGATCCTTGGCCGGCAACTTCGGGGGCTTCGGCGCCTTCGTGCCGACTCGGACGATTCGCGCGTGGGACTTGTATGACGTGTTCCAGGTTTCAGAGCGCAGCTCAGTGCCGTTCCTGTCGTAGATCGTGCGCGTTACCGAGGTGGCGCTCGGCGGCGTTCCTGCTTCTTCGACGACTGTGCTGCCAAGAGCCAGGGTGGGGTCGTCCTCTCGCTCGACCACGACCGGGCCGGTAATCTCCATCGTCCCGGCAGAGCTATCGACCCGGCGGTCCTCGCCTCCGTAGATCGAGACCACGATCCCGTCGTATTCGGCGAAGCCCTTCACCAGCACCCACTTCTTCGTGTCGTTGACGAACTTGAGATCCAGCGAAGGCCAGTACACGGTCGCGTCACGCCCCAGCTGATAGCGGCTGATGTAGAGAGCGTGGGGGTTTCGCTCGGTGATCCTGAGACCCGCCTCCCAGGCCGCGTTGAACACGGTCGTGGCGACCTGCGACGTCCCTCCGCCGACCTCCTCCGCGTACTCCGTGCCGATGATCACGGGGGCGGAGCGGAAACCTCTCTGCTCCGTTCGCTCTCCGATCGTCTCGTTGAGCGAGAACGTCCCCCCGGGAGCGACGAGCGTGTCGTCGAGGAGCGACACCCCGAGACGGAGGTTCGTGATGCGATCCGACGTACCAGAGTTGTAGGTCTTGTAGGCCGCCAGCCGGCGGTCGATGCCCATCGCGAGCGCTTCGCGGGTGGTCCGCTCGGGCACGGCCCGGACGATGGTCAGCGTCGCGCTCCGGTTCGTCTTGGACGTCGCCGCCCGGAGCAACGCCCGCGCCGCCCGGGCCACGTCGAGCTCCGTGCCGTTTCGCGAAGGGACGATCTGGACGCTCTCGCCCGAGACGGCGAAGCCGGCGTCGAGCGGCGGCTTCCCGACGCGCTCGGCGAGCGCGCGGAAGTAGCGGTCCGCGCGCGGTCCGGCGATTGCGAGACGCGATCCGCCATCGCGCGGAAGCGAAAGGAGCGCCGCGATTCGGCGGGGCGGAACCTTGAAGCTGCGCCTGGCTCCGCGTAGGACGACCGGGCTCGAAAGGGCGATTCTCGCCCGGCGGGCCGCGGGGGCAAGCTCCTTTGCGGTCACGTCCGGCGAGGCGACGACGACGGGGAGCGCGATCGGGGCACGGAGGCGTTCGAGAGAGCCGAGCCCGCGTACGACTGTGTGCGCGGCCTCCTCTCGCGCGAGCCTGCGGCCGACCTGCTCGGAAACGGACCGGATCTCGAGGCCCCTCCGCACCAGCGCGGCATTCTTCGGCGCTCGATCGACCGAGTCGGCGATGCGCTCGAGGGCGAAGTCGAGCGCGGCGTTCGAGACCGCCAGGCGCGGTAACACCTCCGCCCCGAAGAACCGAGTATGCAGGCGGCGGAAGCCCCGGATCGGGCCGAATCCCTCGCCTGCCCGTCCGGCGACGGCCACCGCACCCGCCCAGTCGGGCTTGACACCGAGCTGGTTTGCGGCGAAAGCAAACGACTCGTCCTCGGCAGCAAACGTCACGGGCTCCACAGCTACGTCTGAAAACAGCCGATCGAGCTTCGCGACTGCCTCGCGCTGCGTGAGCCCGCTGAGGTCGATGCCTGCGACGCGTGTTCCGGCGGCGAGCTCGTGGGACGACCCTGCGAACGCGAGCCCGAGCAGCATGCCGACGACCGCAAAGGTCGCCGCGACGAACCCCAACGCGACGAGCACGGAGCGGCTTCGCGCACGTCGACGCGCGCGCGGGGAAATCAGAGGCGAGTCAGCGCGCACCGACGCCGGA
>Ga0208612_1000226_pt1 | contig 28343 bp, 16 predicted proteins | sample AntDryMetagUQ889_FD_188089 | JGI IMG/M metagenome (GOLD analysis project Ga0208612, IMG submission 188089) | Polar desert microbial communities from Antarctic Dry Valleys - UQ889 (SPAdes) | ecosystem: Environmental > Terrestrial > Soil > Desert | place: Antarctic Dry Valleys | collected 2008-12-31 | reverse complement strand
GGGGCGGCGACGGGCCTGCTCCCCGCGGCGGCGCGGATCACGGGCGGTCGGGTGCTGGTGTGCGGCCAGGACGTCGCGGCGCTCGGGCCGGAGGGGCTGCGCGCCCTGCGCGGAAACCGCGTCGGTCTCGTGCCGCAGGAGGCGATGAGCGCGCTCGACCCGGTGCGCACGATCGGCGACCAGGTCACCGATGCCGTCACCGCCCATCAGCGCCTGGGACGGGCGGCCGCGCGGGCGCGCACCGGGAAGCTGCTCTCGCTCGTGGCACTGGACCCCGACCGCGCCCGCGACTACCCGCACCAGCTCTCCGGCGGGATGCGCCAGCGCGTGGTCATCGCGATCGCGCTCGCCGCCGACCCCGAGGTACTGATCGCGGACGAACCCACCAGCGGGCTCGACATCCTGCTGCAGGCCGAGGTCCTCGACCTGCTCGACGCGCTGCGCCGGCGGCTGCGCCTCGCGGTGCTGCTCATCTCACACGACCTGCCGGTGGTCAAGTCGGTCGCGGACCGGATCGCGGTGATGCGCGGCGGCGAGCTCATCGAGATCGGCCCCGCGGAGCGCGTCGGCACCGACCCCGCGCATCCCTACACCCGCCGACTCCTGGCGTCGACGCCCCGGTTGCGGCTGCCCGAGGTGACCAGGTCGTGACCCCCCTGCTCGCGGTGCAGGGCCTCACCGTCACCTTCGCCTCGCGCGCCTCCGGGCGCCGGGTGCGAGCCCTCGACGGCGTCGATCTCACCGTGGCGGCCGGCGAGACCGTCGGGCTGGTCGGCGGGTCCGGCGCGGGGAAGTCCACCGTGGCGCGCGCCGTCGTAGGCCTGGTCCGGCCGGACCGCGGGCGCGTCCTGCTCGACGGCGCCGACGTCGCCGCGCTGTCACGCGCCGCGCTGCGGGCCCGGCGCCGCGAGATGCACCTGGTGTTCCAGGACCCCTACTCCGCGCTGCCCCCGACGCTGCCAGTCGGCCGCATCGTCGTGGAACCGCTGGTGATCCACCGCCTCGACGACCGGGAGGCACGGGTGCACGATGCGCTGGCCGCCGTCCACCTCGCGCCCGAGCGCTACCTGCGCCGCTTCTGCCACCAGCTCTCCGGCGGGGAGCGCCAGCGCGTCGCGTTCGCCCGCGCGCTCGTCACGCAGCCGCGGCTGATCCTCGCCGACGAGCCCACCCAGATGCTCGACGCGTCACTGCGTGCCGAGATCGCGGACCTGCTGGAGGAGCTGCGCGCCCGCCGCGGGGTGGCGGTGCTGCACATCACCCACGACCTCGCGCTCGCGCAGCGCTCGTGTGACCGGCTGGTGGTGCTGCGCGCCGGTCGCGTGGTCGAGGAGGGTCCGTGCGACACCGTGCTCAGCCAGCCCGCGCACCCGTACACCCGAGCCCTGGTCGAGGCCGCCCGACGGCTGCACCACTGCACCGCCTGAGTCGAAGGAGCAAGACATGACCGGACGCGTCGCCACGCTCGACATGGACATCCGCTCGCCCGAGACCCGGCCGCCGCGCACCGACCGGCTGGACCTCTACGCGCTCGCCGACACCGACCTCACCGCCTACGCCGCGCTGATCGTGCCCGCGATGGCCGACCAGGAGCACCTCGCGCGGCACCGCGACGTCATCCGGAACTACCTCGACGCCGGCGGAGTCGTGGTGTTCGGGGGGCACCTGCACCGCGACTGGCTGCCCGGTGCCGCGCGGTTCGTGCCGCTGGACCCGCCGTCGCTGCAGGGATACCGCGTCGCGGAGGTCGCCGAGCACCCCGTGTTCGCCGGCATCGGACCCGACGACCTGACGTTCCGCCGCGGCGTCGCGGGTTTCTTCGCCCGCGGGCACCACCCGGTCCCCGAGGGTGCCGAGGTGCTCGTCCGGCTCGCCGGCGGGGAGCCGGCCACCTATGTGGACCGGGTGTCCACCGCCGGCACCATCCTGGCGCAGACCAGCTGCGACCTGCTGGGCTACGCCGGGCAGCAGGACAGCGCCGCGGCCCGCATCCCGGACCAGCTGCTGGACTGGATGCGCGCCCAGTCCCGGATCCGACAGTCCCGGATCCGGCCGGGAACCGCGCCGCGTCGGACCGGTACCGCCGCGGCACTGACGTCACTGAGGCGGGGCGGGCTGGCCGCGGTCTACGGCGGCTCGGCACCGCACCACCGGGCGCTGACCACGGCGAAGTACGCCCGCCACCTGACCGGCGGCACGGTCTACCTGCCGGAGCTGCCCGACTCCGACCTGACCGGGCTCGACGGACTCGTCATACCGGAGCGGATGCACCAGGGCCTGCTCGAGGCGGGTGCCCGCCGCGTGCTGGACCTGCTCGACGCGGGCGGCACCGTGATCTCCTTCTCCGGCGGCGAGCCGCTGCCGGAGTTCCTGCCCGGGGTGCGGTGGGAACACCGGCCCACCAACTTCTGGTGGTGGCTCGAACCGGGCGCCGAGCTCCGCCTGCGCACCCCGGATCCGGACCACTCGCTGTTCCGGCACCTCGGGCTGCGCGACTGCACCTGGCACTACCACGGCGTGCTGCACCCGCCCGAGGGCGCCGAGGTGCTCGTCGAGCTGCCCACCGGCGAGGCGCTGCTCTACGTCGACCGCGTCTCCACCCCGGGAACCCTGGTCGTGGCCACCCTGGACCCGCTCAGCCACTACGGCAGCCACTTCATGCCCGCCACGGAGCGCTTCCTCGACGGCTTCCTCCCCTGGGCCGCGGGCGCCGTGCTGGCATCGCGCTGACCCGTACCTGGTGCACGGCCTCCCGGGCGGCGAGGATGCGCGCTGGCTCCGCCCGGGGTGCCGACGCTGGGCTGGGGGCACGTCGAGCGGGTCGTGACCGATCACCCCCCGAGGCTCGTCGACGTGCGGGTCGAGCACGTGCGCCGCTGGGCTGGGTGCGACTCCCCGGCTTGTCCTCAGTGGAGTACACCGGTCGCGTCTACATCGGCTGACCTCTCCCCCGCGTGTCGCGCACTCTCGTGGCGCGTGTCGGTCGGGAGCTCGGCCATCGAAGGATGCTCCGGTACGAGCGATCGCGCGAGCTGATCCAGCTCGGCGAGTAGCTGCATCGGTTCGGTGTCCAGGTCGATCGCGTGACAGGCAACGGTGATCCCCGCGTTCCGCACCTCATGCAGGTTCGGGATCTCGTTGCCCCTCGCGTACACGAGGTAGCCACGATCGAGCCCGAGCGCGGTGCAGTAGGCGAGCATCTGGTAGAGATCGGCTTCGGGGAAGCCGCTCGGCTTCTCGGCCTTGTACTTGGCGTCCACCACGGCGACCGGGCGACCCGCAACCCACCAGACGAGATCGGGGCGCAGCTGCACGCGCTGTGCGACGTCGAGGTGGTGCTCACGGTCCTGCAACCGGACCGCGCCGCCGTGCCGGGCGAGCGCGTCGCGCAGGGCGACGCAGACGAAGTCCTCGAACACCTTCGGCATGTCGAACAGGAACCCGCTGGTGAGCAGGGACCCACGGGCCTGCTCGAAGGAGCTCGCCGCAAGCACGACCTCCGCCAGCCGCAGTGCCACGTGGTAGCGGCCGTTGAGCCGAGTCGGCGCCCAGGGCGGCGCCGGACGACCTCGAACGAGCGGCGTCACGTCCCCGAGGCGCAGCAGCACCTTGTGCAGCTGCTGCCGCACGCCCGCGGTGAGCCTCGGCAGGGTGAGCAGCACCTGCGTGGCCGTACGTAGCAGCTGGTTCTCCGCGATGTCGACGGTGAACTCGTCGTAGCGCACCTCCAACGGCACGGCCATGCCGAACCGACGGCCGAGCTGCGCCGTCTCGCGGATCCGTCCGCGCAGCACCGGGAGGGCATCCTCGCGCTCCCGGTAGCCCTGCAGCACGCCCTGCCGCAGCGCCTGCTCGGCCTGCCGCGCAAACGCGTATGCCACGGCGGTCACGAGGTCGTCCGCGGTTCCGAGCTCGACCGGCGAGTCGCGCCAGCCCTTGGGATCCCGCGCGTATCCGATGAGGAAGACTAACCGAGCAATGTCGATCTTCGGGCGGATCCAGACCTCGACGTCGCGGAGCCGGGCCACGCCCACCTTGCCGGCGGGCGCGACGGTCCACATTCCCGGGCTGATCGACGGCGCCGCCGTCACGATGCCGCTCTCGGCCAGCAGCCCGCCGAGCTCGGCCGGCAGCGGGTAGTCGATCGGCTGCTCGTTCTCCGTCAGCTCGATCCGGATCACGCCGGGCCCGGTTCCTCGTCCACGGTCGCAGCGACCTCATCGGCGGCGATCCGGGCTTGCAACGCACCGAGCCCGTACCGCTTGGCGACGTCGAGGCCCTCCCCGTAGTGGTGCTCCTCGAGCAGCGGGAGAATCGCGGTGCGCCAGGTGCGTCCCAGACCGTCGACCTCATGCACCGCGCGGCGCATGAAGTACGACGGACCGATCTTGAAGTCCGGGTCCTCGATGCGGGCGTTCAGCTCGTCATGCAGCCGGGCGGTGGCGTCGGGCAGTCCGTGGGCGTCGAGCCAGCGGCGCAGCATGCCGTCGGTGGGCGGCTCGCTGGGATGCAGCGCCACGAAGGCGAACCGGCGTCGCATGGCCGCGTCGACGAGCGCGATCGAGCGGTCCGCGGTGTTCATCGTGCCGATGACGAACACGTTCTCGGGCAGGGTGAACGACTGGTCGTCCCCGGCGGCGTAGAGCAGGTCGATGGCTTCGTTGCGGTACTCGAGCAGGAAGTACAGCTCACCGAAGATCTTGGCGAGATTGCCGCGGTTGATCTCGTCGATGATGAGGACGTAGGGCTGGTCCGGGTGTTCCTTGGCCTGGTCGACGAGCCGGCGGAACGGCCCGGGGGTCAGGGTGAAGCCGACGAGACCGTCGCGGGTCCGCGCCGGCCGGTAGCCCTCGAAGAAGTCCTCGTAGCTGTAGGCCGGGTGGAACTGCACCAGCTTCGTGTTGTCCCGCCCAGCCAGATGCCAGGCGAGGTGCTGGGCCAGGTACGTCTTCCCGGTACCGGGTGGGCCGTAAAAGATCAGCTGCGGGCGGTCCCGCAGCAGCTCGATGCACTCCTGTAGCCACGCGCGTCCGACCAGCAGCGACTCCCCGAGCTCGGGCGTGGCGTCCGGCAGTCGAAGCTCGACGGCCTCATCCAACGTCTCGCCCGCGTCGAGCAGCTCCTCGAGCAACGCCAGCTGCTGGGTGAGGTCGAGAATGTCGCGCTGGGTCTGCAGCCGAGCCGGCAGCGGGTGCGGCAGGTCGGCGTAGTCGATGCCGTCGGTGGGCTGCCACTCCACCGCGCGCCGCAGGTTCGAACGCCCACCCTCGCTCGCGACGTAACCGGCGTCGCCGGTGATCTCCCCGAGGTAGAGGTGACCCTGGCTTGTCGTGACGACCACGTCGGCGATCTGCATGACGTTCAGGAAGGTGTCGAACTCCTCGAGTTTCTGCTCCTTCTGGCTGTAGGACACGCCCTGGTAGTGGCTGTCGACGAGTGCCTTGAGATCGTCGCGGTCGATGTCCGCAGGCACCTCAGGGAGGTGACTCGCCGGCTGGCTGCACCATCCCTCCGCGCGCCAGGTCGACACCATGTCGACGCCCTTCACGTTCGAGCCCCGCACCAGCCAGGCACGCCTCCCGGCCGACTCCTCGGCGACCGGTGCCGCCGATCCTCGCCAGCGGTGGCCCCAGGGCGGCAGGTAGAAGTCGACGTCATCCCCGCCGACCTCGAGGGCGCTGCGAATCGCCAGCAGATCGCGGTCCACGTCGCCGGTCGGGCTCGCAAGCTCGGGGGCGAACGCCTGCACGATCTTCTGCTTGTGGGTGGTGTTGACGATGGGCTCGAACGTGTTCGGGAACACGAGGTACGTCAGCGCGGCGCGTTGCGCGGGTTCGCGGTGGCCGCGCGCTTGGTGGACGTAGTCGCGGAAGGCGTAGGGGTCGCGGAGCAGCCCCTCGCGGATCGAAGCGCTCTCACCTTTCCAGCCCAGGGTGAACTCGATCAGGAAGGCGAACTGCGCCCAGCGGCGGGTCTTGAACGCCACTCCACCGTTGAACACACCGCGACAGAGCACCGCGTCGACGTGTTCCGGGAGCGTGGGCGGCGCCGCGGTCCACCCCAACAGCTTGAGGATGTTCGACCGCTTGGTCTCCTTCCTCAGGTCGCTGAGCGGGAGCATGTTCAGGTAGAGCAGCTCGGCGGCCAGCACGACACCGCCGTCGCTGACGTCCGAGAGCTGGCGTTCCAGCTTGCTGAAGAAGTCGTTGCCGGTGACGTCCGGCTGGTCCACGTAGTGCTGCTTCAGCTCCGCGGCGTGCTCCGCGGTCCAGACCGTGCTCCCAGGGACGAACACCGATCCGTCCCGCTCCAGCCCTTGCGTCACGAGCGAGCGTGCGGCCGCGACCACCTCACGCTCCCGGACGGCCCGGGGCGGGACGGTGGCCGGCACCGGAGCTCCGCCGTTGCTCTCGCGGCGGAACCCGACGCGCTGGGCCTGCAGGTCGACGTGCGCGACGCGCCAGCCGGCCGCCATCCACCCCGGGGCGTGCGAGTTCGTGCGGTGGGTCGTGTTGGCCCACCACGACCGCTCCGCGTACGCGCTCGGCGGCAGGCCGTCGACGATCTCGGCGACCTCCGCGAAGTCGAGTTCCGCGGTGTCGCCGTCGACCTGGGAGAGGTGGTGGGCGAGCGCGTCATACTTGGCCATCGGTACCGCCTTCCTCAAACGTGCCGGCCAGCAGGTAGCGGACCCCTCGCCGCTGCCCGACCCGGACCAGCTGGCCGGCCTCGACCAGCTCGGTAAGGAGGCGGAGCGCCTCGACGCGGTCCACGGACAGCCGCTCCCGCAGATACTGGTTGGTCACCGGGGCCTGACGCGCGAGGTCGAGTACGAGATCGTGCAGGTGGGCCCGGGAGAGCTTCAGTCCCGGCGGCGGCGTGATGGTCTCGGCCAGCTGGTAGCGGGCGCCCGACATGCGACCTTCCTGCGCCAGGAGCCCCGCGTCCCGCAGCCGCTGCAGGGCGTTCCTGGCGTGGGTGCTGTCGACGCCAAGCAATGACCGGGCGGCCGTGTTGGTGAGCACTTGCCCCCGCGCGGCATGCACGAGCAGGATGCGGTCCAGGGGTCTGAGCTCCCCGCGGCTCTCGATCTCGCCCACCCAGGCCCGCTCGGCGATGGTGACCGTGCTGGTCAGCGGCAGGTCCACTGTCACGGACGTCGCGTCGGCACGGAACGTCGGGGCGTCGAGCAGCTGCTCGGCCATGACGTCCTGCATCAGGTCGACGCCGCGGCCGGCGTCCTCGGCGAGCCGGAACCGCCGCAGCGTGGCGATCACCTCCGCGTTGCGGGCGGCGTTCTGCTCGCGGATGTTGTCGACGGTGACCGGCTCGGGCAGCGGTCCGGGCGAGGTGATGCTGACCTTCGTCGGGCGGATGTCGATGCGCACGGACCGCCGGGTGTCCTCGTACACGCGGTGCGCCACCGCGTTGGCCACCGCTTCACGCAGCACCGGCAGCGGGATGCGTTCGAGCTCGTAGCGGTGCAGACCGACCACCGCGACGTCCGTGCCGATCTCGTCGGTGACCCGGGCGGCCGCCTCGGTCACCTGCCGGGGCAGCGGTCCGGTGATCCGGTAGCGCTTGTCCTCGGTGGTCGCGGCGTCGTCGCGGTAGCGGAACACCTCGATGTAGCTCTTGCCCAGTTCCGTCTCCGGCTCGCGAAGGAGGTAGAGGGCACCCGCGACCGTGAGCACGGTCCGGTCGCCGTCGTGGGTCGCCAGGCCGCGTTCGAGCAGCCGTTCGGGGCTCGCCATCGACCAGCCGAACGCCGTCGCAACCTCGCCCAGGAGGTCAGGGTCCGCAGCGTCCAGCGAGCACGGCGTCGGGGTGGTCTCGAAGCGGGCCAGCGCGTTTCGTGCGACGAACTCCGCGAGCTGCGCCCCGATGAGGCTGACGTTCATCGCCTCACGGCGGACCACGACCTGGCCGTCGGCGGTCTGTGCGAAGCCCTGCCGGCGGCGCGCGACGCTGATGACCGCGACCGACCGGCCGTCGACGGCGATCGGCGTGATCTCGTACCGGCCGCCGTCGTGTACCGAGCCGACCGCGCGGTGCAGCTCCGCGAGTGCTTCGCCGTCCACGTTCGTGCCGACCGGTCGCCCGTCCGGCCCCACGCCGACCAGCAGCACGCCGCCGTCGGTGTTGGAGAACGCTGCAACGGCGCGGGCGATGCAGGACCGTGAAGCGCCCTGCTTGAACTCGACATGCCGCGACTCGCCGGGAATGTGGCGGGCGAAGTCGGCCCCGGCGAGCAGCAGCGGAGGTTGGTCGGTCGAGAGCGGGTGGTACAGCGGATATGCCAAACTTCTCACCCCCAGCAGGACGCGAACAAGTATGGCATAACCACGCACGGTCCGGTCAGCCCACCGCGCTCGGGTACCTGGCTGCTATCTCGCGGCGGCACTCGCGGCGGAGGTCGGCGTGCAGATGCGGTTGCTGAAGCCGCTTTCGCCGCCGGCGGTCGTCCTCGTCGAGGTATGCGTGGAACGCCCGCTCGGCTTCGGCGACCGTGGCATCCGCTCCGTCCGCTGCGACGTCGAGCGCGGCATCGACCCAATCGGTCAGGAGCTCGGACTCGGTGAAGACGGGCTGGGAAACCTCGTTCAGGTTCGCGAGCGGCACAACGAGCCGGGTCAGGTGGAACGCGTAGCGCTGCTGGAGGAGCAGGATGCCTTGCTGGCTGCACGCGGCGATCCGGCTTCGCGGCGGCAACACCCCGTTCGGGACGGCGGCGACCTCCCGGAAGTCGATCGCGTACCAGTCTGCCGTCTGCCGAAGACCTGGGAGCGGCATGACGTTCACGTGGCCGGTTCGCCACTCCGCGTCCCTCAGCCGCTGGTATCGCGTGACGGCCGCGACAGTGATCTTCGGCCGCAGGCTCGCGCCCGCTCGCATGGAGCACGGGTGCATGACGATGGCCACGGTCGTCAGCTCGTCCGCCAAGCCGGGCACGGTGATGCCCGCGTAGACGTCGCCCTGCATGATCGGCAGCGAGATGGGGACGTCACCCCGGGCCTGGTACAGGGCGTCCGGGTCATCGGGGGCGTCGAGTTCACTCATGCTCGCCCGCGAGGATCCGGTCAGCGTCGCAGCATGCGCAAGGCCCGGTGGCCGTCTGCGGCGTCGTAGACCTCGAAGTCCGAAGCGCGCTCCTGTCGCCAGCCGGGGATCGCGGAGTCGGCAGCTGTCTCGGCTGTGCCATGGCCGCACGCGAAGTCGAGCAACTCCTGCTCGCCGCCGTGTCGGTAGACGTCGAGGGGAGTGATCGTGTAACCGGCTGGAAGCGGGAGAGCGATCTCTGCCCATTGAGCGGCGTCCGCTACACCGCAGTCCTCGAGTCCGTCGAGGAACGCCGCAAGACGCGCGAGCCGGTCGCGGTTGTCCGGTGTCGCGCCACCGTCCGTACGCCACTTGCGGACGGCCGCGACGCTGACACCGACGAGGTCGGCGATGTCGGCCCACGCCATGCCGCGCTCCACTGCGAGTTCGTGCAGCAGCTGACGCACGCTGTTCCGGGCCTTGCCAGTCGTCCGCTTCTTCAGGTCGATCTCGCGCGTCTCGTGGTGCAGGGCGCTCGCATCGCCGTGCAGCAACCCGGTCTCGTCTCGAAGGGACGCGACCCGCAGCGCCAGCGCCCTCGTCTCGGACTCAGGCAAGGTGTAGTCGCGAACCGCCTCGGACGCGGTCACGCGGTCACGCGCGACCGGGTGCTCTGCCGATACCGTCATGGCACCTTCCTCAGCTCGTCGCGTAGCCGATCGGTGATGGCCAGTTGGAAGGTCTCCCCGACCGGGGCGTGCAGGTCACCGAGCAACTCGGCGATCCGCTCCGGGTCGAACTCATCCACCCGACTCGCCGAGCCTTGCCAGAAGCTGTCGAAATCGAGGACGAAGAAGGCGCCGTGCGGGTACTCGTGGCGGCGCCGCAACGAGGTGGGCTGCACCACTCCGGTGCCGACCTGCGTGGCGTAACGGACCACGAGTCTCCTGTGATCGCCCCTGTCGAACTGCACCATGCCCTGCAGCCCCGACGGCTGACGGGACCCTCCGAGCCTCCCGGCTGCCAGCAGCCAGTCGGAGACCCAGCCCTCCCAGGATCCAGCATCACTGATCGGGTCTGGCACCCGAATCTCGTCGATGTAACGCAAGCCCACCCGCTCGACGCCGGGCGCCGCCCGCTGCTGCGCCAGCGCAGACGTGCAGCGCCCGATGACGCCGAGGAACGTCGCGAAGTCCTGATAGTGAGTGGTCTCGACGGTCAGGGCGGTCGGACGGAACGCCGCCGACGTCGTCGCGTCGCGATCGAGGAACAGTGGAACCTGCTCGTGCACCTGGCTCAACACTTGCCCGCCGAGCGGAACCGCCACCGTCGTCGTCTGCTCTGCGCGCCGGACGGGCAGGATGTCCTCCAGCGCAAGCTGAAGTTCATCGAGCGTCCCCGGCTGGCGCAGTCGAGCGGAGTCCGGGAAGCGGATCTCCACCGCGACCAGCTCGACCGGTGGGTTGGCGAAGACCTCACGTCCCTCGTACATGCCTGCCTTCACCCGACCTCAGCCCTCATCACACTACCGACTCTAACTGAAACTGTAACCAGCTTCTATACCGGCTATCCTGCGCCCGTCACGCCGCCGGCACTGACCCACGCGAGGAACTCCTCCGGCGTCCAACAGTCCAGACCGAGCCGAGCGCACGCCGTCAGGAGTGACAGCTTCGCGGGGAGCCGGTCGACGCGGTCGTTGGTCGCCACAACCACCCGGCTGAACAGATCTCGCTCGACAATCTCGATCGCCATCGCTGCGACGTACGGGTCAGCGACCTCGCGCTCATGGGTCGCCTCCAGGTCGACGAGCTGCTCGGCGACGGCCAGCACCCGGGCGAGGGTCGCGTCATCAGGTTGCGGATGGCAGATCTTGCCCTTCGCGTGACCGATCCAGGCGCCGGGCGCATCGGGGAACCGAACCTCTTGCAGCTCCTTCGCGACCTGCCGCGGGAAGGTGACGGAGCCGTCCTCGACCAGCTTCAGCATGTGCGCGAGCACGTCCCACTGCTCATCGATCTTCACGAGCCTCTTGAACTCGATGAGAATGCTGGTGTCGACCACGCAGATGGTGGCGGGTGCGGCCGGCTCAGGGGACGGGGACACCGGGGACTTCCTCCGCGAGTCGGCGAGCGTCCTCCACATCGATCCGCAGTACCGACAGGGCGTCGCGAGGCGGCAAGTTCTCGAGGACGGTGCCGATCACCCGCGGGCCGTACTGGCGCAGTCGCGCGGTGACTCGCGGCGGGCTGAACAGACGGCTGTCCGTCCGGGGCTTGGGAACGAACACTCGCAGCACCTCAGCGTAAAGCGACTGCGAGGCGAGCCCGAGGTCGATGAGGCGTAGCGCTGCCGCACGGGCGCTCACTCGGAACTGCAGTGTCATCTCACGGACGTCCACGATGCCCGCGCCTCCCGTCGTGATCTCGCGCGACGCGGTGAGGTCCTTGACGGCGGCCTCCGGCATCAGCAGTGCCGCACCGAAACGCTCGCACCAGCGCTCGACGTCGATGCTGGCCAGTTCTTCGAGCGGGAGCTCGACACAGGCCGCGTCCCTTCGCGTCACGAGATGCCCCAGCTCGTGCGCGACCGTGAAGATGCGCGCAGCCGGGGCCACCCCGCTGACGTTGGCCACGATGAGCGGCGCGTTCGCATGCCATGCCGAGAAGCCGCGCGCCTCGTCACGGCCGATCTCGAGGGCGAAGACCAGGACCCCGCGGGCATCGATTGCCGCCCGCCATGCACGGAGGGCCTCGTAGTCATCCCGCCACGCAGCCTGCTCCGAGGTGCTGAGACCGAGCCACTCGCGAGTCACCGCCGCGGCCTCGACCGGAGAACTGTTCAGCGGCCGCGACGGCACGTCCACCGGCGGCGAGTCGTGAGCGGTCCAGGCCACTGCGTGCTGCAGTCGCCGTGCCTGCCGCACGGCGCGTCGGGTGGCGATGCTGACGTCGTGTCGTGCACCGGGCGGGTGCCGGAAGCTCGCCGGCAGCGTCCCCAAACCTGGAGGTTGGGGCAGGAAGAACAGCGCACGCGGTCGCTGGAGGACCTTCGCCAGATCCGACACCTGGCCTCGAGTCGGGAGCAGATTCCCGGACATCCAGCCATCCAGCGCGTTTTGGCCGACCTTCAGCGCGTCCGCGATGTCGGCCACGGGACGCCCATCCTCTTGCACCGCCCATCGGAGGACGGACGGTGTCACGGGCGAGGTACTCACGGCCATCCTGACACCGCCCTTCTGTTCGCCGAGCGTCTGGCGAGCATGTCACGGTGCCCTGTCAGGTTCCCGCCGCTCACCCACTGCACGCTTCGCGAACCAGCTCAGCACCAACTTGGCGCGTTCCAGCCCCACCGGATCGACGAGTGCCGAAAGGGCGAACGTGGGTCGGAGGTCGGCCTTCGAGAGGGCGAGGTGGACGCCGGGGATCAGGGTGCAGGCGGTGATGAACTCCCGGCGGGCATCCGGCTCGTCGAACGGTGGCCGCAGCTTGAGCTCAGCCAGGGGGAGCTCGATCGTGCCCGCCGCCGCGTGCAGGACCCAGGCATGCACCGGTTCCTGCGCAGACGCCTCCCGCGCGAGCGTGAGACGGCACGCGGCCTGGTCGTTTCCTGCGAGCCACGCGGACCCGCCGACAGACAACCAGTGGTCCATCACGGCACCGGCTGCAGCCGCGACGCCAGCGCCGTGCGTCGCGCGAACGATCTCGGCGAAGGTGCCTCGCAGTTCAGCCTCAGCTAAATCCGAATCCGGCTCGCTCACCTCGTCGTGGCTCAGTCCCGCGAGATCGGCGAGCTCGTCAGCCGTCAACCGCTGGGCAGGGTCAGCGCGCCGACCGTCGACCAGCGTCACACCCTCCTGGACGAGGAGCTGCATCGGATCGTCGGTCCGGCCCGGCTCCAGGAACTTGAACTGTGGCGACAGGGTGCCGTCCGACAGCAGCACGCGCCACGGATGCGGCACGGGCGTGGACGCGAGGTACGCGCCGATCGGTACGGCGTGCGAACCAGTGAGCTCTGCCAAGTCGCCATACGTGGTCCAGGTACCCGCCGGGATCGCCGCGAGCACCTCCCGGAGCAACGTCCAGCTCTGCGCCGCCACCTCCTCCCCTGCGAGTCCCGCGCGCGCCGGCGCGGGCCACAGCTTGATCGCTCGCGCTGCCAGCGCGTCGGCTCGCATGAGGATCTGCTGCTTGCCCCAACCCTCAGATTCAGCGATCTCGTGGTTCATCGCGAGGCCGCTGTTGCGCAACCACGCCCGCTTCTCGGCGAACGGCCGGTTGCTGAGTTCAGGGTTGTACCCGCTCAGTGTGAGGTTGCCCAGCGTGTGCACGAGCGTCTTGTGGAGGTCCTCGGCGGTCTCGCCCGGCTCGACCTCCTTTCCGAGCGCCTCGATCCACTCCGTGCCGGGGGTCTGCGGTAGCACGTGCTCGACCGAGAGCTTGGCCTGCTGCCAGTCGACGGGCTCCTTGTGGGAGTAGCTCTCCTCCAGCCGGCGGAGCACGTAGAGTCGCTGGCCCGCGCGTCCGGACCAGTAGAAGTTGCGCTGCCGAACGGCTTCGCGCAGCTCGTCGTCACCCGCCCAGTACCGCCGCTTCGCCGACAGGAACGACCGCACCCGGTCCGGGACCGGCCCTGCACCCGCGGCAAGCTCCCGTGGTGCCGAGCTGAAGATCCTGTTCAGGTTGTTCGTAGCGCGGCCGCAGAGCATCCGCCGTACCAGGAACGACTCGACGTACTGCAATGACAGGGCGAGGTCCGCATCCGTGCAGCGGCCGGCTTCACGCTCATCGAGCAGCCACATCAGCAACGGGTAGGTCGTCGTCGCATCCCACTCGTGCAGCCTCTGCAGTGCGTCCCGCACGGCCGGCGATCCTTCCGCCTCCGGCTGTAGCAGCACGTGGAGGTGCCCGGCTCGCCTCGCCAGCTCGACGACCTCCGCTTCCACCGCGGCCTCGCTCGAGGTGTATGCCCTGCCGGAGAGCCGCTGCTGCTGAGCGCGGTAGACGCCGTCGCGCCGCACCCGGTCGTTGCCGCGAAGCACCAGGTCGAGCCATGCCAGCAACTCCAGACCGTCGCTGCCGAGCCTGTCGTACATCGGCTGCCAATGCCGCCCGTACACCCGTTCGCCTTCCGTCGGCAGCAGCATGAACACGTAGTTGCGCAGCAGGTCCGCCTGGCTGAGTCCCATCCCGGTGTTGTTCAGCGACTCGAAGATGCGATGCACGTCGTCGTCGTGGTCGGCGGAGATCTCGATCAGCTCCAGCCCCCGCGTGATCGCCTGCTCGAGGACCTGCAAATCGAGTGGGTCGTCCGGGTCGTCGTACTCGATGAGCTTGCGCTCGAAGAAGCGGTACGCGTCGCCGATGTTACCCCCGCCACCGGCCTGGGGCGTCGACTCGATGCAGGCGTGGTAGGCCGCCCGGTCCGTCTGGGTCGGCAGCAGCTTGAACCGCTCCATCCCGCTTGCCCGGCGGTTTACGAGGTAGTCCTCGTGAATGTAGGTGGCCCTGGTCGGGTCCTCAGCTCGGACCCGATCGCGGAGTGCCGCGAGCAGGAGCGACAGCGTCGTCAGCCGCTGCTGACCGTCCACGACGACCCACACGGTCGCAGCGCTGGGCAGCGCTGGCGCGGGTGCCAGAACGATCGATCCGAGAAAGTGACCTGGGGCGGTGTCACCCTGTCCGAGGGCGTCCGCCTGCTCGATCACAGCGTTCCACAACGGCTCCCAATTGTCCTTTGTCCACCGGTATGCGCGCTGGTACAGCGGCACCCGAAAATGCTTGGCGCCGTTCAGCAGCTCGTCCAGGGTCGTCGGCCCGGCCTTCACAAATCAGTCCTCCTGCGAATCATCACGGCTCGGGGCCGAAGTGCTGCGCTGTCTTCCATCTCGACTCGTATAACCCCCATGGAGCTCGATTCACCAGGACCACGACCCAATGCACATTTGCGGCGAAGAGCCTCGCTTCTAACGGTGGAGTAAGCCCTCATTTGATGGGATCCATGGACAAGCCGGGGAGGTCCTGAGTTCGGGACCAGCCGAGGAGGTCTTCGGGCGCATCGTCCGCTAGGTACCGGAAGATGAGGTCAGGTGTCACTATGTTCCCGAATCGGCGCTTCTCCGCTCGCCAAGTAGGCTCGGACTCCGCGACGAGGATGTCGATCTGGTCCGTTTCGAGTCCGAATACGTGCGTTGCGACGTAACCCTGAATTGCCGCGGTCGCTACTACACGCCAAACCTCATCCGCAGCCTCCGCAACCGGGCTGAGCCGGCAAAGACCGAGTTCAGTGAGGTTCGCCCGGTAATCCAACATCTCGGATCCAACCAGCGCGAGATCAGCGGCTACGGGAGTTAAGCATCGCACTCTGGGGTCTGATGGTCCCGACCACACGGGAAAGGGCATCGAGTCCAGGATGGTCAAGCTCATCGTGAGAGCGACGCGGCGGCGAGCCAAGAAATTGACAACGAGGCTGTTCGCTACTGCAAGCCAGCTCGGGTAGGACCATTTCCAGTCCGTACGGAACGTGATTGTGGGAACTTTGTGCCCACTGATCGTAGCTGGCGGGATCATGGCACTCGTTAACGGATATTCAGTCTGAGGCGACGTGACGTCGCAGAACCCAACGCGGTAATCGTTACACCGCACCCGAGCCTTGGGGGGCACCTTCGTCAGCGGTATGTACCACTGTGGTGCAATCCTCTTTTCTGATTTGCCGAAACGGAGTTCTCCCCACACCGCCGACCGCCCCCTACCAGAAACCCACTCCTTTGCGCGATGATCGAACGGTGCAATCATGCGTCCTTCATATAGAGGAAGAGCGTCATTCGCCTCTTCTGAGAAGCGGTCCCGATCGTTTCCCATGTCGATCTCCCGCATATACTCCCGGCCTTCGGGTCGATCCTCCTGGCCGAAACTCGGATGACAACTCATGAGGAAGCTAGTCAGATCCGCAGCTCCGCCAACCATACCCTCACTTATCGGGTATTCCTCTGGCGTGGCCAGTACGGCCTGCGGATCGATCGTATTAGTCCGCGCCAGTGCTGCCGTCAACTCGACGACAGTCTGCAACCCAAATCCTGCTACGAATGGCTGCGGGTCACCACGACCGCGAGCTACGTACAGGCAGAAGCGCGTCTCCGGGTGGATGTCAGGAAACCACACACGCTTCATGTTGAGAAACCCCAGTAGCAACGTAATCGGCCGGGTCGTCAGCAAGGCTTTTCGAAGCGCGGCGGCGTTGGCGCCCTGATACAAACCCGAGGGAACGATCTGACCGGCGCGCCCTGCTTTTGAGATCAATCGTAAAGCTCGCTCTACGAATGATCGGTAGACGTTGAAGTCACCCTTTCCAAGGTTTCCCGGTGCATACATCGTGTATGCGCCACTCGACTTTAGAAAGTGCGCGGTCGCATACAGATTACGTCTGTGGTCAGTCCATTCGCGCGCTACTGCTGGGTTGTCCAGCAGGGCGGATTTCAGGACCTCTTGTGCCGGCTTGGATACATGTCGAATCTGCGGCTCATAACTGGAGAAGAATTCCTTAGCGTCAGGACTCAGGGTGTCCCAGGGTGGGTTTCCGAGGATGCAGGAGAACCCGCCGTCCCAGCCGGTGTCGTGATTGGTGTCGGCTCCGGGCACGGCGGGGACGGGGAAGATGTGCGGGAATTCGAGGTGCCAGTGGAAGAACTGGTAGCGCGCGGTGAGATCGGCAACGAGGTTGCGGGTCTCGTCGGATATCGTGGCCGAATCCCCCTGGAACGCGAGCAGAGTGCCCTGCGTGATGTACGCCGCCGCGCTGGGCGTCTTGGGCTGAACGAAGGCCGCACACCACGCGTCGGCTACCGTCCGCGCCCGTTGGAGCTCAGGCGACGTCTCCAATTCTCGCTGACGCTTGGCTTGCTCGTGTGCGTCTGCGAGGCTGAGCGTGGGCCCAATGAGCATGTCACGGACTCGGCTGGCGAGCTGTTGGTTGCCAATGTCGATTCCGGAGCCGATGAAAAGATCGTCCTGGTCGGGATGCTCCGACCGGCTCCGCTTGAGCAGCGAGGTAGCGAACTTCTTGTCGTCGCCCTCGATGGGTTTGAACGCATTGTCCGGTATGCCGTCGTCGAGCAGCCGTGGGGTGGTGCCGAGCAGGGCGTTGCCGACCTTGATCTGCGCGTCGAGGAACGCCAGCGGGCGGCCGGGTTGCATGGCCTCCAGCCAGAGGCTGACCTTCGCGAGGTCCGCGGCCAGCGGGTTGAGGTCGACACCGTAGATGCAGCGTCCGACCACCTCGCGCAATGCGGCGCGGACCCGTTCCGGCGGTGGCTCCGGGTCTGCGGTGTCAACAGTGGCGACCCGCTTCGCGATCCGCCGCGCCGCGGCGACGAGGAAGTGACCCGACCCGCAGGCCGGATCGCACACCGTCAGCGACAGCAGCGCCTCTCGCGGATCGGCGGCCTTGAGCGCCTCGGTGAGCAACGGCTCGAGCGCAGAGTCGAGCAAGGTCTCGATCAGCGAGGTCGGCGTGTAGTAGGAACCGGTGGTCTTGCGCTCATTGCCTGAGAGCAGGACCAGCGAGAACGTCACCGCACCCGGATCATGCTGGGGCACGTACTCCAGCAGCGACTCATAGACACTGCCGAGCTCCTCGGCGCCCAGATTGCGGTAGTCGACCACCCGCAGCTTTCCGGAGCGGCGCTCCCGCACCAGGCACAGCGACCGCACGGCGTCGAGCAGCGCCTCATTGGCCAACTCGCGCTCGCTGAGGAAATCCAGCGCACCCGGCTCGAACAGTCCCCCGATCCCGGGCAGGCCAAGCTCCGGGCGGCCCTGCTCAGCGCCGAGCCCGTCGGTGACCAGCACCAGCGCCTGCCACAGGTCACCGTGCCGGCCGCCACGGCGGCGGCGGGCCAGGGAGCGCAGCCGGGCGGTGGCGAAGTAGCCGTCGTAGCGCGCCCGAGCCTCCGCAGGCGCGCGGGGATCCAGCAGGGCATTGCGGTCTTCGGCGACGAACAGGAACAGCAGCCGGTACACCAGCCGCAGCAACGCCTGCCGGTAGTCCTCCCGGGTCAGCGCACCGGACGCCAGGTCCTCGCGCAACCCGCCATTGTCCGGATGCTGCAGGAACCCGGTTCCCAACGTCTCGATCGCCTCCCGGACGCCGTCGCGCAGCTGCTCCAGCGCTCGGGTCCCGGACTCGAGTGCGTCGGTGCGCCACCGTTCCAGCCAGCACTCGGCCGGTCCACCCTCGGCGCTCAGCTGCTCGAACCGCGACTGGTGGCACAGCGTGAACAGCAGCAGGAAGTCGCTGAACAGCTCACCGTCGAAGATCGCCTCGAGGTCGAACTCGACATAGGCGGACCCCACCAGCGACGTGGAGTCCCGCAGAAGCCGCAGCACCCGGCCGTTGGACAGCACCGCCCACAGGTGCTCGTCGGAGCGGTTCAGGCACTCCTGCACCAGCGACTGCGGCGCGGCATCTGCGGCGCCCGCCACCCCCGCCGTCTTGCGGTCCAGCTCGACCCGCCAGCCCAGCAGGTGCACCGGGACGTGCTCCCAGCGGTGCGAGATCGCGAACGCCTTCCCGTCGGCGACGATCCCGCCCGCCGGCGTCGCCGGCACCCGGCCGTAACCGAGCTGCCCGAACAGCTGCTGCAGCCACCGGTCCCGGGTCAGCGTCGTCGCCCGATCGGTCTCCGGTAGCTGCTCCAGCGCCGCCCGGTAGCCCGCCCACGTTCCGGTGAGGTACGACCACGACCGGTTCGCTGCCTCCCGCACCGACTCCCCGGAACCCAGGTGGAAATCACCCGAACCCAGTCCCGGAACGTCCCGCGCGGCCACCAGCCGCGACAGCACATCCGCCGGCAACAACCCACCGACGACGCGGACCCCGACGAAAGCCTGATCGGTCACCGGGCACCTCCAGGCACGGGCAGATAGACGTAGACGCCGAGCAGGTCGGCGGGCAGCTCGGCGCGGACCTGCAGGCCGCGGCGGATCTCCCCGCTCGCCTCCCGAACCCGACGGTGGGACGCCTCAAGTGCCTCGGCGCGCTCGGTGGCATGGCGGCCCAGCTCGGGCTGCAGGTCGGCCAGCCCGGAGAGCGCCCGCTCGGCGAAGTCGCGTGCCTGGTCCGGCGGCACGTTGGCGTCAGCCTCGGCGGACAGCAGTGCGCGGGCCTCGTCCTCCGGCAGCCATTGCGGAGCGTCCGTGCTGCCGCGGAAGGCGAGGACGGCGGCGTCCTCGGCGACCATTGTCCGCGTCCCAGTACGGGCGGGCAGCGTGAGGTGGAACCGGAACCGGACCAGCAGCAGCGTGGTCCGCGCAGTCACCGCCCGGGTGCGCACCACGCCGCAGCGCCGCGCCGGACGCAGTCGTTCCGGCAAGTTCGGGTCCAGCGCGGCGTCGAGCACGAACCGGGCGATCGCCTCCACGTGCGGATCGGCGCGGGCGAGCAGCGCCTCCCTCCGCGGCACCGGCAATCCGGTGTGGAAGGGCAGGGGTTCGCGGTGCCCGGGTGGCAGCGCGGCGCGCAAGCCGAGCGGCAGAGTGGCCGTCGTGGCGGTGAATCCGCCGGCAGTGGTGGTCAGCGTGGCCCCGAGCGCCCGCAACGACTCGTCGACCAGACCTGTGACCTCGGCGTGGGTGCCCAGCGAGGCCCGGATCTCGTCCAGCTCCCGGCCAACTTCAGCGGGCTTGATGCCGACCTGGGCGAACTTGGTGACGGCTTGGCTCTCCCGCTCGGCGGCGCTGCGCCACTCGGCTTCCAGCGCGTCGCGCTTGTCGGTGAGCCCGAGATCGAGGGTGAGCTGCTCGGCGTCCTGCCCACGCAGCAGCAGGCCCTCGAGGACCGCCTCGATGACGTTCGCGCCGTCGTCCGGCACCGGTACCGAAACGCCGGTGGTCTTGCGGATGGCCTCGTGCTTGCGGATGAGCACGTCGAGCACGATCCCGTCGATGCGGTTGTCGCGCCCGTAGAGCGTGACGGCGCGGACCTCGTCGTAGCTCTGTCCGAACCGGTCGACGCGGCCCTCCCGCTGTTCGTGCCGGGTGGGGTTCCAGGCGAGGTCGTAGTGCACCACCGCTTGGAAGCCGTCCTGCAGGTTGACGCCCTCGGAGAGGCAGTCGGTAGCGACGAGAACGTGCCGACCCTCGGTTGCGGTGAGCTCGTCGATGCGGGCGACCCGTTCGGTGGGCGGCAGCGACCCGGTCACCGCAGCAACGGTCGCCGTCCGGGCCAGTGCCGCGCCGAGGTGCTCGGCGACGTACTCCGCGGTGTCGATGAAGCGACAGAACACGATCGGCTGGTAGCCGTCGGCGAGCAGCTGCTTGACGACGGTGGTGATCGCAGCAAGCTTGGCGTCGGCCTTGCCCTCCAGCCGCTCGGCCTCGCGGGCGAAGGCGAGCAGGCGTTTACGGGTCGGGCTCGCGCTGCCGTCCTGCTCGGCGTCCGCGCCGGGGGTGGCGTCGGTGGATTCGAGCGCCTCGTCATCAGCATGGTCCAGCACCACCGCGCGGCCACGCTCGTCGGCCTCCTGCTCGGAGACGGCCTCGGCGGTGGCGGCGCGGGTGCGCAGCGTCTGCGCGGCCGCGCGCGGCGACGACGCCAGGGCGCGCAGCAGAGCCAGCGCGGACCACCAACGGACGCGTTGGCGCACCGTGCCGTCGGCGGTATCCAGTGCGGACTCTCGCGCATAGTCGAGGACGCGGTCGAAGAGCCGGCGGTACTCGTCGGTCAGCGTGTAGGAGACCTCCTTGGTGCGGCGGTCCTTCGGGAACGGTGTGTCCTCGTCGAGGTAGCGGCGGATGTCGCGGCGCCGGCGCTGCACGAGGTAGCGCGCGAGCTCCTCGCGCCCCCGAGGACGGTCCAGGTCGAGCTCCGCGAGGTGCGGAGACAGCAGGCCGAGCAGGGATCGGAAGGACTCCTCCTTGCCGCTGTGTGGGGTGGCCGTGACGAGTAGCAAGTGCCGCTCGGGGTCGGCGGCGAGGTCGGAAACGAGCTCGTGGCGCTGCATCCGGGCCTTCCCGCTGCGGCCCCCGTCGGCGACACAGGTATGCGCCTCGTCCACGATCACCAGGTCCGGGCAGGTGCGCAGGAACTCGTAGCGCCGCCGGGAGGACTTGATGAAGTCTGTCGAGACGACCGTGACCGGGTAACGCTCGAACAGCGACTCCGATCCGATCCGGTTGCGTTCGAGGCGAGCGACGGTGCTGGCGAGCACCAGTTCGGCATCGAGCCCGAACTTGGTCCGCAGCTCCTGCTGCCACTGCTCCGCCAGCGCGGGACTGCACAGCACGGTGAGCCGCTCGGCGTCACCGGCGGCGAGCAGCTCCCGCGCGATCAGACCGGCCTCCACGGTCTTGCCGATGCCGACGTCGTCGGCGATCAGCTGCCGCACGACCCGCTGCCGCATCGCCAGCAACAGCGGGACCAGCTGGTAAGGACGGGGTTCGACGGCGAGCGAGGCGAGCGATCGGAACGGCCCGGCGCTGGAGCGGAACCCGACGCGCAGCGCGCTGCGCAGCAGGCCCGCGCTGCGCTGGTCCCCGAGGTCGTCGACCTGCGGCGGGGCGAAGGTCGCGGGCTCGACAGTCTCGGCTCCCGGCAGCACCCCGGCGACGTCGTCCTCGGTGCCGCCGAGGGGTCGCAGCACGAGGAAGTCGTCGGTGCTGTCGGGCAGTACCACCCACTCGCGCCCCCGGGCCGACACCAGCGATCCCACCGCGAACGCGGTCACGCAGTCACGTCCTTCCCCTGGCCGAAGACCGACGGGTAGCGGGAGACCGTGGCTGCCCAGTCGTGGTCGTACCGCACGCGCACCACGGACCATCCGATGTCGACGAGCCGGTCCTCGGCGGCGCGGTCGCGTTCGGCGACGCCGGCGGCGTCATGGTGCGGGCCGTCGACGAACACCGCGACCTCACCGTCGGCGTGGCGGTAGACGAAGTCCGGCCGCGCCGTGGCGTCGGTGACCAGGACCTGCGCCTCGTCGGGCAGCCGGTGCTCGTGCTCGGCGAGCCAGCGCAGGAAGCTGCGCTCCAGCTCCGAGTCGCAGTGGCCTTCCAGCGTGCGCAGCTGCTCGTCCCGGTCGACGCCCGCGGCCATGGCCGCCGTGGCGGACCCGGCGAGTCGCAGCAGCAGATCCCGGACCCGGTGCCGGTCGATCATCGTGTGGTCCAGCTGGTTGCCGTAGGACAGCAGGCAGTCGTAGCAGGCCCGCTCGCAGCGCTCGGTCGCTCCCGGAGCATGGCCGAGATCCGCGCCGGTGTCCGGGTCGAAGTGCGCGATCGCGAGGGCGGTGCGGGCGGCGCGCGCGACCGCGTCCGGATCGTCGTGCAACCGCCGCAGCACCCCGGCGCCGCCTTCGGCGCTCTCGGTGAGCAGCAACCGCCCCCGGGAGTCCGGGTCCGGCAACCGCTCGCTGGTGAGCTCGGAATCCTCCAGCTGGAAGGTGGCCTCGATACCCCGCTCCAGGGCGTACTGCAGGCTCGCCGTGACCACCTCGGGCACAGGTTCGGAGAGCCGGAGCACGCAGATGTTGCGACTGTCCTCGACGTACGGGATCACCTTCTGCTTGGTCGACACCTGCGCCGCGTCATCGAGCGCCGCGTCATCGGGGGTGGCGTCCAGTGCGTCCTTCTCCTTCAGCCAGTCGCCCTTCACCGTGTCCAACCAGTAACCCCGGTCGTCGGGGTTACTCCGCCGGCGGCGACCCACGTTGGTCACCCGCACGGTGGCGGTGTCGCCGTAGGACAGCCGGGCGAGCAGCCCGCCCTCCCGGTCGAGCACCTCGGCGTCGAGCTGGCCGGGCCGGCGCCCGTGGTCGTTGAACCGGTACGACGTGTGCAGCTCGAAGCCGGCGCGGCGGCGTTCCTCCTCGTCGCTGGAGATCCGCTCGCGCCGGCGGGTGAAGACGGTCTGCAGCCGCATCAGCCCGTAGGTGGTGTGTCCCAGGGTGTCACCGCAGTGCTGGCAGCGGTCGATGCCCGGTTCCCGGACATGGTGGTACCCGCACGACCCGCAGCGGCGCGCCTCGTGGGTGTCGATGGTGCCGAGGCCGCCCTCGGCGACAGGCACCTGCACCCGCCTGACCTCGTACCGGGCGCCCTCGTGGTAGATCAGCGCGCCGGGCCCGAACTCGCTGATCGCGAGGAACCGCGGCCGCTGCAGGTAGTCGCCCTCGCTGCCTCGCAGCGCCCGGATTCCGGGGATGTAGGCGGCGAGCGGGAGCCGCGGGAACGAGTAGCCGGGCAGGAAGCCCTCGGACGCGAAGTAGCGGTAGGAGTAGAAGTCGGTCTGGCCCTGCTGGGCGTCCTCATTGCGCAGCAGCCGCAGCTGGTTCTCCGCCTCCCGCCGGCGCGCTTCGGCATTCTTCCGGGCGGCAGAGCTGACCGACTGGTCGAGGACGACGCGGTTCTGCTCGCGCTGGTCGTCCAGGGCGGCGCGGTAGAGCTGGCGCCACCGGTCGCAGGCGCGGTCGAAGGCGTGCGGCGCGCCGGCCACCACGTCCTCGACCCACCCGTCGCGCCACCAGGACGACCGGTGCAGCGCGTCGCCCAGCCCGGTGAGCATGTGGTGGCTGGCGCGGACGGCCCGCAGCCGGGCATCACCGTCGTGCAGCGCCTTGCCGACCTCGGGGAGCAGGGTGAGGGTCGGCTTCTCGCCACCGACGTCGAGCAGCTCGGTCAACCGGGTGCGCAGGTCCTGCCCGGTCTCGGCCAGCCACACCGCGTGAACGTGCGAGCGGACGAGATCCTCGTTGCCCAGGTCGAGACGCGGCGGCGCAACGGTGCCGGACACCATCTCGCGGGAGCGCCGAAAGTAGTACTGGTCGTGGCTGTTCCCGGTGGCGCAGTAGGTGAGCACCAGCGCCGGCTGCCCGGAGCGCCCTGCGCGCCCGCTGCGCTGGGCGTAGTTGGCGGGCGTGGGCGGGACGTTGCGGAGCCCGACCGCGTTGAGGCTCGAGATGTCGACTCCGAGCTCCATGGTCGGTGAGCAGAACAGCAGCGGCAGCGTGCCCTCCCGGAAGCTCTTCTCCCGGCGTTCCCGTTCCTCGGAGCTGACCTGGGCGGTGTGCTCGGACCCGAACAGGCCGGTCAGCCCACCCGCCACCTCCCGGTACAGATCGCGGAAGAACGCGTTGACCCGGGCGCCCACCTCCGGGTCGACCACCTTGCGCAGCGGGTCCGGTGCGCCGCTCTTGCCGTCGCCGCCGCGCCAGACCAGCGAGGAGGCCTTCAGCCGGTACCCGGGCGACCCGGTCTCGCGACTCCCCTCGACGACGGTGAGCACCCCGTACCGCTCGAGCACCCGCAGGAGATCAGCGAGGATGTTCTGGGCATCGGCAGTGTCGAGCGGGCCGCTGGCGTTCGGGAGCACACCGTCCCGCTTGACGTAACGGCCCAGCGCCGAGCGCCCCGACAGGTGGATATCCTTCCGCGCCGCGCCCGGGCGGCCCGGCCGGGCGTAGGCCGTGCCCGCCAGCGGCGCCTGCTCCCGGTCGGGCAGCGCCCACGGGCCCGCGAGCTGCTGGCGGGACAGCGACTGGAGCCGCTCGAACCCGTCGTTGCTGAGAGTGTCGACGTCGATGGCGAGCGCGCGGCGCAGCTCGTCGAGTGCGATCCGGCCGAGCTCCTCGCGGTGCTCGGAGGCGGCGTCCTGCAGGGCGTGGTGGGTTCCCGACCAGCACTCGGCGTCGGCCGCGATCTCGGCCAGGTCGACGTAGTCCATCCGGAGCAGGCCGGTCTGCTCCAGGTTCGGCATGGTGACGCGCCAGCCGCGCTCGAGGTCGAGGTAGACCCGGTAGGTGATCACTTCGCGTAGCGCACGCTGGGTGGCGTCACGCTGGCTGAACTTCGCCTCCGGGTTGGCGGCATAGTCGGCGAAGGGCAGGTCGAGCGACGCCGCGACCGCGCGGGCCACATCGTCGTGCCGCAGGCCGTCGGGTGCGGCAGCCGCAGCCCGGTACAGCGCGCCACGCAACTGCGTGACCTGCACGAAGTCGTTGAAATGACCGGCCTGCAAGCTGGCGTCCTGCCGGTTGTCGACGAACGTCAGGAGCTTGCGCGCCTTCGGATCGAGCTCCTCGCTGGACAGCGCTCGCAGGTTGCGCACGACACTCGCGCTCAGCACCGTCACCGCCGAGCTGCGCCCCTCAGCGTCCAGGGTGGCGAGCTTGCCGAAGTCCTGGCCCCGGGTCTGCTCGTAGGACACCCGGCAGCGCAAGCAGAACGTGAAGGGCGTGGGCACGTATGCGGCGAGCAGTCCCTCCCCGGGGTCGGCCGCGGTGCCATCGGGAAGCACCCGCACCTGCTGCGGCAGGTACTTGCGCCGGCTGGGGATCACCCCGGCGCGGCCGCGGTCGTCGATGGCGAACCACGAGTCCGGGAGCCGGCCGTCGGTGATGGGATCGGCCGGCCAGGCGTTGTCCGCGCACACGAACAGGTACCCGTTGTCCTGCGCCCCGCCGCTGGCGTCGCGATCCCGGCGGGCCTCGTACACGGTCTGACCGCCACGGTCGGTTCGGCGCACGACGAGGTACTCCTGGCCACACTCCCGGCAGAACGCCAGCGGGAGCAGGGCCTTCTCGGGTGCCTCCGGGACCGCGACCTGGTACTGGCTGGTGATGTGCCTGGAGGCCTCGCCTTCCAGGCTGACGTACACCGTGTCACCCTTGGACAGGAACTGGTGCAGCCGGAAGGCGAACAGCCGCCGACCGTTCCCGGGGTGTGCGACGCGAGTTCCCGCGAGCAACGTGGCGCGGATGGCTGCCTCGCATCTGCCGACGTCCACGCCCGTGCCCTCGGTCAGCTGCTGCGCGGCGGCCTGCACGGTGGTGGGGCGTTGACGGATCAGGCTGCCGGTTTCCGCTTCCACAGCCAGCCCGAACGTGGTCTCGACCCATCGTGCGAGGGGATCGGAGGCGAGCTCGTCGTAGCTCCAGGCCCCGTTCCTGTGGTGGAGCGCGCTGCCCAGCTCATCGGACGTAGGCTCTGACCCGTTCGTGGCCCGGGTCAGCGTCTCGCCGATCACCCGCTCGGGCGTGACCGCAGCCCCGAACAGGCGCGTGGCCACCTCGCTCACGGCCTGCTTCTGATCGTGCGTGGTGCCGCCAGAGGCCATCGTGGCCGAAGTGCCGACGCACTGCAGGTCCGGTGCCTCGCAGGCCTCCCGCACGCGCCGCACCAGCAGCGCGACGTCGGCGCCCTGTCGTCCCCGATAAGTGTGCAGCTCGTCGAGCACCAGGAACTCCAGTCCGCGCGCCGCCCGCATCAACCGGTTGCGCTCCTGCGGGCGGGTGAGCACGAGCTCGAGCATCACGTAGTTGGTGAGCAGGATGTCCGGTGGGTTCTTGAGGATGCGCGCGCGCTCCTCACCCTTCTCCTGGCCGGTGTAGCGGTCGAAGGTCACCGGCTCCTTGCCGTCGCCATAACCGAAGCGGAGGAACTTCTCCAGCTCTCCGAGCTGGCTGTTGGCCAGCGCGTTCATCGGGTAGACGATGATCGCCTTGATGCCCGCTCGACGTTCGCTGCGGAGCACCCGGTCGACGATCGGCACGATGTACGCCAATGACTTGCCGGAACCGGTGCCCGTGGTGAGCACGTAGCTCTCGCCCCCGCGTGCGACCTCGATCGCGTCACGCTGGTGGCGGTGCAGCGTGAGACCGGCGGCGCCTGGGTCGGTCAGGTGCGTCTTGACGCGGAAGATCCGCTCGCACTCCTCGTCCAGGATGCCTTCGTCGACGAGCTGCACCATCGAGCCGCCGGAGGCGAAGCTCGGATTCAGCGACAACCACGGGTCCGGCCACTGGACGCCGCTGTCGAGCTGGCCGCTGACATGGGCGGCGATGCGCTCGTCACGGACGTCGACGAAGCCGGAGGTGAAGGCCCGGTAGTCCTCGACCAGCTGCTCGCGTACGTCGAAGACGTCCATCCAACCCCCAACCGAGTTGCCGCGTCGCGATCACCATAGGCACCGGGCCGGCTCGTGCCCAGTGCATCGTGTCGCCTCGTGTGCACCAATGCCACCGGGCGACTACAGGACCTTGATCGCCCCGGCAGCTATAGCCTGTTACTTTAGTGATCGTTTTCGGAAGGCGGTTTTCAGTATGCAAGCACGGTCGATAGCATGGTCGGTATGACAGTGAACCTGCTGATCCGTGACGTCCCGGAGGAGGCCCGCGACACCCTCGCCGAGCGAGCCCGTGCTCGCGGGCAGTCCCTGCAGGCCTACCTCTACGAGCTCGTCACCGGTGAGGCGCGCCGAGGCGCCAACATCGCCTTGCTCGACGCGGTGCGCGAATCCGGCCGCGGTAGGACAGACGTGTCGGCGAAGGGCACCGTCGCGGAGTTGGCCGAGCTGCGGGCGCGCCGCGAGGCGAGCCTCTCCGTGCCTCGCGACCCGCAGTGATCGTCATCGACGCTTCGGTCCTCGTGGACGCCCTCACCGACGACACCGAGACCGGCGAGGCCGCCGCCGCCGCATTGCGGGCCGACGACCAGTGGGCCGGGCCGGACCACCTCGTGCTGGAGGCGGCCGCGGCGATCCGGGGCCGCTGGCTCGGCGGGAAGATCGACGACGAGCGTGCTGAGGCAGCCCTGCGATCGCTCCGGCTCGCCGAGATCGTCCGCGTCGACACCGCGGTGCTGCTCGACAGGGTCTGGGAGCTGCGCACCAACCTCACCGCCTACGACGCCGCCTACGTTGTCGCCGCCGAGGCACTCGGCGTCGCACTCCTCACCGGGGACCAGCGGCTGGCCGCCGCACCCGGCCGCCACTGCGCCATCACGACTCCGACCACCTGAGGTAGACCCACGCCGGAAGGTCGCGGATCGAGGGAGCTGGCACATACCAGCCGGACCTGAGAGGGTCGCGCCATGGGGAGCGGTACCAGCTGGACGCGGCGCCAGTTCCTACAGGGCACGCTGCTAGTGGGCAGTCTCCCCGCGATGGGTGGCTGCGGAGCGTTCGGATTCGGCGACACCCTGCAGCGCATCCGGGACGAGGGGGTGATCCGCCTCGGAGTCGCCGGCGAGCGGCCGTACGCCTACCTGGAGGGTGGCTCGCTGGTCGGAGCGACCGCGGCAGTGCACCGGGCGGTGTTCCGGCGCCTCGGGGACATCGAGGTCCGCGGGGTACAGACCGGATTCGGCAACCTGATCAACGCCCTCAACGCGGGCGCCGTCGACTCGGTGGCGGCGGGCATGTTCGTCACCGCGAGCCGCTGCGACCGGGTCGCGTTCTCCGACCCGGTCTACTGCGCGCCGTCCGGGATGCTGGTACCGCGGGGCAACCCGGACGGGGTGCGCGACTACGCCTCGGTC
>Ga0208612_1000225_pt1 | contig 28350 bp, 29 predicted proteins | sample AntDryMetagUQ889_FD_188089 | JGI IMG/M metagenome (GOLD analysis project Ga0208612, IMG submission 188089) | Polar desert microbial communities from Antarctic Dry Valleys - UQ889 (SPAdes) | ecosystem: Environmental > Terrestrial > Soil > Desert | place: Antarctic Dry Valleys | collected 2008-12-31 | reverse complement strand
CTCTCGTTCGTACTCGACCTGACCGCACGCGCGCGGGCGGCGATCGAGCGAGGCACGTTCACGGCCTTCAGGCGGGACGCGCTCGCGCGGCTCGCCCACGTGACCGAGGAGGAACCGTGAGCTTCTTGATCGTGATGGTGCTCTTGCTCGTCGTCATGTACGTGCTGATGATCCGCCCTCAGCGCCAGCGCCAGCAGGCGCAACAGAGCATGATCGACAGCGCCGGAGTCGGAGACGACATCCTCACGAGTGGGGGGATCTACGGCACGATCACGGAGATCGAGGACGACGACGTCGTCGTCGAGATCGCGGACGGGCTGACGGTGCACATGACGAGGCGTGGGATTGCCGCGGTGCTGCCTCCTGAAGCGGAGGAAGCCGATGAAGCAGACGCCGACATCGTCGATGCAGAAGCGATCGAGGAGGCGACTCCCGATGATGAACCCCTCGTTACGACCGGCGAAGGCACGGTTACGAGCGGAGCCGATTCGGACCCAGGCGCTTCCGACCGCCGATAACCTGATTCGCCGACCGTGAACCGACGAACCTCCATCCTCGTCGTCGGCCTGCTGGCCGCTGCCCTCGTCGGCGTTGCGCTGCTGGCCATACCGGGATCGCCCATCAAGCAAAGCCCCACCCTCGGGCTCGATCTGCAGGGCGGTCTCGAGGTCACGCTCCAGGCCGTCCCCCCGCCGGATCGAGAGCTGACGGCGGAAGACCTCGAGCGCTCCGTCGACATCATGCGAAACCGCGTCGACAAGCTGGGCGTCACGGAGCCCGAGATCCGCACCCAGGGCGACGACCAGATCACGATCCAGCTGCCCGGCGTGAAGGACCCGGCCTCGGCGGCGGAGATCATCGGCACGACAGCACAGCTCGAGCTCTACGACCTCGAGACGTCACTTACCGGCCCCTCCATCTCGATCAGGGGCGAGCCGGTGGAGAACCCGCGGCTCTACGACCTGCTGTCACGAGTGCAGGCGCAGGTCGAGGGCGAATCGGACGCGAACTACGTCGTCAACCCGACGACGAAGCGTGTCGTCAGCGGCCCGTTCGGATCGAGAGCGGACGCGCTCCGGACCTCCGATGGCGAGTTGCCCGCCGGCCGGGAGCTGTTCGCGGTGCCGCAGGGCACGGTCGTCATCACGTGCGGCGAGCCCGCCGTCGTGTGCCCCGGCGGGCCCCAGGGAAGCGGCGTCCCGCCGGACCGGACGTACTACTACCTCTTCAAGTACGAGCCGCCCGAGATCCCGCAGATGACCGGCGAGGATCTCAAGCTCTCGGGCACTCGCGCGGACTTCGACACGAGCCCGAGCGGGGGAGGGCTCCCGATCGTGACCATGGAGTTCACGGGACGCGGTGCGGACCGGTTCGAGGAGATCACCAGCGCCGAATACGTGCGTGGGCGCCTGCGCGGGACGCCACAGCACTTCGCGATCGTGCTCGACCGCGAGATCAGGACCTGGCCCCAGATCGACTACACGGACTCGAGCCTCGCGGGCGGCATCGGCGGGGGGCGTGCGCAGATCCAGGGCCTCGACTCCATCGGCGAGGCGCAGGACATCGCAATCGTGCTGCAGACAGGTGCGCTCCCGGTCAAGTTCGAGACGCTCGACCGCACCGACATCTCCGCGACGCTCGGGAAGGACTCGCTCCGAGAGGCCTGGCAGGCCGCGATCGGCGGGATCATTCTCGTCGCGTTCTTCCTGCTCTTGTTCTATCGCTTCCTCGGCCTCGTGGCGGTGACCGGCCTGATCGTCTACGCCGCCTTCCTGTACGCGACGATCCTCCTCTTCAACGTCACCTTGACCTTGCCGGGCTTCGCAGGCCTTGTGCTCACGTTCGGCGTCGCGGCCGACGCGAACATCGTCATCTTCGAGCGGATCAAGGAAGAAGTGCGCGCGGGTAGGAGTGTGCGCGCCGCCATCTCGCTCGGCTACAAGAAGGGCTTTGCGACCATCGTCGATGCCAACGTCGTCACGGCGATCACGGCGATGGTGCTCTTCGCGGTGGCCACCGCGAGCGTGCGCGGATTCGCGCTCATGCTCCTGATCGGCACGGCGCTCTCGATGTTGACCGCCGTGCTCGCGACGCGCGCGATCCTCGCTCTCCTGGCCGGATTCGGATGGATCGACAACCCGCGGCTGATGGGCACGACGGGCGGGGGCATCCCGCGTTGGCTGCGCGCCGACTACATCGGGAAGCGGCGGATCTGGTTCGCGTTCTCCGGGCTCGTCGTCGCCGTCTCGATCGCGGCGATCGCCATCCAGGGCCTCAACCTCGGCATCGACTTCCGCGGCGGCACGCAGGTCACCTTCCGCACGCCCGAGCCCACCTCCCTCGAAGAAGTGCGCGGTCAGGCGGCTCAGATCGGCCAGGCAGGGGCGGTGATCCAGGGCCGGGGTGCTTCGACGGACGGGCAGTACACGAGCTTCCAGATCCGGACCGAGTCGCTGACGATCGCCGAGCAGAACACGCTCGAGCAGGAGCTCTCGAGCGCGTTGGAGGCGACCGCCTTCGGCGCGAAGAACGTCTCGGAGAGCTTCGGCCGGCAGATCGCGAACTCGGCGCTCTTCGCGATCATCGTCAGCCTCCTCCTGATCGTGGTCTACATCTCGGTGCGCTTCCAGTGGAAGTACTCGATCGGAGTCCTGGTCGCGCTCGCCCACGACGTCGTGATCACGGTGGGCGTCTACGCCCTGACCGGGCGAGAGGTTTCGACCGCAACCGTCGCGGCGATCCTCACGGTGCTCGGATACTCGATCTACGACACGATCATCATCTTCGACCGGATGCGCGAGAACGTGCCGCTGATGCGTCGCGCGTCGTTCCGGGTGATCGGCAACGTGTCGCTCTGGGAAGTGCTCCCGCGTTCGCTGGCTACGACCTTCATCACCCTGCTTCCGGTCGCCGCCCTGTACTTCTTCGGGGGCGACACCCTCAAGGACTTCGCCTTCGCCCTGCTCGTCGGGATCGGTTTCGGTGCGTATTCCTCGATCTTCCTCGCCGCTCCGCTGGTCGCCGTCTTCAAGGAGCGTGAACCGGAGTTCGCTCGCCGGCGCGACGACCTCGGCGCGCTGGAGGGCGTCGAGTCCGTGGGCGGGATGTTGCTCGACGAACTGGACGACGAGGACGAGAGCGAGGAGGACGACACCGGAGGTCGGCCCGTCGAGCGTCCCCGCGGACCGGCTCCGACACCGGCTCCGACACCGGCTCCTGCTGCTGCGGTTCCCGGTCTCGGCGACGTCTCGGCGAAGTCGAAGCGAGAGCGTCGTAGGCAGCGTCGCGCCTCGAGGCCGCATGGCAGAGCGCGCTGATAGCGGCGCAGGGTCGGAGTCCGCCGACGCAGATTCCGGCACCGTAAGACCCCTAGAGCCGTCCGGTTCGCGGCCGAAACCGGCTAGAGGCTCGCTCGAGACACTTGCGCTGGCCGGGATCGGCGTCTTCGCGCTGGGTGCCGACCGCGCGGAGGAACTTGCGGACGAGCTGGCGCAGCGGCTCGCCATCGACCCGGAGGAGACCCGCGCGATCGTCGTCGACGTGTTCGAGAGCTGGCGTCGCGAGCTGGGACGGGTGGGCGAGTCGTCGAGCTCGGCCGCATCGCGGGTCGGTGTCGAGCTCGGCATTGCCTCACGCGATGCGCTCGACGAGCTCGAGCTCCGCGTTGCCCAGCTCGAGCATCGGCTGAGACTGCTGGAACGCTGAACGAGGGCGAGGCATGCCTCGCCCCTACAATCGGATCTATGGCCACCCGGCAGGCACGGCCGCCCCGCAGTCTCGGACGCCTGTCAGAGATAGCGCAGGTGGCCGCGCGACATGGCTTCGGCTACTTCCTGCGCAGGAATCGGCTCGGCGATCTCCTGGCCGGAGACAACGGGCGAGACACCGAGGTCACCGCCTCCGAGCGTGGCCGCCGGCTACGGGAGATGCTGGACGAGCTCGGCCCGACGTTCGTCAAGTTCGGCCAGCTGCTGTCGACCCGCCCCGACGTCGTTCCTCCGGACATCGTGGTCGAGCTCCGCGGACTACAGGACCAGGTGACCCCGTTTCCGTTCGAGCAGGCGCGCGCCGTCGTCGAAGCCGAGCTCGGTCTGACCGTTGAGCGGGCGTTCGTCGAGTTCGACGAGCAGCCGCTCGCCTCGGCGTCGATCGGCCAGGTGCACCGTGCGGTGCTCCCGAACGGCGAGGAGGTCGCAGTCAAGATTCAGCGTCCGGAGGCTGCGAGGCAGATCGAGGCCGATCTCGGGCTCCTGTATCAAGCGGCGAAGCTCCTGCGCGAGCGGGTGCGCGCCCTCGAGTTCATCGACCCGGAGGAGCTCGTCGACGAGTTCGCCCGCTCGATCCGGCTCGAGCTCGACTACGGGCACGAGGCCCGGAACGCGGATGCCTTCTACCGCAACTTCGCGCGCACGCCCGGCGTCGTCGTCCCAGCCGTGATCCGCCAGTACTCCACGGAACGCGTGCTGACGCTGGAGTTCCTGCGCGGGAAGAAGATCTCCGAGCTCGACCTCCCCAACATGCGTCCCGACGAGCGCCGTGACGTCGCCTACCGGATGGCGGACGCGTGGATGACGATGGTCTTCCGCCACGGCTTCTTCCACTCGGATCCACATCCGGCGAACATCTTCATCCTCGATTCGGGCGAGCTCGGCCTCGTGGACTTCGGGCAGGCTGGGAAGCTCACCGACGAGGACATGGCGAAGCTCACACGGCTCTTCGTCGACGCGGCAACAGAGAACATCGACGCGATCCCGCGCCGCATGCGGGAGCTCGGCGTGCGCTACGCCCCCGAGCGCGAGCAGGAGTTCCGGGCGGAGCTGCGCGTCCTGTTCGACCGCTACTACGGCATGCGGCTCTCGGACATCGACCCGCTACAGGTGATCCGGGAGGCGTTCCAGCTCATCTACTCGCTCAACCTCCGTCTGCCGACGCGCTTCGTGATGCTGGACAAGGCCATCGCCACGCTCGCCTCCGTAGGTGCCGAGGTCTATCCCGACTTCAACGTGTTCGAGGTCGCGAAGCCCTACGCCCGCGGCCTCCTCGCCGACCGCTATCAACCGCGGATCGTCGCGCAGCGCGCGAGAGCCGAAGCGCTCGCGCTCGGCTCGATCGCCCGCGAGGTGCCGTACCAGGTGAGCGACGTCCTCGAGCGGATGCGCGAGGGGACGTTCCAGATTCGGTTCGACAACCCCGGCCTCGACGAGCTCGACGACCACATCGACCAGGCATCGAACCGCCTCTCCGTCGCGCTGATCGTGCTCGGCGGTCTCCTCGGCTCGTCGATCATCGGGGTGTTCGCGCAGGAGGGGCCGCAGATCATCGGGCTGCATGCGCTGTCGGTCGTCGGCTTCGTTCTCTCGGGGGCCTTCGGGCTCTGGGTGATCTGGGGCGTCCTCAGGCACGGAAGGCTCTGACCTCGAGGCGCTCGAAACCGCCAAGTTACAAGTTGTAACTTGGCCGCCTCTCGGGCCCCGTCTCGCTCGGACGGCTGAGGAAGGCTTGTCACGCTTCCGCTGCAAAGGACATCTGGTACCGGGTAGAAGACGCCGCTAGCGTCGGCGGCATGCCGAATGCCGTTCTCGTCGCCGAGCCCGAGCCGGAGATCCGCGAATATCTCGGACGCCAGCTGCGCGACGACGGATTCGACGTGCTCGGCGCCTCGCGGCGGAGCGAGGCTCTCGAGCTCGCCGAGCGCGTTCGCCCGGACGTCGTGGTGCTCGCGGAGCTCGACCTGTGTCTCCGCCTTCGGCGGGGCGAGCCGGGGAGGACATGGGATCGCAACGTCCCTGTGATCCTGCTTGCTCCCTCCTCCGATCTGGTGGAACGGGTGCGGGCGCTCGACCGCGGCGCCGACGACGTTATGGGTCGTCCGTTCGCCTACGAGGAGCTCCTGGCCCGGATCAGAGCGCTCCTGCGCCGAAGCACGACCTCGTCGGCCGAGGTGCTGCTTGCCGGCGAGCTCGTCATCGACAGGCGCACGCGGCGCGTATCCGTGCGCGAGACGTTGGTCGGGCTGTCGGCAAAGGAGTTCGAGCTCCTCGCCTGGCTCGCGGCGGAGCCATATCGGGTCTTCACGAAGGAGGAGCTCCTGCGCGAGGTGTGGGGCTATCGTGCGCTCGGACGCACCCGCACCCTGGAGTCGCACGCGTCGCGGCTCAGAAAGAAGCTCAGGCTTGCCGAGGACGACCATTTCATCGTCAATATCTGGGGCGTCGGCTACCGGCTGTTGGAGTGAGAGAGACCGAGCACTCTGGTCCCCCGGGCCATCAAGTTTGGGACGCCTTCGCCTGAGTCGCCGTCCCCGCGTAGTACCTGCGCGGGCTCCTCGACGATTACGACAACCGCGAAGTCCCGCAGCTAGCAGAGCTACGTTGACGCACAAAAGCCGTTAGCTTGGACGGTCACGAGGCACTCCCTACGAGAAGGGACGAGACCATGGCGACGTTCGCGTTTGTAGCTCCGCTGCTCCCCGGCAAGGCCGAGACGGATCGCGAGGGTATGCAGCGGTTCAGCACAGGCGAAGAGAAGGACGCTTACGAGGCATCACGGAGAGCGCTCGGCTTCCAGCGCGAGGCGGTCTGGCACCAGGAGACACCGGACGGCACGGTGGCCATCGTCGTGTGGGAAGCCGACGACATCGGGGCAGCGTTCGGCGGAATCGCAAATTCAGACGAGCCTTTCGACCGTCAGTTCCGAGAGTTCTTGCGAGACGTTCACGGAATCGACGTCGCTAATGACCCTCCGCCCGAGGTCCGGCCGGTCATCGATCGCAGGTTCTAGACGTGCTGCCCGGAGTTGTTCGGGGACTTAAGCAGGATCATGGGCACGTCGGTTACGCAGATCGACGCGACCTACGGGCACCTGGTCCCCGACAGCGAGGAGTACTTGCGTGGGCTACTCGACGCGTACGACGCTACCTCTGCGTTAGACGCGAGCGGCCCCCAGCTCCACGACCGGAGCCTCGTATAGCTCCGACGACTCCTCGGTGAGACCGACCTCGCCGATCACTTGGCGGCGGCGCTCTGTCAGCTGCTGCTCGGCTGCCTCTGCGTTCTCCTGACTCTCCCAAAGAATGATTCCCTTGGCCCGCCCGTTTTCCTGGTCGTACAGGGCGATGTATCCAGCGAAACCGTCCTTGGCGCTCAGCGTCGGCACCACCGTGTCGCGCACGGTCTGAATCCAGCGGTCACGCCTCTCGGCGTCGGCACTTGAGAATGAAACTACACGCGCGTACATCGGTTCTCCTTCCGGTTGAGACCGCCACCGATGTTACGCCCTTCTTTTCAAAATGTGTCGCGGCAGTGGTTGACCAGGACGGTTCGCCGGAGCGATACTTGCCCCTATGCCGGTTCAAGCGAGGGGGAGATGCAAATGACCAGAATTCTTCGTCGGGCCTTCACGGTGATGATGTCGCTTTTGCTAGTTGCCCTAGTGGCCGCGTTGGCGATGCCTGCCGCGGCAGCGCCAGCAGAGGTCATCGTCCTACCGGGCGCCACCTCAGCTGAGGGCATCGCCGCCGGCCGCGGCACCACTTTTTACGCCGGTGACCTGTTCGCGGGCGACATCTTCCGCGGAGACGTCCAACGAGGCACGGCTCAATTGTTCATCGACGCCCCCGCGGGCCGCATGGCCGTGGGAATGGCCGCCGACCTCGAACACGACCTGCTGTTTGTGGCCGGTGGCTTCACCGGGCAGGCCTATGTCTACGACACCCTCACCGGTGCCACCGTAGCCACGTACCAGTTCGGCGCGGCCGGCACCTCGCTCATAAACGATGTTGCCCTCACCAAAGACGGTGCCTGGTTTACCGATTCGTTTCAGCCCAGGCTCTACTTCGTGCCGGTCAGCGAGGCCGGGGTTCCGGGGACGTTTCTTACGCTGCAACTCACCGGCCCGGCGGCCGAGATAAGCGGCGCGTTCAACCTCAACGGCATCCAAGCCACGCCCAACGGCAAGACGCTCATCGTGGCGCACTCGGCCAACGGCGAGCTCTATACGGTCGATCCGGTCAGCGGTGCCAGCGCGACTATCACCGGGGTGAGCGTGCCGAGTGTCGACGGCATCGTCCTTCTGGGTAAACGGCTGTGGGCGGTGCAGAACACCAACCAGGTGGCAAGAGTTCAGCTAAGCCCGCACCTCACCTCCGGGGTGATTGAGGCGGTCATCACCAGCGACCTTTTCCAGGTGCCAGCCACGGCGGCTCGCTTTGGCAGTCGACTGGCAGTCGTCAACGCGAAATTTGACACCGGCTTTCCGCCCACCGCCGACGAGTGGGAGGTTGTTCTGGTCGACCGGTGAGCCTGAAGCACTGGGGCGTTCGGGGACTTAGTGGGGACTGATTGGGCTCGGCTATGCGTGGTCAAACCAATGTCGTCAACGTCTGGGGAGTGGGTTACCGTTTGCTCGAGTAGGGCGAGCCTCGCCTACAGCGCTCCCTCGAGCTCGAGCAGCGTGACCTTCCGGTCGAGCCCTCCTGCATAGCCGACGAGATTGCCACTCGAGCCCACGACCCGGTGGCAGGGCAGGACGATCGGAATGCGGTTCCGGTTCATCACCGTCCCGACGGCTCGTGCCGCGCGCGGACGGCCGACCCGCGAGGCGAGCGCGCCGTACGTCGTCGTCTCACCGTAGGGCACGCGCGCGAGCTCCTGCAAGACGGAGATCGTGAAGGGCGGCAGCGCGCGGAGGTCGAGCGACAGGTCGAACCCGCGCCGCTTTCCCTCGAAGTACTGATCGAGCTCGCGACGCGCGCCGTCCACGCTACGCGGAGAGCGGAGAACGCACGGTCCAGCGATGCGGGCGAGGCGCTCGAGCTGGGACTCGGGCTCGGGATCGAACGAGATCGCTGCGAGGCCCAGCTCGGAGGCCGCGACGAAGAGCGGGCCTACGGGCGAGTCGACGACGTCGAAGCCCATGTCGACGAGACCCATGCTCACTGCGGCTTCGCGGAAACGCTGGTCGAGATCGGGAGAGACGGTCATTGGCTCCTCCTGCGCAGCCGGCGCACTCCCGTGGAGGCGGCCTGCCGGGCTGCCTCTTCGCTCGAGCCGAGCACCGCTGCGATCTGGTCGTAGGAAAGGTCGTATCCGTAACGGAGCACGACGGCCGCGCGCTCTTTCGGCGGAAGACCGTCGGTCAAGGGGGCCAGCTCCTCGAATGCGGGGCGGTCGTCGTCAGCTCCGGTTTCGGCGAGCTCGCTCTGCGGTCGCGTCCGGCGCAATGTGTCGATCGCGACGTTGCCCGCAATCGTGAGCACCCAGGCGCGAAGGTGGTGGCCGTGCTCGAGGCGCCGGTACGCCTGCAGCGCGCGGAGGAAGGTCTCCTGAAACGCGTCCTCGGCGCGCTCGGGACCGACGCGGCGCCTAAGAAGCCGGAGCACCTCGGAGCGGTGCTCCAAGTAGAAGTGCTCGAACGGCGGCATCGCCACGCTCTGCATCATCCTGTTCTAACGACGCAGGGCGCTCATCTGTGAGCATGGGCGGATGCGGGCCGCTGTCGTTGGTCACGTCGAGCTGATCGAGTTCGTCCCGGTCGAGCACGTGCCGCGCGCCGGCGAGATCGTGTCTGCCGACGAGACTTGGATCGAGGCCGCGGGTGGCGGCTCCGTGGCGGCCGTGCAGCTCGCGCAACTCGCCGACTCGGTGCTCTTCTTCACCGCTCTCGCCACGGACGAGCTGGGCAACGCTGCCAAGACCGAGCTGGAGGCGCGAGGGATCGAGGTGCATGCGACGCGGGTAGATCCGCCGCAGCGGCGCGGCTTCACCTTCATCGACGGGGTCGGGGAGCGCACGATCACCACCATCGGCCCGAAGGTCGGGCCGCGCGGGCACGACAACTCACTTCCCTGGCACGAGCTCGCGCGCTGCGACGCCGTCTACTTCTGCGCCGGTGACGTCGATGCGCTGCACGCTGCGCGGCGGGGTCGCGTGCTGGTCGCGACCGCCCGTGAGCTCGCGACCTTGCGGCGCGGCGCGGTCGAGCTGAATGCGCTCGTGGGCAGCGGCAAGGACGAGGCAGAGCTGTACCAGCCCGGTGACCTCGATCCCGCACCGGGACTCGTCGTAACGACCTCGGGCGCGCTCGGAGGCTGGGCGCAACCGGGCGGACCCTTCACTGCTGCGCCGCCCCCGGTGCCGCGCGCCGACTCGTACGGCGCCGGAGACTGCTTCATGTCCGGTCTGGCATTCGCGCTCGCGGCCGGTCTCGATACCTCGACCGCGCTCGCGTTCGCAAGCCGGTGCGGGGCTGGCGCTCTGGCAGGCAAGGGCGTCCATGCAGAGCACGTCCCTTTCTAAGCACGTCCCTTTGTAATGGCACGTCTCGGCACAGATCGGCGCTAAATGTCGCGGTTTACAGTCGGGCTCTGTTGAGACGAGCGCTGCGCGAGATGGGGCGTAGGGGTTGCGCCGTGGGGGATAGTGGAGTAATGTGGGGCCTCGTGGGAAGGGGATCCGCGATCACTCCATGTTCTACGGCGAGTACGAGCACACCATCGACGAGAAGAATCGGCTTACGCTGCCGATGCGGTTTCGCGACGCGCTGGCCGGGGGCGTCGTGCTCGCCCGTGGCATCGAGAAGAGCATCGACGTCTATCCGCGGGAAAGCTGGGACGCGAACGTGGCGCGAATCGCCGAGCTCGATTCGCTCACGCGGGAGGCTCGGGAGATGAAGCGCTTCGTGTTTGCCGGCGCGGCCGTGACGGAGCTCGACAAGCAGGGCCGGGTGCTCGTCCCTCCGCATCTGGGGACGCATGCGGGGCTTTCCAGGGAGGTCGTCCTCGCCGGGGTGCACGACCACATCGAGATCTGGGATCGATCTGAATGGACCACTCATCTGAACGCGATCGAAGGGAGCGCGGGCGATGTTGCCGAACGTCTTGCGGACAGACGCAGCTGATCACACCCCAGCCCTCGCGGACGAGGTGCGCGAGCTCCTCTCCGTGCAGCCAGGGGAAACGGTCGTCGATGCGACCTTCGGCGCGGGGGGGCACGCACGCCTGCTTGCTGCCGACCTCGAGGGTCGGGGAAAGCTGGTCGCCGTCGACCGCGACCCGGCCGTCCGCCCGTACTTCGATCGCGCGAAAGCGTCCGCCCGCGGCGTGCAGATGCGGTTCCTACGGGGCGACTTCGCAGTCGTCCTCTCGCAGTTGGCCGGTAACGGCGTCAAGGCTGACGCGGTCCTGCTCGATCTCGGCCTGTCGTCGATGCAAGTCGACCAGCCCGAGCGCGGGTTCTCGTACGCCACCGACGCGCCACTCGACATGCGGATGGATCCTTCGGACGACCCGAGCGCGCGGGAGATCGTGAACACCTGGGAGGAGCAGGAGCTGTCGACGATCTTCCGGCGGTACGGCGAGGAGCGCTATGCCCGCCAGATCGCGCGCGGCATCGTCCGCCGTCGCACGGAGGCGCCGATCGACCGCACCGGCCAGCTCGTGGACGTCGTGCGCGCGTCGATCCCTGCGCCCGCCCGTTTCGGGGAAGGTCATCCGGCGAAGCGCGTGTTCCAGGCGTTGCGGATCGAGGTCAACCACGAGCTCCAGTCGCTCGAGGCAGGGCTGCCTGCCGCGTTCGAGATGCTTCGTCCCGGTGGACGCCTGGCGATCGTCAGCTTCCACTCCCTCGAGGATCGGATCGCGAAGCGCTTCCTCCGCGATCTCGCCCGAGGTTGCACGTGCCCGCCCGAGCTTCCGATCTGCGTCTGCGGGCACGAGCCCGAGCTGAGGATCCTGACTCCGCGACCGCTGCGGCCGTCCGTGCGAGAGCTCGACGAGAATCCGCGGGCGGCTTCCGCACGACTCCGCGCCGCGGTCAAGGTCTGATGGGATCTATCGCCGAGAGTGCACGCATCGGCCGAGCCCGTCCGCGAGCCGTCTCGCGCCCTCGCCTACTGGGTGGAGGCGTCATCTGGATCGTGCTCTTCGCGACGCTGCTGGCGGGCGTCGTCGCGGTGAACGTGACCGTGCTTCGTCTCAACCTCCAGCTCGACGAGATCGGCCGCGAGCGCTCGGAGCTGAGGGCCGATGTCGCGAACCTTCGCTCGGAGCTCTCGAGCGCGTCTGCGACCGCGCGGATCGAACGGCTCGCGACGAAGGAACTCGGTTTGACCCAGGCCGACCCCGAGACGACGACGTACGTTCGCCTCGGCAGGTGACACGCGCGTCGACGAACCGGCGCATCGTGCTGCTTGCGGCCGCGTTCGTGGCGCTCCTTGGGATCGCGCTCGCCCGTGCGTTTTGGCTGCAGGTCGTCAACGGCAACGCGTATGCGGCGATGGCGGTTCGCCAGCATCGCGAGACCGTTGTCGTCCCGGCGGCACGTGGCACGATCTTCGACCGAAACGGTGAGCCCCTCGCGATCGGCGAGCGCACGACGACCGTGTACGCCAACCCGAGGCAGGTCGACCAGCCGAAACGCCTCACCCTCGCAGCCGCCGAGGCGCTCGACCTCCAGCCCGCCGCCGTCTACCCGTCGCTGATCGATCGCTCCCGTGGCTTCGTCTACGTCGCCCGCAAGATCGACCCGCTGAAGGCCGCTGAGCTCGAGAAGCTCGGCTTTGCCGGGCTCGGCTTCTACCCCGAGGAGCTGCGGACGTATCCGCAGGGGCCGGTGGCATCACAGGTGCTCGGGTACGCGGGATTGGACAACAAGGGGCTCGAGGGGCTCGAGCGGTCGCTCGAGAAGGTCATTGCCGGCAAGCCCGGCAGTCAGACCGTCGTCAAGGACCCCTTCGGTCGTGCGCTCGATGTCGTCTCGACCCAGGCGGAGACACCGGGGCGGAACGTGCGTCTCACCATCGATCATCAGGTCCAGGCCAACGCCGAGACCGTGCTCCAGGACGCTGTGCGGCAGTACGGAGCTCGAACGGCCTCCGCGATCGTGATGGATCCGCATACGGGAGCCGTTCTCGCGATGGCCACGGCGCCCGGCTTCAACGCGAACCGCTTCCCCACGACCCGGGCCGACCGCCGGAGAAATCGAGCGGTGACGGATACCTACGAGCCCGGATCGACCTTCAAGCTCGTGACGGTGTCCGCGGGGCTGCAGGAGGGCATCGTCAGGCCGTCGAGCGCGTTCTCCCTCCCACCGACGATACGCGTTGCGGATCGGGTCATCAGGGAATCGCACACGCGTGGGACGGAGCGGATGACGGTGCGTGAGATCGTCGAACGCTCGTCGAACATCGGCACGATCACCATCGCCCAGCGGCTCGGCGAGGGGAGACTCGCAAACTGGATCGAACGCTTTGGATTCGGGAAGCCGACCGGAATCGATTTCCCGGGTGAATCGTCGGGATTCGCGCTTCCACTCGACCAATGGTCCGGTTCGACGATCGGGACGGTGCCCATCGGACACGGCATCGCGGTGACGCCGATTCAGATGGCGAGGGCGTACGCGGCGATCGCCAACGGCGGCGTGCTCGTCGAGCCCCATCTCGTAGACCGGATAGACGGGAAGCCGTACGAGCAGAAACCGGGACGCCGAGTTGTCTCCCGGGAGGTCTCGAACCAGATGCTTGCCATGCTTCGCGGCGTCGTCATCGAGGGCACGGGAACCGAGGCGGCGATCCCGGGCTATACGGTGGCCGGGAAGACGGGAACCGCCGCGAAGATCGATCCGGACGGCCGTTACTCGACCACGCGGTATGTCGCATCGTTCGTCGGGCTCGTCCCGGCGACGAAACCGCGCCTGGTGATCATGGTCATGATCGACGAGCCGGGCAGCTCCATCTACGGCGGCACGGTCGCCGCGCCGGCGTTCAAGCAGATCGCGCGCTTCAACCTGCAGCATCTCGAGGTTCCGCCCGATGCGCCGCGTAGGCCTGGTTCCGGCGAGTAAGTGGGGCTGCGGTCGCGAAGCGGACGCCTTCAGGGAACTCGCGCGATCAGAATCCACGCTAGTGAATTCTGATCTTGCGCATACTCCGTAGGGTGCAGCTCGAGGCCCTGATCCGGGCGCTCGCCCCGAGTGAGGTGACCGGAGCCCAGCCGGTCGTGATCGGCGACCTCGCCTACGACACGCGCAAGGTCTCGGCGGGTGCGCTGTTCTTCTGCGTCCGCGGGGCGCGCGTCGACGGGCACGATCTCGCCTGGGAGGCGATCGAAAGAGGTGCAGCGGCGCTCGTGGTGGAGCGCGCGCTCGACGTCGATATTCCTCAACTCGTCGTCGAGGATGTGCGTGCGGCGATGGCCGTCGCGGCGGACGCGTTCTTCGGTGAGCCGAGCCGCGAGCTCGAGCTCGCAGGGGTGACGGGGACGAACGGGAAGACCACGACCTCGTTTCTCCTGCACTCGATGCTCGAGGCCGCAGGCCGTAGGACGGGGCTGGTGGGGACGGTGCGCTGGATCGTGGGCGGAGACGAGCGCGCGGCGCCGTTCACCACGCCCGAGGCCATCGAGCTCCACCGTGTCTTCCGCGAGATGCTCGACGCGGGGGATCGCAGCGCTGCGATCGAAGCCTCGTCGCACGGCTCTGCGTTCAGACGGCTCGACCGGGTCCGATTCGACGCTCTCGTCTTCACGAACCTGAGTCAGGATCACCTCGATCTGCACGGCACGATGGAAAAGTACTTCCAGGCAAAGCGACGTCTCTTCACGGGGCCGCAACCCCCGCCCGCCGCAGTGAACGTCGGCGGCGAATGGGGGCAGCGACTGGCGGCCGAGCTCGTCGCGGCCCACCGTGCGCCGCTCGTCACGTTCGGACTCGAGGAAGGCGCCGAGATACGGCCCGAGGGTCTCGAGCTGACCGTCGGAGGAAGCCGGTTCGAAGCGGGCGGAATCGAGATCGAAACGCCGCTGCGCGGCATCTTCAACGTCGAGAACGTCCTCGGCGCTGTCGCCGCGGGGCTCTTGCTCGATCTCGACGAGGAATCGATCCAGAAGGGTATTGCGGGGGTCTGCCAGGTTCCCGGGCGGTTCGAGGCGATCGACGCGGGGCAACCGTTCGCCGCCCTGGTCGACTATGCGCACACCCCGGACTCCCTGGAGACCGCCCTGCGCGCGGCGCGCGACCTCGGCGAGGGACGGGTGATCGTGGTCTTCGGTGCAGGAGGAGACCGGGATCGAGGCAAGCGTCCGCAGATGGGGAAGGTCGCCGCCGAGCACGCGGACGTGGCGATCGTGACCTCTGACAATCCCCGCTCGGAAGATCCGTTGGCGATCATCGAGGACGTGCTCCAGGGCGCGGGAGTCGACGTCGAAATCGATCCCGACCGGCGCAGCGCCATTCGCCGGGCGGTCGGTCTGGCTGAGCCGGGCGACGTCGTCGTCGTGGCGGGCAAAGGCCACGAGCAGGGGCAGGAGATCGCGGGTAAGGTCCACCCGTTCGACGATCGAGTAGTGGTGCGCGACGCGCTCGCCGAGCGCAGGGCGGCGGGCTGAGATCGAACCTGTGGAGCGATCGTCGCTGAATCGTCACGCTTACAGTGCCAGCCACTGTAAAGACGTTGGCCCGGGGCGCTCGTGATCGCGCTTTCGTTCGACGAGGTCGTTGCGCTGCGACTGGGACGGCTCGAAGGTGGCGATCGCGCTACGCCGATCACCGGGATCAAGGCCGACTCGCGGGAGGCTGGGCCAGGCGATCTCTTCGTCGCGCTCAACACCGGAGTCGAACACGTGGACGACGCCCGGATGCGAGGAGCTGCGACGCTCGTCCCCCACGACCAGGAGGCCGCGCTGGCCGAGCTCGCCGCGCTCGTGCGCTCGAAGAGCGATGCGCACGTCGTGGCAGTGGTGGGATCCGCGGGCAAGACCTCCACGAAAGACATCCTGGGAGCGCTCTGCGCTCCCCACACGCCGACGATCTGGGCGGACAAGAGCCTCAACAACGACATCGGGCTGCCGCTCACGGTATGCCGGCTGGAGCCCGAGACGCGAGTCCTGATCACCGAGATGGGCATGCGCGGGCTCGGACAGATCGCAGCCCTCGGTGCGATCGCCCGGCCCGAGATCGCCGTCGTCTCCCACATCGGTCCCGAGCACCTGGAGCTGCTCGGAACGGTCGAGCGGGTCGCCGAGGCCAACGCGGAGGCGATCGCAGCGCTTCCCGCAGGCGGCACAGCGGTCGTCCCCGCGAAAAGCCCCGAGCTCGAGCCCTTTCTGAGCCGCGGCGACATCGAGCTCCGCCGCTTCGATCCTGCCGATGCCGAGCTCGAGAACGATCGTGGGCGCTTCCGACTCGACGGACAGGTCGTCGAGCTCGAGCTTCCGTTCACCCAGCTCCATCACGCCGTCAACACGCTCGCCGCGCTCCACGCCTACGCCGCGCTCGGGCTCCCGCTCGACCGTGCGTCCGAGGGCGCGTCGAGCATCCGGATCTCCCCGTGGCGCGGACAGGTGATACCGCTTCCGGGCGGCGGGTTCGTCGTCAACGACGCCTACAACGCCAACCCCGACTCCATGCGGGCTGCCCTCGTACATCTCGCAGAACGGGCAGGAGCGCGCCGCAGAATCGCCGTGCTCGGCGAGATGGCCGAGCTCGGTGACTTCTCGGAGCGCTATCACCGCGAGATCGGCGAGCTCGCCCGAGAACTCGAGATCGAGGTCGTCGCCGTAGGCGACGCCGCGCGGGAGTACGGCCCCACCGTGTGGACACCCGATGTCGCGGGCGCTGTCGAAGCCGTCCGCGTCCTTCTCCGGCGTGAGGACGCCGTGCTGGTCAAAGCCTCGCGCGCGGTCGGGCTCGAAGGCATCCCCGCAGAGATCACGAAGATCGCCGGAGCATGGTCCCAGTCCTGATCGCCGGCCTCCTGGCCATGGTTGCCGCCGTCATCATCGGGCCAAAGTTCATCGGGATGCTGCGCGCTCGAAATCTCGGGCAGCAGATCCGAGCCGAGGGCCCTGCCGCGCACGTCGTAAAGCAGGGGACGCCGACGATGGGCGGCCTTCTCATCGTCGGGTCCGCGGTGCTCCCGTTTCTCGCGCTCTCGCAGTACACGGCAGAAGCGCTCACGGTCCTCTTCATCACTCTCGGCTGTGCGGCAATCGGCTTCACGGACGACTACCTGAAGCTGCGCCAAGGCCATTCCCTAGGCCTGCAGGGGCGGTGGAAGATGGCGCTGCTCGCGGCCGTCACGGTGGGCGCCGCGCTCCTCCTCCAGGAGACCGAGTCCTTCACAACGTCCGTCTACGTCCCCCTCGCCGGCTGGAACATCGACCTCGGGCCGTTCTTCTACCTCTTTCTCTTTCTCGTGATCGCCGGCACCGTGAACGGCGCAAACCTGACCGACGGCATCGACGGCCTCCTAGCGGGAACGGCGATGATCATGCTGCTCACCTTCCTCGCCATCGCGGGAATCGCCTGGCTCCGCTCGGGCGATCCGGGCGCTCGCAGCGAGGCGTACCTCGATCTTGCGACCCTGGCGGCGGCGCTGATCGGGGGGACTATCGGGTTCCTCTGGTACAACGCCCATCCCGCTGAGCTGTTCATGGGCGACACGGGCTCGATGGCGCTCGGTGGAGCTATCGCTGGGCTCGCGATCGTCACCCGCACCGAAATCCTCCTGTTCCTGATCGGTGGGATCTTCGTGATCGAGGTGCTCTCGCTGATCATCCAGGTCGTCAGCTTCAAGCGAACTGGTCGGCGCGTCTTCCTGATTGCTCCGATCCACCATCACTTCGAGATGAAGGCCTGGTCCGAGACCAAGGTGATGGTGCGCTTCTGGATCGTGTGCGCGATCCTGTGCGCCTCCGGGTTTGCGCTCTTCTATCGCGACTTCCTTCAGTTCCTCGAGCGTTGAGCGGCGGAGTCGAGCTCGCCGGCAAGCGTGTCCTCGTCGTCGGGCTCGCGCGCTCCGGGCGAGCTGCCGCCGAGGCGCTGGTAGCGCTGGACGCCGAGGTCGTCGGGGTCGATCGCGACGAGGCCCTGGACGTGGGAAGGCTCCGCGAGCTGGGTGTCGAAGTCCGTCTCGGACGCGAGGAGGAGACGTTGACACAGGGGTTCGATCTCGTCGTGAAGAGCCCGGGTGTTCCGGGGGAGACATCGCTGGTTACGGGGGCGCGAGCCCTCGGCGTTCCCGTCTGGAGCGAGATAGAGCTCGGCGCACGGCTCCTCGGAAACCCGATCCTGGGCGTGACGGGCACGAACGGGAAGACGACGACGAGCGAGCTACTGGGCGCCATGTTCCGCGCCGCCGGCCGGCCCGTCGAGGTGGCCGGAAACATCGGCAGGCCGTTGACAGCTCTCGCGGGAGCCCTCGACGACAGCACCTGGATCGTCTGCGAGCTCTCCTCGTTCCAGCTCGAGGACGTCGAGCTCCTGCGGCCGCGGATCGCCGTGCTGCTCAACCTGGAGCCGGACCATCTCGACCGTCACGGGACGTTCGAGTGGTACGTCGACGCGAAGCTCCGCATCTTCGAGGCGCAGACCGAGGACGACATCGCGATCGTGCCGCGCGGCTTCGGGCCGGTTCCGGGCGCGGCGAGCCGGGTGGAGTTCAGCGCCGACGACCCGTTGCCGGCCGAGCCTGCGCTGCCCGGAGAGCACAACCGCGAGAACGCCGCAGCTGCGACGGCCGCCGCTCGCGCCGCCGCGATCCCGGACGAGGCGATCGCAGCCGCGCTCGTCAGCTTCCCCGGCGTCCCGCATCGCATCGAGCTGATTCGCGAGCTCCACGGCGTTCGCTACGTGAACGACTCGAAGGCGACGAACGTCGCAGCCGCGCTGCGGGCCGTCGCCGCGCTTCGGGAGTCGCCGCTGCACCTCATTCTCGGCGGGCTCGGGAAGAACGAGAGCTACGCGCCGCTTGCCGATGCGCTCGACTCGAGCGATCGCGCCTATCTGATCGGTGATGCCGCGGCCGAGATCGCGGCGGCGCTCGAAGAGGCTGGAATCTCCTTCATCCGGTGCGGTGGTCTCACGAATGCCCTCGCCGCCGCGAGGGCAAATGCCGACTCGGGCGATGTCGTCCTCCTCTCACCGGCCTGCGCCAGCTTCGACCAGTTCCGTGACTTCGAGGAGCGAGGTGAGGAGTTCCGTCGCCTCGTGGAGCAACTCTCGTGAAGGCGGACGCTCGCTTCGACCAGAAGCTCCTCGTGCTCGTCACGCTCGCGCTCGTCGCGTTCGGCCTGGTGATGGTGTACAGCGCGACCTCCGCCTCCGCCGCGGTCGGGAACGGCGACCCGATGAGCTTTCTCAAGCGACAGGCGATCTACGCCTGCCTCGGCATCGTCCTCATGGCCCTCGCGTCGCGCTTCGACTACCACCGGCTGCGCTTCGTCGCCCCGCCGCTCCTGCTCATCGCGCTCGGCCTCTGCGCCGCGGTGCTCGTCGCCGGGCCGGAGATCAACGGCGCGCGCCGCTGGTTCCTCCTCGGACCGGCGAGCTTCCAGCCGTCCGAGCTCGCGAAGCTCGCTCTCTGCCTCTTCGCCGCGGTCTATCTCGCGCGGCGGTCTCCGCCACGGACGCTCGGTGAGCTCGCGAAGCCTCTCGGCCTCCTGACCGCGATCTTCTGCGGCCTGATCCTGCTCGAGCCCGACCTCGGAACCACGATCACGCTCTGCGGGATGATGCTCGCCGTTCTCCTGGTCGCCGGGGTCTCGTGGCGGTTGTTGGCGACCGCCACGTTCCTCGCCGTGGGTATGGGATTGGTCGCAATCTGGGCCGAGCCCTACCGGCGCGCCCGGGTCTTCAGCTTCCTGGATCCGTGGAGCGACGCCGAGGGATCGGGGTTCCAGGTCGTGCAGGCCATGATCGGGATCGGCTCGGGGGGAGTGACGGGCGCCGGCCTCGGCGAAGGCGTGGGGAAGATCTCCTATCTTCCGGAGGCTCACACGGACATGATCTTCGCGGTCATCGGGGAGGAGCTCGGTCTCGTCGGTTCGGCACTCGTCATCGGCGCGTTCGGGGCGTTCGCCCTCGTCGGCTTTCGCATCGCGCTCCGCTGTCGAGACCCCTTCGGAAAGCTGCTCGCCGCGGGCCTGACCGCTCTCGTCTGTGGACAGGCCGCGGTGAATCTCGCGGCCGTGCTCGGGATCGCCCCGCTTACCGGGATTCCGCTCCCGTTCGTCTCCTACGGCGGCTCGAGCCTCGTGGTGCTGCTCGCCGGGGTCGGCATTCTCCTTAACATCGCCGTCAATGGCGAGGTCGTCCAGGCTCGTGTGCCTGATCGCAGCCGGCGGAACAGCCGGGCACGTCCGGCCCGCGCTCGCAGTGGCGGAAGCGCTGCGGGAGCGCGGCGTGAGCGTGACGTTCGCCGGGTCGCCCGATCGCGTCGAGTCGCGGCTGGTTCCTGAAGCCGGCTACGAGCTCGACACCTTCTCGATCTCCGGGTTGCCGCGCCGTCCCGGTATGGGCCTCCTGCGCGCGCTCGTTCGTGCCGTGCGTGCGCCGTTCGCGTGTTCCCGCATCCTCGCCAGGAGACGGCCGGACGTCGTGCTCGGCGCGGGAGGCTACGTCGCCGGCCCGATGGTGCTCGCCGCCCGCTTGCGGGGGATCCCCGCCGCGCTCACCGAGGCCGACGCCCATCTCGGCCTCGCCAACCGGCTTGCCGCTCCCTTCGCGCGTCGCGTCTTTCTCGCGTACCCGGTTCCCGGCCGCGAGAGCGCGAAGTACCACCTCGTGGGACGCCCGGTCCCGCGGGCGCACCTCGGTGGAGATCGCGAGGCAGCGCGCGTGCGCTTCGGCCTTCCCGCCGAGGGTCCGGTGCTTGCGTTCTTCGGCGGCCTGGCAGGCGCCCAGGTACTGAACGAGTTCGCCGCGGAGACCTACGGAGAGCGCGGACCTGCGGTGCTGCACATCGCCGGCGAGCGCGACTACCAGACCGTTCGCTCGAAGGTCGCCCGTCAGGACTATGTGCTGCTCACGACGACGAACGACTTCGGCGACGCGCTTGCGGTCGCGGACCTCGCCATCTCGCGTGCGGGTGGCACGGTGTGGGAGCTCGCCGCCGCAGGAACACCTTCGATTCTCGTGCCCTATCCGCACGCAACCGCCGACCATCAGGCGCTGAACGCCCGCTACTTCGAGGAGGGGGGCGGCGCTGTCGTCGTTCGACAGGACGACCTCCCGCGGGTGCCCGTGCTCGTCGATGAGCTTCTCGGCGATCCTGGCCGCCTTCAGGCGATGAGCGAGGCAATGAGGACGCTTGCAAAGCCGGGTGCGGCCGAGATGGTCGCCGACGAGCTCGTGCGCATGGCCAAGGGAGAAGGGAGGGAAGCCTGATGCTTCCAAGTGACACTGTGTCACTTGGAGCAGGGCCCCTCGCGGGGCGGCAGCTCTACTTCGTCGGTATCGGCGGAGCCGGGCTCTCTGCCTACGCCAACTTCGCGCGCGGGTGGGGAGCCGAGGTTCGCGGTTGGGACAAGCAGGAGACGATCTTCATGGAGACGCTTTCGGGCGTCGAGCTCGACGTCGGAGGAGATCCCGCGCCTCCCCCGGGGTTCGAGGTCGTCGTGTCCAGCGCCCATCTGGGGCGGGCGGCAGGGCACCCTCGCGCCGAATTCCTGGCGGAGCTGGTTGCGCTTCGCCGATCGATCGTCGTGGGCGGCGCGCACGGGAAGACGACGACGGCCGCGATGATCGCGTACGTCCTCCGTGAGCTTGCGCACGACCCGGCGTGGATCATCGGTGGCGTGGTGCCTCAGCTCGGCGGGAACGCGGGCGTAGGCGAGGGCTGGCTCGTCGTGGAGGGCGACGAGTCCGACCGATCGATCGGGCTCCTGCGTCCGGGGATCGCCGTGGTGACGAACGTCGAGGTCGACCACCACGCGGCCTTCGCCTCGACGAGTGAGCTCGAGTCGTTCTTCGAGGAGTGGCTCGCCGAAGTGCCCAATGTGGTTCGAGCGTGGGAGCTGGAGCCCGTGGCCTTCGAGCTCGCGCTGCCGGGTGAGCACAATCGGATGAACGCCGCCGCCGCGCTATCCGCGCTCGAGCTCGCCGGTGTGTCCCGATCCGATGCCGCACGAGTGCTCGCACGCTTCGAGGGTGTCGAAAGACGGTTCGAGCTGGTCGCCGACCGTGGAGGCGTGCGCGTCTACGACGACTACGCGCACAATCCGACGGAGATCGAGGTCACGCTCCATACCGCGCGCGAGCGAACCCAGGGACGGCTCATCGCCGTTTACCAGCCCCACGTCTACGAGCGCACGCGTCAGCTCTTCCGGGAGCTGGGCGATGCGCTCGGGCTCGCGGACGCGGCCGTCGTCACCGACGTGATCGGCGGGCGCGACACGCCTCGTCCCGGTGTGAGCGGCAAGCTCGTGCTGGACAGCGTGCCGGATGGTGTCCGGCGCGGCTGGGCGCCGACCTTGGACGATGCGGTCCGGTTGACGCTCGAGTGGGTGCGCCCGGGTGACGTCGTCGTGACGCTCGGAGTGGGGGAGCCGTGGAAGGTCGCGCGCGCGGTGGCGGCTGGACTGCCCGAATGAAGATCGAGCGCGACGTCCCGCTCTCGAAGCTCACGACGATCGGCACCGGTGGGCCTGCGAGCACGCTCGCCCGGCCGCGGTCGCTGGACGAGCTCGGCGAGGCACTCCGCTACGCGGCAGCCGAGGAGCTCGAGATCGTCGTAGTCGGACTGGGGTCGAACCTGCTCGTCGCGGACGACGGCGTCGAGGCGCTCGTGATCCACCTCGAAGGAGAGCTGGCTACGGTCGAGGTGGGGTCGGGCGGCCTCGTCGCAGGGGGAGGGGCGGCGAACGCCGTCTGCCTGCACCGCGCCCGAGATGCTGGTCTCGGTGGCTTCGAGTTCGCCTGCGCCATTCCGGGCACGGTGGGCGGCGGCGTCAAGATGAACGCCGGGGCGTATGGACGGGATTGGTCGGACATCGTCGCGCGAGCGCTGGTCGCGACCGCCGACGGAGCCGATTGGGTTGCGCTCGACCAGCTCGGCCTCTCGTACCGGCGCTCGGCGATCGGTCCGGGCGAAGTCGTCGCGCGGGTGGAGCTTCGGCTCGACGCGCGTCCGCGCGAGGAGATCAAGGCCATGGTGTCCGAGCTGGTCGCGCAAAGGAAGGGGACCCAGCCGACCAACAAGCGCACCTTCGGGAGCGTGTTCAAGAATCCGCCGGGAGAGCTGGGTGCGGGACGGCTCCTCGAGCTCTGCGGCTTGAAAGGGCACCGGATCGGGGGCGCCGTGATGTCGCCCAAGCACGCGAACTTCATCGAGAACGCGGACGGCGCCACGAGCGCCGACTGCGTTGCGCTGATGGTGGAAGGGCGACGCCGCACACACGAGCAGTTCGGCGTGGTGCTGGAACGTGAAGTCGCCTTCGTCGGCGATTTGGAGCTACGCTGACTGAAGACTCGGCAGCGACCGCGAAGCGGGCGCCTTCAGGGAGCTCCGCGCGATCGGGATGCGCGAAAGCGGATCCCGATCTTGCGCACTATCGAGGGTAGGAGCATCGCCCGGTGCGGCGAATGCCGCTCTATGGCCGGGGGACGGACCGAGCGCGGATCGCGTCGGCGGACGCGCGCGGCAAGCGTCGTCGTCCCGTTTCCGCGCAGCAAGGCCGGCGATCGCCTGGATCTCGCTCGGCTCGTTCCCTCCGGCCGCTCGCTGCTGATCGCGTTCGCGCTCGTCGTGGCCGTGCTCGGTGCGTACTGGGGAGCCGCGGCGTCCTCGGTCTTCGCCGTCCGGCACCTCGAGGTGAAAGGCGCTCCCCCCGCGGTGGCGCGCCAGGTCGAAGTCGCTGCGAAGGACGTCGTCGGCACCAGCCTGCTCGAGATCGACGCCCCCGCGCTCGAGGACACGGTCCGCGCGCTTCCCTCGGTGGCGGGCGTGTCGGTCGACCGCGCCTTTCCCAACACCCTCGTCGTAAAGGTCGCCGCCGAGCGGCCCGTTGCAGTCGTCCGCCGCGGGAGCTCGGCGTGGTTCGCGACCGGGTCCGGGAAGGTCATCCAGGAGATCGAGACCGGAACCGAACGACGGTTCCCGCGCTTGTGGCTGACCCGGGACGTCGCCGTGAAAGTCGGTCGATCGCTCCCGCCGAATCTCGTCGCCGCGACGCGCGCCCTCGCAGCTGCCCGAGCGGTTCGGCTGCCTCGGCGCGTGAAGGCGGTGCGAGTCGGAGAAGGACAGCTGACGCTGGTGCTGCAGAGGGGCCCGGAGATCAGGCTCGGCGCCAACTCGGATGTCCTGCTCAAGGTCACCGTCGCCGCGCGCGTGTTCCGGCTCCTCGACGAGCGCACGCTCTATCTGGACGTGAGCGTTCCGGAACGCCCCATCGCCTCGCGCTACCTCAACTCTTAGGTTGAGGTTTAGGGTTGGCAAATTGACATGTCGATAGAGGAGCCGTACCCTCGAGAGAGAAGTCGTGCGAGCGTGTCGCACGTTCAACGAGAGCTTCAGCCTGAGGTGGTCGAGAGATGAGCAATCAATCCGGTAGCTACCTCGCCGTGATCAAGGTCGTCGGGATCGGCGGGGGCGGTTCGAACGCGGTCAGCCGCATGGTCGAGGCAGGGATGTCGGGGGTGGAGTTCGTCGCGGTGAACACGGACGCGCAGGCGTTGCTGATGACGGAGGCGGACGTGAAGATCCACATCGGCTCGCTGGCGACTCGCGGCCTGGGCGCGGGCGCGGATCCGAAGGTCGGAGCGACCGCAGCGCAGGAAAGCCGAGACGAGCTGAAGGAGGCGCTGAAGGGCGCCGACATGATCTTCGTCACGGCCGGCGAGGGCGGGGGAACGGGAACGGGCGGCGCACCCGTCGTCGCGGAGATCGGACGGGAGCTCGGCGCGCTGACGGTCGGTGTCGTGACCAAGCCGTTCGCGTTCGAGGGGCGCGTCCGCACCGAACAGGCCGAGCAAGGCGCCCAGACTCTTCGGGAGAACGTCGACACGCTGATCGTGATCGAGAACGACCGGCTGCTCCAGGTCGTCGAGCGCTCGACGCCCGTAACCGAGGCGTTCCGCATGGTGGACGACATCCTGCGCCAGGGCGTACAGGGGATCACCGATCTGATCACCGTTCCGGGGCTGATCAATCTCGACTTCGCCGACGTGCGTACGATCATGCGCGAGGCAGGATCGGCGCTGATGGGAATCGGGGTCGCGCAGGGCGAGAACCGCGCGATGGAGGCTGCGCGCGCAGCGATCTCCTCGCCGCTGCTCGAGACCTCACTCGACGGCGCCACCGGAATTCTGCTCAACATCACCGGCGGCCCGGATCTCGGGCTCGCCGAGGTGGACGAGGCCGCTCAGGTCGTGACCGCGGCGGCGGACGCGAACGCGAATGTCATCTTCGGCGCCGTGATCGACGAGTCGATGGGTGACTCGGTCCGTGTCACCGCGATCGCCACGGGCTTCGGCGGCGGCCGCCCGCGACGCCGGCGCATCGAAGGCGCTGCAGTCGAGCCGGTACGCCCGGCGTTCCAGGCACCGAGCGTGACTGACGTCGAGATCGACATCCCGAGCTTCCTCAAAGAAGACTGACTTACGCTGCCCGGTCGATGATCGCCACGTAGCTCGGTCCGTCGCCGAGCGTGCGCGCCAGCTGCCACCCGGTGCCGTCGAGCAGGTCTACGAGCTCCGGCCGGGACATCTGAAGCCAGTCGAGCCAGGGCGTCGCCAGGTCGCGGTAGCGGATCCGAATCCGGAGCTGCCCGGGCATGCGCCCGCGGCGGCGATTCGTTTCTCGGTAGCGGCGGTGAACCGGCTCATCCAGCGCGTGCGGGTCGAACGTCTCCGCGACGATTCGGCTTCGAGACGTCGTCAGTCGCGCCAGACGGCGGAGGATGCGCCGAGCTCGTGTGCGAGTTCCGAGCATCCCGAGGTTCTGACCGAGGAAGACCATCGTGTCGAATGATCCGACCGCACCGTCGATCGCATCGATCGAAAGCACCCGGGCATCTCGCACGCCTCGCCGTTTGCAGCAGGCGATCGCTCCTTGCGACGAATCGATGCCGATCACGTCGAGACCACGCTCCTGCAGATGGAGGCACACCCGCCCTCCGCCACATCCGACGTCGAGCACCCGGCCGCGGACGAACCGCATCGCGCGACGTTCGTCGGGATCGTCCCACTTTCTGAACGGAGCGATGAGGTAACGCGCATCGAAAGCCATGACATATCCGTCGTTTCGGTCGACGATCTCCGTCGCGCGCTTGCCGGCGCATATGTCGACGAGCAGAGCGCCGTACACGTCGTCCGACGGCATCGTCCGAGGTTACGGCACTCCGGGCAGTCATCGCCCGCTGTCGGGGCGACGCTCACCCCGGCGTCGATAGAGTCGCGGCCGTGGAGGCCACGTCGCTCGAGCGCACGCCTCTCTATGCGCGCCACGTCTCACTCGGCGCGCGGATGGTGCCCTTCGCCGGCTACGAGATGCCGGTTCAGTACGAGGGCGTGATCGAGGAGCACCGAGCGGTCCGCACCGACTGCGGGGCATTCGACGTGTCGCACATGGGCGAGCTGCATGTCGACGGGCCGGCGGCTCAAGCCTTTCTCCAGGAGGTGCTCTCGAACGATCTCGACAAGGTCTCGGACGGAGAGGCCCAATACACCCTGCTGACCAACGAGCAGGGCGGGATCATCGACGACCTCATCGTCTACCGCCTCGCGCACGGGCAGTACCTGCTCGTCGTGAACGCTTCCAACCGACAGCCGGTCTACGACTGGCTGAAGGAGCGCGAGGCGCGCGGCACCGAGGTACGTGACACCTCCGACGAATACGGCCTGGTCGCGGTGCAGGGCCCGCGCTCGATCGAGCGCCTCGGGCTCGCTGAGCAACCCGCGTTCACGCACGAGCTGGGGGAGCTCGACGGCATCGAGGTCATGATCTCCCGCACCGGATACACGGGGGAGGCAGGGGTCGAGCTCTGCTCGGCCGGCGAGGACACCGAGGCCCTCTGGGATGCCGTTCTCGCCCGCGGCGCCACTCCTTGCGGTCTCGGCGCTCGCGACACGCTTCGGCTCGAAGTCTGCTACCCGCTGCACGGGAACGACATCACCCCGGAAACCGACGCGATCTCCGCCGGGCTCGGCTGGGCGTGCGCTCTCGACACCGACTTCACCGGCGTCGAGACCTTGCGCCGAATCAAGGAGGAGGGACCTGCGCGAAAGCTCGTCCCGTTCGTGATGGAGGAGAAGGCGATCCCCCGTCAGGGAATGTCCATCGAGGGCGGTGGCGAGGTCACCTCCGGGACGCATTCGCCGATGCTCGACCGCGGCATCGGCATGGGCTACGTGCCCGCTGCCAGCGCCGCACTCGAGACCCGGCTCGAGATCGATGTCCGCGGCAAGCCGCGCCGCGCCCGGGTCGTCTCCAAGCCGATCTACCGAAAGGAGCAGTGAGTGCCCGCAGCCGAGAGCTACCCCGACGATCTCAGGTATCACCCCGAGCACGACTGGGCTCGCGTCGACGGGGACGAGGCGACGTTCGGAATCACGTGGTTCGCCCAGGACGCGCTCGGTGAGCTGGTGCACTACGAGGCGCCCGAGGTCGGCTCGACGGTGACGAAGGACCAGCCCTGCGGCGAAGTGGAGTCGGTGAAGGCCGTGTCGGATGTGGTCGCGCCGCTCTCGGGCGAGGTGCTGGAGATCAACCAGAAGGCCGTCGACGAGCCCGAGATCGTCAACGAGGATCCGTACGGGGACGGCTGGCTGATCCGCATCCGCGTCTCCGACGCCGCCGAGGTGGGCTCGCTCATGGATCCCGAGACGTATCGCGCTCACATCGCGGAGCAGTGAGCTACCTCTCGCTCACGGACGCCGACCGCGAGGAGATGCTCGCCGCGATCGGAGCGGCATCGATCGACGAGCTCTTCGGGCAGGTGCCGGCCGGTGTACGTCTCGACCGCGAGCTGGACGTCCCACCGGCGCTCGGGGAGGCAGAGCTCGTTCGCCACATCGAGGAGCTCGCCGCAAGGAATATCCACACCGGCGCCGAGCTCTCGTTCCTGGGGGCGGGCATCTACGACCACTACGTCCCTTCGGTCGTGGACGTCGTGCTCTCCCGAGGCGAGTTCCTCACCGCGTACACGCCGTACCAGCCGGAGATGAGCCAGGGCGTGCTGCAGGCGATCTTCGAGTACCAGACTGTGATCTGCGAGCTGACGGGGATGGATGTCTCGAACGCGTCGGGATACGACGGCATGACGGTTGCGGCCGACGCCTGCTTCGTGGCCAAGCACGCTGTGCCCGACCGGAGGAAGATCGTTCTCGCGGAGACGCTCAACCCGCAGGTGCGCCAGGTCGTGAAGACGTATGCCCCCGGCTTCGGGCTCGAGGTCGTCGAGGTTCCGCACACGAGCGGGACAACCGATCCCGAGCAGCTTGCAGCGGCTGCGGAAGGCGCGGCGGCGATCCTCTTCCAGCAGCCGAACTTCCTGGGCTGCCTCGAGCCTGCTCCCGAGCTTGCCGAGGCGGCCAACGAGGCCGGCGCCCTTGCGATCGCCCACGTCGACCCGATGTCTCT
>Ga0208612_1000221_pt1 | contig 28672 bp, 24 predicted proteins | sample AntDryMetagUQ889_FD_188089 | JGI IMG/M metagenome (GOLD analysis project Ga0208612, IMG submission 188089) | Polar desert microbial communities from Antarctic Dry Valleys - UQ889 (SPAdes) | ecosystem: Environmental > Terrestrial > Soil > Desert | place: Antarctic Dry Valleys | collected 2008-12-31 | reverse complement strand
CAGGGAACAGCGAAGGTTCTTTGCTCATGGTGCTAAGATCGCATATTCATGATCAATTGGCGATCCCCCTGCAAACAATTTTTTCACAGCCTCTGAGTACAACCAGTACTGCCGCTGGGCGGCCGCCAGGCTTTCAAACCTCGCGTTCAACACGCGCGTGGAGCGGATCGAATACGACGAAGGCCAACGCTGCTATATCGTCGGATCCGTCTGCACGAAAAGCGGCGCCGCCAGAATCCACAAGGCGAAGCGGCTGGTTCTGGGTACGGGTACCGTTCCCTATATACCGGATATACCGGCATGCTGCCGGCACCTGCAGGGCACGGCGGTGCACTCGTCTTCCTACCTGAATCGCAAAAGCGAGCTTCAATCCAGAGGATCGATTACGGTATTGGGCAGCGGCCAAAGCGCCGCCGAAGTTTTTTACGATCTGCTGCAGGACATCGACGAATACGGCTACGAGCTCAACTGGATCACCCGCTCGCCGCGTTTCTTCCCGTTGGAGTACAGCAAGCTCACGTTGGAGATGACGTCACCGGAGTACGTCGATTATTTTCACAACCTGCCGGCGCACAAGCGTGACCGCCTGATTCAGCAGCACAAGAATTTGTACAAAGGGATCAATGATGAACTGATTAGCCACATCTACGATCTGTTGTACACCAAGCGTTTGTCGAGTGCCATCAAGGTCAATCTGCGCACGAATTCGGAACTGAAAAAAGCCGGGTTCAATGCGGCCGCCGGCTGTTTCGAACTGGCGCTGTTCCAGCACGAACAGGAACGACACTACGGCCATCGCACGGAAGGGTTGATCCTCGCCACTGGATATACCTATCGGATCCCGGATTTCGTGGAAAGGATCGCCGCGCGCATCAAATGGGACGACAAGGGCCGGTTCGATGTGCAAAGAAACTACAGCATCGATGGCAACGGATCCGAAATCTTTGTGCAGAACGCCGAGCTCCACACGCATGGCTTCGTGACGCCGGATCTGGGAATGGCCTGTTATCGCAACGCCTGCATCATTCGGGAGATGACCGGGAAGGAACACTATCCGCTGGAGACAAGAATTGCCTTCCAGCAGTTTTCCGCGCCGGACGCGGCGCTCCCTCAGCCCGAGCCCGCCGCGGTCTGAACATGAACCTGAAATTTTTTCTCATCTCGATGACGGTGGTCGCGGTGGTCAGCGATACCATGCTGCACCCGTTCTACCCGCAGTTCTTCGCCAGCGCCTTCGGCATGACCGACGCGCGGCACGTCGGGCTTTACATCGCCGCGTGCTGCTTCACTGTGATGCTTGCCTTCCCGTTCTGGGCCCTCGTGGCCAAGCGTGTACCGGCGCTGCAACTGCTCGTCTATACCCAGCTGGCGGCCGGATTGCTGAGCATTCTTCTCGGCTACGGGTCCGATTCGCTGTTGGAGTTCTGGCTGGTGGCGCTGTCGATGCTGGTGTTCAAGAGCAGTTATTTGCTGATCTACCCCTATGTGCTGAGCCTGGAACGCAAGGAGCAGCATATCGGTACCATCGGGCTGCTTGCGGTGATCGTGCACTTCGGCGCCATCCTCGGATCGCTCCTGGGCGGCCTGGCGCTCGAGGTGCTTGAACCGCGACAAGTCTTCTTCGTCATGGCCGGTGGCGACTTCGTGCAGACGCTGATCTGCCTGTTCCTGCTAAGACATGGCAGTTTCGACCGGCAACGCCAAGCCCCCGCGCCGGAACCCGTGCCGAGGCAGGCAACGGATATATTGCCCAAGGGTTTTCTCTACAAGCTCGGCGCGGTCATGCTCATTTTCTATTTCAGCGCTTACCTGAGCCGCCCGTTCTTTTCGTTGTACTGGGAATCCATCTCGGCATTCGACAGCAAGATCGCCTCCGGAATCGTATTCGCCATCCCGGGCGTGGTGGCCTTGTTCGCGCTGTGGCTGAACAAAAGAACGGGCAAGCAAGGCAGCGCCTATCACGGCGTTGTCGCGGCCGTTCTATTGGGGATTTGCGGATTGTTGCTGCAGGCCTCGCGGCAGGAGGCCGTCGTGCTGGTGGGCCAATGCGTTTTCGGATGGGCCCTGTTCCAGTCGACCGTGCGCCTGGATCTACTGCTCTTCGAGCTGAGCACGCCAACATCGTATGCGACGGACTTCAGCAAGATACTTTTCTTTCAAAACCTGGGTGTGTTGATGTCGTCCTTCGCGGCGGGCTCGCTCGTGGACGCGTACGGCCTGCAAATTCCGTTTATCGCGGCGGCGCTGGGGTTCATGCTGACCGCCGTCTTGTATCGCCGGCTGTTCAGCGCCGAGGAAGTCGGCGACGAACCTCATGGCGACATCATGAATACCGTTACGGGACCCGAGGAGCGAGGTATGAGCGCCAACGATGTCGTATTCAGCAAGCCCGTGCCGCGTGTCGGTAACTTCCATTTGCGCGCGTTGCGGATACCGCAAGACATGGCCGTGGTGCACGACTGGGTAAACCGGGCGTATGCGAAATACTGGGGCATGGTCGGTCATTCGGTGGCGGAGGTTGAATCCGCTTACGTGGAAATTGCCAGGCACACGCAGGTTTTCCTGGGGTTTCACAACGACAAGCCCGCGTTTCTGCTGGAACGCTACTGCGCCATGCAGGACCCGGTCGGCCGACACTACGACGTTCAGCCGGGAGACTACGGAATGCACATTCTCGTCGCTCCGGCACAGCGCCGCATTTCCAATTTTACCTGGCATGTATTTACCGCCGTCATGGATTTCATGTTCAGCGATGCTGCTGTAGAGCGGGTTGTGGTGGAGCCGGATGTCAGGAATGAAAAAATTCACGTGCTGAACAAGCGCGCGGGATTCGAGTACCAGAAAATCATCGAGCTGCCGAGGAAAACCGCGCATCTGGCGTTTTGCACCCGAGACCAATACGCCGCCGCGCTGAAATAAGGAGTCCAATGCCATGAAAATGTCAATCGCCTCATCGCCGCAGCTTGCGGCATCGCACCTGCAACCGGAGATCTGGTCCAGGATAAACCGCCTGCACGTGCGCAAGGCGATCAGCGAATTTGCCCACGAGTGCCTGATACGGCCGCTACTGCAGCATACGCAGGACGGTTGGGGACACTATGTGCTGGCAACCGATAAGCCCGATATCGAGTATCGATTCCGCGCGCGGGTATTGAGCCTCGATCACTGGCACATCGACAAAGACTCGATCGAAAAATTCGACCACGGCAAACCGGCGCCGCTCGACTCGCTGAGCTTCATCCTCGAATTCAGCGAGAGCATGGGGATCGATGCGGCCGTGCTGCCAACCTACATGGAAGAGATTACCAGCACGCTTTACAGCAGCGCCTACAAGCATGCCCAGGAAGGGTTGAGCGCGGCCGAGCTGACGCGCGCCGATTTCCAGGACGTCGAAACCGCGATGATGGAAGGGCACCCCGGGTTCGTCGCCAACAACGGCCGCATCGGATTCGACGCGATCGACTACCGCGCCTACGCGCCGGAAGCCGCCACGCCGGTGGCTTTGATCTGGTTGGCGGCACATAAGAGCCGGGCGAGGTTTGCCTGTATCGATGATCTTACCTACGGCGAGCTGCTGCAACAGGAGCTGGGTACGGCGGCGATCGAATCGTTCAACGCGACCTTGCGCCAGCAGGGACTCGATCCGGAATCCTATCTGTTCATGCCGGTACACCCCTGGCAATGGTTCAACAAGCTCGCCAGTATCTTCGCCCCCGATATCGCTGCCCGTCACCTGGTCTGTCTCGGTTACGGCGAGGACGCGTATCTGGCCCAGCAATCGATCCGGACGTTTTTCAATACCAGCCATCCACGCAAGCGCTACGTCAAGACCGCGCTGTCCGTTCTCAATATGGGGTTCATGCGCGGGCTTTCCCCCTACTACATGAGCACCACGCCGGCGATCAACCAGTGGATAGGCGAACTGATCGAGCGCGACGCGTACCTTTCCAAAAACGGGTTCACTATCCTGCGCGAAGTCGCGTCCGTGGCCGGCTATGCCGAGCCTCGCTTCTGGCGGCTGGTGGCCGATTGCCTGCTGGAATATCAACGCGCGCATCCGACGCTGGAGGAAAAGTTCGAGCGCTACGATCTGTTTGCGCCGCAGTTCATCCGCTCCTGCCTCAACCGCCTGCAACTCGGGAACAATCAGCAAATGATTGATCTGGCCAACCCCGCGAAAAATCTCAAGTTCGCGGGCACGCTGAAAAATCCCATCGCCGCCTTCAAGCCCGAGGCGGCGGTGGGGCAGGTGCAGGCAGCGAGTGTCTGAACCGGTGCGCGGACGCGGCAAGGCGGGCGGCCGCCAGCATCCGGCGTGCGTGGCGTCGCGCCGGTTGAGCCGAGCGTCCATCAAGAGCTGGTATCTTGTCCACAAGTGGACGAGCCTGATCTGCACCGTCTTCATGCTGCTGTTGGGCCTGACCGGACTGCCGTTGATCTTCCATCACGAGATCGATCACGCGCTCGGCTACAGCGTCGAGCCGCCGGCGTTGCCGGAGAGCGCGCAGCGCGCGAGCCTGGATGGCATCGTCGCGGATGCCAAGGCGCGCCGGCCCGATGACGCCGTGCAATTCGTCGTGCGGGATCCCGACGAACCGGATATTTGGTTCGTGCGGCTCGGCGCGACCGTGGATGCGCCGGAGGCCTCGGCCTTCTACACCTACGATGCGCGCACCGGCGCCTACCTGCACGAGTACCCGCTCAACCAGGGCGTCATGAATGTGCTGTTGCGGCTGCACGTCGATATGTTCGCCGGCCTGCCGGGCACGCTGTTTCTCGGCTTCATGGGCCTGCTGTTGGCCGTGTCGCTGGTCTCGGGCGTTGCTATATATGGACCGTTCATGCGCAAGCTGCGCTTCGGTACCGTGCGGCACGGTCGATCGGCACGCGTCAAGTGGCTGGATCTCCACAACCTGCTCGGCATCGTCACGCTGGTCTGGTTTCTCGTTGTAGGGGTCACCGGCGTCATCAACACGCTGGCGATCCCGATATTCGGCCAGTGGCAGGCCACCGAGTTGGCCGAGATGACCGCCCCCTATCGCGACAGACCGCCGCTCGCGGAACTTGGTTCGGTGGACCAGGCGCTCGCCGCCGCCCGCGCCGCTGCGCCCGACATGGCGCTCAGTTTCATGGCCTTTCCCGGCAACGGCTTCGCCAGCCTGCACCACTTCGTCGCCTTCATGCAAGGCACCACGCCGTGGACGTCCAAGCTGCTCAAGCCGGTACTGATCGACGCGCAAACAGGGCGGGTCATCGAAACACGCGAGCTGCCCTGGTACGTGATGATGCTGTTGGTATCTCAGCCGCTGCACTTTGGCGATTACGGCGGCCTGCCGCTCAAGATCATCTGGGGCTTGCTGGATATCCTCGCCATCGTGGTGCTCGGCAGCGGGGTGTATTTGTGGCTCAAAAAACACGAGACCTCGTTCGAGGCGCGCCTGCGACCGACGCAGGTTGAAGAAACCGTCGGCGCGCCGTCCGTCATCCATCACGAAGACCAGGTCTACACCCTCAGAAAAACCAACAGTGGGAAACTGATACTGACCAAGTAATTCGATCATTCCAGCCCGCCAACAAGCCTCCCGCTTGCATAGCCAGCCAGAGGAGTCGACTGATATGACTCTGGGAGGACGCGTGACCGTTACCAAGTTTCCATCGACACCTACGCCGATTGGCGCGGCGCTGCATGCGGCATTCGTGGGCGTAGCCTTCGCGACCGGCGCAGGTGGGGTCGCTCAATCCGCCCACGCGGGCGCGGGATCGGGCGAAGAATCGAACAAGCGGAGTTTCCGCATCCCTGCCGGTCCCTTGGGTCCAGCCTTGTCGCGATTTGCTACCGCAGCAGGCGCGCGGCTGTCCATCGACTCTGCGCTCACCGAGGGCAAGACCACCCGAGGCTTGAGGGGCGATTTCACGCGAGAAGAAGGGCTCGCGGCGCTGCTGGCCGGCACGGGGCTGGAATGGGCGCCCGGTCCCGGCGGCACGTACACCGTACGACCCGCCGCCCCTGCGCAAGCGACACCGGAGGGGCCTGTGCCGGCCGGCGAGCAGCCCGTCGAGCTCGACCCCATAACGGTGATCGGCCAGCCGCTCGACCAGGGCTTCAAGGCCAATATGCAGGAGACGGCAACCAAAACCCCGCTGTCCATCCGCGAGACACCGCAATCTATTTCCGTCATTACCCAGGATTCACTGAAGGCCCGCCAGGTCATTGACCTCGGCCAGGCGTTGGAAACGGCGGCGGGTGTCACCCCGTCCAGCGAGCCGGGGCCGTTTGCGGGGCGCAGTTTTACAGGCTTTACTACATTTGAGATACGCGGGGTCCAGGCGCCGTTCTATTTCGGTCAGCTGGAGGACGGCTTCTTCGCGCCGCAACTTACCGGCAGCCGCGATCTGGCGATCTACGAACGGGTCGAGGTGCTGAAGGGCCCGAGCTCCGTGCTCTACGGCCGCGGCAGCGTGGGCGGCCTCATCAATCTGGTCAGCAAGAAACCACTGCCTGAATTCGCGGCGGAAATTTCGCCGCAGTTCGGTTCCTTCGATTTCTATCGTCTCGATACCGACGTGACCGGCCCGCTGCTGAATTCGGACAAGGCGCGCGGCCGCTTGGTGCTGGCCTACGAAGATGTCGGTTCGTTCGTGGATTTCGCCGAGAGCGAGCGCATCGTCGTCGCGCCCAGCCTGGAATTCGATGTCACCGACAGCACCCGCCTGCTGCTGCTAGGCACGTATCAAGACGACCGCTTCGTGCCCCATTATGGCGTCCCCCTGCAACGTGACGGCGAGGATTTCAAGGCGCCGGACGTGCGCCGCTCGCTGTTTTTCGGTGTGCCCGACCGGGACGAGGACAACAGCACCCGCGAACTGCTGACCGGCACCTTGCAGCTCGACCAATCGCTCGGCGATAGCTGGCTGGCTACGCTGCGCCTGAATGCCCAATCGCCCGAGCTATCAGGATCGCAGGACAGTTACGCGTATTTTCTGACACCCACGGGAGATACCACACTGTATAACTCGCTGTTCGAGAACAAGGCGGATATCTGGACGGGAGAATTACGTCTGAACGGCGATGTGGATTTGTTTGGCCGGCCCGCCAATATCACGCTGGGCGCGGAACGCAACGACTTTGACTACCATCGTCGTGATGCGTCTGTGGGGCTCGGCACCGCCAACATTTACGAAGAAAATTTTGCTGACATACCGATCACGAACGCTACCGAAATCACCAAAAGAGACACTCGGTTCGAGGGCACTGGCGTGTATGGACAGATGCAGTTCCGGCCCCTGGACCGGTTGAGCATATTGCTGGGCGGCCGGTATGACTGGGCGGATTCGAATCTATCTACCACGCCAGTGGCGACTAATATCGAGACCCGGAGCGAAAAGGACGATGAGGAGTTCACCTGGCGCGCGGGCTTGACCTTCGATGTGACGCAACAGGTCTCCGTCTACGGGCTGTATGCGCAGTCGTTCGCGCCTTCGATTTTTTCTTTTGGCCGCAACGGCTTGCTCGAACCGGAAACCGGGGAGATTTATGAGGCCGGCCTCAAGACGGAATGGCTGGATGGCAAGCTTGGCATCAACGCCGCGCTGTTCCGCATCGAGCGCGACAAGGTGCCGATTTCCGATCCCGATAACGGGCCGGGAGAGTTCTTCAGCGTCTCCGCCGGCTTGCAACGCAACGATGGGTTTGAGCTGGAAATCAACGGCGAGCCGCTGCCGGGCTGGAACCTGAGCTTCGGCGGCATTCTGCTCGATTCCGAATTCATCGAGCGCGACGATCCGAATTTCGGCAATAGGCCGCGTAATGCGGCCGACTGGCAAGTGGGGCTATTCACCAGCTACGAACTACAGGGCGGGCCGCTCAAGGGCCTGGGCGCGGGCGTCGGCCTGTTCGCTATCGACGAGCGGCCGGTTGACGAGTCAGAGGCCGGAATGATCGACGGCTACGAGCGGGTGGACCTGAGCCTGTTCTACAACGGCTTCAAGCAGGCCAAAATCGCCCTGCAGGTGCGCAACCTGTTCGACGAGAAATATATCGAGACGCTGGAGCGGCCGAACGCGCTCAATCATTTCGGCGCGCCGACGGCCGTGCTGCTGACCGTGCGCTATGACTTCGGCCGCTAAGTGAACGCGCAGGCTCTCAAGATTTGGTACCTCGTCCACAAGTGGACCAGCCTCATCTGCACGGTCTTGCTGCTGATGCTGTGCATCACCGGCTTGCCGTTGATCTTCTGGCATGAGATTGACCATCTGCTGGGCGACGAGGTGGAACCTGCCGTGATGCCCGCCAGCGCGCAGCGTGCCAGTCTTGATGCTATCGTCGCAGACGCCAAAGCACGCCGGCCCACCCACGCCGTGCAGTTCGTCTCGCACGATGCAGAGGAGCCGGATCTCTGGTCTGTCGGCCTCGGGAAAACGGCCGACGCAGAGGAACTGGCCGTCTTCTACACCTACGATGCGCGCACCGCAGAACTACTGGACACATGGACGCCTGATGACGGTGGTTTCATGCAAGTGATGTATCGGCTGCACACCGATCTGTTCGCGGGGCTGCCGGGCACACTGTTCTTGGGTTTCATGGGCGTCGTGCTGATCGCTTCACTGATCTCCGGCGCGGTGGTCTACGGTCCGTTCATGCGCAAGCTCGCCTTTGGCACCGTTCGGCACGAGAAATCCGCGCGCCTTCGATGGTTGGACCTGCACAATCTGCTCGGCATCGCGACGATAAGCTGGGTGCTGGTCGTAGGCGCCACCGGCGTCGTCAACACGCTGGCTATCCCGATCTTCGGCTACTGGCAAGCTACGGAACTGGCCGACATGACGGCACCCTACCGCGACCGTCCGCCGCTATCCGGCCCCGTGTCGGTGGAACGGGCGCTCAAAGCAGCCCAAGCTGCCGAACCCGGGAGAGAGCTCAGCTGGATTTCCTACCCCGGCAACGACTCTGCCAGTCCGCATCATTTCGTCGCCTTCATGCGGGGCAACACTCCGCTCACCTCGAAGCTGGTCAAGCCGGTGCTGATCGACGCGCGGACTGCTGCGCTCAACGACCAGAGAACGATGCCTTGGTACGTCACAGCACTGCTGGTATCGCAGCCGCTGCACTTCGGCGACTACGGCGGCCTGCCGCTCAAGGTCCTGTGGGGGCTGCTGGACCTCATCGCCATCGTCGTGCTCGGAAGCGGGCTGTATCTATGGTGGGTGAAACGAAACGTCGCGTTTGAGACAGTTCTGAATACGGCGCAATGCAGCGACATGGACGATGTCATGCCTAGGGTCTCCGGGCGACAGGGCAGTGAAGCGTGAGCGAGACGCAGAGTGGGATCCGGGTCTGGGCGGCACCGATCACATTGGGCCTCGTCACCCTCTTTGGCCTTGTCGCCGCGTTGCTCGCCGACGGCATTGGCGATGCCGTCTCCTGGGCTGCGCTCGGGATTCCCGTGGCGGTGTGTTGTTGGTACGCGTTGAAGAAAAGATAAGCCGTGCGCACTAAACTACAAGCCGCTCTCGATGTCGGAGACTTTCGTGGCGCGGCCGACTGTTGCCGCGAGCGCCTGAACGCGGTGCCGGAGGATGCCGACACGCATCGGCACCTGGCGCAGATTCACGCCGCCAGCGGCGAGCCGGGGCTGGCGATGCGCCATGCCCGCCGCGCCTGCGAACTCGCGCCGGACGATCCGTGCAGTTGGTCCGACCTCGGGCGTGTTTATGCGCAGGACGGCAAGCTCGAGGACGCGACCCTTTGCTTCACCGAGGCGATCCAGATCGATCCCCGCTACGCCGACGGCTGGCACAACCTGGGCACGGCGCTGCGGAAGCTCGGCGATCAGGCCGGAGCCTTCACCGCGTTGAAGAACGCGCTGCTGTTGGATCCGACGCGCGCAGAGACCTATCTCAATCTCGGCAATCTGCTGATCGGAGCCGATCAGTTCGAGGATGCGGTTGAGTGCTTCGAGCGCGCTGCCAAACACGATCTCAAAATGGCCCAGGCGCGCAGCCGGCTGGCGCAAGAGTTATCCGCGCACCGCAAGGTGAGGCGTGCGGAGTCACTGTTCCGCCAATCCCTGGCGTTGAACCCGGATCATGTCGAGGGCTGGTTCGGGCTCGGGCGCACGCTGGAAGACCTGAGCGAGGCAGACAACGCACTCGGCTGCTATCTGAACGTCCTCCGTCGCCGGCCAGGGCATCCCATGGCGCTTGGGCATTGCCTTGGCCTCGCGAAAGGAGAAATCGAAGGTGATTGGCTCGATCGCGCGTGCGCCGCGCTCGGCGACGACACCGTGAAAGATGAGGCCAAGGCCCTCATCGGCTACGGCGTCGCCAAATATCATGATCGGCGCGGCGACTACGGCGATGCCGCAAAGGCAGCTTCGCTCGCCAACGCCGCGCGGCGCAGAAAAACCGGGCCGCTCGATCGCGAGCAGTTCGCCAGGCGGGTAGATAGCATCATCCGAACGTACAGCGCGGAGTTTTTCGCCGAGCGTCGCCGTTTCGGGTTGGGAACGGACCAGCCGGTGTTCATCGTCGGTCTGCCGCGCTCCGGCACGACGCTTATCGAGCAAATCCTCGCGGCGCATCCTTGGCTGCACGGCGCCGGCGAGCTGCCGGCCCTCTCGCGCGTGGCGACGCAGGCACTCGCCGATACGGATGATCAGCCGTGGCAGGCAGCGCTCAAGCTCGACCGGGCGAAAAGCCTGGAGCTCGCTCACGAGTATCTGCGTGCGCTGCGCGATGGCGCGCCCAAAAGGCAACTGCGCATCAGCGACAAGTCGCCGCTCAATTTCTTTCATCTCGCGTTCGCCGCCCTGCTCTTTCCCCGGCGCACGCGTGATCCACTGCCGCCGCGATCCTCGGGACAACGTGCTCTCCATCTGGATGGAGAACTTCAACCCGGATCAGCGCTACGCCATCGATTTCGACGACCTCGCGACGGCCCAGTATCGAAGGCTGATGGCGCACTGGCGCGACGTGCTGCCGCTGCCGATTCTGGATCTGCAATACGAAGAAACGGTGACGGACGTCGAAGCGCAGGCGCGGCGCATGCTGGAATTCCTCGGCGCGCCGTGGGATGCGCGCTGCCTCGACTTCCATCGCTCCGAACGCGCGGTGCAAACGCCGAGCCGCTGGCAGGTGCGCGAGCCGATCTACACGCGCTCCGTGGGCCGCTGGCACAAGTACGCGGAATACCTGCCCGGGCTGACAACGGCTTTCGCGGAGCAGGTCGCCGACATCGAGACGACCGCGTGACCCGAGTGCAGTCCCGTAGCTTAGTTTCTGTCTGCCTGTGTGTCGCGAATCCTCGCGGTGGCGCTGGCCCAACACCTCCGGTGGATAGCCGAGCACCCGGACTGCGCGCGCTCGCCGCCGCGGATATGACTCCGCGAGGACACGTGACCGTTACCAAGTTTCCGTCTACGCTCACGCGGATTGCCGCGGCGCTGCAGGCGACATTCGTTGGCGTAGCCTTCGCGAGCGGTGGAGGCGTGACGGTTCGCTCCGCTCACGCAGGTGACGAGCCGGGTACCGAATCCACAAAGCGGGGTTATCGGATCCCGGCCAGTCCGTTGGGCCCAGCGTTGTCGAGTTTCGCGGCTGCTTCAGGCGTGCTGCTGTCCGCCGATCCCGCTCTGACGCAGGGCGAGACCACCCGAGGCTTGATTGGTGATTTCACGCGAGAAGAAGGGCTCGCGGCGCTGCTGGCCGGCACGGGGCTATTTACGCGGCCGCGCTCGGCAGGCCATCCAGATCGATCGCCTCTGGGGCCTCGTCTTCGGTAACGGCGCGAGCCTCGGGCGTGCGAACTACCTGTACTTCACCGCCGGGCCGAACGGCGAGGCCGATGGTCTCTTCGGCAGCCTGAACTTCGTAAATTAGGACCGAACTGGTAGGAAGGCCACGATATATCGATACCAAAAGCGCACCTGCCGCGACGCATATACAAATAGGCTCTTCCGCAGAATTTGTGGGTCAGTGGAGAGACGGTCTGGCAATGATCGCATGATAATCTGGGTCTGTTTATTGGGGCGTGGCCACGAGTTTTCGGGTTCGAGATTTCGAGGTAAGGTAAGGGCGCCACGGCTAACTCCCTCTCCCGGTGGAAGAGGGAGTTAACGAAATACCCATAGATTCTGCCGAAGAGCCTACAAATATATCCTGGTCTGTCCGGCGGCGGCGGCCCTCGCCGGACGACTCCAAGATCGCGAACTCACCGCAAAAGCTTCATGAACGCGATTCATGTCCTTCTGATCCTGTTCGGTCAGGATGATCGGCGGGATGGACGGGTCGAGATCGAGTGCGAAAAACCTGGCGTAGTGCCGCATCAGGTCTTCGAGCGACTTCGCGGAGTTGTCATGGAAATAGGGCGCAGTGCGAGCCACTCCCCACAGCGAGGGGATCTTGAACGCATTCAGGCTCTCGAAGACGTCGTTCGCGTCACCGGTGATCAGCGCGCGCCCCGGATCGGGACTCGAGATCAGCGTCCACGTGCCGTCGGCATTCTTGAACACGAAATCGATCACCGGGTTGGCTGCGTCATTGAACTCCGACACGAACACGCTCTGGAAGCGCCCGCCGCGCTTCAAGGGCGGCGCCGGGATGAACTCGTTCGTCTCGTTGAGCATCGGACCGCTGTGACAGGCGGCGCACAGTCCGGTTTTCAAGTCGCCCGATGGCGGCGCATCGACGAAGAACCGGCGGCCGCGTTTTTCCGCCGCGGTGCGTCCCTGCGGCAGCTTGGGCTCGATGCCCGTGTACGCCAACTTCAGCAGCGGAAACGAGCTGAAGAATCCGGGTGTTTTCTGGAACGCGGCTATCTGCTTCAGTTCCTTGAGGGTGGGTTCGCGCGTGGGTCGCGCGTGGTCGGCGATCGCGCCGCGAGCCTGTGCAATGAGATCCGGTTGCCGGCCGTCGACCATCAGCACCGGATCGAGCGCAGGCGTGTTGAGGGTCGTGGGGATGCCGCGGCGTACGACTACGCTGCGCGCGGTCGGATCGCCGGCGAGACTGACGTTACCTGGGAGCGGGATGCGCATCAGGACCGTGGCGTCGTTCAACATCCGCGTCACTCCGTGGCCGCTCCCATCGTCGCTGCCGTCCGCGCGAAAGAGCGGATCGTCGGGATTGGCTAGGAACCGTTCCTGCGCATCGGCGGGTGATACCGTCCCGGTCTCACGGCTGTGGCAGGTGAGGCAGGTTCGGCCGTTCCCGCCGAAGGTTTCGCGCTCGAAGAGCCGCCGACCGCCCACACTACCGCGGGTGTGGTTCTCCTCGCCCGGATCGGCCGAGGCGCCCGGCACGAGTGCGGCGAGGAGACAGGCGACGAGGGCGGATGGAGCAAGGAGGCGTAGGACTGATCTCGCCGCCGGGCGCTCGGAAAGATGGTTCGTATTCAATTTACTCACTTGAGCTTCGCGAATGCCTGATGGTAGGGTTAGAACGACACGCAGGACTGTTCATCCACGCGCAGCACTGACTGTTGTTGGAAGTCTTCCTTATACTCGGTGCGGATCTCTTCAACGGCCAGGTTACTCTTCTTGTTGAAGGGATAAAGCAGTATCAAGAGCTTCGATCCTTCTTGGATGATGGTTCCGGCCGAGTCCCGGAATTGACCTATGCCGCTCAGCACGGTCAGCCCATCTGGGAAACGTGGAGTCACCTCGGTATCGATGAAGTTCTGGAATTCCGGTTCAGGTGACATCCGGGCCGGCCGCCCGTGACAAGCCGAAGAACAATTCTGTCCGGGAAAAGATCTCTCCATGAAGCGGATGCTTGCAGAACCGCTTTTCGTTAAAGGTCCTTGAGTCGGCGTGGCGAGGGGAGCTGTCCAAGGCCCAAGCCGCGTTCGCGACCAACCCAGTGGCCAAGATGATGCTTACGATGATATGACGCAGTGGATTCATGATGGACTCCTGCTAGTTGACATTGCCGTGATCGCGTCTCCCGGGACGATCGACGCCGATTACCCGGGCGTATGTATTTATCGGGGACACCGTAAGCGGGCTACCTTACCGGAGTGTTTCAAAACCCGACGATTTGCTTACCGTTGTAACAGAAACGATAAGCAAATCGTCGGGGCATAGGGCCGCTGCGTTCATCCTTGGTCTCGTAGTCTGGTTCGTGAAAGCCACCAAGGCTAATCTGAGGCGACCCTTCTATAGTATCTATTCGCTTCACTCGCCGACTTACTTGACGTTAACCTGCCCCTGCGCTTGCCACTTGCCGCTTCTGTTCCGTATTTCGATCCAAACAGTCTTGCGGGCAGCGGGCGCTTGATATTCGAAATCATAGGTTTCGCCGACCGCCAGCGTCTGGCGCGCCGGTCCGAGGGTCGCCTCGGCGGGTGGTAGGCGCGCGCCGTCCTTAGTGAGCGGCATCCATTTTTCTGGACCTTCCGCCGTCTGCAGCGACACCGTGAAGATGTCGTCGGGCGTGATGTTAATAAACCGCACGCGGTGGCGCTGGCCCGCCCTCCAGATGAATCGCGGCGATCGTTCGCCGTTCAACACCACCGATTCCGGATCGCTCAATATCGTCGGCACCTCGGACGTCACGCCGCTGCGGCCGAGAATGAGCACATGATCGGTGGCCGGATCGAACGACTCACCCGGATCCGTCACGATCATGGGTCCGTACAATCCGGAAGACAACTGACGATATTCGTGCAAATGGGTGTGGTACATAAACGTTCCCGCGCGCGGCGGTGTAAAACGCACGACAAATCTGTCACCCGGTTCGATCATCTGCGCCACGTGCTTACCGTTACCGCTCAACCCATGGACCCCGTCGTAATAGCTGTCGAGTTCCATGCCGTGCCAATGAATTGCGGTGGCTTCGGACAGACGGTTCACCAGGGTGATCTCAACCGGTTCATCACGGCGTAGAACGAGTGTCGGCCCAGGCATGCCGACATGATCCGACGCTGGCGGAATCGTTCCTTCGCTCAGGACGAAACCCGCCGGGCGCGCATGGCCCTTTGCTGCGATTCCAGGCCGCATAACCATGGTGAGCTTGCGCGGCGTTTCAGTCGCGGGCGTGTGCTTTTCCACCGCGGATGGTTCTCCTGGTCCCTGCACCGTGATCCCCAGAACCATGCCAGCCATACCCCCCGAGCCGTCGCGCTCCGCCTGATGGTGACGCGTATTGCGGTTACCCACCTTGGTAAGGCGGCGCAGCGGTGACACATGATGCATAATGTGACAATGAAAAACCCAATTCCCCGCCCGTTCCGGCATCCAGCTCATCGCCATCGTGCCGCCGGGCGGCATCAGCTGGGTGACGACGCGCCGTGTGTGTGCTGCATCGACCTGTTGATCACGCAACCCATCGCCTAGCGCGTTTACGTCGAAGTAGAAGCCGTGCAAATGCATAGGGTGGGACTGGGAACTCAGATTGATGACCCGCCAACGCACGGTCTCCCCAAGCTGATAGGTCAAACGCTCAGTCGAGGGCCATGCCAGGCCGTTGATCATGAACGCGATGCGAGGCCGAAGCTGAAGGAAACGGGCGCTCGGATCATCGGCGCTAAACACCTCGCGCAATTGTCGCCCTGTCAAGTTCGACCATTCCGTGATGACGAAAACGCGGTCCGGTTTGGCGGAGCCGCCTGCCGGATCAACAATAAACGCACCGGCAAGCTCACGAAACGGCACCGGCGCGTTCATGCTCGTCGCCCAATAATGATAAGTGCCGGGGCGGCCGCTCTTGAAGCGCACCTCGCGTGCCTGACCGGGCGACGCCTGTATGCTTGGGCAAGGCGAGCCGTCGCGTTTGCAAAGTCCGTGTACCTGGAACGGCGTATCGAGATCGTTACGAATCGACGCCGCGATCGACGTTCCTTCCGCAACACGGATCAGTGGTCCTGGCACCGTCAGCGCTGAAGCAGCTTCGCCCAATGCTTCAATCAAAAGCGCCGGGCCCCCAGGACCTTCCGGTTGCCAACTGCCACGTCCAGCTCTAAGGGTGAGAGTCAATGTACCGTCAGCGAGCAGGCCCGCCGGACGCTGATTGTCATTGGGAACAACAATGCGATTATCCGGACTGGATGACGGCATCGCTGTGACCGAGTCTGACCAGGCGCTGACTGCAACTAACATTAACAGCGCGTAACGCGCGATAAACGAACGGCCGTGAACGATGCTTACGATGATATGACGTAGTGGATTCACGATGGACTCCCGCTAGTTGACATTGCCGTGATCGCGTCTCCCGGGACGATCGACGCCGATTACCCGGGCGTATGTATTTATCGGGGGACACTGTAAGCGGGCTACCTTACCGGAGTGTTTCAAAATCCGACGATTTGCTTACCGTTGTAACAGAAACGATAAGCAAATCGTCGGGGCATAGGGCCGCTGCGTTCATCCTTGGTCTCTTAGTCTGGTTCGTGAAAGTCGCCAAGACTGAGGTGACCCGCGGCGAAGGCGTTGACGTTTTGGTCGCGCCGCGCGTACTTCGACAAGTTCAGAACGAGTGGCTTAGCCACGGCTTGCGAATCCCGCTCGCCCAAGGATCGGGATCTGAGCCATCAGAGCTACTGACCTGATAAATGCAATCCTGACGGATATCGACGGTACCACCACCGATATCGCCTTCGTGCACGAGGTGCTGTTTCCTTATGCACGCGCTCACATCAGCGACCTTGTGCGCATCCACGCCCATGTATCCATCCTCGCTTAGATAAGGGAGTTAGCTTAGTCTCGTACGTGAGTCAAGCGATGAGGTACCGCGCATGAGATGCGAGGCAGCGCTACAACAGCCGAACCTTCGGCAGGGCGCACATGGCTCGGTCGAAAGTGGCGATGGCCTCGCAGCCGTGGGCATTTGCCAGCGCGACCACCAGGCAATCCGGGAAATCCGCGCCGCCATGCTCGAACAACTGCAGCGCCTCGATTGCGGCTGCTCGGGATTGCCAAGCCAGCGTGGCGTTGTCGACCAAGGCGCGCAGCGCGCGTGCGATGGCCTCGCCGGGGAGGGCATAGCGGCTGCGCAGCACCCAGGCGAATTCCGCCAGCACCACGTTGCTGACGAACAGGCTGCCATCGCTGTGAGCATGGGTCTCGACCAGTTCACGAGCGCGTTGTGCCTGCGCCTCGTCGTCGCGCAGCACGAGCCGCAAGAGTACGTTGGTGTCGAGCGCGATCACCGGCGCCCCTTGCGTTTGGTGGCCGAGGTGTTGGACCTCCTGCGGCTGCGCCCGCCGTCTTCGGCGAGATGCCGGCCGACGGCCTCGTTCATTTGTTCGACCGTGCTCGCAGGGCGCTGGGGGTCGTGCAGCAGGCCGAACAGGTCGGCCGCACCCGCGGCGCAGTGGCCGCACGCGCAGGGAGCCATCGGCTTGAAAAACGGGCGGCAGAGGAGCTATCTCCGCGGCCGCGATTGGCAGGCCATCCAGATCAATGGCCTCTGGGGCCTAGCCTTCGGCAACGGCGCGAGCCTCGGGCGTGCGAATTACCTGTACTTCACCGACGGGCCGAACGGGGAGGCCGATGGCCTGTTCGGTAGCCTGCACTTCGTGGATGAGTGAGGGGAGGGGGTATCGCGATGGCCGTCGCCGGCTGGAACGACGTTTTTTTGTCGGCACCAAGAGAGCCCGCACGCTTCGCTCGGGGCGTGCTGACTCGCGGTCCTGGCCTATGGGTCTTAGAACCCTTGCTTGGACGGATTGGCACGGCCGAGCGTCGAAATGCCGCCGGTCGCGGCCTTCGACTGTGTGTAGCCGGTGCCCCCGTGGGCACTCGCGGGGCCACTGCGGATCTTCCATATTGCTAATCGTTCTCATTTGCGTTACTCTTCTGATTCAGTAATCGGCCTCAAGGAATGGCACATGATCGGTTGCTTCTGCCACGGGATCCGCGATGAGGAAATCGAGCACGCGATTGCCGCTGGGTGCGCGTTCGCTTGACGCGCTGGAAAACAAGCTCGCGCTTGGGACCGGGTGCGGGAGCTGCGTGGAGTACGCTGAGGCGCGCCTGAGCGGGCGGCTCCACGCGCTTCCTGCTGGGGCCTCCCGGCAACGACCTCGGATCCTGCGACCGGATCGCCAGGCTTCGCATCCGGATCGGCGGCCGCGGTGGGTTCCACCTAGCGACCGGCAGGATCGCCCAAGGTACCTGAGGTGCCTGCTCCTCAGGAGGTCTCAGTGGCGTCCTTGAGCTGAGAATCGAGGCTGCAGGCTGCGGCATGGGCACAGAATGGCAGGATCGCACAATAAAACGAAACGCGAATAAGCACTGTGAAAAAGGAGGTAAACGTTGTGAAAGACACTGCGATGTGGGCCACGGGGAGGGGTAATATAGCCCCGAATCATTCAAGATCCATTGCGATCTGGTTGGCCATCGCTTCTATTTCGTTCTCAAGTAGCTTGGCTTTTGCCCAGCCAGGCGACAGAACCGACACCCAAGGCAAAGCGACGGAAGAGAAGGCGAAGGAGGTGGCGGATCTGCCGTCCGTCCAGGAGGTGATAAAGCTTCCGACCATCGAAGTGATCGGATCGGAACAAGAGCTGAAGGAGATCCCGGGCTCAGGCTTTATCATCCCGCAGGAGACGCTTTACAAGAACCATGTATTCACTACAAGCGAGGCCCTGCGCAAGGTCCCCGGCGTCAATGTCCGCGACGAGGAGGGCTTCGGCCTACGGCCCAACATCGGTATCCGGGGTCAGAATCCTAGCCGATCCACCAAGACCCTACTCTTGGAAGACGGCCTTCCACTCTCCTACGCGCCCTACGGAGATAATGCCAGCTACTATCACCCGCCGGTGGATCGCTTCGAGCGCATCGAGGTCTTGAAGGGCGCTGGGCAGATCCTCTTTGGACCGCAGACGAGCAGCGGCATCATCAATTACATCACCCCCACTCCACCCGTAAAGCCCCAAGGTTTCTTGGGCTTCACCGGGGGCAGCCGGGACTACTACAACGTCCACGCCAACTACGGCGGCACTTGGAACAGAGTTGGCGGGCTGCTGGATTACATCCATAGGCAAAGTGACGGGTCCCGTGACAACACCCATTTTGACGTCAACGACGTCAACCTCAAGGGGCTTTTCGACATCAACGAGAGGAATGCCCTGATCCTGCGTGGCAACTACTACGGAGAAGACTCTCAGGTCGGTTACACCGGGATCAGCGAAGCTGAGCTGCGCAACTTTGGTATCCGTTACAACCCCTTCAAGAACGATGAATTCGACGCCGACCGTTGGGGGACCTCCGCGACTCACGAGCTCTACCTCAACGATGACCTGACGCTGACCACCAGCTTCTACTGGACCCACTTTAGTCGCGACTGGTGGCGGCAGTCGAGTCGCACCACGGACACCCAATGCGACGCGACCCTGGTCAATGGGCGGACCTTCAGCGAGGCGAGACAGGCAGGCCTCGCCGTCGACCTCGATGCCTGCAATTCGGTACAGGGGCGGTTGCGTGATTACTATACCTGGGGGGTCGAGCCGCGCCTGCATGCGGCCTATAGCTTCTTCGGTATACCGAGCGAGTTGGATCTCGGCTTTCGCGCCCATTACGAAGAGCAGGTCCGCGTACAGGAAAATGGCGCTTCACCCACGGCACGCGGCGGAACCCGGACCGAGGACAACGAACGTTTCGCCGACGCCTATGCCGGCTTCATCCAGAATCGCTTTATCCTCGGGCAATGGACGGTGACCCCCGGAGTGCGGGTGGAGAGCGTGGATTTTGAGCGCAGGAACCTGCTCCCGGGATCGGAAGCTCAGGGCGAAAGCGATGTCACGGAGCCGCTCCCGGCCTTCGGCATAACGTACAACCCGGTCGATGCCGCAACGGTATTCTTCGGCTTCCATCGAGGCTTCACCCCACCCCGTGTGGAAGACACTATTAGCAATCAAGGCAACAGTGTGGACGTGGAGCCCGAAAAGAGTTGGAACTACGAGCTGGGGGTGCGTACCCGGCCCTGGACCGGTGTGCAAGTAGACGCCACATTGTTTCGCAACGACTTCAGCAGCAATACCGTCGTCGGCAGTGTAGCGGGCGGCGATCTCCCCCTGGCGCAGGGCGAAGCGCTTTACCAGGGCACAGAATTGTTTGGGCGGCTGGATATGGGCGAACTGCTGAGCTCCCCCCATAACTTCTATGCACAAATAGCTTGGACTTGGTTGGGGGACGCCGACCAAGAATCTCCATTCGTATGTCCCTTGATAAATGGCGTGGTTTCGACAAGTACCAATGCTCAAGGGGTTCCATTCTGTGATCCCGTCACGCGCGAACTTCTGGGCTCCGGCGATGGCAAGCGTGTGCCTTATGCCCCCGAGCACCTGATCACAGCCACGGTGGGTTACTCGCATCCCATTGGGTTCGATATCAATCTGGAGACGGTGTTCGTGGACTCTCAGTTCAGCGACTTTCCCAACTCCGTGAGCCCCGATCCTAGTGGCATGACAGGCGAGATCGAGGACTACACCATCGTCAACTTGGCAACCACCTATCGGGTGAAGCCGCTCAATATGGATGTCTTTGCGGCGGTGAAGAACCTCTTCGACAACGAATACATCGCAGACCGCACTCGCGGCATCGTGCCCGGCACGCCTCAGCTGGTGCAGGCGGGGCTCAGGATTTATTTCTGATGCCTGAAACGGGGTATCCTGGCAAGGAAGGAAATGCAAATGAATAAGAAGTCCTTGAGCACAATCTTTTGCTGCTTGCTTTCACTCGCGCCAGCAGCCTTTGCTGAGGAAGTCGTGGTTTACTCCGCCCGCATCGAAGAGTTAATCAAACCCATGTTCGATGCATTCACTAAAGAAACCCGGATCAACGTAAAATTTTTCGCCGACAAGGAAGGGCCGCTTCTAGAGCGATTAAAGACGGAAGGCAAGAATACCCCGGCGGATATTCTGATCACCGTTGACGCCGGCAACTTATGGCAAGCGGCCGAGGAAGGTCTGCTAAAACCTGTAAACTCCGAGATATTAGAGGCGAACATCCCTCACCATCTGCAAGACCCGCACAACCGCTGGTTTGGTCTTTCAGTGCGCGCTCGCACCATCGTTTACAACACGCAAGAAGTTAAGCCTGCGGAACTGTCCACTTACGAACAGCTAGGCGATGCAAAATGGAAAGGACGTCTGTGCCTGCGCACTTCCAAAAAAGTCTATAACCAATCGCTGGTGGCGATGATGATCTCGGAACATGGCGAAGCGAAGACCGAGCAAATCGTCAAATCCTGGGTGAATAACTTGGCCACCGACCCGTTCTCCGACGACACCCGGGCGATGGAAGCGGTCGCAGCCGGCCAGTGCGACATCACGCTGGTCAATACTTATTACTACGGCCGGCTAATGGAAAAAAATCCAACGTTGCCCCTAGCGATCTTTTGGCCCAACCAGAAACAACGCGGGGTCCACGTCAACGTCTCCGGAACCGGGATTACAGCCTACGCTAAGAATGAAAAAGCGGCGATCAAACTGATGGAATTTCTATCTTCAGAAAAAGCTCAGAATTTATTCGCTGACGTCAATCTGGAATACCCCGCGAATCCCAAAATCAAAGCCGATCCCGTGGTCGTGGCATGGGGCAGCTTTGAGCAAAATTCAATCAATGTTGCTAAAGCCGGCGAGTTGCAAGCGGCGGCTGTGAAACTGATGGATAGAGCGAAATACAAATAACGGTTGGCAGATGGAAACTTCTACAGCTAGAGCGCCCACGGCGGGCGCTTTCATTTTTTCGCGGACCCGCTCGAACTCCAGCGGTTGGCGTTTGGCCGTTTTGTTGACGGCGTTGTTACTCGCGGTTCCCGTTTTGGTGGTGTTTTCCGCGTTCCTCTCGCCGGAACGCGACATATGGAATCACCTGCTGGAATTTGTGCTGCCGGATTTATTCGTTAATACCCTTTGGCTTGTCATCGGGGTCGGCGCAGGAACGGCATTATTAGGAGTAAGCCTGGCGTGGTTGACCGCGCTTTATGATTTCCCCGGCCGCGGCTTCTTTTCCTGGGCGCTGCTGTTACCGCTTGCGGTCCCCTCTTACGTGACAGCGTTTGTCAGTATAGGGCTGCTGGACTTTGCGGGGCCGCTGCAAACCTGGTTGCGTGAAATCTTCGGCGGGCAAATCTGGTTTCCACCTATCCGTTCCACCGGTGGGGTAATCGCAGTTATGACCTTAGCATTGTATCCCTACGTTTATTTGCTCTCGCGTAACGCGTTTCTCAGCCAGGGCAAACGCACTCTTGAAGTCGCACAGTCACTCGGTTTATCCCGCTCCCAAGGTCTTTTTCGTGCAGCGCTGCCCATGGCGCGACCATGGATCGCTGGGGGATTGCTGTTAGTTTTCATGGAAACGCTGGCGGACTTTGGTGCGGTTGCGGCGTTTAATTACGATACCTTCACGACCGCCATTTACAAAACGTGGTTCGGGATGTTCTCGCTCTCCGCCGCCGCTCAACTGGCCTTGATTTTGATAGTGATGGTTTTTGTTATCGTGCTAATCGAACAGCATCTGCGAGCTGAAGTTCGTTACACGGAAACTGGAAAGGCGGGACGCCAGACACGCTTTGCGCTTCGAGGCACGCGACGCTGGCTCGCATCGTTCTACGCGGCGCTGGTGCTGAGTGCCGGTTTTATTGTTCCAGTGATCCAACTATTAATGTGGTCGAGCGAAGCAAGCGTTGACGCTTTTGATCCTCGCACTTTGCAATACCTTTGGCGCTCACTTGCGCTCGGAGGTATCGCCGCCGTGCTTACCGGCGCGGTCGCCTTAGTCTTGGTTTATGCCAACCGTCGTCAAACGGATGTGACAACCCGCGCCGCCATCCGCTTCGCCACGTTTGGTTACGCGGTTCCAGGCGCTGTGCTCGGTGTCGGTATTTTTATACCGGTTGCCTGGCTGGACGCTCAACTTTCCGTTTTCGCCAAGACTATTCTCGGTATCGATGCCAGCCAGGTCTTGCAAGGCACTGTGCTCGTCATGCTATTGGCCTATCTTGTGCGGTTTCTCGCGGTGAGTTTCAATCCCCTGGACGCCGCCATGCAGCGCATTACCCCTAGCACCGAGGAGGCGGCGCGCAGCCTGGGTCTCGACAGTAAACGCGTGTTATGGCGAGTACACTTGCCGATATTGAGAAGCGGCCTCTTCAGCGGCGCAATCTTGGTGTTTGTCGATGTCATGAAAGAAATGCCCATTACTCTTATGACTCGTCCCTTCGGATGGGACACGCTTGCGGTAAGGATCTTTGAAATGACTTCGGAAGGTCAATGGGAGCGCGCGGCGCCTCCTGCCGTCGCACTGGTCTTGGCGGGCTTACTTCCCATCATCTGGTTAAACCGGCACGCGGAAAAGTGTTGAACGCCAAATGCAGCGCGTGGTAATTTTTTGCGATGCCGGTACCTATTCTGCAAGTAAGAGGCGTCATCCAGGCCTATGGGGAGCACAGCGTAATCCACGGGCTATCCTTTGCGCTCGCGAAAGGACGGATTGGTTGTCTGCTCGGTCCGAGCGGAAGCGGCAAGACCACTACGCTGCGCTGTATCGCAGGATTCGAAGCTATTTCAGACGGGGAAATACTGCTCTCAGGCAAGACAGTGAGCCGCGCAGGTTACCTCGTGCCGCCAGAGCTACGCCGCATTGGAATGGTTTTTCAGGATTACGCGCTGTTTTCTCATCTCACTGTCGCCGGCAATATCGCTTTCGGCCTCGGCCTAATGGCAAAATCCGAACGTGCAGCTCGCGTCGCGGATCTGCTTTCGATCGTTGGACTAACAGACGCGCAAGATAAGTTTCCCCATCAATTGTCAGGCGGCCAGCAACAGCGCGTTGCCCTAGCCAGGGCGCTGGCGCCTGAACCTGAGCTGTTGCTGTTAGATGAACCCTTTTCCAGTCTGGATGCCGATTTGCGCCCGCGCTTAAGCCTGGATGTGCGCGCCATCCTTAAACAGCAAAATGCCACCGCCATACTGGTTACCCACGATCAACAGGAAGCTTTTGCGCTGGCCGATGAAATCGGCGTCATTAACGATGGCGCGCTCATGCAGTGGGACACCGCGTATAACCTTTACCATCGTCCCGCCAACCGCTTTGTTGCCGACTTTATCGGCCAGGGCGTTTTCGTAAACGGCACCGTATTGACCGAAAAACAAGTGGAAATCGAACTGGGGATTTTGAGCGGAGAGGCTGCGACTCAATACGCTGTGGGCTCTAGGGTGGACGTGCTCCTGCGCCCTGATGACATCGTGCACGACGACGCGAGTCCGTTGCAGGCGGAGGTATTGAACAAGGCGTTCCGCGGCGCGGAAATTCTTTACACGCTCAAGCTCCCCAGCGGCAGTACTGCGCTATCGCTGGTACCCAGCCATCATAATCACGCCATCGGAGAAAAAATCGGAATCCGACTCGAGGCGGATCATATTGTGGCGTTCACTAAACCGGCGTGATTTATTCGCCGGGGAGCATGCGCTGGAACACGCCATCTCTGTCGATGACCAGGTGCTTCAACGCGGTAGCCTGCACTCGTGGAGAGTGAGGAGAGGAGGTAGTAATATGGCCTCCCGCGGGTCAAGGTCGGGAAGACACCGCGATGCGGGAAGCATCCGCTGCCAGCTCCGAGTGGTTGGCATGGATCGGTACGCAGACACGCACGGAGAGGCCCCCGAGGTGCCGTTGCGAGAGCGCCATTGCACCGCCCAGGGCCTGGACCCGCTCTTCAATTCCCATGAGACCCAGGCCGAATGGGGTTTCTGGCCGCATTCCTTTTCCGTCATCCTCGACCCAGATGTCCACGACCTGACCTGCACCCGCTGCCTTTCCGGTGCGTCCGTGCGCCGATGCGACCGCAACGCGTACCGAGACACGGCGGGCGCCGGCGTGGCGGGCCACGTTCGTCAGGCATTCTTGCACGATCCGGTAGATCGTGACGCGCAGCGTGTCGTCCAGTTGGTCCATCCGTCCGAATGTCTCGATCGCCCATTCGGTTTGGCGCTGCCGCGATCGCCAGGTTTCAACCAGATCATGCAGCGCCTGATCCAGGCCCAGCTCATCGAGACCCTGGGGACGCAGTCGCCGGAGCATCGCGCGCATGCGCTCCTGAACCTGGACCACGGTGTTCTCGCTGGCCGCGAGCGCTTCGGGAATGGCGGTGTATTGCCGGCCTTGAAGAAAACTATGGATGGTCGTGAGATGAACGGAAATGGTAAAGAGAAGGGGCGCCATATCATCGTGTAGCTCTTGGGCGAGACTGCGTCGCTCTGACTCCTGGAGATCGACGAGGTGGCTCGCGAGTGCGCGCTCGCGCTCCCTGGTCGAGCGCAACACCTCGGCCATCCGGTTGAACTTCTGGTGGATGCGCTTGAGCTCCATCACCGCTCGTTCCTGCATTCGGATCTCGAAATTCCCTGCTTCCAAGCGTTCAAACGCCCCATGGAGATCCGCGAGTGGTCGAAGACCGCGTGCAAGGCCGAAGTAGACGAGACCGCCGACACACAGGCACATCGCCGCGGCGATCACCATGAGCACCCGGACGTCCTGCCACACCTCGCGGATCTCGTCGCTGGGATCGGCCTGCAAGATCACCTGGTCATGCGGTCCATCTAGCGTGATTTCAATGTGTTCGAAGCCCTCCGTATCTGGGGCCATGAGCCGGGAAAACCACCGGGGCACCCCGGCCACATCCGTTGGCCGGGGCGGAAGCGGGCCCGCTCCCGGGCGAATCACCCGGACATGCCTGAGCCGATCCAACGACTCCGTCAAGTCCTCGGGGCGGAGACGGGCGAGACCCGGCGCTAACCGCACCGCGGAGATCAAGCGCTCGGCAGAGCGCAGCGCAGTATCCATCTCCGAACGCATCGCCGCACGTGCGTGCAGCCACAGCACGGTGGCACCGAGGGCGATGCCGATCGAAAGCACCGCGCTCACGATGAGGACGAGTCGGATCTTGAGGGACACCTGAGAGGCCTGAGGTTTACGCCGGAAGCCCGATTGTAAGGATCACCTCCCGCCGGGACAACTCATGGCCGGTTTCGGATTGCCCTAGAACCTTAGCTTCACGCCCACCCACCCGGCGCGCGGCGCGCCGGGTGCCAGGAAACGCTCCTCGGCGATCGGATCGGCGAAGGCGTTGAAATTGCGGGTCCCGCCGGTCTCGTAGTCGCTGTCGAAGAGGTTGTCGATGCGCGCCCAAACCTCGACGTGCTCCCAGGGATGAAAGCGTGTGCGCAGGTTCACGATCGCGTAATCATCCACCGTGTCCAGCTCGTTGCTGTCATCGCCGCGCAGGAACTGGTCGGCGGCGTAGATGAGCGTGCCGCCGACCGACCACTTCGGGAGGATGGCCCAGTCGACGCCGGCCTTGAGGTTGTGCTCGGGTATCCCGGGGATGCTGTCGCCTTCCTGCACCTGGATGCCGTCGGGCTCGACCACGCTCGCCAGGGTTTCGGCGGATTCATAAGTCGCATCCACGAAACCGTAATTGACGGACCAATGCACGGACTCCCACTGCCCGTTCAGACCCAGTTCCACGCCCTGGCGGCGCGTCTCGTCGATATTTCTGAAAAAACCGGCGCCGCCCGTTTCGGTCACGGCGAAGATGAGGTCATCTTCGAGCGTCGTGCGATAGAACGCCATGCGCCAGCGCAGGTCCTCGCCGAGCGGCAGGCGCCCGCGCGCTCCGGCCTCCCAGGTCCTGCCGATCACGGGATCGAGCGGCGGATCGGCCACGAAGGCGTTGGGCAGATTACAAGGGTCCTCCGGATCGGCACAGGTCAATTCTGCTGGTGTGGGAGCACGGAAACTTTCGCTATAGCCGCCGAAGAGGTTCAGATCCTCGAAGATCGAATAGGTGAGACCCCCGGCCGGGTTGAAACGATCGAAGTGGTGATCGCCGTTGAGATCGGCGTTTTCCGGATCGCCGGTCTGATCGCGGATCTCGACCTCGGTGATCTGATAGCGCCCCGAGAAGGTGAGAGCCAAGGCCTCCGTGACATCGAAGGTATCGGTGAGATAAACGCCCCAGTTGTCCTGCCGGGTGGCGACGTCCACCTCGGTCTCAAGCTCACCGACGCGCCGCGTGCCTCGGGCCAGGCCCTTGCGAAACAACTCCGCCTCGGCCTCGCTCTGAGTGAAGTCCGTCTCGTTCCCGTCGTAGGCGAAACCGAAGGTCACGCTGTTCGCGCGCCCGAAGAACTTCGCTTGGTGGCTCAACTGCAGGGTCCCCCCGTAGCCGTCGGTGTCGGTCTCTGTGGTGCGGTCCTCTCCCTCGACTTCGAATTCGAGCTCACCGACGCCGCCGAAGGGCGCGGCCGATCCTTCGCATAAGCCGAGCGCCAGCGCTATCGCGCTATCGTCCTCATCGACGCACTGGACCTCGGCATCGCCGTTCAAGGTATCGCGTTGGTACTCTCGGTAATAGGCATTCCCCGCCAGCAGCAAGGCATCGGTGAAGGCATGGCTGGCCCTGAGATTCAGGAAATTCAGATGGTTGTCGGTATCGTCGGGAAAGCTGTGCACCGCGTCGCGATCATGGGCGAGCAGGCTTTCGGGGGCGAAGCCGTTGCCCGTCAAGGCGTTGTCCGCGAAGATATAGCTGAGATCGAGATCGGTTTGGTCATCCTCCCAGCCGATCTTCCCGAACAGTTGCCGGATTTCGCTCGGGGACTCGTCGCGCCAGCCGTCTTCATCGAGCGCATTGAAGGTAAGATACCAGTCGAAGCCGCCGTGGTAACCGCCGTGCTCGGCCTCGACCGCCCAGCGCCCGAACGAGCCGCCGCTCGCCTCGACCTCCGTACCCTGGTAGGCGAAACCGCTCTTGGTGCGGAGCGCGATCGCGCCGCCCAGTGTGTTCAAGCCGAAGAGCGGATTCGAGCCCGGGATGAGATCCACGCTGGAGATGGCCGCTTGCGGGATCAGGTCCCAGTTGATCGTGTCGCCGAAGCCTTCGTTGATGCGCACGCCATCCATATAAATCGATAAGCCGATGGCGCTGCCGACCAGCGGCGAGGCCAGGAACCCGCGGTATTCCAGATCGTTCTGGAAGGGGTTGTTCTGGGCGGCGTTGATGTTCACGCTGCCGATGTTCTCGAACAGCATCTGGGAAAGATCGAGGGGATTCTGCTCCTCGACATCTTCGGCGGTCAGCGACTGTACATTGGCCGGGACTTTATCGATCGGTGTGCCGAGCGCCGGCAAGGGCGTGGTCGCGATCACGTCGATCACCGGCAGCTCGATCGCGCCAGCGGGACTGCGCGTGCCCTCTCGGTCGCCCTCCTCCGCCATACCCGGAGAGGAAACCAAAACTAGGGTCAGGATCAACGCAAGATAGGCCGGACGCATCAACGCCGGCGGTTTCCTCAAAACGACGGTTGGACTCATCATGTCACGTTATTGTTGGTGTCGATGGTCAGAAGGCCATTGTTGTTCGTGGCTTTAGCGGCTGGCCCTGTGCCGCACAATCTACAAGCGAAAGCCCCTTTTCGATAGAGTCCCTCACCAGCAATTCGCGTGTGATAACTCCACATGCGATCCGGGTACATATCCCGCCGGTGTGGGAAAACTTCCCGTAGCAGATAGCCTCAGTACGCAGAGTAAATTGTTGTGTTCATTTGGTGTGGCCTCTTGTCGGTAGGTGTTCATCTCAGAGGCTGTGAAAAAATTGTTTGCAGGGGGATCGCCAATTGATCATGAATATGCGATCTTAGCACCATGAGCAAAGAACCTTCGCTGTTCCC
>Ga0208612_1000220_pt1 | contig 28672 bp, 28 predicted proteins | sample AntDryMetagUQ889_FD_188089 | JGI IMG/M metagenome (GOLD analysis project Ga0208612, IMG submission 188089) | Polar desert microbial communities from Antarctic Dry Valleys - UQ889 (SPAdes) | ecosystem: Environmental > Terrestrial > Soil > Desert | place: Antarctic Dry Valleys | collected 2008-12-31 | reverse complement strand
GGAGCCAGTAGCCGAGGTTGTGGCGGGCGCGCAGATCGCGATCGTTCGCCACGCGACAAAAGTTCGCGGTCTCGTACCACCGGTAGCCGGCCGAGGTGAGGGTCGCGACGACGACCTCGAAGTAGCCCTCCATCGCTTCTGCCTGGAGGGCGAGCGAGTCGCCGTGCGCATGCGTGAAGCGGGTGCCCGGCTTCGCCTCGAGCTCGTAACAGGATAGGTGCTCCGGATCGAGTGCGAGAGCGGCGGCGAGGTCGGCTGCGAGGTCCGCTGCGCTCTGACCGGGAATGCCGTAGATCAGGTCGAGAGAGACGTTGTCGAAGCCGGCCTCCCGCAACGTCCGAAACGCCGCCCGGAGCACATGGGGCGTGGCACGTCGCTCCAGCACCTCGAGGAGGTGCGGCTGGAACGACTGGACACCCAGCGAGATGCGGTTGACGCCATGCTCCCGGAGCAGCGCGGCGAGCGCGGGGGTGATCGTCTCGGGATTCGCCTCCACGGTCAGCTCCTGCGTCGGCGGCAGCGCCGCGAGCAGCCGCGCCAGTTGGGCCGGCTCGGTGAACGTTGGAGTGCCGCCGCCGAGGAAGATCGTCTCGGGTGACTCGGCGAGCAGCGCATGCTCGAGCTCGAGCTCGGTGAGGAGCGCATCCACGTAGGCCCCGTCCTGCCCCCGACCGCCGAGGACGGTGACGAAGTCGCAGTAGCCGCACCGGTGGGCGCAGAACGGCAGGTGGAGGTAGAGGTGGTGGACGAGCGCGCACGCGGGTCCATGCCCCCTCGAGGGGGGTGCGAGGCCCCCTACTGGAACGGTACGCAACTCGTCGTCACGAGTGTCCAACGACTTCGTGTCGATTCCGTTCCAGGTCGTCATCGGTCGTTCTCCAGGTTCAGGACCGCGAGGAAAGCCTCCTGCGGCACTTCGACCCCGCCGACCTGCTTCATGCGCTTCTTGCCCTTCTTCTGCTTCTCGAGCAGCTTTCGTTTACGCGAGATGTCGCCGCCGTAGCACTTCGCGAGCACATCCTTCCGCTTCGCCTTCACCGTCTCCCGCGCGATCACACGGGCGCCGATCGCCGCCTGGATCGCGACGTCGAAGAACTGACGCGGGATCTCCTTCCGCAGGCGCTCGACGAGCAACTTGCCACGCTCGTAGGCGAACTCACGGTGGATGATCAGCGAGAGCGCGTCGACCGGCTCACCCCCGACCAGCACGTCGACACGGACGAGCGTCCCTTCGCGGAACCCGGCCAGGTCGTAATCGAAGCTCGCGTAGCCGCGCGTACGCGACTTCAGCTGGTCGTAGAAGTCGTGCACGATCTCCCCGAGCGGCAGCTCGTAGGTCAGATGGACGCGCGCCTCCGAGAGGTACTCGAGATGGTCGAATCGCCCGCGGCGGTCGTTGCAGAGCTCCATCACCTGCCCCACGTACTCCTTCGGTACGATCACCGAAGCCTTGATGTACGGCTCCTCGACCGCCTCGAGCTCGCGCGGCATCTCGGCAGGGTTGTGCACTTCGACCCAGTCCCCGCCAGGGCGCTCCTGCACGCGATACGCGACGTTGGGTGCGGTGACGAGCAGGTCGAGGTCGAACTCGCGCTCGAGCCGCTCACGCACGATCTCCATGTGCAGGAGGCCGAGGAAGCCGCAGCGGAAGCCGAAGCCGAGCGCCTGCGAGGTCTCAGGCTCATAGAAAAGCGCTGCATCGTTCAGCTTCAGGCGCTCCAGCGCGTCGCGCAGCTCGGGATACTCGTCCGAGTCCGTCGGGAAGAGCCCGGCGAAGACCATCGGTTTCACGTCCTTGTAGCCGGGGAGGGGCTCGGCCGCCTGTCGCTTCTCGGAGGTGAGCGTGTCGCCGACACGCAGCTTCGAGACGTCCTTGAGGCCCGTGATCACATAGCCGACCTCGCCCGCTTCGAGGCCTGACACCGGGCGGCGCTCCGGCGAGAGGAAGCCGAGCTCCTCCCCCTCGAACCGTGTGCCCTGGGCCATGGCCCGCAGCGAATCCCTCGTCTCGAACCGGCCGTCGACGACACGCACGAATGCGATCACGCCCCGGTACTGGTCGTAGGAGGAGTCGAAGATGAGCGCGCGCGGCGGCGCATCCAGATGGCCGCTCGGGGGCGGGATCCGGTCGACCACAGCGTCGAGCACCGCGTCCACACCTGCGCCGGTTTTCGCCGAGATGCGCAGCACGTCGCCGCGATCCACCCCGATCAACTCGGACACCTCGGCCGCGGCGCTGTCGGGGTCGGCCTGCGGCAGGTCGATCTTGTTCACGACCGGCACGATCTCGAGGTCGTTCTCGATCGCGAGATAAGCGTTCGCAAGTGTCTGCGCCTCGATTCCCTGCGCGGCGTCGACGACCAGAAGTGCGCCTTCGCACGCCTGCAGCGAGCGTGAGACCTCGTACGTGAAGTCAACGTGACCGGGCGTGTCGATCAGGTTCAGCTGGTGCCCCTTCCAGAGCACGCGGACCGCCTGCGCCTTGATCGTGATCCCGCGCTCCCGCTCGAGTTCCATCGAGTCGAGCAGCTGCTCCTTCATGTCGCGGTCCGCGACCGTGTCCGTGAGCTGGAGGATGCGGTCGGCCAGGGTCGACTTGCCGTGGTCGATGTGCGCGATGATCGAGAAGTTGCGGATGTGCGCCTGGTCCATGCGTGATCAGCCCCGTCGGAAGCGGTCTCGCAGCGATAGTAGCGTCGCCACCTCGCGCACCCCCAGCGCGCGAGAGGCCACGAGGTAGACGCCGGAGCCCACGCAAAGCGCGACTCCCAGCGAGAGCAGCTGACCGGGGAACGAGCGGCCGAGCGCGCGATCGAGGGCCCACCAGATCGCGAAGGAGACCACCGCGAGGGGGGCTGACGCGGCCACGACACGCAGGAGGGAGCCCAGGGTACCGGTCAGGTCGAGGGGGCCGATGCGGCGCCGTAGGGTCACGACGAGCAGCGTGACCCCCGCGATGTTGGCGAGCGAGATCGCGAGCGGAACCCCCCACGCGCCGACACGGTAGAAGGCGAAGTAGAGCGCGGTGTTCAGGACGACGACCGCGAGCGCAACGATCGTCGGCACCCACGGCGCCTGCAGGCTGAAGAAGCCGCGGTTCAGCATCAGCATCATCCCGTTGAAGGCGAGCCCGATCGAGAAGGCGGCGAGCGCCGCCGCGACCACCCTCGTCTCGTCCGGGGCGAAGGCGCCGCGTTCGTACAGGAGTCGGACGATCGGCTCGGCGAGGACGATCGAGACAACAGCCGCCGGGACGAGCAGGAAGTTGATCTGGCGGAGACCGGACGTGACGGTGCTGCGGAACCCACTCATGTCGCCTCGGGCCGCAAGACGAGCAAGCGACGGGTAGAGAACCGTTGCGACCGCGACGGAGAACATGCCCTGCGGCAGCATGTAGACGCGGAAGGCCTTGTCGATCGCGTTCGGCGCGATCGTGGGGTCGATCAACTTGGAGGCGACGATCGTGCCGATGACGGCGTTCACGTTGATCAGCCCGAGACCGAGCATCACCGGGCCCATCAGCTTGAAGACCTGCTTGACCGCAGGGTCGCGGACATCGAGTGCGAGCCGGAGGCGCCCATCCAGCCCGCGGAGCCACGGCAGCGGCAGGAGAAGCTGGATCACTGTGCCAACGACGATCGCGCCTGCGTAGACGTACAGCTTGCTGCTCTCGGAGTCGGCCCGTGGGACGCCTAGCACGAGCCCGACGATGATCGCGAGGTTCCAGAAGACCGGCGTCAGCGCGGGAATGGAGAAGCGCTCGTAGCTGTTCAGAATGCCGGTCACTACGCCGAACAGGCCGATCAGGACGACGATCGGGAAGAGGATCTGAGCGAGCCTGACGGTCAGGTCGTCGTAGGCGTCGGTCAGCGGCGGCATCAGCACGGGGGCCGCCAGCACGAACAGGGCCGTGACCCCCCCGACGATCAGCAGGAAGAGCCAGAAGACGGTCGACGCGACGCGCCAGGCCCGCGCCTTCTCCCCCTTCTCGAGCAGCTCGCTGAAAACGGGGACGAACGCCGAGGAAAGCGCGGCGTCGGCCACGAGCGCCCGAACGAGGTTCGGGATCTGGAATGCAACCGTGAAGGCGTTGATCGAGCCGCGGGCCCCGAAGTAGTTCGCCGCGACGACCTCCCGCAAGAGTCCGAGCACGCGCGAGAGACCTGTCGCCGCCGAGAAAATCGCGGTCGACCATGCGAGCCTGCGCGCGTTGGCTCGCGTCTCCACGCGGCGAGTATAGGAACGGCGTCAGCCGCCGCTCCCCCTGCTTTGCTAGGATGGCGCCGCCCGCCGAGTGCGGGCCTTTCTTCGCAGATGCCAAACATTCAGCAACAGATCAAGCGCGTCCGTATCGCCGAGCGGCAGCGGGACGAGAACCTCCGGTACCGCTCGACGGTGAAGACGCTGACAAAACGACTGGAAGCGGCCACTGCAGACGGTGGTGCTGAGAAGATCGCTGCTGAGCACCGTGAGCTCGTCCGCCTGATCGACAAGAGCGCGGCGCGCGGAGCGCTGCACAAGAACACGGCGGCACGCAAGAAGGCGCGTGCAGCCCGCCTCGTCGGCCCTAACAGCTAGCTCCCGCGACTGAGGTCGACGAGGGCGCGCTGGAGCTCGAGGTCCGGCTGCAGCCGACTCTTTCCCTTCAGCGCGAGATCGAGCTCGGCAAGCCTGACGACCGCGTCGCGTAGCTCGTCCACGGAGAAGTTGCCCGCCTGCGCGAAGACCTTCTCCGCGTAGAAGGGGTGCATGCGCAGCTTGCCTGCTGCGTCGCGCGGACGCACTCCTTCAACGGCGAGCGTCTGGCACTGCCGGACGCGGCTGACGTGATTGCCGAGCGCGCCGGCGAGCCGAGGCGCGGTGTCGCGTCGCGGCTTACCCTCCCGCTCGAAGATCGTCTCGCTCGCCTCGAGCGCCCGGGCTGAATCGCGCTGCGCCCAGGCGTCGGTCAACGTGAAGGTGGGTGTCTCGGCGACAGGGGCGACGAGGCTTTCGACCTCGCGCTCGCCGATCGGTTCGCCGCCAGCCCACGTCGCGAGCTTGTCGACCTCGCTCGCGAGCTGATGCAGATCCTCGCCGACGAGATGGACGAGCGCGGCACAGGCCTCAGGTTCGGCCCGCGCGCCTGCGAGCTTGAACTGCTCGGCAACCCACTGCGTGAGCTGCCTCTTGACGACCGAGAAGGCAAGCACCTGGCCCGTCTTCGCAACGGCCTTCCCGAGCGTCGAGTCGGTCTTGACCTCATCGGCGACGAGGGCGAGCACGGTGCCTGGTGCAGGGCTCGCGAGGTAGGCGGTGATCGCCTTCACGTCCGCCGTCTTCCACCTGTCGACCGACTCGACCACGACAAGCCGTGCCTCGACCGAAAAGAAGCCGAGCGAATTGCATGCCGCTACAGCGTCGTCGCCGGTCGCCGGGGGTGCGTCGAGGTGCTCGATCGCATCCTCTCCCACCCGAGCCCGTAGGCGTTGCAGAGCCCGTCCGATCTTTGGCCGGTCCGTTCCGGTGAGCAGGTAGACGGGCTTCAGCTCGGCTTCGGCCACGGGTTCACCCTACTCAACGTTCCGTACGCACCGAGATGCGCTGGCCGTCCGATTCCACGACGACGCGGCCGTTCAGGTCGGTGCGATAGAGACTGAGCCCGGAGACCGTCCTCAGCGCGGCCAGCGTCTCGGCCCGCGGGTGGCCGTAGTCGTTCCCGCGCCCGCACGAGATGACCGCGATCGCAGGCCGGAGCTCCCGCAGCTCCGCCTCGAGCCCCGGATCCTCCGAGCCGTGATGCGCCACCTTCAGGATCTCGACACGCCGAGACAGGAGCCGGGCGGTGACGTCCGTCTCGCCGTCCGCCGTCAGAAGCGCGTCTGTCGACCCGTAGCTTGCGAGGAGCACGACCGGCAGCCGGTTCGGGTCGTCGCCCGCCAGGCCTGCGCGGTTTGGCCAAAGCGCGCGCAGGCGCAGCCGTCCGAGTTGCCAGGCCGAGCCCGCGCGAGCAATGACCACGGGAACATCGCGGGCAGAAGCCGCGGCGAGCGCATGCTCCTGGTAGGGACTCGAGGTAGCCAGCTGTGGGTCGATGACTCGGTCGACGGCGAGGCGCTGCAGTACCTCCTCGGCGCCGCCCACGTGATCTCGCTGGGGATGCGTGAGGACGAGCGCGCTGAGACGACGAAGGCCGAGGCGGCGGAGCTGCTGTGCGACGCCGGCCTCGGGAGGGCCCTGGTCGACGAGAATCGCACCCTGCGGTACCTGCAGCAGGATCCCGTCCCCCTGACCCACGTCGAGAAACGTGATTCGCAGCCCCACCGGCGGTGGAAGCGAGGGCGCGGGCCAGAGCTGCCAGACGAGTAACAGCGGCACCACTGCCGCGGCGCAGACAGTGGCAAGGGGACGCCGCCAGGGTGGGAGACGGCGCAGCAGGACGACCACTACCGGAGCGGCGAGCAGCACCGCAACCGCCACGCCGGAACTCACGCGGGCGTGCGGCAGGTGCGCGACGAGGCGCGCACACGCGGCGATATAGGCTGCGATCCAGCCGTTGATCCACGCGAGCGCGTTCGCCGCCGACGGCAGCACCGGCTCGACCAGCGCACCCACCAGGGCGATCCCCAGCAGCGGCGCGACTGCGGCGCTCGCGAGCACGTTCGCCAGCAGGGAGTACAGCGGTACCTCCCCGAACTGCAGCCAGAGAATCGGCGCGGTCGCCGCGCCACAGGCGACCGAGACGGCCAGCAGGAGCCTGACTCCGCGAGGGAGCGGGTACCCCTCGAGCGCGCGATCGAGGCGGGGCACGAGCAGGAAGATCGCCGCCACCGCCGCGAACGAGAGCTGGAAACCGGGCTCGAGCAGCGAGGCCGGCGTCCACGCGAGCAATGTCGCCGCCCCCAGCGCCATGAAGTGCCAGCGGTCGGTTGGCCGCGACAGGAGCCAGGCGAGGGACGCGAGCGCTCCCGCGACCCCTGCGCGCACGACCGATGGCTGCCAGCCGACGGCGAGGACGTAGCCGGCGATGGCACCGAGCGCCGCTAGCTCAGCCGCGAGGCGCGGCACCGCCAGCAGCCAGGCCAGGCCCAGTACGGCTGCGGCCAGAAATGCGACGTTCTGGCCCGACACTGCCAGGAGGTGGAACAAGCCGGACGTCTTGAAGCTGTCGCGGAGCTCTTCCGAAAGCCCTTCGTCCTCTCCCAGCACGATCCCGGCCAGGACCGCGCGCCGTTCTCCGGTGAGCCCGGTTCCAATCGAGCGCAAGAGATGCTCGCGCAGCCGATCGGAGAACCCGCCGACGCCGCCGCGCCGGCCGACGATCTTCCAGTCTCCGCCGCGGAGGATCACGTGCACGCCCCTTCGCCCGAGCCAGCGGCGCTCGTCGAAGCTGTCGGCGCCGCCGTCGGACCCACGAGGTGCGACGACCTTCGCGCGCAAAGACAGAATGGCGCCCTGCGGGGGTGAGCGACCGACCGGAAGCTCGAGCAGGATACGCTCCCGCACCCTGAGGTCACCGAAACGTCGAACCTCGGCCGGGACGCGAATCGCGAAGGCGGTGTGGCGGGCCGGGCCGGTGACGATCACCTCCGCGGCGGCGCTCGTTTCGACTTCGGCTGCGAGCAGGCTCCGGTCGAACGCATCGAGGCGTGCGGTTCCCCACCACCACCCGGCGAGCACGACCGCCACCGCCAAGAGCACAGCCCGCGCGGCCGGACGGACAAGGACGGTGCCAAGAGCAGCTCCGGCAAGCAGCGCAACGACGCCGTCCGGCGCGCGGACGGCGTTCGCGAGCGCCATGCCGGCGCAGCCTGCGACGATCGCCAGGGTGGGCCAGGTACGCTCGATCACGGCGTCACCAGATCCCGCAGCTGCTCGAGTCGCGCCGGACCGATCCCTGAAATCGCGTCAAGGTCGTCGACCGAGCTGAAGCCGCCGTGGGTGGCACGGTAGTCGACGATCTTCTGCGCGGTCACGGGACCCACTCCCGGTAGGGCGTCCAGCTCCACCGCGCTCGCGCTACTCAGGCTGATCCGCGCGCCGGTACTCGCACTTGTGCCCGCGGCCACACCCGCCGCGCCGGCGACCCGACTCGGTACCAGTACCTGTATCCCGTCGGCGAGCGGCGCGGCGAGATTGACCGCGGCCGTGTCAGCCTTCGCCGTTGCTCCGCCCGCGCGCGCAACGGCATCGGCGACCCTGCTGCCCTCCTTCAGCCTGTACAGCCCCGGCTCTCTAACGGCGCCAGTGACGTGGACGACGAGCCTGGGCATGGCGGCGGGGGTCTGGACGACGAGCTGCTCGCGGGGCATCGAAGCAGACGCACCGGTACCCATCAGTGTGCGGCCGGCGACGGCAAGTAGTGCGAGCAAGCCGAGCGCCACCACGAGCGCCTGACGCCGGGAGATGGGCAGGGAGGGCATGACGCAACCGTGCCGGGCGAACCGTCACACGTGTGTGACAGCTTCGTGCCAGAAGCGTGCCGCTTTGAGGGGCCGCCGCGCGCTACACGACGAAGTTGACGAGCTTGCCCGCGACGACGATCGTCTTCCGCGGCTCGACGCCGTTCAGATGGGCGCGCACCCGCTCCGACGCGCGCGCCAGCGCCACGAGCTCGTCCTCCGGAAGCGCCGCAGGCACGTGCAACCGGTCGCGCAGCTTGCCGTTCACCTGGAAGACGACCTCGAGGGTCTCGCGCTCGAGCATGGACTCGTCCGCGACGGGCCAGGGCTGCTGCCACAAACGCTCCTGTCCCAGGACACCCCACAGCTCCTCGGCGACGTGAGGCGCGTACGGCTGGATGAGCGAGACTGCCGTCTCGGCGGCGAAGCGGGCGCCGTCATCCTCCGGTGTTCGCGAGATCTCGTTCACGAGCTCCATGACCGCGGCGATCGGCGTATTCAGCGCGAAACGCCGGCCGATGTCGTCGGTCACCTTCGCGATCGCCGCGTGCGCCCTCTGCGCCAACGGCCCAGTGGGCGACGTCACGCGGGGCATTTCCGCCTGTTCGTGGACGATCCGCCACAGCCGCTGCAGGAAACGCACGATCCCCTCGAAGCCAGTGTCCTGCCACTCGGCGTCCTGCTCCACCGGTCCGATGAACAGCAGGTACATCCGCACCGCGTCCGCACCGTGCCGCTCGACGTACTCGTCGGGCGAGATCGCGTTGCCCTTCGACTTCGACATCTTGGCGCCGCGGTAATAGAGCATCCCCTGGGTGAAGAGCCGCGCGAACGGCTCCCGGAAGCCAACGAGCCCCAGGTCGTTCATCACCTTCGTGAAGAAACGTGCGTACAGCAGGTGCAGAACCGCGTGCTCGACGCCGCCGATGTACTGGTTGACGGGCAACCAGTAGTCCGCGACCTCGCGCGAGAACGGCGCCCGGTCGTTGTGCGGGTCGCAGTAGCGGACGAAGTACCACGACGAGTCGACGAAAGTATCCATCGTGTCGGTCTCGCGCCGCGCCGGGCCTACGCACGACGGACACGTCACGTTCACCCAGTCCTCCGCCGCAGCGAGCGGTGAGCGGCCTTTCGGCAGGTAGTCCTCGACGTCGGGCAGGACGACGGGGAGCTCCTCGTCGGGCACCGGAACCTCACCGCACGTGTCGCAGTGGACGATCGGGATCGGACAGCCCCAGTAGCGCTGGCGGGAGAGGAGCCAGTCGCGCAGCCGGTAGCCGATCGTCTCCTCTCCAAGCCCACGCTCGGCCAGCCACGCCGTGATCGCGCGCTTTGCCTCCGGCGCCGGCAGGCCGTCGAACTCACCCGAGTTCACCAGGACCTCGGCCTCGCTGTGGGCGGAGAAGGCGCCCTCCTCCGGCGGCTCCCCCTCGGCGGGACGCACGACCGTTCGGATCTCGAGGCCATAGCGCACGGCGAAGGAATGATCTCGTTCGTCGTGACCTGGTACGGCCATGATCGCGCCGGTCCCGTACTCCATCAGCACGTAGTCGGCCACCCAGATCGGAATGCGCTCGCCGTTGACGGGATTCACGGCGAAGCGGCCCGTGAAGACGCCGTCCTTGTCCTTCGCGACGCGCTCGACGGAAGACCGGGCGGAGGTGCGGCGCACGTACTCCCGGACCTCCGCCGAGTCCGTCAGGGTCTGGACGAGCGGGTGCTCGGGAGCGAGCACGAAGAACGTGGCCCCGAAGAGCGTGTCGGGCCGGGTGGTGAACACGGGAATCTCCTCGTCCGAGCCGTCGACCTCGAACACGACGCGCGCGCCTTCCGAGCGGCCGATCCAGTTGCGCTGCATCGTCAGCACTCGCTCCGGCCACGCTTCGAGCAGCGACATCTCGTCGAGCAGGACGTCGGCGTAGTCGGTGATCTTGAAGAACCACTGGGTCAGGCTCTTCGCCTCGACCTCGCTGCCACAGCGCTCGCAACGCCCGTCGATGACCTGCTCGTTCGCGAGCACCGTCTGGTCTCTGGGGCACCACTTGACCGGTGCCTCCTTGCGGTAGGCGAGGCCGTGCTCGTAGAAGCGCAGGAAGAGCCACTGCGTCCACCGGTAGTACTCGGGCTCGTGGGTCGAGACCTCGCGGTCCCAGTCGATCGCCCAACCCATGCGCCGCATCTGGCTCCTGATCGCGGCGATGTTCTGCGGGGTCACCTCACGCGGGTGCTCGCCGCGCGTGATGGCTGCGTTCTCGGCGGGCAGGCCGAACGCGTCGTAGCCCATCGGCCGCATGACCGCGAAGCCGTTCCGGCGGCGGAAGTGCGACACGATGTCGCCCAGCATGTAGTTGCGTACATGGCCCATGTGGAGGTCGCCGGAGGGGTACGGCAGCATCTCGAGGACGTAGGTCTTGCCTTCGTCCTTCGTCGACCCAGGGGCGGGATTCGGCACCGCGAAGGCCTGCTCGTCCTCCCAGACGCGCTGCCACTTCGGCTCGATCTGCTGTGGGTCGTATCGCTCCAACACCGTCTCCGCGTACAAAAAAGCCTCTCGCTTGGAGAGGCCCGGGGGAAGCTGCCGCGGCGTCGCCGCGGTGGCTCCCTGCTCTAGGAAAGAAGCTGCTTCACTGCTTGCATGCTAGCACTGTTCCCGCACTCGGCGAGGATCGAGTCAGGCGAGCTGGCGATCGACGGGCTGCGCGCAACGGAGCTGGCGGAGCGCTTCGGCACACCACTCGTCGTCTACTGCGAGCAGACACTCCGGGACCGCGCGCGGCTCTTCCGGCGCGCCGCCGGCGACGCGCTCGTCGTCTATGGCACGAAGGCGTTCGCGAACGTCGCGCTGCTGCGCCTGCTCGCCCAGGAAGGCGTGGGCGCCGACGTCTCGACGCTCGGCGAGCTCGGCTTCGCCCGTGCGGCAGGCCTTTCTGGCGAACACCTCGTCGTGCACGGGAACAACAAATCGGAGGACGAGCTTCGCGCTGCCGCCGAGCTGGGAGCGCTCGTCGTGCTCGACGCCCTCGACGAGCCCGAACGCGCGGCCACTGCGGGCGTCGAGCGTGTGCTCGTCCGGGTCACCCCCGCGGTCGACGCGGAGACGCATGAGGCGATCCGGACCGGCCATCGCGGCTCGAAGTTCGGTCTCGATCCGGAGGCCGCGCTCGAGGCAGTGCGCCGCGCGCAAAGTGCCGACCTCGTCGTCGAGGGGCTTCACGTCCATGTCGGATCGCAGCTCGCCGACGCGCGAGCGCACCTGCTCGCCGTGGAACGCCTCGCCGAGTTCGCGGATCGCTGCCGGGAGAGGCTCGGCTGGACGCCCAGCGTGATCGACGTCGGCGGCGGCTTCGGTGTCCGCCAGCACCTGGATGAGCCTGATCCTCGACCCGAGCAGCTCGCGCGGGCGGTGGTGGAGGCCGTGGCGCGCGGGTGGGCAACGCGCGACCTTCCACAGCCGCGGCTGATCGTGGAGCCGGGCCGTGCGCTCGTGGGGCCGGCCGCCTTCACGCTCTATCGTGTGGGCGCCGTCAAGCGTGCCGGGGATCGCTCGTGGGTGGCGATCGACGGCGGCATGTCCGACAACCCGCGGCCACAGCTCTACGCGGCCCGGTACTCGGCGCTGCTCGCGAACCGCGCTGCCGAGAACGTGGCTGGCGACTACGCGATCGCCGGCAAGCACTGCGAGTCCGGAGACGTCCTGATCGAGCGCGCCCCGCTGCCGGAGCCGAGGCGGGGCGACCTGCTCGCGGTGCCGGCGACCGGCGCCTACACGCTCGCGATGAGCTCGAACTACAACAGCGTGCCGCGGCCGGCGGCGGTGCTCGTTGGCGACGGCCACGCACGCGTGATCCTGCGTCGCGAGACGGTCGACGACCTGCTCGCCCGCGAGTCCTGACGCGCTCAGGGCTCACGAGAACGGCCTGGACGATCGATGCTGCCGGGTCGCGCGGCGGTTCAGCTCGTCCTCGACCTGCGCGGGATCGACGCCGCGCGCCGCCAGCAGGACGTAGGAGTGGAACCAGAGGTCGGCGACCTCCTCCACGAGGCGCTCGTCGGACTCCGAGGCGCCTGCGAGCGCCGCCTCGACGCCCTCCTCCCCCACTTTCCGCGCCGCTTGCGCGGGATCGTCGAGCAGGGAAACGACGTACGACCCGGCGGGCCGAGCCTGCTCGCGCTCCTTGATCCGCCGCCAGAGCCAGGGAGCAAAGCATGAGCTCGCACCCGTGTGGCACGTCGGCCCGCCTGGGCGGACGCGAAGGAGGATCGCGTCGCCGTCGCAGTCCTCCCGCAGCTCCTCGACCGTGAGTGTGTTCCCCGACGTCTCGCCCTTGCGCCAGAGGCGCTCACGCGAGCGGCTCCAGAACCAGGCCTGGCCGCTCTCACGCGTCAGGCGCAGAGCCTCCGCGTCCATCCAGGCCAGCATCAGCACGCGCCCGGAATCGGCGTCCTGGACGATCGCAGGGGTTAGATCGGCACAGTTCAGATCCGGACGTTCCATCCGGCCTCCCTTAACTCGACCTTCAGCTCGGCCAGCCGTTCCGGACGCTCGTGCACGATCGACGCGAGGAGTGCCGCTTCGGCGCCCGCCTCGAACGCCTCGGCCAGATGGCGTCCCTTTCCGGCGCCGCCGGACGCGATCACCGGTACCTCGACGGCGGCTGCGATCCGGCGCGTGAGCTCGAGGTCATAGCCCTCACGAGTCCCGTCTGCGTCGATCGACGTGACGAGGAGCTCGCCAGCGCCGCGCGCGACAGCCTCTCGGCCCCACGCCGTTGAATCGAGGGCACGCGGCCGCCGCCCGCCGTGCGTGACGACCTCGCCGCCGCGGCTGTCGATCGCGCAGACGACCGCCTGCGCGCCGAACTCGTCGGCGAGACCCGTAAGCAGTTCCGGCTCGTCGACCGCGGCGCGGTTGACCGCGACCTTGTCCGCTCCTGCCCGCAGGAGCGCCCGTGCATCCTCGAGACCACCGACTCCACCCCCCACCGTCAGCGGGACGGTCAGAGACTCCGCGGCGCGCTCCACGAGCTCGAGCATCGGCCCGCGGCCCTCCACCGTCGCAACGATGTCGAGGAAGACGATCTCGTCCGCCCCGAGCTCGGAGTAGCGCTGCGCCAGCTCGACGGGGTCCCCGACCTCGCGCAGAGCCTCGAACCGGATGCCCTTCACCACGCGGCCTCCCGCTACGTCGAGGCAGGGGATCAGGCGCTTCTTGACCATCTCAGCGCGTTCTCCAGCACGAGCGCACCCGCGGGGCCGCTGCGCTCGGGGTGGAACTGCACGCCGGCCAGCGACCCGCACTCGACGGCGGCGACGACCGTCCCGTCGTGCTCGACATCGGCGACCGCGACGTCGTTGTCCGGCTCGGCTGCATAGCTGTGCGCGAAATACACGTCGGCGCCGTCGAGCCCCTCCAGTAACACCGAGGCCCGGCGCATGGCGAGCGCATTCCAGCCCATGTGCGGCACGCGCCGCGCGCGCAGCCGCCGCACCGGGCCTCGGAGGAGGCCGAGCCCGCGCCCGCCCTCCTCGCTCTCTTCGAAGAGGAGCTGCATCCCCACGCAGATACCGAGGGTGGGACGACCGCGCTCCGCGCGCTCCCGCAGGGCGTCCGCGACCGACACGAGCCCGCGCGCTGCACTCTCGACGTGGCCGACGCCGGCGATCACCGCAAGCGGCGACTCGAGCACCTCTCCGGCGTCGGTAGACACGACCGGCTCCGCACCTGCTCGCAGGAGTGCGGCCGACACGCTGCGGAGATTGCCCGCGCCGTAGTCGACCAGGACGACCTTCATGCCAGCCCCTTGGTCGAACGGACGCCGTCGCCTCCGCGGGCGCACGCCTGGCGGAGCGCCTGACCGAGCGCCTTGAAGGCAGCCTCGGCGACGTGGTGGTCGTCGGTACCCGCGGAGGAGACGTGCAGCGTGAATCCCCCCTGCATGGCGAAGCGCTCGAGCCCGTGCGGAAGCAGCGTGAGCGCAAGCCCGCCGACGCGCTCCCCAGCGAAGCGGAGGTCGACCTCGGCATGGGGACGGCGGACGAGGTCGAGCGTCGCGGTCGCGGTCGCCTCGTCCATCGGCACCGTCGCAGAGCCGTACCGGGCGATTCCCTCGCGCGACCCGAGCGCCTGTGCGAGCGCGTCGCCGAACGCGGCGAGCACGTCCTCGACGGTGTGATGCTCGTCGACGTCGCGGTCGCCGCCCGCGACGAGCTCGAGATCGAAGCCGGCATGGAAGGCACAGAGGGTGAGCAGGTGATCGACGAACCCCACGCCCGTCTGCACGCGCGAGCGGCCGCGGCCGTCGAGCTCGAGCGAGAGCCGGAGGGCCGTCTCGGTCGTCGTGCGCGAGACGAAGGCGGAGCGTCGCGGCGCAGGCGCCGGTGCTGCGGCGAGCGCGGCGAGCAGGACGTCGTTCTCGGGCGGGCGGCGCAGCGTGACCCGGATCCCATCCTGGAAGACCCGCACCACGAGGCCCTGCGCCTCGAGCCGCTCGCCCAGCGGCTCCGTGCTGCGGATGAAAACGAAATTCGTCGCCGTCTCGGGACAGTCGTACCCTGCGGAGAGCAGGGCCTCGCGCACCCGCGTGCGCTCGGCGATCGTCTCCTCCACCTCGAGCCGCGGCTCCCGCAGTGCCGCCGCCGCGATCCGCGCCGACGGGCCCGTGACATTGGCCGGCGCGCGTCGCAAGTCGAGCTCGGCGGACACGGCCGGTGACGCGACCGCATAGCCGATGCGGAGCGACGCGAGGCCGAACGCCTTCGAGAGCGTGCGCAAGACGATCAGGTTCGGCTGCTCGGCGATGAGCGGCACGCAGGTCTCGCCGCAGTACTCGAAGTAGGCCTCGTCGACCACGACCGCCGCCTGCCGATGTACGCGTGCGACCTCGGCGATCTCGGCCGCCTTCCGCCACTCGCCGGTCGGGTTGTTCGGGTTGCACACCCAGATCAGCGCGGCCTCGCCGCGCTCGCGTGCGACCTCCGCACCCTCGATCTGGGTGGCGAGCCCGTAGAGGGCATAGGTCGGCGGCGAGATCGTCGCCTTTCGCCCGGGACCAAGGTACGTCCTCGCGCAGAGCCCGATCAGGTCGTCCGCGCCCGCGCCGACCACGATCTGCTCGGCGTCGACGCCACAGTACGCGGCCGCGGCGGCGCGGAGCTCCTGGTACGTCCCGTCGGGATACTCGTTGAGCCGCGCGAAGCTTTCCGCGAGCGGCACCTGCGGCACCCCCGGCACGGGCGGCGTGTTCTGGTCGTATCTGAGCACCTGCTCCGGGCGGAGCCCCTGTCGGGCGGCCACCTCGCCGGAGCTCGGCGCCCAGGCATACGGCGCGAAGCCTTCGGGGAGGGCGCGGACGTTCATCGCGTTTCCACGGCGGCGGCATGCAGGGGGAGCCCCTCCGCGCGCGCCAGCGGCCCGGCGATCTCGCGTGCACGCCGCAGTCCCTCGGTGGTCGTGCGGACGAACTGAACCGGCTTGAGGAAGCTCTCGAGGCCGAGCCCGCCAGCGCCGCGGGCGAGACCGCCCGTGGGCAGGACGTGCGTCGCCCCGGCGGCGTAATCGCCCACCACCGCGGACGTGCGGATGAAGACCGTGCCGGCGTTCCGGACCCGGTCAGCGATGCGCTCCGCATCCTCGACCCAGAGCTCGAGGTGCTCGGGCGCATACGCCTCCGAGCGCGCCAGCGCGTCGTCCAGCGAAGCCATGTCTTCGACCGATACGTTGTCATATTCGCCAACAAGGCTTGTCGCGGCGGCGGACAGCGCCGGGTCGAGGCTCAGCAGCACGGCCTGGCTGTCCGGCCCGTGCTCGGCCTGCGCGAGCAGGTCGGCGGCGCACTGTGCAGGATCCGCCGTCGAGTCCGCGATCACGACGACCTCGCTCGGCCCCGCGAGCAGATCGATCGCAACCCGGCTAGAGACCAGGAGCTTGGCCGCCGTCACCCACCGGTTGCCCGGGCCTACGATCTTGTCGACCCGGGCGATGGATTCGGTCCCGTAGGCAAGGGCTGCGACCGCCTGGGCGCCGCCGACGGCATAGACCTCGCCCAGCCCGAGCTCGTGCGCCGTAGCAAGGATCGCCTCGGAAGGGCGCGGCGTCACGACGACGATCCGCTCGACTCCCGCGACGAGCGCGGGAACAGCAGCCATCACGAGCGACGACGGATAGGCGGCCCTGCCACCCGGCACGTAGACGCCGACGGACTGGAGCGGCACCCAGCGGCGCTCGGCGAACACCCCGAGCACCGCTTCGACCTCCGTGTCCGGTGGCCGCTGAGGCGCGCAGAAGTCGCCGACCGCTCGGGCCATCGATCGGACGGCCTCCAGGACCTCGTCGGCGAGCCGCGCCCCCTCGAGCTGCGCGGAGCGCACCCGAAGCTCGGGTCGCTCGCCGTCGAGCCGCTCCGTCCAGTCAAGGAGCGCCGCATCGCCGCGCTCGCGAACATCCGCGACGATCTCCGCAACCCGGGGCAGGACTTCCTCGAGCCCGTCGTTTCTCACGGCACGAGCCGCTCGACGGGTAGAACGAGGATCGACGAGGCGCCCGCGGCCTTCAGCGGCGGCAGCAGATTCCAGACGTCGTCGGCGTCGACTGCGGCGTGGATCGCGATCTGCCCCTCCTCCGCCAGGTTGAGCACCGACGGCGCGCCCATGCTCGGAAGCACTTCCCGGATCGCCGGCAGCGACGAGACGGCCGCGTTCATCATCAGGTAGCGGCGGCGCCGTGCGGCGACGACCGCCGAGAGCATCAGTTCCAGCCGGCCGACGAGCTCCGCCCTCTCCGCCAGCGCAGCCTGGCTCCCGACGAGAACGGCCTGCGACTCGAGCAGGGTGCCGATCAGCCGAAGGCCGTTTGCGCTGGCAGTCGAGCCGGTCGAGACGAGATCGACGATCGCGTCGGAGAGCCCGAGCCGCGGCGCCGCCTCCACCGAGCCGGACACCGGCACCAGCTCGACGGCGACACCGAGCCGGGACAGACACGCCTGGGTCGCGACCGGATACGCGGTGGCGACTCGCAGGCCGTCGAGGCCCGCGAGCTCCTCCTGCGGCGCGTCCACCGGGACTGCGGCCTGCAACGTGCACCGCGCGAAGCCGAGCTCGACGAGCGTTTCGACCTCTGCGTCCGCCTCGACCACGAGGTTCGCTCCCGTGATGCCGAGCTGGACGACGCCGTCCTGCACGTACTCCGGAATGTCATGGGCGCGCACGAGCAGAAGGTCGACGGGAGCGTTCGCGCACGGGACGACGAGAGCGCGCTCCGTCGCCTCGAACGCGAGACCTGCGTCTGCGCAGAGGCGCAGCGCCGGCTCGGCCATGCGTCCCTTCGACGGGACGGCGAGCGTCAGCCGGCCGTTCGCGCCGGCGGGGGTGAAGGCTTTGGCGCTCAGGATCGCTTCCGCTTCGTGCGGTCGAGTGCGATCCGGTAGCCGCCGGTTCCGTGTCGCAGCCACTGTGCGACGCGCGTCACCGTCGCGGTGCTCGTCGGCACGCGCTGGGCGATCTCGAGGTACGGGACGTTCTGCTCGAGGAGCTGCACGGTCTGCCAGCGGTGCGCGAGCGCCTCCAGCTCCGGCAGCGTGCAGAGGTCGCGCAGGAATCGGCGCGCCTCGTCACGGGTACGAAGGCTGGTCACGGCGTCGGCGAGGGCGTCGAGGCCCGGGATCGGCTCGACATCGCGCGGACGCTCGACAGGTGGGCTAGAGGCTATGAGTACATGTTAGCATGCTAGCGTGTTAACACAACAGTTTGTCGTCTATCCCGCGATCGACGTGCTCGACGGCCGCGTCGTGCGGCTCGCCGAGGGTCATCCTGGACGAGTAACGGTGGAGGGCGGCGATCCCCTCGACGCGGCAGCCCGCTTCGCGGCGGAGGGCGCTTCATGGCTCCACCTCGTCGATCTCGACGGCGCCCTGTGCTCGCAGGCATCGCTCGACCTCGTCCGCCGAGTCGTCGGCGCGACCGGTGTCCCTGTGCAGGTCGGCGGCGGCTTCCGCACGCTCGCTGCCGTCGCGGCCGCCCTGGACGTCGGCGCGGCGCGCGTCCTGGTCGGTACGGCCGCACTCGACCCGGCCTTTCTCCGGGCAGCGGTGGCGCGCTTCGACGATCGACTTGCGGTCGCGGTCGACGTACGGGACGGACGCGTCGCCGTCGAGGGCTGGGCGCGCAAGTCGGAGCTCGAGCCGACAGAGCTCGCGCGCCGCTGCCGTGAGCTGGGAGTCCACCGCCTACTCGTCACCAGCACGCATCGCGACGGCTCGCTAACCGGTCCAGACCGCGATCTGATCGAGGGGATCCGGGATGCCGCAGAGCTCCCCGTGCTCGCGGCCGGCGGAATCGCGACGCTCGCGGACGTCGAGGCGGTGCGCGAGCTCGGCTGCGAGGGCGCGGTCGTCGGCAGCGCGCTCTGGCGCGGCCGTTTCACGCTCGCCGACGCGGTTAGGCTGGAGAGATGACGACGCCACACATCAGGGTCTGGAGCGACTACATCTGACCGTTCTGTCGCGCGGCCCAGCCCACGGTCGCGTGGCTCCGGCGCCGGTTCGGCGCCGAGATCGTCTGGCTCCCGTTCGACCTGCACCCGGAGTACCCGCCGGAGGGCCTGCCGCGGGCACAGCTGCTCGCCCGCTACGGCGAGGGGATGACCGAGCGCGTGCGCGCGTTCTTCGGGGCGCGCGGGCTGGGTTACAACCCGCACCCTGATGTCGTCCCGAACACGCACCGCGCGCTGCGGCTGACGGAGCTCGCCCGTGACCTCGGGCGCCACGAGGAGACGCACGATCGACTGATGGACGCCTACTGGGACGAGGCGCAGGACATCGGCGCTCCCGAGGCTCTGCGCACGCTCGCGACCGAGCTCGAGCTGCCCGACGGCGAGGTGGAGGACGTGCTCGAGGGCGACCGCTACCGGGAGCGAGTAGCCGCGTCGACGCAGCAGGCCGTCGCGATCGGCGCGAACGCCGTGCCGGCCTTCCTCCTCGACCGCCGCCTGCTCGTGCTCGGCGCCCAGCCGGAGGAGGCGTTCGAGCGCGCGTTCGAGCAGCTCGGTGCGGCTTGACCGTCCGCGCCGTCGACGAGACCGACTTCGGCCTGGGCTGGATCGAGCCCGCTCCCAAGGCGCGCACGTCGCACGCGCTCGTCGAGGACGGCCGGGTGTGGCTCGTCGACCCGATCGAGCCCGGCGGGCTCGAGGAGCGCCTCCTCGCACTCGGCGAGCCGGCAGGCGTGATCCAGCTGCTCGACCGGCACGCCCGCGACTCGGAGTCGATCGCGGCACGCCTCGGCGTGCCGCTTCACGTCGTCCCCCGCGAGCTGCCGGGAACGCCGTTCGAGCTCCGGCCGGTGCGGCGCAACCGGTTCTGGCAGGAGGTGGCGCTCTGGTGGCCCGAGCGGCGCGTACTCGTCTGCGCCGACGCGCTGGGCACGATCCCGTTCTTCCGGGCCGGCGACGAGCCGATCGGCGTACATCCGCTGCTGCGCTTCGTTCCGCCGCGCGCCCTCCGTGGGCTCGATCCCGCACACGTCCTCGTGGGGCACGGCCACGGTCTACACGAAGGCGACACCGGCGCCCACGTCGAGGAAGCGATCCGCCGCGCGCGCCGGGGCATCCCGCGCTGGCTGCTCGGCATCCCTCGGATCGTGCGGCGGGGCTAACCGCCACAGCCCTTAACGGGCGCGGGCGAGGAGCCCGGGCCGGACGAGCCGCGGCGGCGCCTTCAACCGCGCGTCGCGGATGGACGGGGTCAGCGGCTCGGCGAGCGGGGCCGCGCCGAAGGAGGCTGCCCGCCGCTCGGCGGGGGCATCCGCGTACAACGTCGTGCGCTGCCGTGGCGTCCTGCCCGCGCCGCGGATCAGCGCCTCCATCGCCTCCGGCGGCAGCTCCTGCCCGTGCTCGGAGCCGGCGGCGCGCGAGATGGACTCGTTCATCAGCGTCCCGCCCAGGTCGTTCACGCCCGCGGCCAGCGCTGCGCGCACCCCCTCCGGCCCGAGCTTCACCCAGGAGGCCTGGATGTTCGTGATCTCGGGATGGAGCGCGAGCCGGGCGACCGCGTGCACGAGCAGCGTCTCGCCGAACGTCGGGCCGGAGCGTGCCCACCCCTGCAGCCACATCGGCGCCTCCATGTGCACGAACGGCAGCGGCACGAACTCGGTGAAGCCTCCGCTCACTTGCTGCTGCTCCCGGGCGCGCAGGAGGTGGCGCGCCCAGTGACGCGGCGCCTCGACGTGACCGAACATCATCGTCACGTTCGAGCGCAGGCCCACTCGATGAGCTGCGTCGTGGACGGAGAGCCACTGCTCCGTGCTCACCTTGTCGGGACAGATCAGCGCGCGCACCTCGTCGTCGAGGATCTCGGCAGCGGTACCCGGCAGCGAGCCGAGGCCGAGCGAGCGCAGGCGCGCGAGGTACTCGTCGACGGGAACGCCGAGCGTCGCCGCGCCCTGCCACACCTCGAGCGCCGAGAAGGCGTGAATGTGGAGCTCTGGGAACGCGTCGTGGATCGCCTCGACCACGCCGGCGTAGTAGTCGCCCGTGAAGGCCGGGTGGATCCCGCCCTGGAGGCAGACCTCCGTGGCACCCCGGTTCCACGCCTCGCGAGCGCGCCGCACGATCTCGCCCAGCGGGACGAGGTACGGAGCGCCGCGGAGGTTCGCCGCCAGCTTCCCCTTCGAGAAGGCGCAGAAGCCGCAGCGGAAGTAGCAGACGTTCGTGTACTGGATGTTCCGCGTGACGACGTAGCTGACCTCGTCGCCGCACACCTCGCGGCGGAGCCGGTCGGCGGCCGCGAAGACGCGCTGCCGCTCCTCGCCGCGCGCGCGGAAGAGGCGCACGAGCTCCTCCTCGCCGAGCGCGTCGGCGGTGTCGAGCGGCAGGACGTCGCGCACGACCGCGAACGGCACTCCCCCGCTCTCGCCCGGGTGCCAGCGGTCCTCGCGCGCGAGTCCGAGAGCATCGGACGAGCGCAGCGCCGCGGGGAGGACGCGTGGGTCGAGCCACTCCGGGTCGAGGTAGCGGGGGTAGACGGGGAGCCGCGGGGCGAGCTCGAGCCCACGTGAGCGGGTCGCGGCCTCGAGCCGGTCGCGGTCCGGCCACGGCGCCTCGGGGTTGACGTGGTCGATCGTCACCGGCGAGACGCCGCCCCAGTCGTCGATGCCGGCGTCGAGAAGACGCGGGAACTCATCGAAGGCGAGGTTCGGCGGAGCCTGCACCGCCACGTCCTCCGGGAGCAGCAGCCGCGCCGCAGCGATCGTCCAGAGGTGGTCGTCGAGGTCCGGCTCTGAATGGTCGGCCATGCGCGTCCCCGGCTTGGCGCGAAAGTTCTGGACGATCACCTCCTGCAGCTGACCGTGCCGCTCGTGCAGGCGGGCGAGCGCGCCGAGCGCCTCGAGCCGCTCCGCCCGCGTCTCGCCGATCCCGATCAGGATGCCGCTCGTGAACGGGATGCGGAGCTCTCCGGCAAGCGCGATCGTCTCGAGCCGGCGCGCGGGCACCTTGTCGGGCGAGGCCCAGTGCGGCCCGCTCTTCGCCCCGAGCCGCTCGGCCGTCGTCTCGAGCATGATCCCCATCGAGGCCGAGACGGGCCGCAGCAGCTCGAGCTCCTCGCGGCTCATCACGCCCGGGTTCAGGTGCGGGAGGAGACCCGTCTCCTCGAGCACGAGCCTCGCGACGTGGGCGAGGTACTCGATCGTCGTCTCGCAGCCGAGCGCACGCAGCTCCTCGCGCGCGACCTTGTAGCGCAGCTCGGGCTTGTCTCCCAGAGTGAAGAGCGCCTCCGTGCAGCCGGCCGCCGCGCCGGCGCGCGCGATGGCCAGTACGTCTTCCTCGGTCATGTAGGCGCGCTCGCCGCGCCGGGGCGGCCGCGCGAAGGTGCAGTAGCCGCAGACATCGCGGCAAAGTGTTGTCAGCGGGATGAAGACCTTCGGCGAGTAGGTGACGAGCCCGTCGCCGCGCCGGCGCTCCCGCGCCGCGGAGAGCAGTTCCTCGAGCGGCGCTGTGAGCAGCTCCATTCTCGCATGGTCGCAGACGGCCGGCCTGCTCACGGGTATAGCGCGGCGCTACAAGCGGAAGTTCTCGTAGAAGAAGTCGCGCTTCGCGGCGTTGTAGTCGTCGACCGACCCGCCGCCCTCGTGCGCTCGCTTCAGTGTGTTGTAACGATCGATCAAGTCGGGATCGGCCGCGATGAGCGTCCAAGCTTCGCCGTGATGGAAATCATCGAGGCTTCCGATTGCCGTCAGCGCGACCTCGACCCGCGGATGAGAACCGGCAGCGACGAAGAAGGCGCCCTCCGCGTGCCACGCTTCCGGGCAGTGTGGCTCGTAGAGCTGGCTGAGGACGTCGCGGGCCGCGTCAAAGGATCGCGCGTCCGTTCTCACCTGAAGATCGACGTCACCGGTCGTCAGCACTCCGGAAACTGACGTTCCGCCCGTATGTCGAATCTCCACTGCCGGAAGCCGCGCCCGGACTCGGCGCTCGTGCTCGGCGAAGGCAGCCGCTGCCTCTTCTGCAACAAGGTCCGAAAGAACAAAGGCCAGCCGCGCCACGGCCTTCGCCTAGCGCCGCCGCACCAGCGCAGGCAACGCCCTGAGCCTCCGGACGAGACCCGCCGCCCCACCCGGGAACGCGAGCATCACGAGGATCAGGACGACGCCGTAGACCACCGCCGGCGCGCCGGGAGCGCGGAAGTTGGGGACATCGAGCCGGCCGAGGCCCGATGGCAGGTCGAGGCCCGATGGCAGGTAGTCGTTCAGGCTCTGCGCCCAGAGCGGCAGGAACTGGATGAACACCGCGCCGAGGACGAGCGGCCAGAGCGAGCCGAGCCCGCCGACGACGACGCCCACGAGCAGGAAGATCGAGAGCGTGATCGGGAACGTGTCGGGGTTGACGAAGGTGGTCGCGATCCCGAGCAGCGAGCCGGCGACCCCCGCGTAGAACGCGCTGATCCCGAAGGCGAGGGTCTTGTAGCGGGCCAAGTTGACACCGGCGGATGCAGCCGCGAGCTCGCTGTCCCGGATGGCGCGAAACGCGCGGCCGACCCGCCCGCGAAGCACGAACCAGGCGACCGCGAAGAGGACGAGCGCAATCGTCCAGCTGAGGTAGTAGAGCCACTCGTTGAACGTGGCGATGTGGAAGCCGAGGATGTCGACACCCTCGGTCGACTCGAACGTGATCGGATCCGTCTTCGAGACGCCGGTCAATCTCGGCGACTCGAAGAGGTTGATGCCGGCGCCGCCGCCCGTGAAGTGCTCGAACTTCCGGATCACCGCCGGAGTCGCGACGGCCACGGCGAACGTCGCCAGCGCGAGGTACAGACCGGTCAGCCGCAGTGCGGGGAAGCCAAAGAGGAAGCCTGCAACGCCGGCAACGAGACCGGCCAGCGGGATCGTCCAGAGATCCCGCATGTCGCCGGAGAACACGTGCGAGCCGATCGCGAGTCCCTGGTCGGAGATGAGGATTGCGGTCGTGTAGCCGCCGATCGCCATGAACGCACCGTGCCCGAGCGAGATCTGACCCGTGAAGCCGGTGAGGATGTTCAGGCCGATCAACGCGATGAAGTAGATACCGACGTAGGCGAGCTGCTGGGCCCGAAAGTCGCTGATGAAGCGGGGCAGGAACATGACGGCCCCGACCGCAAGGAGAAAGACCGCCGCGCCGACCGCGTCCCGCCGCTGCAGGCCGACGCGCCTCACACGCGCCTCGCGATCGGCTTGCCGAAGAGCCCGGCGGGCCGCACGAGCAGGACGACGAGGATGATCAGCAGCGCTACCGGCAGCCGGAGATCTGCGCCGACGAAGTCGATGTAGTTACCGACGAGGTTGAGGCCGACGCCGAGCAGCAGGCCGCCTGCGACCGCGCCGAAGGGTGAGTCGATCCCGCCGAGCACCGCGGCTGCGAAGGCGTAGATCAGGATCGCCTGCATCATCGTCGGATCGAGCGTCGTCGTCGGCGCAGTGAGGATCCCCGCGACGGCGCCGAGCATCGCGGCAAGCCCCCAGCCGATCGCGAGCATCCACCCCACGCGCACCCCGACGAGGCGGCTCGCGTCAGGGTTCAGCGCCGAGGCCCGGAGCGCGAGCCCGATCTTCGTGAACTGGAAGAACGCCCAAAGCAGGGCGACGAGAACGAGGACGACCGCGATCGTGCCGAGGTCGATCACCGAGATCGCCACCCCGCCGACGGAGACCGTCTCGTTCGGGAACAGGCTCGGGAAGAAGCGCACCTCGGCGGTCCAGATCCAGCCGGCAGCACCGTTGAAGATCAGGACGAGGCCGATCGTGACGATCACGATCGTCAGGATCGAGGCCCGCTCGATGGGGCGGATGACCGTACGCTGGATCGCGACGCCGCCGATGAAGGCGAGCACGAGCGTCGCCGCGAACGCGAGCCACTTGTCCCAGCCGTGGTTCGTCGTCAGCGTCCAGGCGATGTACGTCGTGAACATCGCCATCTCGCCCTGAGCGAAGTTGATCACGCCCGTCGCGCGGTGGATCAGGACGAGCGCCAGCGCGAGCGCCGCGTAGATGGCCCCGAGTGCGAGCCCGGACACCACCTGCTGGAAGAACTCGGTCATCAGTGATCCACGCTCAGTACCCCAGGTAGCTCTTGCGGACGGATTCGTCGCGGGCAAGCTCGTCGCTCGTCCCGGACACGGCGACCTCGCCCACCTCGAGCACGTAGGCGCGCGAGGCGACCTCGAGCGCGATCGCAGCGTTCTGCTCCACGACGAGGACGGTGAGGCCCTCCTGCTGGTTCAGCTCGACCACGATCCGGAAGATCTCACGGGTCACGAGCGGCGCAAGCCCGAGCGAGGGCTCGTCGAGTAGCAGCAGCCGCGGGTGGCTCATCAGCGCCCGCGCGAGAGCGAGCATCTGCTGCTCACCACCCGAGAGCGTGCCGGCGTGCTGACCGAGTCGCTCCCCGATCCAGGGAAAGTAGGTTCCCATCCGCTGGATGTCGGCCTCCCCCGAGCCTCGCCGCGTGTAGGCGCCCAGCCGCAGGTTCTCCTCCACGGTCAGCTCCGAGAAGGTGCCGCGGCCCTCCGGCACGTGTGCCACACCGAGCTTCGCGACCGCCTCCGGCCCGCGGCGGCCGAGCTTGTTGCCGGCAAAGGCGATCTCGCCGCTGCGCCGGACGGTGCCGGAGATCGCCCGGAGCGTCGTCGACTTCCCCGCCCCGTTCGCACCGAGGACCGCGACGATCTGGCCCTCGTCGACGGCGAGCGAGACACCCTTCAGCGCGCGAACCGGGCCGTAACGGGCCTCGACGTCCCGCAGCTCAAGCAGCGCCATCCGGGTCCTTCCCCTCGGAGACCGGGACGGGCGAGATCTGGTGGCCGTCCCCGTCCGCACCGAGGTAGGCCTCGATCACGGCCGGGTTCGCCTGCACGTCGACGGGCGGGCCCTCGGCGATCTTCTTGCCGAAGTTGAGCACGTGCACGTGATCGGAGATGCCCATGACGAGATTCATGTGGTGCTCGACAAGGAGGACCGTGAGCTTGCGGTCAGCGCGGATCTGCCTGATGAAGCGGCCGAGCTCCTCGACCTCCTCGTGGTTGAGTCCGCCTGCCGGCTCGTCGAGCAGGAGCAGCTTCGGCTCCGAGACGAGCGCTCGAGCAAGCTCGACGCGCTTCAGGGTCCCGAAGGGCAGGCCGGCGACAGGGCGGGCCGCGGCGCCGCCGAGACCGACGTAGTCGATCGCCTCCAGCGCCTGCTGCTCGACCCTGCGGCCGCGCGTGTGCGCGCCGACGAGCACGTTGTCGAGCACGGTCATCGTCTTGAAGAGCTCGACGTTCTGGAAGGTCCGAGCGATCCCGCGACCGACGATCCCGTGCACGGGCGTCTTCAGCAGGTTCTCGCCGGCGAACTCGACCTCGCCCTCGTTCGGCGTGTAGAGACGCGTGATCACGTTGAAGGCGGTCGTCTTCCCCGCGCCGTTCGGGCCGATCAACCCGACGATCTGGCCCTCCTCGACGTCGAGCGAGACACCGTCGAGGGCGACGATGCCGCCGAATCGGCGGGTCACGTTCCGCAGCGAGAGTAGGGCCATGAGGTCGGCCTACCCTACGGGGCACGCCGGAATCGAGGCAAGCGGCTACTCTGCCCCTGGTTGCAGGTTTGCCGTCCAGTTTCGTCGAAGAGGATAGGTCCGTGAGCACCGCCGAAGCCAGCAGCCGTTCGAACGAGCTGGAGCTCCCAGCGATGAGCCGGGGCCAGAAGGCCACGAACCTCCTCGGGGTCACGGTGCCGTTCGCGGGCTTTCTCGCGTCGATCTTCTTCCTCTGGGGCAGCCTCGTGACCTGGCGCGACATCACGATCCTCGCCGTCGGTTACCTCCTCACCTGCCTCGGCATCTCGATCGGCTTTCATCGGCTCTTCACGCATCGCTCCTACGAGACGTTCAAGGCCATTCGGTACGGGCTTGCAGTGCTCGGCTCGATGGCCGTGCAGGGGCCTGTGATCCGCTGGGTCTCCGACCACCGCAAGCACCACAACTTCGCCGACAGGGAGGGCGATCCGCATTCGCCGCACGCCGGCTTCGAGCCTGGCCTGCGCGGGAAGCTCGCCGGGCTCTGGCACGCCCACGTCGGCTGGCTCTTCCGCAACGTCGGTCGGGCCGAGTGGACGAAGTACGCGAAGGATCTGCTCGCCGAGCCGGGCATGGTCCGCATCTCGCAGATGTTTCCGCTGTGGGTGGCCGTCTCGCTGCTCGCTCCGTTCGCGGCCGGCTGGATCTGGGGCGGCACCTTCGGCGCGGGTTTGCAGGCGATGTTCTGGGGCGGCCTGATCCGGATCTTCCTGCTCCACCACATCACGTGGTCGGTCAACTCGGTGTGTCACTTCGTCGGCTCCCGCCGGTTCCGCGTCAAGGACGAGTCGCGCAACGTCTGGTGGCTTTCCTGGATCTCGCTCGGCGAGTCGTGGCATCACAACCACCATGCGTTCCCGTCGTCGGCGTTCCACGGCCTGAAGCCGTGGGAGCTCGACATCGGCGGGCTCGCGATCCGGCTGATGCGCCGCCTCGGGCTCGCCTGGAAGGTGATGGAGATCCCCAAGGAGCTCCAGCGCCGGCGCGAGCTCGTCCCCGACTGACCGCACGATGGAGCCGGCGACACCGCCCGACTCACCGCTGAGGCTCAGAGACGTGATGTCGTCGCCGGTCTATCGCGACCTGATGACACCAAGCGTGGCCGGGGGCGACCAGGCCTTTCCGTTCGACCTGCCGCTCCTCGACCCGGGGACGCATCGTCCGCGCGGCCACCGTGTCCGGCTGTCGGAGTTCGCGAGCGCACGCCCGGTCGCGCTCATCTTCGGCTCGTACACCTGACCTCCGTTCCGCCGCCAGTTGGGCGAGCTCGAGCGGCTCCACAACCGCTTCGGTGAGGACGTCGCGTTCTTCATCGTCTACATCAAGGAAGCGCATCCCGAGGACGGCTGGGTGCTCGAGGAGAACCGCGATGAGGGCATCTTGCTCACCGACCCGACGACCACGGACGAGCGCGCCGATGCGGCGGCAGCGTGCGCGATCGGCCTGCAGACGACGATTCCGATGCTCCTCGACGACACCGACGACACGGTCGCTGCGGCCTACGGCGGCTGGCCCGACCGGCTCTACCTGATCGGCCGCGAGGGCCGAATCGCTTTCCAGGGCGAGGCTGGTCCGGACGGGTTTCGGCCGGACGAGCTCGACGCGGCGATCGAGAGCGAGCTTGGCCGCCGCTGAGATTCTTTACCTTCGTGCTGGCGTATAGCCGTCGTAGCGCCGGACGGCAATACTGACTGTCATGGGGAAGATGCACAGGACGACGATCGAGGTCGATCTCGACGAGCTCCGCGAGGCCGAGCGGAACCTGGGCACCGAAGGCTTCAAGGAGACGGTGAACGGGGCTCTGCGCGACGTGAACCGGCGGGCAGCGTTGAAGCGAGGCGCGCAGTACGTGCGCGAGAGGAAGCTGAGCACTCCGACGATGGCGGAGCTCAGACGGATGCGCGCCAACCGGTCCTGAGGTCCCGTCGTACGTCGCGACACGCGCGGCGCCCACCGCCGCCCGACTACCTCATCGCCGCCTGTGCCGAAGCGGCAGAGGATGTCGTCCTCTGGCACTGGGACCACGACCTGCGTCCACGGATGGGGTCAGACCCCCCTGCGGAGCGACAAGGCGCATGGTTCAGCCATTCTGAGCGCCGAAGCGGGGTCAGACCCCGTTACGGAACTGAAACAATTGTGTGTCAACTCGCCGGAGTGCGGCCCCAGCTCGCGCACCGACACTGCCCGTCGTCGTCAGTCGAAGCGGTAGACGCCGCCG
>Ga0208612_1000218_pt1 | contig 28707 bp, 28 predicted proteins | sample AntDryMetagUQ889_FD_188089 | JGI IMG/M metagenome (GOLD analysis project Ga0208612, IMG submission 188089) | Polar desert microbial communities from Antarctic Dry Valleys - UQ889 (SPAdes) | ecosystem: Environmental > Terrestrial > Soil > Desert | place: Antarctic Dry Valleys | collected 2008-12-31 | reverse complement strand
GAAGCTGCCATGTCGTTCGTAAGTCATTGCATGCTCCTTTGTCGACTTCCCTCTCTTTGTCGAATTCCCTCTCTTTGTCGACTTCCCTCTCGGAGCGGCAAATGCCCTGAACGACTGAGGCCCTCCGAAGAGGGCCTCCTTAGTCTTCGTCCGACGCGGGCTCGCGTTACGCCGCGGACATCACCCCCACGCCGGCTTCGAGGATCCCCTCCTCGTCGATTGCCGGCTTCGGCGGAATCAGCTCCCCGGCGACCTTGGACACGATGGTCGTCTGATCCTTCGGCGTCCTTCGGGAAAGGTCGGCGTGCATAGCTTCCTGCGGATCCACCCCCCAGACGATTAGGAAGAGCGGGTCGTTGTCGACCTTGCTCCAATCGACCTTCGAGGATGCGGCCAGCCGGTGCTGCCCGTTGATGACCTCACCTTCGATGGTGATGGTGATGGGATCGGAGAGCAGGTCCCTCCAGAGCCCTTCCTTCATCGCTTCGGCGTACTCGTCTACACGACGGTTACTGATCTCCCGGTTGAACCTGCTGCCGGCGAGCAGCCCGAGGTTCTTGGCATGGCTGGTGAAGCCTGAGTAACGACTGTATTCGTTGTAATGGTAAGGGTTGAAGCTCGGAGCTTTCGGTGCATAGACGAGAATCTTGTCCTCCCACTTCTGCCACGAAACGCTGTCGTCCTTCGGCACGGTCGTAGAGATGAAACCCTTGGTCTTCCGACGACTGCTGAAAAACCCGCTCTGCTCCGTGATCTCGAACTCTCCCTCTTCCCTCTTGCCTTTGGCCTTCTTGTAACTGGCTAACGCGGCCTTGTACTCCTCGAGCTGCTCCGGGTAGCGAGTGATGAAGATCGTCTCGAGCACCTTCTTCTTGAGCTTGCTCGCAGGTACGACCTCCGTCATGGTCTTTCCGTTCGTGCTGCTCATGACTCTTCCCCCTGATCCACGACCCTCTCAAACTCACGGTGGATTCTCTTGACCTCCTCGAACGCCCAAGTACCGAGCATCCTGAGCGCGTTTTCCTGGTCATGGAAGGACGTGCCGTCGAGGTTGTTTCGGATGCGAGCCCTGCCTTCTTCGTCAACTGAAAGCACGACAAAGCCATCGGGATGCTCACGAACATCGTTGATGGCTTCCGCGTGCCTCTGTTCTTCCCATTGGTCCAGGTCGGGTCTTGCCCGTAGGTGCGGATTCTTACTGCTGCTCACTTGTTTCCCTCCCTTACCCGGCGATCGGGCCGGAACCGTTGCCCCTATCGGGGCCACATCACTGGTTGCACCACCTTGCGGTTCGGCAGGTTGGCGGGCGCTTTCAGCCGTACGCGCCTCTCTTGATGTCGCTCTCAGTTTACCCCGCTCGGCCGCCCTTCTTCAGCGGGACGACCTTCTCTGAGTCCGCTCCGACGTCTTCCCGCATCGCCGAGAGTAGGTCGACCACCGCCTGAGCGCGATCCTCAACCGAGACAAAACGGTCGCGGTCAAGCATGTTTTCGAGCTGATCTGCAAACGGCTGCTGCACGAAGGCCACCGGGTCGATACCGAAGACCTCCACGAGCTTCACGACGTTTGAGAGAGAGGGCTCCTTCACGCCCGTCCGCCAGTTGCTGATGGTCGTCTTCGAGACACCGAGCAGCTCGGCGGCCTGCTCGCTCGTAAGCCGGTGAAGGCCGAGTAGTCGGTCGAAGTTGGACGCGAAGTGGCTCACGCCGATCCACCCCAGGCCATCAGGGCCTCGGCCGCGATGGTCTCGGCCTCGAGAGCCGCATAGGCCTTCTCCGTGATAGCTGTGCTCGAGTGCCCCAGGAGCTTGCTCACGACCTCAAGCCGAATCCCCTCATTGATGGCTGCGCTCCCGAAGGTGCGCCGCAGAGAGTGAGGGCTCAGGCCTTCGACCCCGATTCGTTGCCCGACCCTCCTCACGATCTTCCAGACGTGCTGGTGAGCCATCGCCGTGCCGTTCCTCGTGGCGAGCACGAACGAACCGGGCCTCTGCCCTTGCCAAGAGTGGAGAGCCGGCACGAGCATCGGGTGGAGCGGGATCGTTCGCCGGCCCGAGGCCGTCTTCGACTTACGGACGGTGAGCCGCTGGTTCGTGAGGTCGATGTCCTCCCAGCCGAGGGCGCAGGCCTCACTGACGCGCAGGCCGGTGAAGCGGAGCAACCAGACGATGATCTTCTCGTCTGGAGTCACGACGGCCTCGAGCAGCTCGGCATCTTCCTTCGGTCTCAGCCAGTTCCCCATGTGCTCGTCTCGAGCCGGAGCTTCGATCTTCCGCATGGGGTTCCGCTCCACGATGTCGAACCGCTCGGCAAACTCGAAGAGGCTCTTCATCGCGGCCATCCTGTTACGGATCGTGGCCGAAGACTTGCCCTGCGACCAGGGACCGAGGAATCCAAACTCGATCTCCTGGGCCGTGAGTTTCGTGATGGGCCGACAGCCGGCCCACTCCTCGAGAGCCCGTAGGTGCTGCCCGTATTTCGCCTGCGTGCCCTCCGACCGACGCATCCCCAGCCAGCCCGCATGAGCCGCGATGGCTTGGCGGATGGTAGTGCTCACGGATTCCCCCTCAGTTGTGTTCATGACCACAGTATAGCATATGAGACCAACTGTGGTGATCGTTTTTCAACTCATCGACGCTAGAGCAGCGGTTTCCTAAACCGCGTGCACAAGTTCGATTCTTGTCGGGGGCACAACGCCGGAAGGTCCGACGCGCCCACGCGACGGACTTTCCGGCGGATTCCCACCTGATCGAATCTGGGCAGGCAGGAGCAAAGTGCCTGCAACTGCTACCCTGGCACGACGGTCGGCAATGGAGCCGGCCGGTGAGATGAGCTTCTCGTTCCTCCTTCGGGTGTTTCGAGGTAGGCAAGTCTCGAACCCGTAAAGGAGTCGAACACCAATGCACCAGCAGTCTTTCCGTGAGCTCGGCGTGTCCGCGCGCGTCTCGGACGCGCTCGCCGCACGCTCGATCCACGAGCCATTCACCATCCAATCTCTCGTCCTCCCGGACGCGCTCGCTGGCCTCGACGTGCTCGCGAAGTCGCCTACCGGGTCGGGCAAGACCCTTGCGTTCGCGATCCCGATCGTCGAGCGCACGACCAAGCAGGACCGGCGGCCGAGCGCGCTCGTCCTCGTCCCCACCAGGGAGCTCGCGGTTCAGGTCACCGAGGACTTCTCGGCCATCGCTGCCGCAAACGGCCTTCGGGTCGCTGCCGTCTACGGCGGCATGCCCCTGAAGTCGCAGGCCGACCGCGCACGAGGGGCGAACATCCTCGTCGCGACGCCCGGCCGGCTTCAGGATCTGGCGGACCGCCGCCTCCTCGATCTCTCGGCAGTCCGCATCCTCGTCCTCGACGAGGCCGACCGGATGCTCGACATGGGCTTCAAGCCGCAGGTCGACAAGATCGTGCGGCTCCTGCCGAAGAACCGGCAGACGATGTTCTTCTCGGCCACGCTCGACGGCGAGGTCGGCGAGCTCGCTCGCGCCTACACAAGCAGCCCTTCGCGCTTCGAGGCCGACCTGCCGGTCGACCGCGCCGTCGGTGAGATCGTCCATAGCTTCGTCGCGGTGAGCCCGGACACGAAGGTCGAGACCCTGGTCGAGCACATCCGTGCGAACGAGGGCCTCACGCTGGTCTTCGTGCGGACGAAGCGCGGCGCCGATCGGCTCGCGAAGAAACTCGCCTTTCACCAGGTCGAGGCCGTCTCCATGCACGGCGACCTCTCCCAGGGCCAGCGCCAACGCGCGCTTCGGCGCTTCGAGACGGGCAAGGTGCAGGTTCTCGTCGCGACCGACGTCGCCGCCCGCGGTCTCGACATCGACGACATCGCGCACGTCATCAACTACGACCCGCCGGAGGAGGACAAGGGTTACGTCCACCGCACCGGCCGCACGGGTCGCGCAGGGCGGAACGGGATCGCGATCACGTTCGTCCTTCCCGACCAGGAGGCCGAGACGAGTCGTGCAGCCAACCGGCTCGGCCACCGGGAGCAGTTCGAGCAGGCGGGCCTGAGCACCGCGCGGCCGAAGCTCGTCTACACGAGCCGCCGCGGCCGGCGCTCGAAGTGGTAACCAGAACCGCAAGGTTGCTGTGAAAACCACAGAGGCAGCGGCCGCGAAGCGGACGCCTTCAGGGATTTTGGCGCGGCCAGGATCCGCGTTAGCGGATCCTGGCCTTGCGCGCGACCAGCACAGTCGTGCCCGTCCGCTCTGAGATCCGCAACGTCGCGATCGTCGCGCACGTCGATCACGGCAAGACGACGCTCGTCGACGCCCTGCTCTGGGAGTCCGGCGCGTTTCGCGCCAACCAGGACGTCGCCGAGCGGGTTCTCGACACGATGGACCTCGAGCGCGAGAAGGGCATCACGATCCTCGCCAAGAACACGGCCGTTCGTTACGGGCCGACGAAGATCAACATCATCGACACCCCCGGCCACGCCGACTTCGGCGGTGAGGTCGAGCGAGGGCTGACGATGGTCGACGGCGTGCTCCTCCTCGTCGACGCGAGCGAGGGGCCGCTTCCGCAGACGCGGTTCGTGCTTCGAAAGGCGCTCGAATCGAGGCTGCCCGTGATCCTGGTCGTCAACAAGGTCGATCGTCCGGATGCGCGGATCAAGGCCGTCGTGGACGAGGTCTACGAGCTCTTTCTCGACCTGGACGCGGACGAGACCCAGATCGAGTTTCCGATCGTCTACTGCAACGCGAAGGCTGGGCGCGCCTCGCTCGATCCGGATCCGGACCAGCTCGAGCAGGACCTCCAGCCTCTGCTCGACCTGATCCTCGAGCGCATCCCGGCTCCGACCTACGACGAGGGCTACCCGCTGCAGGCGCTCGTCACGAACCTCGATGCCTCACCGTACGTCGGCAGGCTCGCCTTGTGCCGTGTCCTCCAGGGGTCGATCCGGCGCGCCCAGCAGATTGCGTGGTGCCGCTCCGACGGGACGATCGAGCGAGCGAAGGTCACGGAGCTCTACGTCACCGAGGCGCTCGACCGCGTCGAGGCGGAAGAGGCCGGGCCGGGGGAGATCATCGCGGTCGCGGGCATCCCCGAGGTGACGATCGGCGAGACGCTCGCCGACCCGGACGACCCGCGCCCGCTGCCGGTGATCGCGGTCGACGAGCCGTCGCTCTCGATGACCATCGGCATCAACACCTCGCCCCTTGCCGGACTGGACGGTGACAAGGTCACAGCGACGCTCGTCGAAGCCCGGCTGCGCACGGAGCTCATCGGCAACGTCTCGCTGCGCGTCCTTCCGACCGAGTCTCCGGACACGTGGGAGGTGCAGGGTCGCGGGGAGCTCCAGCTCGCGATCCTCGTCGAGCAGATGCGGCGTGAAGGCTTCGAGCTGACCGTCGGGAAGCCCCAGGTCGTCACCCGCTACGTGGACGGTGTCCTGCACGAGCCGTTCGAGCGCGTCTCCATCGACGTGCCGGAGGAGTACCTCGGCGTCGTGACGCAGCTCTTCGCGCTTCGCAAGGGTCGCACGGAAGCACTGGTCAATCACGGCTCGGGGTGGGTGCGGATGGACGTCGTCGTGCCCGCGCGGGGGCTGATCGGCTTCCGTACGGAGTTTCTGACCGAGACGCGCGGCACGGGGATCCTCCATCACGTCTTCGATCGCTTCGAGCCGTGGGTCGGCGAGCTTCGAACGCGCCCCACAGGCGCGCTCGTGGCCGATCGTCGCGGCAAGTCCACCGCCTTTGCGGTGCTCAACCTGCAGGAGCGGGGCTCGCTCTTCGTCGGTCCGGGGGTCGACGTCTACGAGGGGATGATCGTCGGAGAGAACGCTCGCGCGGGGGATCTCGACGTGAACCCGACGAAGGAGAAGAAGCTGTCGAATATGCGCGCCCCGAACGCGGACGAGACCGTTCGCCTGATTCCACCGAGGCCGCTGTCGCTCGATCAGGCGCTCGAGTACATCCGAGAGGACGAAGCCGTCGAGGTGACGCCGGGGAATGTGCGCCTACGCAAGGCCGAGCTCTCCGCCCAGCGGCGTCAGACCGCCGCGAGCCGCAAGGCACGCGGCCTCGCCCCTGTTCAATAGCGAGCCTCCTGCCGGCGTGGCACAGCGCGCGCAGCCAGGTACGCGAGCCAGATCGCGCCCACGGCAAGCGCTTCCCCGAGCGTGACGGCCAGACGGGTGGCCAGAGAGATGCCCGTGGCCGCTCCTGCGCCGTAGCGCGGGGCGAGCACTGCGACGAGCGCGCCCTCGCGTGCTCCCAGCCCGCCCGGGAGAAACGGCACGACGAAGCCGATGAGATATCCCACCGAGTAGGTCGCGATAGCCCAGGTCAGTCCCGGAGAAGATTCGTCCGTAAGGCCGTTCAGGAGCACGAGGAAGCCCAATCCGGTTGCGAGCCAAGCGACCAGATTGATTCCGATGACGACGATCAGCTGCCTGCCCATCAGGATCGGGGTCTCGATTCCAAAGCGTCGGAGCAACGCCTGCGCCCATCTCCCGAGAAACCGCGGGCGAACTGCCACAGCCACGACCAGCACCGGAATCGCGACGGCGATCCCCAGCCAGGGTGGCACCTTGCCGAGCGCCGCGAAGGCGAACAGGAGGGCGCATGCTCCGGCTGTGAGCGAGCCGAGATTCTCGTACGCCTCGCTCGTGATGATCTGCTCGCGCGTTGCGTTGACCCGCCCGCGTTCCCGGACCCGGTAGACGATCGCGAGCGCGCCGCTCGGCGCATAGCGAAGGACATAGGCGCTCGCCCAGATCACCATCGCCTCGCCGAACGGCGCGCGCGCGCCGAGGAGCCTGAGGATGATCCAGGACGTCGACGCCTGCGCGAGGGGGGCGACAGCGAACAGAGCCGCACTTCCCAGGAGGACCGGCCAAGAGCCTGCCCAGTCGAGCTCAGTGATCGCCGACCACTGGCTCCGCACGGCCAGAGTCAGCCCGAGGACGACGCCGGCGAGCGCGATCCAGGGGAACCAGCGGTTGAAGACCGCCCAGAGCCTGCGAAGTGCCGTTCTCAGCGCCAGACCTCGGGCCGCCAGTCGCCACTCGCGAGCCTTGCAGTGTCGGACTCCGGGTACTCGTCGAGCGAGATTCCGGCAAGCTCGAGCGTGACCGCGAAGAGATCGAGAGTCCGGAGCGGCCGCTCCGGCAACGCCGCGCTCGAGAGCACCGGCACGACCGTGTGCTCGCGATGGAGTGCTCCGTGCGAAGCATGGTGCTCCGGCCACTCGCTCTTCGTTCGCAGGTCGACGCCGACCTGCGCGGAGACGAGCAGATCACCGGCGCGCTCCGATGCGAAGAGGGAGGCGAGGGCAAACGCCGCGTCCGGGTTTTCTTCCTCTGCCGAGAGCTCGAGCGCCGTCTCCGGTGTCGCCTGCTCGAAGGCGGTAGCGAACGCGGTTCCCTCCTGGAAGAGCCCGGAGCTCGTGAAGCCGACGCGGCCGACGCCTCGGTGTGTCCAGAGCTCCGCGCTATCCGGCGCCTCGCCCCGGAGGGCGATGCTGTCGATCCCATCGATCTCGAGGAGATGACCTCCGAGCGCGCGGCAGCGTTCGACCGAGGGCAGCTGCGCCCAGCCCTCGTCTCCCGAGAGGTAGACGTTCGCCATCCCGTTTCCCGACTCGCAGACGACGGCGTGCGGGAAGCGCTTTCCGATGAGTGGGAACGCGATCGTGGTGCCTTCGCGCTCCTCGACGATTCCGCGGAGATCGAGATGGGTATGGGTGTCGGTGAGCCCGTGATCCGCCGAGAGCAGGATCTCGCCTTCGAATCCTGCGAGCTTGTCGGCGAGTTGGCGGTCGATCTCCTCGAGCGCCTCCCGGGGCCGATCGCTGGCGAGGCCGAACGTGTGGCCGAGCTCGTCCACCGAAGGGAAGACCGCGAAGATGATCACACGGTCCTTCTCGAGAGCGCGGCCGAGCTTCCACGAGGTGCGGCGATCGGCGTGGTCCCACCGGTGTGTGAAGTGCGCCGTCGCCCAGACGAGGTCGCGACTGAGCTCGCCCCGTTTCGGCAGGTCCTTCGGAATCGGGCTCGATACCGGCCAGGCGTGCCGCGCGAAGACGGTGGTGGCCCGAGTATCGGTTGCGAGCTTGCGCGCGTCCGGGCCGACGTAGCTCCGGAGCCCTCGATGAGGAAACGCGGAACGCGTCGGGCGCGTGCGGTCGAACCAGCGGATGCCGGGGATGTTCGCCCGGCCGGGCGTGCAGCCGGCGAGAAACGGGAAGTACGCGGGCCCGGTCGTGGACGGGAAGCACGAGACGGCGGTGGAACGGTGCGCGAGCTTGGGGCCGAGGAACGGAAGATCGGGTACGACCTCGTCTGCCAGCTGGACGGGGAGGCCGTCCACGATGACCACGACGACCCGAGGACCCGCGCCTTCCGTACTTGTCACACGACGAGACTAAATCGCGAGTCGGCCTGCGAGCCGCTCGGCGTACCAGTCCTCCCAGCGCTCACCGGATCCCTCGGCCGCGTACCGGCGGTCGAGCTCGACGAGCGCGTGGACGAGATGGCTTCGTACCGGCCGCGGACCGAGAAGGTCGGGGAGCTCCGAGAGGTCGAGCAGCCAATCGGCGTACCACGAGGCCCAATCGGGATCGTCTCCGTCGACGATCCGGTAGACGACGTGATGTGTCTCCGCCGCTTCGTGGAGAAGCGCCGCGATGCGACCGCATGTGTCTGAAACGTCCACGAACTGAGTATTACGGCGCCTCGCTCCCGAAGCCGAGGGGTTAAGAACCTGCTGAGTCGCCGAAAACTGTCGCGAGGACACCGATCCCGGGCGCTACGATCCTTCCATGCCTACCTTCCTCATCGCGTTCATCATCCCCATGGTCATCGGCCTCTGGGCCCAGCATCGAGTCAAGAGCACGTTTGCGCGCAATCTCGAGGTCCCCGCGTCCCACGGGATGACGGGAGCGGAGGTCGCACGCCGTATCCTCGACTCGAACGGCTTGCACGAGGTGCCGATCGAAGAGACACCCGGCCAGCTGTCCGACCACTACGACCCGCGCAGCCGCTCGGTGCATCTCTCGCCCGAGGTGTACAGCGGCCGGTCGCTCGCCTCGACCGCGGTCGGGTCGCACGAGGTCGGCCACGCGCTCCAGCATGCGAAGTCGTACGCGTTCTTCAAGTTCCGGAGCACGCTCGCCCCCGCCGTGCAGTTCACCTCGAACATCTGGCTGCTCTTTCTGATCGGCGGCATCTTCCTTCAGATCTCCGGCTTCATCGTCATCGCAGTCGCGCTCTACTCGGTCGCGGTGCTGTTCACCCTGGTGACGCTCCCCGTCGAGTTCGACGCCTCCAGCCGAGCCAAGACGCAGCTCAACGAGCTCGGGCTGGTCCCGGCGAACGAGAGCGAGGGCGTGAAGAGCGTTCTCTCGGCAGCAGCCTGGACCTACGTTGCGGGCGCCCTGGCGGCGGTCGCGATGCTCCTCTACTACCTGTCGCTGCTCTCGAACCGATAGCGCGGGTGTATCACGGGTGACTGTCACCCTCGGGTGACAGTCACCGCTCCCGCGGCATCCAGCTGAAGCGGGTGAGCGCGATCACGAGCCCTGCGGCGCCCCAGGCAGCGACGAGTCCGAGCGCTTTCGGGTCGGCGAAGAGCGACTCGCCCTCGAGGTAGACGCCGTTCACGACCTCGAGGAAGTAGGTGAGCGGGAGCACGCTCGCGATGGCGTCGAGGAAGCCCGGGTACTCGTCGGTCGGTCCGAACGATCCCGACAGGAAAGCCATCGGCAACAGGACGACGTTGACGACGGCCGAGACGCCTTCGGCCGAGCGGATGAGCGAGGCCGCACCCACGCCGAGACCGGCGAAGCAGGCCACGCCGAGCACCACGGCGCCCGCGAACCCGAGCCAGTTCGCGGGGGCGCTCGCGTCGAAGACGAACCTCCCGAGGAGGACGAGAGCCAGGGCTTGCAGCGCAAAGATCAGGAGCGTCGAGGAGAGGACGGCAGCGATGTAGGTCGCCGGCGGCAGTGGAGTGGAGCGAAGCCGCTTCAGGACTCCGGTTTCGCGCCTGCCGACGAGGATGATGGCGAGCCCTCCGAACGCGGTGTTCGCCGCCCCGTAGCCGAACAGCCCCGCGAGCAGGAGGTCGGCGGACGGCACCCCGTCGATCTCGTCCGAGTACACGGATCCGAGCAGCGTGTACAGCAGGAGCGGGAAGATGAAGATGAAGACTGCTGCCTCGCGGCTTCGCCAGAAGATTCGCTGCTCGTACGCGAGCTGGTGGAAGAGCAGGGTCATTCGGGGTCGTCGTCGCCGACGAGGTCGAGATAGACGTCCTCGAGCGTGGGGCGACGCACCTCCAGGTGCTCCAGGCGACGGCCGCTGGCGAGGGCTTCGGAGGTCAGCTCGTGCAACGTCAGAGTCGGGTCGTCGGTCTCCACGACGACCGACTCACCGTTCAGCTGAAACCGAATCTCGGCCTTGTGTGCGTCTCCGATCAGCTCGGCCGGCGTTCCCAGGCTCACGATCTTCCCGGCCTGGATCACCGCGACCCGGTCCGCGAGCTGCTGCGCCTCGTCGAGGTAGTGGGTCGTTAGGAGAATCGTCTTGCCGAGCGATCTGAGCGTCCGGATCAGATCCCACGCCGTTCGGCGCGCGGCCGGATCGAAGCCGGTCGTGGGCTCGTCGAGAAAGACGAGATCGGGATCGCCGACGAGCGCGACGCCGAGGTCGAGGCGGCGTTTCTGCCCGCCCGAGAGCGTCTTCACGCGCGCGTCGCGCTTGTCCTCGAGCCCGACGAGCCGGATCACGTCGTCGACGTCTCGCGGCTGCTCGTAGTAGCCGGCGAAGAGCCGGTGAACCTCTTGTACGGTCAGAAGCGGGGTGAACTCGGACTGCTGCAGCACGACGCCGATTCGCTCCCGAAGCGCGCGAGGCGCTGCGGCCGGATCGTGTCCGAGCACCGTGATCTCGCCGGAATCTCGTGTCCGGTAGCCCTCGAGGATCTCGACCGTCGTCGTCTTTCCCGCGCCGTTCGGGCCGAGCAGTCCGAAGACTTCGCCGGCCCGGACTTCGAAGCTGACGCCGCGAAGCGCTTCGACGCCGTCGTAGGACTTGTGCAGGTCGCTGGCGACGATGGCGTTGGTCATGCCGAGCGCGCTCAGGCGTCCAGGGAGAGCTCGGCGACGCCGCCCGGGGGAAAGCCGGGGTCCTCGCCCGTCAGCTCCAGCGCGATCTCCGAGCAGTCCGGCTGGTGGCACACAGCGGCAACCGGGCCATCCACGCCTGCCACGGCGTCGCCGAGGCGTTCCAGCGTCGTTCCCGGAGCCAGCCGCTCGTCGATCCGCAGCTCTGCGGACCCGGCATCGGCGATCGCCTCGGCCGTCTCTCTCGCGCGTAGCAAGGGACTCGAGAGAACGAGGCGGGGCGGCGTCGAGTGTGTTGCGAGCCTCTCTGCGAGCGCCCGTGCCTCGCCCAGACCGCGACCGGACAGCGGCCTGAGGTCGTCGGGGTCGCCCGGGTCGGAATGCGCGTGGCGAACGAGGAAGAGGAGCATCGCGCCGAGCATAGTCACGTCTGGGCGGGCACCTCGCGGGAGTAGGGTGCCCCCGTGCCGAGCCTGCGCTATGTCGTCGCCGACGTCTTCACCGACCGGCCCCTCGAGGGGAATCAGCTCGCCGTCTTCACCGACGCGCGCGCGATCGAAGAGGAGACCATGCAGGCGCTCGCACTCGAGATCGGATTCTCCGAGACGACCTTCGTGCTGCCGCCGGAGCAGGGAGGCACCGTCCGGATTCGCATCTTCACCCCCAAGTCCGAGCTCCCGTTCGCGGGGCATCCGTGTCTCGGTACCGCCTGGGTGCTGGCGTCCTCGCTCCAGCGGGGTGTGATCGAGCTGGAGACGAAGAGCGGCATCGTTCCCGTGGAGCTCGAACGCGAGGGGAGCGGGAAGATCGTCTTCGGCCGGATGAGCCAGCCGCTGCCCAGCGTGGAGCCATACCCGGAGCCAGATGCCCTTCTGCGGGCGTTGCGCGTCGACGGGTCCCGGCTCCCCGTCGAGCGCTACGACAACGGTGTGCGGCACACCTTCGTCACGCTCGGGTCGCAGGACGAGGTCGCCGCGTTGCGACCCGACTTTGCCGCGCTGACCGAGCTCGAGGTCATGGTCAGCTGCTTCGCGGGCGCCGGCGCTGCCTGGAAGACGCGCGTGTTCGCGCCTTCTGACGGGGTTCCCGAAGACCCGGCGACGGGCTCGGCGGCCGGGCCGCTCGTCGTTCACCTCTGCCGGCACGGTCTCGTCGAGTGGGGGGAGTGGATCGAGGTCTCACAGGGTGTCGAGATCGGACGACCTTCGACGCTCTTCGCACGGGCGGATACGCGAGTTGGGGAGCTCGAGCGGGTTTCGGTCGGCGGGCATGCGGTCGTGGTCGCGCGCGGCGAGTTCCGGCTCTAACCAACTGCGGGTGCCCTGTAGGGGCCGGGCATGCCCGGCCCCTACGGCCGGTCCACCGTTACGGCTTGGCGAACCGGTAGTGGGAGACGCCCCACTCCGATCCGGAGCGATAGCCCCAGAGCTCGGCACACGCCATGAAGAAGATGCGCCACCTGCGCAGGCGGCGCTCTGCGTCCGCCCCGTAGGTGTCCGACAAGACGTCGAGAGCGTCTCCTCGTGCGTCGTCCAGGCGTTCGAGCCAGGCCTCGGCGGTCCGCGCGTAGTGCAGGCCGCTGACCGCCCACTGCTCCTCGAGCGCGAGCTTCTCGGCGAAGTGGGGGATGAGGTCGTGCGAGGGCATCGTTCCGGCCGTGAAGAAGTGCTTGGCCATCCACCCCGACTCGTACGCGTAGGCGAGCTCGCGGTGCGAGAAGACGTGCACGAACAGCTTCCCTTCCGGCTCGAGCCAGCCGGCGATCTTGTCGAGGAGCGCCTCGTAGTTTCGCGCGTGCTCGAGCATCTCGACGGACACCACCCGGTCGAAGCGTCGCTCGAGGTCGAAGACGTTGGCGTCGGCCGTGACGACCTCGATCGCTCGGAGATCGCGCTCGCGCGCCCGGCTTTCGATGAAGGCCCGCTGGGTGCGCGAGTTCGAGACGGCAAGGATTCGACACGCCGGATAGCGCTCCGCGAGCCAGAACGTCAGCGATCCCCAGCCGCACCCGAGGTCGAGGAGCTCCATTCCGTCCTCGATCTCGGCGCGCTCGCAGGTCAGCGCCAACATCGTTTCCTCGGCCGCCGCGAGGGAGTCGACGCCCTCGGGCCAGAAGCAGCACGAGTATTTGAGCCGCGGGCCGAGAACCAGCTGGAAGAACTCGGCCGGCACCTCGTAGTGCTGCTCGTTCGGCTTCTCTACCCGGTCCGCGATCGCGGACGCCCGCAGCTGGTTGAGGAACGCCTCCTGGCGCGAAGGGCCGCCACGCCGCTCGCGTGCGAGGCGGCGCGCGCAGTTGACGCGAATGGCACGGCGCACGACCGTGTCCGGGACCAGCCCGATCATCTCGTCAGCACGATCTGTGAGTCGTTCAGCCAACCGGTGCGGAAGGCCGCCTCGCAGGAGCCCAGATAGAAGTCCCAGGTCCTCACGAAGCGATCGTCGTAGCCGAGTGCGCGCACGTCGTCGATCGCGTCCCAGAACTGCGAGCGCCAGCGGCCGAGCGTCTCACCGTAGTGCTCGCCGATCTCGTCGACGGAGCTCACGGTCAGCTGCGATCCACGTGCCATCGCACCCCTGAGCGCCGCGAGCGACGGGATCAGGCAACCGGGGAACACGTAGCGCTCGATCCAGTCGGCCGAGCGCCGATAGCGCTCGTAGCGCTCGTCGGGCACGAGGATCGTCTGGATGCATGCGCTCCCTCCGACCTCGAGGAATCGGTCGCACGCCGCGAAGAACGTCGGGAACTGCCGTTCGCCGATTGCCTCCAGCATCTCGATCGACGCGAGCTTGGTGTAGGCACCACGGTGCTCCCGGTAGTCCTCCTCGAGGATCGTCACTCGGTCCGAGAGCCCCGCGGCCGCGACCCGCGTGCGGGCCAGCGCGGCCTGCTCCGCCGAGAGGGTGAGCCCGGTCACGTGCGCTCCGTACTCGCCTGCTGCGACGAGGGCGAAGGAGCCCCACCCGCAGCCGATCTCGAGAACCCGGTCGTGCGGCGTCAGCTCGAGCTTGTCGCACACCCGGCGCAACTTCCGCTGTTGAGCCTCCGCGAGCGACTCGTCCGGGCGCTCGAAGACGGCGCACGAGTACGTCATCGAGTCATCGAGCATCAGGCGGAAGAGGTCGTTCCCGAGGTCGTAGTGGTAGCCGATGTGCCGCCGGGCTCGAAGCAGGCCCTGGCGTGTGTTGGGGCGGGTCCGTGCGTTCAGGAACCGAGCGAGGCGAGGATGGCGTTCGCGCGCGGCACGCGCGTTCCGCAGGAGGAGCGCGATGAACGCCGGGAGGTCGTGGGCGTCCCACTCGCCGGCCGTGTAGGACTCACCGAGCCCCATCGCGCCACGGGTGGCCACGCGCCGGAAGAAGCCGTTGCTGCGGATCTCCATGGCGATCGGCTCACCCCACCCGAAGTGACGGACCGAGCCGTCTGGAAGACGAGCCTCGAGCGCCCCTGCCTCGAGGCCGGCAAGCGCTCGCTCGAGAAGCGACATCGCGATTTGCTCGAGGATCCGGCCGCGCGGCGGGGGAGCCTCGCGAAGCGTCCGTTCCACGGCGCTCATCTGCGCAGCGAGCCTTCACCGGAGACGAAAGGAGGCTTGCGATGGAACGGGACCCGCTTTGCGACCAGCTTGAGCGCTTGCCAGTGGATGAGCGTCGTCACCTGCAACGGCATGAGCGGATAGCACGCGAGCATCCGAGCCAGGCTTGCGTTGGTCAGCTCTCGCCGTTCGAGGTGGAGAACGGCGGTCAGCGGGCGCGTCGCCCCCTCGCGCACGTGGATCCGCGCCCAGAGCTCCTCCTCCGGCTCGGAGAATGCGTACTCGTAGTCGAGGTCGAGACCGAAGAAGGGGGAAACGTGGAGCCGCTTCGCGTGCTCGTAGCGAAGCGATGGTCCTTTCAGCAGCTCCGGCAGCCGCTCGCCGAAGGTGTTGGCGAGCTCGGCCACGATCCCCGCGAGCCGGCCGTCGGGGCCGTAGCACCAGTGGAACGTCACCGGGTTGAAGACGTAGCCGAGCACGCGGAGCTGGGTGAGGGTGAGCACGCGCTCGACGACGGCGCCGCGTTCTGCACAGAAGCGGACGACGGCCTCCTTCAACGGCGTGCCGTCGCCGTCCAGATAGTCGCGATCGCGAAAGGAGACGACGTTGCGCCGGTTGTGGGAGACAAGCGTCAGCCGGCGCTCGATCTGCGGGAGCTCGTCCAGGTCGAGCAGGAAGTAGGACATCCGGTAGCGGAAGGTGTTGCGGCTCGGCTCGCGGCGCGAGTGCATGAGAGAGCCTTCGTAGAGCGCGGATCTCACCACTCCACCCCCAGCGCTGCGGCCGCTCGCACACCGGATGCGAACCCGTCCTCGTGGAATCCGTAGCCGTGGTACGCGCCGGCGTACTCCGTGTGCCTCCGGCCGGACAGAGCCGGGAGCTCTGCCTGCGCGGCCATGCTCTCGAGCGTGTACAGCGGGTGCGTGTAGACGGTGCGCATGAGCGCGCTCTCGGGATCGATCTCCTCCGAGCGGTTGAGCGTGAGGCAGTAGTGCGTCTCGGAGTCGAGGCGCTGAAGCCGGTTCAGGTAGTACGTGACGGTCGGCTTGCTCGATCCGTTCAGCTGGTAGTCCACGACGCACGCGCGCTGCGAGCCCGTGGCAGGAAGCGTTCATCGGTGTGGAGAACTGCCTCGTTCGTCGTGTACCGCCACGCGCCGAGCAGCCTCCGCTCGTCATCGCTCGGATCGGCGAGAAGCCCCAGCGACTGGTCTGCGTGCGTAGCCAGGACGATCTTGTCGTAGCGTCGGGTCTCGCCGTCCTCGGCCACGAGCTCGACGCCGGACTCGTCCCGCCGCACCGCTCGCACGCCCAGGCCGAGATGGACCCGGCCGCGAAGGCGTTCCAGCAGCGCCGCGACATATGTGTGCGCGCCGCCTTCGATCGTCTGCCAGCGGTGGCGCCGAAGCCCGAGCATGCCGTGTCGTTCGAAGAAGCGGATCCCGTACGCGGCTGGAAAGTCGAGAGCCTGCTCCGGCGCGCTCGACCAGAGGGCCGACGCGAGTGGCATCAAGAAGTGAGTGCGGAACCGTTGCGAGTACCCGCGCTCCTTCGCGTAGCCACCGAGAGTTCGGCCTTCGAGGGTTCCGTCCTCGAGCGCCCCCTCCGCCGTCCGCAGCCAGCGGACGACCTCGGACAGCAGCGAGAGGAAGCGCCTGTCCGTCAGCCGCCGACCCTGCGCGAATGGCCTTCTTCCGGACCACTCGAGCCCGCAATCGCCGCAGCTCACCGAGAACGACATCTCCGACCGCCGGGTGGCCACGCCGAGCTCACGAAGCAACCGGCCGAAGGCGGGGTAGTTCGGCTCGTTGTGCACGATGAAACCGGTATCGAGAGCGAGTCCCTCGTGGTGGACCGTGTTCACGTGGCCACCTGCCCTTCCGGCCTCTTCGAAGACCTCTACTTCGTGAGCGCCGGACAGCACGTATGCCGCACCGAGACCCGTCACCCCTGCGCCGACGATCGCTATTCGCATCGAACTGGTATTCGCCGGGCGACGAAGTTCGGTTGACGCCTGCTGACACGGGAGCCGCTACCTTGGGTCACATCGAATCAGCAGCCATACCCACCGGAACTGTCCGGAAACGCACGAGCTTTGCGAGCCAACTCGTCACGATCATCGCCGTCGTGGTTCCGCCGCTCGGGCTCCTCTCGGCCATGGGCCTGCTCTGGGGGGTCGCCTTCCACTGGCTCGATCTCGCCGTGCTGGTCGGAATGTACGTCGTCTGCGCGTTCGGGACGACGATCGGCTTCCACCGTTACTTCACGCACAAGAGCTTCGACACGGGCAATGTCGTCAAGGCGACGCTCGCAGTGCTCGGCTGCATGACGATGCAGGGGCCGCTGACGCAGTGGGTGACCGATCACCGCAAGCACCATGCGCTCTCCGACGAGGAAGGCGACCCGCATTCGCCTCACGTCGCCCACGGAGACGGTGTGTGGGGAGCGGTGAAGGGATTCGCGCACGCGCACGTCGGCTGGCTCTTCACGCTCAAGGGCATGGAGCGCGGCCGCGACTACGGGAAGGACCTGTACGAGGATCGGCTCATACGGACGATCGACCGCATGTACCTGGCCTGGGTGGTCCTCACCTTCGCCGTCCCGTTTGCGCTCGGCTACGTCTTTGGCGGCAGCGTCGCGCGTGGCGTCGAGGCAGCGGTCTGGGGCGGCCTGCTCCGGATCTTCCTCTACCAGCACGCCACCTTTGCGGTGAACTCGATCTGCCACATGTTCGGGCAGCGCGAGTACCGTTCACGGGACGAGTCGCGCAACAACTGGCTGATCGCCGTCCTCGTCTTCGGCGAGGGGTGGCACAACAACCACCACGCGTTCCCGAGCTCGGCGCGACACGGGCTCGCGCGCTGGCAGTTCGACGTCTCGTGGTGGGTGATCCGGGGACTCGAGCGGCTTCGGCTCGTGTGGAACGTCCGAAAGCCTTCGCCGGAGCAGATGGCGCGCCGCCGCCTGGCGGCTGCCCAGCCCGACGTAGCCGCCTGACCTCGAGAGAGCGCGAAGGGCCCCCCGCTACGGCGGGCTCTCGCCCGTTCGGCGGAGAAAGGTGCCCACCAGGTCGTTTGCCGCCCGCGCTGCTTCGACCGGGTCGGCTCCCGCGGAGCGTGCAACCAGGTAACCGGCGGAGAACGTGTCCCCCGCGCCCGTCGGATCGACCGAACCCGGGATCTCGTGGGCGGGCACCCGCTCGACGACCTCGTCGGCGACCACCATCGCTCCTCGAGAACCGAGGGTCAGGAGGACCTCCCGCACGCCGAGCGATCGGAGCCGGTGCGGATCGGTGCTTCCTACGAGCGCCTCGGCTTCTTCTTCGTCCAGCTTGAGGATCGCGACGTGCCGGAGCACGTCCCCGATCTCCCCGTCCGTCTCGAGAGGGCCGAGCGCGGCGGTGCGGATCAGACCCTGCGCGTCGACCAGCAGGCGCCGGTCCTCTGCCGCGAGTACAGCAAGGGTCTCGGTCGGAAAGTCCGTTCGCACGAGTGCGCCCACATGCACCCAGCGGGCGTCCTCCGCGGCTTCGAGCGCGCGTTCCGGCGGCCACCGGTCACCCACCGAGTCCTGCCGCATGATCCGCCGGTCCCCCTCGTAGTGGAAGCTGTAGGCGGTCGTCGTCGTCGAGTCGTACCAGCGGACGGGCAAGCCGAACGCTTCGAGCGGCGGCACGAGCCGAGCGCGGTCCGCCCGCGCGCAGGAGGCGGCCACGGCCGCCTCCGCTGCGGTCTCCGCGAGCGCCCGTGCGGAGTAGAACACGGTGCCACCCGGACGCGGCGGTCCGCCGGCGACGACATCGCGCGTCAGGTGACCGAGCGTGGCGATGTCGGTCAAATGGGCACAGCCCCACCCGTCGCCCTTCGCGAGATCGCCAGCATCGCACCGGCGATCACGAAGGATGCGAGGAAGCTCGGGACCGTTGCGCCGAGGCCCCACTCCGGTGGATCGAGCTTATCGACGAGATTCACCCACCAGGCGGGGCCGGTCGGATAGAGCCACTGGTAGAGCGCGAACCCGGCGATCCAGGCTGCCACCAGCCCGGGTCTCCAGTTCGGTGCCTGGAACACGTCGTCCTCGGTGTAGTGCCTGCCCCCGGCCAGCCAGTCTGCGAGCAGCACGGCGAAGAGCGGCACGAAGACGGATCCCAGGAGCAGAAGGAAGCTCTGGTAGCTCACGAGGTCGATCACGAGCGCGCCCGCGGTCGCGACGGCGCTGACCGCGACGATGAGCAGCGACTGCGGCGCGCGTGGAGCGAGATTCTGCAGCGAGACGGACGCGGAGTAGACGTTCGCGAACACCTCGTCGGTCTCGGTCACGAGGAGTGCGAAGAGCGCCAGGATTGCCGCGAACCCTCCCGCCACGACCGCCGCCGGCAGTGCGCCGGGGTCGCTCAGATCCCGCGAGAGGACGAGAAGCACGCCGAGCGCCAGAAGCCAAACGTCGGGGACGAAGTAGCCCACCCCCGACCCGACACCACCGGCGCGCTTGCTCCTCGAGAAGCGCGTGTAGTCGGCCGCAAAGGGAACCCAGGAGACGGTGATCGCCACCACGATGTCCGCTCCCTGCCATACGGAGAGTCCGCCCTCGCCGGGGACGTTCCAGAGCGCGCCCAAGTCCGCGCCGTCGACCGCCCACCAGGTCAGGTAGCCGAGCGCGAACGGCACTGTCCAGACCGCGATCCTGCGCACGAAGCGCCGAACGAACCCGATCGGCCCGAGGAGTGCGAGGACGAGTGCGACCGCGCCGAAGACGAGCGTCCACAACCATTGCCCGCGGAACCCGAAGAGCTCGTCGGAGAGCGCAGCAGCAGCTGTCGCGATGATCAGCAGCTCGAACACGGACCAGCCGAGCCCCTGCAAGACGTTGATCCCAGTCGGAAGGTACGAGCCCCGCCGCCCCAATGGCGCGCGCATGAGAACCATCCCGGGCACGCGCGCATCGGCGCCGATCGCTCCGGCTACTCCCAGCATCGTGTTTCCGATCACGCAGCCGAAGAGGATCGCGACCAGGGCGTGGGGGAGGGACAGGGCCGGCACGAGCGCTGCGCCCGCCACGATCACGAGCAGCGACACGCCCAGGTTGCCCCACAGAAGGCCCGTGTCGACTGTCCCGAGAACGCGCAGGCGTTCCGGAACGGGCTCGATTCCCCAGCTCCTTGGCTCGGGCGCTGCCATCGGCGGCTGACGTTACCTGGGAGAATCAGCGCGGTGATTCCGCGCTACTTCATCGTCGCGGAGCGGGACCACGAGATCCAGAACCCGACGTCCGAGGAGAAGCTTCGTCTGCTCGGCGAGCGGATCCGGCTCGGGGAGGACTCGCGCCTGCTCGACATCGCCTCCGGTCGGGGTGGACCCGCGCTCCTGCTCGCACAGGCCTTCGGCTGCAGAGTGGAAGGAGTCGAGATCGCACCCGAGTTCCACGCCGCCGCGGCCCAGCGGGCGGAGTCGCGCGGTCTCTCCGAACTGGTCTCGTTCCGGCTCGCCGACGCCTCCCGTGAGGAGCTCCCGCGGGAGGAATACGACGCAGCGCTCTGCCTGGGTGCAAGCTTCGTCTACGGAAGCCTGGCCGACACGGTCGAGGCACTCGCGCCCGCGGTGAGATCCGGTGGCCACGTCGTGGTCGGCGAGCCCTTCTGGCGCCGGTTGCCGCTGCCCGACGACTACGCGGATCGCGGTGACCCGTGGACCACCCTCGAAGGCACCGTGACGATCTTCGAGACGTCGGGACTTCCGGTCGTCTCCGTGATTGCGTCCTCCGAGGACGACTGGGATCGCTACGAGACCCTGCACTGGCGAGCGTGCGAAGAATGGCTCGCGACCAACCCGAACGACCCTCATGCCGCCGAGCTGCGCACGCGTCACGAGCGCTTGAAGCACGCTTATCTACGACATGGGCGCGAATACCTGGGCTGGGCGATCTTCATCGGTCGGAAGTCCGATGGCCCACCCTGACCTTCCCGCCGAGCAGGCTTACCTCGATCACGCGTACGTGTGCCTCGACCAGATGCGCGAGGTGCTCGTGCGCTCCGCGGGTGCGGGGGCGACCGACGTCGCGGCCGAGGCGATCGAGGCGTGGGCGATCCGGCGGCTTCGCAGCTACGACGATGCCGACCAGGCCCTCTGCTTCGGCCGACTCGACCTCGACGCAGCCGAGGGTCCTCTCTACGTCGGACGGCGCTGGGTCGATGACGACGAGGGCGCGGTTGTCGTCAACTGGCAGGCGCCCGCCGCTCGGCCGTTCTACACCGCCACTCCTGCGGAGCCGCACGGAGTCACGCTGCGCCGTCGCTTCCGAATGGAAGGCCGGACGCTCACGGGCATCAGCGACGAAGCGCTCGCCGGCTCGCTCGCCGACGCTGCGGCCATGGTCGACGACTTCCTGCTCGAGGAGCTCGACCGTACGCGCGACGACCGCATGCGCGACATCGTCGCGACCATTCAGGCCGATCAGTACGGCCTGATCGCTCGCGAGCCAGAGCCGCCGCTTGTCATCCAGGGCGGACCAGGCACGGGGAAGACCGCGGTCGGCCTCCATCGGGCCTCGTACCTTCTCTACGCGCACCGCTCGACCCTTCGCCGGGTGCTGCTCGTAGGACCGAGCCCGGTCTTCATGGACTACGTCTCGCACGTCCTTCCGTCACTCGGCGAGGAGAGCGTCGACCAACGAGCGGTCAGCGAGCTCGTCGAGGGAGTCGAGGTGACGAGGTTCGATCCGGCAGAGGTGCAGCAGCTCAAGGCGGACCCGCGTCTGGTCGAGGTCGTGCGCCGAGCCGTGGAGCTCCGCTCGCAGGGCCGGCCGCAGGAGCTCGTGGTCCGATTCGAGGGCCATTTCGTGGGCATCGAGACAGACGAGGTGGCGGAGCTCCTCGCGGAGACACGCGCCGAGCTCGGCGTCTCCGCGGCGGCACGCGAGCGCTTTCGTATGAGTGTCCTTCGCCGCTTCTACGTGAACTACGGGGAGCGGCTGGGCGGCCTCGCCGTGCGGTCGTTCGAGGAGGTCGAACGAAGCCTGCGCCGAGGATGCCTGCTCACGAAGTTCCTCGATTCCGTGTGGCCTGCCCCGCGGCCGGAGCAGGCCGTTCGCGGGCTGCTGGTGTCTCGCGACAGGCTTGCAGAAGCCGCCGATGGCGTCCTCGACGACGCCGAGCAGCGGCTCATCAGCCGCGCGAAGGGAGGGTGGAGCGATGCCGACCTCCCGCTTCTCGACGAGGCCAGGGCACTGCTTCTCGGCGTCCCGCGCTACGGCCACGTGATCGTGGATGAAGCGCAGGACCTTACGCCGATGCAGCTACGGATGATTGCGCGCCGTGCCGCCGGTGCGTTCACGCTCCTCGGAGATGTGGCACAGGCGACCGGGCCTGTGGCGTACCGCCGCTGGGAAGACCTCCTCTCGCACCTTCCGAGGGGCGAGCGAGCCGAGCTCGCAGAGCTCCGCCATGCCTATCGCGTACCACGCGAGATCATGTCGTTCGCGCTGCCGCTCCTCCTGCACATCGCCCCGGAGACGGAGCCACCGCTCGCGTATCGGGCCGGTGCCGAGCCGCCGCGAGTCGTCCTCTCGGACGCGCCCCTGGCGGCCGCCTACGAGGAGGCCGCCCGGCTGGCCGACGCCGAAGGCCTCCTGGCCGTGATCGCACCTGCATCGCTTCGTGGTGATCTCAGCGAAGCGCCCGCGCTCTTCGACGACACCCGCATCTCCGTCCTCACCCCGCGCGAGGCGAAGGGCATGGAGTTCGACCATGTGATCGTCGTCGAGCCGGCGCTGATCGTCGAAGAGTCGCTTGGAGGCCAGGGTTTGCGGGAGCTCTACGTCGCTCTCACCCGGCCGACGACCACGCTCGTCGTCGTGCATGCCCAGCCGTTGCCATCCGAGCTTCACGTCTCTTGAGACACCGCTGGGGTCAGGCTTCAGCCTGACCACGGACCCGAGACCCGAGACCCGATCAGGACGAAAGCAGGCGCCGCAGGACGTACGGGAGGATCCCGCCGTGGCGCACGTATTCGCGCTCTCGGGGCGTCTCCAGCCGCACCAGCGCGCGGAACTCCGTCTCGTCTGCCCGCACGGTCACCTCGCGGGCCTCGCCGTTCGCGACGCCCGCGATCGTGAACTCCTCGCGCCCGGTCAGCCCGAGTGACGCGAGGTTCTCACCCGGAACGAACTGGAGGGGAAGGATTCCCATCATGAGCAGGTTCGAGCGGTGGATGCGCTCGTAGCTCTCGGCGATGACCGCGCGCACCCCGAGCAACCTGGGGCCCTTGGCCGCCCAGTCGCGAGAGGAGCCGGATCCGTATTCCTTCCCCGCGAGCACGATCAGCGGAACGCCTTCAGAGCGGTAGTGCTCGGCAGTGTCGTAGATAGTCCCCTCTTCACCCGAGGGGAGATGGACGGTCCAGGTTCCCTCGGAACCCGGGACGAGAAGGTTCCGCAGCCGGACGTTTGCGAACGTGCCGCGGACCATGACCTCGTGGTTCCCGCGGCGTGAGCCGTACGAGTTGAATGCGCGTCGCTCGACGCCGCTCTCGATCAGGTAACGCCCGGCCGGTGAGTCGGGCTTGATCGATCCCGCCGGTGAGATGTGATCGGTCGTGACCGAGTCCCCGACGGAGACGAGGCAGCGTGCACCGACGACGTCTTCGACCAGGCTCGGCTCGGTCGGCATTCCGTCGAAGTAGGTCGGCAGGCGCACGTAGGTCGAATCGGGGTCCCACGCGAAGAGCTCGCCTTCGGGTACGGGTAGCTCGCGCCACGTGTCGTCGCCGGTGAAGACGTCGGAATAGATCGCGCGAAACATCTCCTCGCCGATCGCCCCGGCCACGGTTTCGCGCACGTCCGCGGGGGACGGCCAGAGGTCGGACAGGAACACGTCCTCGCCGTCCGAGCCCACGCCGATCGGCTCTGTGGTGAGATCGATGTCCATGCGCCCGGCGAGCGCGTAGGCGACGACGAGCGGCGGTGACGCGAGGTAGTTCGCCTTCACCTCGGAGTGGATCCGCGCCTCGAAGTTGCGATTCCCGGAGAGCACGGCGCAGACGACGAGATCGCCCTCGAAGATCCCTTGTGAGATCGGCTCCGGAAGCGGTCCCGAGTTCCCGATGCAGGTCGTGCAGCCGTAGCCGACGGTGTGGAAGCCGAGCTCTTCCAGGTACGGCGTCAGCCCGGCCTTGTCGTAGTACTCGGTCACGACCTTCGACCCTGGAGCGAGGCTCGATTTGACCCACGGCTTGCGGGAGAGCCCGCGCTCGACTGCGTTCTTCGCGAGGAGACCGGCGCCGACCATGACGGCCGGGTTGGACGTGTTCGTGCAAGAGGTGATCGCGGCGATGACCACCGAGCCGTGCTCGAGCTCGAACGTCTCGCCCCCAAGTGTCACCTCCGCTCCACCCGGCATCTCGGCCACGGCCGTCGGCGTCACCTGAACGACCGCTCCTCCGTCGAACGTCTCGGTACCGGGCTCCATGTGCGCCGGCGGATCGCTGGCCGGGAACGATTCCGCGATCGCCTCGTCGTGAGCGGTGCCGTAGTCGATGCCAAACGTGGGAAGCTCGTGGAGGAATGCGTTCTTCGCCTCGCGCAGGGGTACGCGATCCTGTGGCCGCCGGGGCCCGGCGAGCGACGGCTCGACCGTGGAGAGATCAAGCTCGACCACCTGCGAGTACGTCGGTGGCTCTTCGGGGTCGTGCCAGAGGCCGTTCTCCTTGCAGTACGCCTCGACGAGCGCGATGCGTGCCTCGGGCCGCCCTGTCAGGCGCAGGTAACGGATCGTCTCCGCGTCCACCGGGAAGAACCCGCACGTCGCCCCGTATTCGGGCGACATGTTCCCGATCGTCGCGCGGTCGGCGAGTGGGAGTGTCTCCAGCCCGTGGCCGTAGTACTCGACGAACTTCCCGACGACGCCTGTCGCCCGCAGGATTTGCGTGACGGTCAGAACGAGGTCGGTGGCGGTCGCACCTTCGGGCAAGGAGCCCATGAGCTTGAAGCCGACGACCTGCGGAACGAGCATGGAGATCGCCTCGCCGAGCATCGCCGCCTCGGCCTCGATCCCGCCGACGCCCCAGCCGAGCACTCCGAGCCCGTTGATCATCGTCGTGTGCGAGTCGGTGCCGACGAGCGTGTCGGGGAAGGCCACACCGGCCCTGTCGTCCACCACGCGAGCGAGGAACTCGAGGTTGACCTGGTGGACGATTCCCGTACTGGGTGGGACGACCTTGAAGTCGGCGAATGCACCCTGACCCCAGCGCAGGAAGGCGTAACGCTCGCGGTTGCGTTCGAACTCGAGTGCGGCATTACGCGTGATCGCAAGCCGTGTCGCGTACTCGTCCACCTGCACCGAGTGGTCGATCACGAGCTCGACCGGGAGCAGCGGATTGATCTTCTCTGGCGCACCGCCGAGATCGGACATCGCATTCCGCATCGCCGCGAGATCGACGACGGCCGGCACGCCGGTGAAGTCCTGGAGCAGGACGCGTCCCGGTGTGAAGGAGATCTCCTGCGAGGGCCCGGACGATGCGACCCAGCCCGCGACCGCTTCGACGTCCTCCCGGGTGACGGACACGCCGTCCTCGTGGCGAAGGACGTTCTCGAGCAGGATCCGCAGCGTGTAGGGCAGGCGGTAGACGTCGAAACGCTCCTGGAGCGGCTCGATCCGGAAGAGCTCGAAGTCCGCTCCTCCAACACTCAGGTTCGAACGCGCGTGGAACGAGTTCGGGTGGCCCACGCCGCGATTCAACCAGACTGGCTCAGAGGCACGTTCACCGCCTTGTGACACAGTGTCACTAGGGTTCCGCTTGCCTAGAGCTCTCTCTGTCAGCGACGGTGTGCCTGGATCGAGGTGTCGCCCGATTGCGTCGGCGTACGGACGCCCTACCCGGCGGGCGTACGCACCGAAGCCCTCGTCGCGCACGGGCTGGAGGTCTTCCCTGTAGGGATCGAGCACGTGCTGCCTTCCGACCGATCGGGCGGCGTTGAAGAATGCGAGCCCCATGCCGACCGAGACCTCGAGGATGCTCTTCTGTTCGCGATCGGCTTCGTGGACGAGGGCGGAGTACACGGCGGAGAGCTCGCTCGGGCTCGGCAGTGCCGCCGCATCCTCTCGCAGGTCGGCGAGCGTCCGCTTGAGCCCCTCGACCTCGAGCGGCGGGATGTCGACCAGCCGTGCGGTCGTCCCACTCGCTCCCTCGAGGGCGGCGAGAAGATCGTCCACCGAGGCGAGCTCCGCCTCGCGCGCCAGGACGCCTGCCTCCTTCAGCTCGTCCACGAGCACGTCGAGGTAGACGCGAGTGCCACGTGTCACGTCCGCCGCACCGGCCAGCAGCCAGAGTGGCGAGAAGCCGAACGCGAGTATCGACCCGAGCTCGACGATGTTGCCGGCGCCCTTGCGGACCGCGAGCTTCTTGGGTGACGTCTCGAACTCGCCGGCAATCGCCTCCGGCGGCCGCTCGACGCCGCCCACGAGCTCGACCGTGATCCGGAGCAGGTTCCGAGCAGTCGCTTCGTACAGCCGGGAACTCCGCACGAGGCGTGGAAGGACGAGCTCGGCGGTCTCGTGGATGGCGCCGCCCGCCGCCGCGGCGACGGCACGAATGCACCGCTCTGGGAGGGCCAGGACGTAGGCGACCGGTCTCGGAACTCTGCGGGCCACGGATACCATGATCGCTGATGGAGGCCGAGACGATCCGCGGGGTCCTGGAGCAGGCGTTTCCGGACGCCGTCGAGCTCTCGGTGGAGGATCGCACCGGCACGGGTGACCACTTCCAGGTAACGGTCGCGAGCTCCGCGTTCGACGGTCTCCCGCTCCTCGACCAGCACCGCCGCGTGAACGAGGCCCTTGCAGGCCCGCTCGGTGACGGCTCGATCCACGAGCTCCGGATCAAGACGAAAGGAATCGAATGAAGACCTTGAACGAGCAGATCGCCGAAGTGATCGAGAACGAGCCGGTTGCCGTGTTCATGAAGGGAACCCCGGAGATGATCATGTGCGGCAACTCGCAGCGGGCGCTCCGAGCCTTGCATGCGGCCGGCGCGCCGGTGACGACGGTCGACGTTCTCCCCGACCCGCGCATCCGGCAGGAGCTCTCCACGCTCTCCGGTTGGCCGACCATTCCGCAGGTCTTCGTGAAGGGCGAGCTGATCGGCGGCGCCGACATCACCGAGGAGCTGCTCGCGTCCGGCGAGCTCGAGCAGAAGCTCGACGAGAAGCTCGGCGCCGAGCGCGCGCAGGACGTCAAGACGGTTGCTATGACCGTCGATTGAAGTCAGGGGTCTGGCTTCAGCCAGACCCAGCTCAGAGGTTGGATCTGGCCCGGAGGTGAACACCTCAAAACCGGGATCAGGCTGAAGCCTGACCCCAACCCCGGGTCACGCGGAGGCGGCGATACGGTCGGCGAGCTCACGCGAGATCGCGTGGTCGCCGCTTCCCGTGCGTACGGTGACCGGGCCTGCAAAGGGCGCCTGAGATACGAGCTCGACGGCTGAACCCGGCACAAGCCCGAGCTCCGCGAGATAACGGAGCAGCTCTGGATCGCCGTCCGGAACGCGCGACACGGACGCGCGCTCGCCCGGTACGAGGTCCACCAGCGTGCGGTCGCCGCTCGCCGAGACACGCAGATCGCTGTCGGGGATCGGATCCCCGTGCGGGTCGTGGGTCGGAAAGCCGAGCTCGGCGTCGATCTTCGCCTCGAGCTCCTCGGAGAGCGCGTGCTCCAGGAGCTCGGCCTCGGCATGCACCTGGTCGAGCGAGAGCCCGAGCCGGTCTACCAGGTAGCGCTCGAGCAGCCGATGGTGGCGGAGCACCTCGAGCGCGCCTCTCCGTCCTTCGTCCGTGAGAGCGACCCCGCGGTAGGGAGCTCGCTCGACGAGGCCGAGGTCGGCGAGCCGCTTCGCCATCGCCGTCGCAGAAGGGGCACGGACCCCCATGCGCGCAGCGAGCGCGGACGTCGTCACGCGCTCGCCTGCCGATTCGAGGGCGTAGATCCCCTTCAGGTAGTCCTGAATGGCAACGGTCAGATCGGGAGCTTGGATTCCCATCGAGTGAAGACTTAGGTTACACTGGCACTCGGATTTAGCTATGTCTAAAAAACCTCTGACCCGTCGTAAGCTGCTCGCCGCCGCGGCCCCGCTTGCGGCGGTGCCGTTCGTGGGAAAGCTCGCTTTCGACGGAGAAGCCGAGGCCGGTGGCTCGAGTCACGCAAGCCACATTCAGGGAGACGACACAGCACGTGTCGTCGGGAGTCGCGACGCGACGATGGGCCACGCGGCGATGATCGGCCCCGAGGTACCCGCGGTGGGCGGCCCCAACGATCTCGACGCGCTCCTCTATCCGCCCCGCGCGCTGCCCGCGCAGCCTGGCCGCGTACGCGAGTACACACTTGTCGCAGAGGACAAGGATCTCGAGATCGCGCCCGGCATCTTCTTCCCCGCCTGGACCTACAACGGCACCGCGCCGGGCCCGATCATCAGGGCGACCGAAGGCGACACCCTCCGCGTACGGTTTCTGAACCGAGGCTCGCACCCGCACACGATCCACTTCCACGGAATCCACCCGACCGACATGGACGGGGTCTTCGAGGTCGTCGAGAGCGGAGGCCAGTTCGTCTACGAGTTCGAAGCGCGACCGGCGGGACTCCACCTCTACCACTGCCACGCCACGCCGCTCAAGAAGCACATCCACAAGGGCCTCTACGGCGCGTTCATCATCGATCCGACGGAACCGCGCCCTCCGGCGCAGGAGCTCGTCCTGGTAATGAACGGCTTCGACACCGACGCCGACGGCGGGAACAACTTCTACACCGTCAACGGGCGCTCGTTCTACTACGCGCGTTACCCGATTCGCGTCAAGCGCTCGGAGCTCGTGCGCGTCTATCTGGCGAACCTGACCGAGTTCGACCTGATCAACTCGCTCCACCTACATGCGGACTTCTTCCGCTACCAGCCGACCGGGACGGGCGACTACTGGGAGTACACGGACACGATCATGCAGTGCCAAGGCCAGCGCGGTGTGCTCGAGATCCAGTTCGCGAACACGGGACGCTTCATGTTCCACGCGCACCAGTCGGAGTTCACGGAGCTCGGCTGGATGGGCTTCTTCGAGGTCGTCGAATAG
>Ga0208612_1000217_pt1 | contig 28726 bp, 33 predicted proteins | sample AntDryMetagUQ889_FD_188089 | JGI IMG/M metagenome (GOLD analysis project Ga0208612, IMG submission 188089) | Polar desert microbial communities from Antarctic Dry Valleys - UQ889 (SPAdes) | ecosystem: Environmental > Terrestrial > Soil > Desert | place: Antarctic Dry Valleys | collected 2008-12-31 | reverse complement strand
AACTTCGACCGAGTCCCCAAACCGTCCAGCGCGGTCGGGAAACCCTCCGCTCAGCGAAGACAACCTCGACCGGGTCCCCAAACCGTCCAGCGCGGTCGGGAAACCCTCCGCTCAGCGAAGACAACCTCGACCGCCGGGCCCGACCACACCCGACGTGCTCGGGAAACCTCCGCCTGCCGGCCTTCCTACCCAGCCATTCGTAAGCGCCGAGCCCTCGCCGCCGCCGAGCCCTCGCCGCCGCCGCGAGGCCGCCCAGCAGCCGACCGGCCGCCCAGCCGGCGGCGTTAAGCTCCGCGCCCGGTAGAGGGCGACGGAGAGGACGAGGATGGCTGAGACGGAGACCCAGGCGCCCACGGACGGCGCGGGCGACCTCGAAGGGGCGGGGGAGCAGATAGAGGTCGAGAACCCGGCGACCGGCGCGGTGGTGGGAACCGTCCCCAGGATGCTGCCCGAGGACGTGGCCGAGCTCGTGGCCCGCGCGCGCCGCGCCCAGCCCGGATGGGAGGCGCTGGGCTTCGAGGGCCGCGCGCGCGTCCTGCGCCGCGCCCAGAGCTGGGTGGTCAACAACGCGGACCGGATCATCGAGACGATCGTCTCCGAGACCGGCAAGACGTGGGAGGACGCGCAGCTGGCCGAGGTGGGCTACGTCGCCCCGGCGTTCGGGTTCTGGGCCAAGAACGCGGAGAAGTACCTAAAGGTCGAGAAGGTCCGCTCGGCCTCTCCCTTCCTGCTGGGCAAGAAGGTCGTGGTGCGCTACCGCCCGATCGGCGTGGCCGGCGTGATCGGCCCCTGGAACTATCCCCTCACCAACTCCTTCGGTGACTGCATCCCCGCCCTGGCCGCCGGCAACTCCGTGGTGCTCAAGCCCTCCGAGGTCACGCCGCTGACTTCGCTGCTGATGGGCGAGGCGCTGGAGGAGTGCGGGCTTCCCCGCGACGTCTACCAGGTGGCCACGGGTCGCGGCGACGTGGGCGGCGCGCTGGTCGACGAGGTCGACTTCGTGATGTTCACCGGCTCCACCGAGACCGGCAGGAAGGTGGCCGAGCGCGCGGCCCGCACGCTCACCCCCGTGGGGCTGGAGCTGGGCGGCAAGGACCCGATGATCGTCCTGCGCGACGCCGACGTGGAGAAGGCGGCCAACGCCGCGACCTACTACTCGATGCAGAACGGCGGCCAGACCTGCATCTCGGTCGAGCGCGCCTACGTCGAGGAGCCGATCTACGACGAGTTCGTGAAGCTGGTGACCGAGAAGGTCGGCAACCTGCGCCAGGGCGTTCCCGCCGGGCGCGGAGTCGTGGACGTGGGCGCCGTGACGTTCGACAAGCAGGCCGGCATAGTCGACTCCCACGTGCGTGACGCCGAGGAGAAGGGCGCCCGGATCGTGGTCGGGGGCCACCCCGGCAGCGGCGCCGGCCGCTTCTACGAGCCCACCGTGCTGGTGGACGTGGACCACTCGATGAAGTGCATGACCGAGGAGACCTTCGGCCCCACGCTGCCGATCATGAAGGTGCGCGACTCCGAGGAGGCTCTGAGGCTGGCCAACGACTCGGAGTACGGCCTCCAGGCCTCGGTCTGGACCAGGGACACCGAGCGCGGCGAGAAGCTGGCCGCCCGCATCGAGGCCGGCGCGGCCAATGTGAACGAGCACCAGCTCAACTACCTGGCGCTCGAAGTCCCGATGGGCGGCTGGAAGTCCTCGGGCCTGGGCACCCGCCACGGGGCCGACGGCATCCGCAAGTACACGCGCAAGCAGGTGTCGGTGATCTCGCGCCGGGGTCCCAAGCACGAGATCTACATGTACCCCTACGGCAAGTACTCGTCCAAGCTTCTCGGGATGCTGCTCAAGCTGCTGAACGGGAGGGGCAAGGCGCGTTAGGCGGGGAGAGGTTGACAGCACCGCCCGGGTGGGTAGGTACCCGGGGTGAGGTCGAGCGGCAGGTACCCGGCGTGAGGTCGAACGCCCCGGCGAGCATCAGGTCCATCGCAGGCGTGCTCGCGCTGGCTGGCCCTGGCCCTGGCCGTGGCCGGGTGCGGCGGCGGTGACGACGAGACCACGACCGGCCGCGACGAGGACTTCGCCAAGTACAGCTCCGCCGACGTCCAGAAGCGATTCAAGGAGCTGACGGGCGGCGAGTTGCGCCGCAACGCCAGCGGCTCCGAGTCCTTGGAGACCTTAAGCCTGCCTTCACCGGATCGAGCTCCGACGACGACGGGCTCCGTGACCGCTACGGGGGCTTCATCGTGCTGGTCACCGGCAACAAGACGGCGCTCGAGGCGATCACGAAGAGGCCGCCCCAGGGCGGGCGCAAGGTCATCGACAACGTGGTGATCGAGGGCACCGGATCCTCGACCGGCGCCGAGGGCTTCACGCGCGCCGCGCAGATCTTCTCCACCTTGGGCAAGCCCGCCTCCTCGGTCAAGCTGCCGCCGGAGGAGACACCCTGCGAGAGGGCGGCCATCGACCCCGACGGAGGCACGGGCAAGGAAGGCGTGTGCAAGGCGGAGCAGAAGACGCTGACGATCGCCAACTCCGACAGTCCCCTGAAGGTCAAGGGGCGGACGCTTTCCGGCCTGCGGGTCAAGAGGGGCAAGATCATCACCTCGCGCCGCTTCGGCCTCATTCGTCGCTTCCGCGCCAAGGGCGGCTTCATAGCCGCCTCCGTCAAGGTGGCCAACACCGGCGACGAGCCGCTGAGCTCGCTGCGTCCCAACCTGGTGATCGACGGCAAGAGCTACAGCGAGGACGACAGGGCCTCCATCTACGTCAACAACCCCGAGAGCTTCCCGATCCAGCCGGGCGACTCGGCGCGGGTCGTCGTGCTCTTCGACGTTCCGGTGGCGGCAGCCCGCAAGGCGGTATCCGAGGGCGCTCTGGAGATCTCGGGCGATCCGGAGACCACGTCGGTCGAGTTCTCCGAGACGATCGGGCGATTGCGGCTGAAGGGCGCCGAGCGTGGTCCACCTCCCAAGGGCCGTCGCGGGGTCGTCTCCTGAGCCGGGCGCCTCAACCTCTTCTTGCCTGAGCGACGCCGGAGCGGATGCAGGCGAGCCGTTGGCTAGTCTCGCGCCCCCATGGCCGACGAGCTCTCCCCCCAGAACCGCATCCGCATCGAGGTGGACCGAGGCCTGTGCATCGGCTCGGGCGACTGCGTGGACTCGGCTCCGGGGGTCTTCGAGCTGGACGCCGAGGACAAGGCCCGGGTGATAGATCCGGACGGGGACCCGCTGGACATGGTCATGGACGCGGCGGGCAACTGCCCGGTCACCGCGATCTTCGTCTACGGGGAGGACGGGACGCTGTACCCCTGAGCCGCGTCGTCGCCGGGCTCGAAGGGTCAGTCCCGCAGCCGGCGAAGCACCAGCAGGGCGATCAGGCCGCCCAGGATCACCGACGGGATCAGGGTGCGGGGCTGCAGGCCGCCCGGGCCGTCGCTTCGCACGCCGCCGGTGGGCATGGCGAACTCCTCGGCGGCCAGCACGTCGTGGGGCTCGTGGATCGGATCGGGAGGGATGTCGCCGACCGAGGGGACGGGCATGGCGAACTCCTCGGCGGCCAGCACGTCGTGGGGCTGGTCGCTTCCGGTCGGGTCCTCGGGCAGCCGCGGATTCGGTTGGTCGCTCATCGCCCTGATACTGCCAGACGGCTCATGATCCGGACTGGCACGGTAGGTTTCCCGTGATGAGGGGAAGGTCGGCAATCGGGGCGCTCGCCGTGGTGGCGCTGCTGGTGGCCGGCTGTGGCCGCGAGCAGCAGTCCTCGACCGGCGAATCGGACATCGCCAAGAAGTCCGATGACGTGGTTCTCACGCCGGGCAGCGTCGATCCCGCCGCGGTCAGGCAGGCTGAGGCCAGGGCCGGCAGATCCAAGGCCCGCGTGGTGCAGCTGCAGGGAGCGGGCGCCAAGAAGACCTACGACAGCGGCGAGGGCGTCAGCCCCGGCGCTCCTACCGACGCCGAGGTCAAGGGCGAGCTCAAGGAAGCCCGCTCCGAGCTGCGCAAGTTCAAGCGCTACCTGGGCACCACCGCCTACCTGCAGACCGGCCCCAAGGCCCGGGTGCTCAAGGACGGCACCGCGGTGGCGCCCGATAACGCCCCCGAGCCGGTCAAGCGGGTGATCCAGGCCGCCAACGCGATAGCCAAGCTGCCCTACAAGTGGGGCGGCGGCCACGGCGCCTGGCGCGACAACGGCTACGACTGCTCGGGCTCGGTGTCCTTTGCCCTGGCCGGCGCGGGCCTGCTGAAGAGCCCATTGGCTTCGGGGGGGTTCATGAATTGGGGTGATCCCGGCCCCGGCAAGTGGATCACGATCTACGCCAACGAGGGCCACATGTTCATGATGGTCGCCGGCCTGCGCTTCGACACCAGCGGCCGGGGCCGGGCCGGCACGCGCTGGCAGAGCGGCATCCGCAGCGCGGCGGGGCTGGAAGTGCGCCGCGCCCCCGGCCTCTGATGCCGCTGGATCGGGCACCGCGCCCGACCCGCAGCCGCTGCCCCGGTTGGCAGGTGTTTGCCCCTCCGCGGGGAACCAGGCCGGGGACCCCTAGCTTCGCCGCCCCGTGGACGACCAGCCGACACGCCGTCTAGACCCAGCCCGAGATCCGAACCGCCCAGGGCGGCGTGAGGACGACTCGGTCTACTTTCGCCGGCGCCTGGTGGCGGCCCTGACCGCCGGCATCCTGCTGATCGTCGTGATCGCCCTGGCGACCGGCGGCGACGACGAACCCAAGAAGACCTCGAGTCCGGCGGCTCCGGTGCCCACCACGCCCGAGGTGGAGACCGACACCACCACGGACTCGACCGGCACCACGACCACTCCGACCCCCAGTGGTGGAGGTACGGCCGGCGGCGCCACGGGCGGCGGCAGCACCGGAGGGGGCAGCACGCCGGGCTCCACGGGCGGCTCCACCGGAGGGACCCCGCGTCAGGGCACGGGCACTCAGCAGCAACAGCAACAGCCACAGCAACAACAGCAGCGGCCGACGCCGGGGGGGACCACGGGAGGCGGCACGGGCACGCCCCAGCAGCGCCAGGAGCCGCCGGCGTCAGGCGAAGGCGGAGCGGTCGCCCCCGACGGCGGGGAGTAGGCGCCTCGGTCGCCCGGGAGTAGGGGCCTCGGTCGCCGCGAGTAGGCGCCTCGGTCGCCCCCGACGCCGGGACACCGTCGCCTGGTGTCTGACACGGGCATGCCCTGGTCTCCGGCGGGAGGCTCCTCTACTCGTCCGGGCTGCGCCTGGTCCGCTTGACCTCGCTCTTGCGCTGCTTGCCCTCGAGGCGCCGCTCCTTGGACGCCTTCGTCGGCCGCGTGGGCTTGCGCTTGCGCTGCTGGCGCAGCGCGCTCGCCAGCCGCGAGCGCAGCCGCTCCAGCGCCAGCTCGCGGTTGCGAGACTGGCTGCGGGTGTCCTGAGCCACCGCCGTGACCCGGGGGCCCAAGCGCGCCAGCACCCGCCGCCGCTGGCTCTCGTCGAGCGAGGAGGATGCGGCGGCGTCGAAGACCGCCTCCACCCGCGACGCCGTCACGTTGGCGTGCTGGCCGCCCGGGCCCGACGAACGGCTGGTGCGCAGGTCGATCTCTGCCAGCGGGATGGCCGTACGGGAGTCGATTCGCAGCGGGTCCTGCATCACCTGAACCTATACTCGCCCGCGTGCGGGCCGCCGTGGTCGGACACGTGGAGTGGGTGGAGCTCGCACGAGTCGACTCCCTGCCCGCCCCCGGCCAGATCGTGCACGCGACCGCGTCGTGGGGTGTCCCGGGGGGAGGGGGCGCCGTGACCGCCGTTCAGCTGGCACGGCTGGCCGGCGGCGCCCGGTTCTTCACCGCCCTCGGGGACGACGAGCTCGGCCACCGCGCTCACGACGAGCTGACCGCCCTGGGCCTGCAGGTGCATCCGGTCTGGCGTCCCGAGCCCCAGCGCCGGGCCTTCGTGCACCTGGACGCGACGGGCGAGCGCACGATCACCGTGATCGGGAACCGGATGGGCCCGTCCGGCGACGACGACCTGCCCTGGGAGCTGCTCGACCACGCCGACGCGGTCTACGTTACGGCCGGCGACCCGGCAGCGCTGCGCCAGGCGCGGCAGGCCAAGCGGCTCGTGGGGACCGCTCGCGTGCTCGAGACGCTGCGCGATGCCGAGATCGGGCTCGACGCCCTCGTGGCCAGCTCCAGCGACGAGGGCGAACGCTACCGCGCGGGTGACCTGGATCCGGCGCCCGACCTGGTGATCCTCACGGCAGGCGAGGAGGGCGGTCGCTGGGAGAGACCGGCCACGGGCGGGTCGGGCGCCTGGCAGGCGGTCGAGCCACCCGGACCGCCGGTAGACGCATACGGCTGTGGCGACTCATTCGCGGGCGGCGTGACCTACGGCCTGGGTGCCGGCATGGAGCCTCAACGGGCGCTGGAGCTCGGAGCCCGGTGCGGAGCGTTCTGCGCCGCGGGCGCGGGCCCCTACGAGAGCCAGCTGCGCAGCGTTCAGGGGACCTCGCCTGGCGATTGACGAACGTTACTCCTCAACCTTGCGGCGGCAATCGCGTTGTTAGAGGCATGAACCGCACAACTCTTGCTGCCTCGGCCGCCCTCGCAACGCTCGCCCTCATTCCCGTAGCCGCGGACGCGGCCAAGCCGGCCAAGCCGGCCAAGCCCCCGAAGCCGACCGGCAAGCTGACGCTCGCCGCCACGCCGAACCCGGTGAAGTACCGCCGCCTGGTCACGCTGTCGGGCAGGCTCAACGGTGCCAACAACGCCGGCCAGGTTGTGAGCGTGTTGGCCGACCCCTTCCCCTACGGCATCTTCGTCAAGGCCGCGGCGCCCACGACCACCGCCACCGGCGACTACTCGGTGAATGTGAAGCCGCTCAAGAACACGCGCTACCAGGCGCGCCAGGGCGCCGAGCAGAGCGGGATAGTGACGGTGCTGGTACGGCCCGCGGTGAGCCTCAGGTTGAGTGACTACACGCCCAAGGTCGGCCAGCGTGTGCGCTACAGCGGTCGTGTCTGCCCGCAGCACGACGGATCCACCCTGGCGATCCAGCGCCGCTACAGCACCGGCTACCGCACGGTCAGGAGGACCAATCTGCGCGACATTCCCGGCTCGACCTGCTCCAGCTACCGCCGGACCTTCCGCGTGTACCGCGACGGCCGCTACCGGGCAGTGATCGGCACCCATGCCGACCATGCAGCGGGGATCAGCAGCTCTCGCGTGGCCAACGCTCACCGCTGAGCGGGAGGGACGAGCGGCTAGTGGGCGACCACCCGCCCGTCGCCGGGCTCCAGCGGCAGACCCTTGGCATCCCAGGCCGCGATGCCCCCAGTCATGTTGTGGGCGTCGAAGCCGCTGGCGTTGAAGGCCTGTGTGGCCATGGACGAGCGCGAACCCGACAGGCAGTAGAAGACGACCGGCTTCTCGCGGTCCAGGGATTCGGCCTGATCCGATAGGGCGGCCACGGGGATGTGGCGGGCGCCGGCGATCCTCCCGGCATCCCACTCGTGCTGTTCGCGCACGTCCACGAGCTGGACGCCGCCCGCCTGATGCAGCTCGAGAGCGCGCTCGGGATCGACTTCTTCCTGGAGGTGGTCCGAGAGGGGAGGCACGATCTCCACACTAGTCAGCCCCGCTCATCGGCTAGTCGTCACCGTCGTCGTCGTCCATGACTCCCTCTCCCATGCTCTTGTCACCGGGCATGGGCGCGGAGTCCGGATCAGTGGGGCCGCCGGGGATGGGATCGCCCTTGTAGTCGTCGGGGTTGTCCACCTCTTCGCCGTCCACGGTGATCGATCCGTCCTCGTGGTGGCGGACGTTGGATGCCCCGAGCTTGGCCGTCGGCCCATCGTCGTACCCCGACTCTTTGTCGGGACCGCCGAAGGTCTTGTACTTGGCGGCGCCGTCGGGCCAGTCCTCCAGATTCTGGGGCGGGTCATCCTCGAGGTCGGCGACCTCCTGCTCAGCCGCCTCCTCCTGCTCCTCGAAGTCCGACTTCTCCTCCTGCTCCTCCTGCTCGGACTTCTCCTCCTGCGCCTCTTCTTCGCTTATACGTCTTCGCCATTCCTCGAAAAGCGGTAGTTCTCGATGCATACCCACCGCAGCCCAGGCCCAATACCAGCAGGAGGAAGGTCCGTTGACGGTCTACGCGACGGGCATGGATGGCCGTCTCGTCGACGGCATCACAGCTCCTTGACGGCTGCCAGCACGTCGTTGACCGACTGCTTGGCGTCGCCCAGCAGCATCTCTGTGTTCTCCTCGTAGAAGAGCGGGTTGTCGATGCCCGCGAAGCCGGTGCCCATCGAGCGCTTGAACACCACCACCGCCTCCGACTTGTCCACGTCGAGGATCGGCATGCCGTAGATCGGGCTGTCCTCGACGTCGCGCGCGGACGGGTTGGTCACGTCGTTGGCGCCGATCACAAGCGTCACGTTGGTGGTCTCGAACTCCGGGTTGATCTCGTCCATCTCCTTGAGCGCGTCGTAGGACACGTCGGCCTCGGCCAGCAGGACGTTCATGTGCCCGGGCATGCGCCCGGCAACGGGATGGATCGCGTACTTGACCTCCACGCCACGCTTCTCCAGCTCGTCGCCCAGCTCGCGCACGGTGTGCTGGGCCTGGGCCACCGCCAGGCCGTAGCCGGGCGCCACGACGACCTGGTCGGCCTGGGTCAGCGCGATGGCCACCGAGGCGGCGTCGGTGGAGCGGTGCGGGCGCTCCTCGCCGTCGTCTCCGCCCCCGCCCCCGCCGCCGCCGCCGAAGCCGCCCGCCACGATGTTGGGGATCGAGCGGTTCATGGCGACGGCCATCAGGTTGGTGAGGATCGTGCCCGAGGCGCCGACGATGATGCCGCCCACGATCAGCGCCACGTTGTTCAGGGCGATTCCCGCCGCGGCGGCCGAGAGGCCCGTGAGCGCGTTGAGCAGCGAGATGACCACCGGCATGTCGGCGCCGCCGATGGGCAGCACCACCATGTTGCCCAGTCCGGCCGCCGCCACCAGGATCAAGATGAACAGGCCCTGGGACTCCTGCCCGAAGGCGATGGCGACGGCGGCGCCGATCGCCACCACCAGCAGCACGGCGTTCAGAACCTGCTGGCCGGGCACCGAGATCGGCTTCTGGGGGATCAGGTCCTGGAGCTTGCCGAAGGCGATGTTCGAGCCCCAGAACGAGACCGAGCCGATGATCGCGGCGAACAGGATCGGGATCAGCGTGTCCAGCGGCGGGTTGCCGGTGCCGACGTCGAGCGAGTGGCGGTACTCGGCCCACGAGATCAGCGCCACCGCCCCGCCGCCGACGCCGTTGAACATCGCCACCATCTGCGGCATCTGGGTCATCTGCACCTTGCGCGCCGCGGGCACGCCCACGACGGTGCCCAGCACGATGCCCAGGGCGATCAGGGCGTATTCGCCCACCGTGGGGGTCAACAGCGTGGCGATGACAGCGATCGCCATGCCGACGGCTGCCGTCGCGTTGCCGCGCCGGGCGGTCTTCGGGCCGGTCACCTGGCGCATGCCCACGATGAACAGCACGAAGGCGACGATGTAGAGGATCTGGATGAAGCTCGCGTTGGTGAGCAACGACGCCAACGGCAGCGGCATCAGGCGTCCTCGTCCGGCTTGGGCCGCACCTTGAACATCTCCAGCATGCGGTCGGTGACCAGGAAGCCGCCGACCACGTTGATCGTGCCGAAGGCGATCGCGATCACCAGGAGCACCTTGCTCAGGAGGCCGTCGGCCTCGCCGATCACCAGGATGCCGCCCAGCAGCACGATCCCGTGGATGGCGTTGGTGGCGCTCATCAGCGGCGTGTGGAGCGAGTTGGGCACCTTAGAGATGACCTCGAAGCCTACGAAGGCGGCCAGCGCCAGGATCGTCAATTCCGTTATGAGGTCCATCAGCCTGCTTCCTCCTGCTCGGGTAGGCCGGCGGCCTTGCGCGCACCGGGATGGACGACCTCGCCGTCGCGGGTGATGCACGCGCCCTTGATGATGTCGTCCTCGAAGTCCAGCTTCAGTCCGCCCTCGTCGTCGGCCATCAGCTTGACCAGGTTCTCGATGTTCTTGGCGTAGAGCTGCGAGGCGTGGTCGGGCATCGTGGCCGGCAGATTCACCGCGCCTACGATCTTGACGTCGTGCTTGACCACGGTCTCGCCGGCCTCGGTCAGCTCGCAGTTGCCGCCGGTCTCGGCGGCCAGGTCGACGATCACCGAGCCGGGCTTCATCTGCTTGACCGCGTCCTCGATGATCAGCAGCGGCGCCTTGCGGCCGGGCACGGCGGCGGTGGAGATCACGCCGTCCATGCCGCCGATCACGTCGGCCAGGGCCTCGCGCTGGCGCTGCTGCTCCTCGTCGGTCAGGGCGCGGGCGTAGCCGTCGGCGTCCTCGGCGTCCTCCAGCCCGATGTCGAGCTTCACGAACTTCGCGCCCAGCGACTCGATCTGCTCCTCCACCGCGGAGCGGACGTCGAAGGCGTGGAGCACGGCGCCCAGGCGGCGGGACGTGGCGATGGCCTGCAGTCCGGCCACGCCGGCGCCCAGGACCAGCACCTTGGCCGGGCGGATCGTTCCTGCGGAGGTGGTGAGCATGGGAAAGAAGCGGGGAAGCTCCTCGGCGGTGATCAGGGCGGCGCGGTAGCCGCCCACCGTGGCCTGGGAGGAGAGGGCGTCCATGGACTGGGCGCGAGTGATCCGCGGTACGGCCTCCACGGCGAAGGAGGTGACCCCGGCGTCGGCCAGCGCCTTGGCGGTGTCGCCGTCCGTGAGCGGCTGGAGGAAGCCGATCAGCACGGCGCCCTCGCTCATCTTCTTGATCTCCTCGGGACTTGGCGGAGCCACCTTGGCCACCACCTCGCCTGAGAAGCCCGAGTCGGCGGTCAGTGTCGCGCCGGCCTCCTCGTACGCGGAGTCGGGCACGTGGGATTCCTCGCCGGCGCCGGGCTCGATGACGACGTCCACCCCTGAGGAGGACAGCTTCTTGACGACATCCGGCACGGTGGCGACCCTGCGCTCACCGGCGGAGGACTCCTTTGGGACAGACAGCTTCATCGGCGGGCGCGGAAGCCTAATGCAGCGGCGATCGAAGCGCGGTCAGGCCACCTCGCGACCGCGCTCGCGCCACATCCCCAGGCCGAGAAAGAGGGCCGTCCAGGCCGCCAGGACGCCCAGTGCGCCCAAGAAGGAGAGCTCGCCGACGTCGAACCCCCCCAGCCGGGCGGAGCCGGCCGAGATCGTGAACTTGCTCAGCTCCTCCTTCGCCACGGCCACGAGGCTCTCGAGGATGAAGAAGTAGACCAGCGCGCTGACCACTCCGGCCACCTGGTTTCCCACCAGCGCGCCGAAGCCGACGCCCATCGCCGCCCCCAGGGCGCAGACGAGCATGCCCCCGCCGGCCACCGTGAGGTAGTCCGACATAGCCAGGCTCGGGCCGTCGGCTTCCGAAAGCAGGGGAATTCCGAGCGCGAAGCCCACTATCACCATCAAGACGGCCACGCCGGCGGCGGTGACCGCATAGGCGAGCGTCCGGGCCGCGAGCAGGCGCAACCGGTCGGGAGCGATGAGGACCGCCGGCGCCACGGTGCGGTGGCGGTACTCGCCGGTGGCGCCGACTATCCCGAAGATCACGAGCACCACGAAGATCGATCCGCCGATGCTCAGGGTGCTGCGCTTGTCTTCCAGGGAGGTCGGGTCACCGCCCACGCCCTGGACCAGCACGGTCAGGAGTGTGAGCAGAACACCGGCCAGTGCGAAGCCCAGCGCCGTCCGCGTGGAGCGCAGCTTGATCGCCTCGCCGCGGATCAGCGCGATCACGACTCGTCCCCCGTAGTGAGCTGGAAGAAGACATCCTCGAGCGAGGCCTGGCTCTGGTAGAGCTGGTGCACGGCCACACCGGCTTCGAAGGCCAGGTCGCCCACCGCGGCGGCGTCCATGCCTGCGACGCCCAGCGCGCCGTCCTCGTAGGCGTTGGCCGTCGCTCCCTTCGCCCGGATGGCCCCGGCCAGCTTGTCCGCCTGGGGGGAGCGGACGATGGCGGCCCCCGTGGCCGCGCCGGTCAGCTCGCCCACCGGACCCTGCTTGACGATCTTTCCCCGGTGGATGACGACCACGTCGTCCACCGTCTGCGCGACCTCGGCGAGCACGTGGCTTGACACCAGCACCGTCTTGCCCTCGCCGGCGGCGCCACGCAGCATGTTGCGCAGCCAGCGGATGCCGCCTGGGTCGAGCCCGTTGGCCGGCTCGTCCAGGATCAGGATCTTGGGATCGCCCAGAAGGGTGACGGCCAGTCCGAGGCGCTGGCGCATGCCCATCGAGTACTTCCCGTAGCGCCGGTCGGCGGCGTCGCTCATCTCCACCTGCTCCAGCACCTCGTCGACGCGGGAGTCGGGCAGGCCGGCCATGGCGGCCAGCGAGCGAAGGTGCTGGCGACCCGAGCGCCCGGGGTGGGCTCCGGAGACCTCCAGGTTGGCGCCCACCGTGCGGGCGGGATCGTCCAGCTGGGGGTAGGGCCTCCCCAGCACCGTGGCCGTGCCGCCCGAGGGCCGGGCCAGGCCCAGCAGGCAACGCAGCGTCGTGGTCTTGCCGGCCCCGTTGGGACCCAAAAAGCCGGTGACCGCGCCGGTGCGCACGGAGAAGGAGACGTCGTCGACCACGGTCTGGTCGCCGTAGCGCTTGCTCAGCTGGGAGACCTCGATGGCGGCTTCGGACACAGAGGGCGACCTACCCTGAGAGGCCGGTCCGCGAAACGCGGCGCAGGCAAACTCGGCGGAGGCGTCTCCCGCCGGCGCTGCTGGCGCCGGCGGGAGAGGTGCCTGTGCAGCGTCAGCTGCCCTTTTTGACGAATCCCTCGGACTCGAGGTACAGGCGCGCCACCTCGGCGGGCTTGTCCTTGTCGATGTCCACGCGCGAGTTGAGGTTCTGCATGTTCTTCAGGGTCAGGCCCTTCTGAACGTCCACTATCACCTTCTCCGCGTCGGGTCCGAGCTCCTTGAGCTTCTTGGTGTCGATCCCGAAGGAGATGTTGTAGGGCGGGAAGAGGCCCTTGTCGTCCTCGATCACCGTGTACTTGCCCGAGGTCAGCTTGCCGTCGGTGGAGAACACCGCCGCCAGCTCCGCCTGGCCGTTGTCCAGGGCGGCGTAGGTCTGCTCGGTCGAGACGAACTCGGGCTTGAGCTTGTAGTTGCGCTGCAGCCCGAGGTAGCAGTCCGTGCGCTGACGGCACTCCGGGAACCCTGCGAGCTTCAGCTTCGCCACTTCGTCTGGCTTGAGCTCGGAGAGCTTGGTGGCGCCGCCGAGCTTGTCCTTCTGGATGTCCTTGGTGGTGCCGACCTTGTATGTGTTCTCGAACTTCGTCCGCGCCAGCGCCGTGATGCCCTGCTTGGCGTACTTGGCCTTGGCCTCCTGGTATGCCTTGTCCGGATCCTTGGGCACGGCGTCGGTCTTGATCTTGAAGAACGAGGTCAGCGAGGTACCGGTGTACTCGGGGTAGCCATCGATCTGGCCGCCCTTGAGCGCCTTGTAGGCGATCTGCTCCGAACCGAGATCCAGGTCCTTCTTCACCTTGTATCCGGCGGCCTGCAGCGCCTGTACGTAGATCTCACCGAGGATGTACTGCTCGGTGAAGTTCTTGGAGCCCACCGTCAAGCTCTTGCCGGAGTTGGCCGGGTTCTTCTTGATCTCAGAGCCGGCCTTCTCGCCGCCTCCGCCGCTGTCTGAACTCTTGCTGTCGCTGTCGTCGCTTCCGCATGCGCTCACCGCAAGGGCGAGCACCAGCGAGACGAGGACGGCGAGGAGTGCTCTCATTTGCCTGCTCACGTCGGTTGTTCCCTCCTTCGTACTAGGGGTATGGAGAAGCCCTTGGCGTTTCGCCCGCCCTGCGCCAGCTTGATCCCCTTGGGGGTCACGAGCCGCTGGACCACGCCCAGGCCCGCGTCGGTCCCGAGCGTGATGAGCGCCACCACGATCGATGCCCCGATGGTTCCGGGGAAGCCGTAGGTCTGCGGGTTGAGCACCGGCTCGCCGAGCGTCTGCACGTTGGCCAGGGGAGCGATGGTGGCGGTGGCCAGCACGCTCACGGCGGAGGTGCGCACGCCGCCGAAGAATGTGGGCAGCGCCAGCGGGAGGCGCACGCGCCAGATGATCTGGCTGCCGCTCATGCCCATCCCCTCGGCCGCGTCGATCACGTCCCGGTCAACCTGGCGGACGCCCACGTAGGTGTTGGTCAGGATCGGCGGGATGGCCAGCAGCGTGAGGGCCAGCGCGACATTGGTGAAGCCGACGCCGATGAAGGCGATGAAGAACGCGATGAGCGCCAGGATGGGCACGGCGCGCCCCACGTTTGAGATGCTGGTGGCGATGAACTGGCCGCGGCCCTTGTGGCCCAGGTACAGCCCAATGGGAGCGGCGAGGGCCGTGCCCAGGGCCATGGCGGCCGCGCTTACCTCCACGTGGGTCAGCGCCAGTCCACCCACCTGGCCCAGGCCGCCTACCTGCACGCCGCCGCTCACTGACTCGCGCTCGTGGAAGATGAAGTCCAGGCCTTCGCCGAAGTCGCCCAGGAAGGCAAGCACGGTGGGAACGATCACGAGGCCGCCCTCATCCACGGAGTGGCCCGGCGCTGGACGCCCAGGATGATCAGGTCGAGGACGGCGGCAAGCAGCACGCACAGCCCACCCGCCAGCGCCACGTTGGACTTGAAGGTGATCTGGGCGTCGATCTGCCTGCCCAGTCCGTCGCCGCCGGCCAGGTAGGCCAGGGCGACCAGCCCGACCGTGGTCGTCGTGGCGATCCGCACGCCGGCCAGGATCTCGGGCAGGGCCAGCGGAAGCTCCACGCGCCAGAGGACCTGGCGGTCGGTGAGGCCCATGCCCTGGGCGGCATCGACGGTCTCGGCGGGCACCGCCCTCAGGCCGGTGGTCACGTTGCGGAAGATGATCAGCAGCGTGTAGGCCACCAGGGCCACCAGGGCGGTGGTGTTGCCGCGTCCGGTGATCGGCAGCAGCAGGAAGAAGGCGGCGATCGAGGGAATCGTGTAGAGCGCGCCGGTGAAGCCGATGATCGGTCCGGTCAGCCAGCGCTGACGGTGGGCGAGGATGGCCAGCGAGAAGGCGATCGCGAAGCCGATCACCACGGTCACGACCGTCAGGTAGGTGTGGTCCAACAGGGGCTGGACGTAGTCGCCGAAGTTATCGACGATCCACTGCGGACAGAAGCCGTCCTCGGCTACGCATTGATCCGACGCGCCCGTATCTCGCTCTGGCACCTGCGCCAGTGAGTCGAAGACCATCAGCGCTCTTCCCGAACCAGGTCCGCGCCGCTACGGGACTCGGTGGGCGGCTCCTGGAGGAAGTTGGAGATGACCTCCAAGGAGAGCACGCCCCTGACCCGGCCCTGAGCGTCGATGACCGGCCCGTAGCGCGTCTCGCCGGTCAACAGGTCGGCCAGCGCGTCGCGCAGGATGTCGTCCATCTCCAGTACCGGCTCGGCCTTCGAGCGAAGGTGCGCCTCCACCCTCTCGCCGGACAGGGCCCGCTCGCTCAGCCATCCCATCGGGCGGCCATGCTCGTCCACCAGCAGTGGTACCGGGACGTCGGAGTCGTCGATCTTTGCCTGCGCGTCCCGCGTCGGCTCCCCGACGCGGAGCTTGGCCGGCTTCCACAGGTCGATGTCCCTGACCCGCTGGAGCGCCAAGCGCTTGAGGGCGCGATCAGAGCCCACGAAGTCCTCGACGAACGAGGATGCCGGGTACATGAGCAGCTCGGCGGGCGAGGCGAACTGGGCCAGCTTGCCCCCCTTCTGGAGCACGGCGATCTTGTCGCCGATCTTGATCGCCTCGTCGATGTCGTGGGTGACGAACACCACCGTCTTGTGGATCTCGCGCTGGAGGCGCAGGAACTCGTTCTGCAGGCGCTCGCGGTTGATCGGGTCGATGGCGCCGAAGGGCTCGTCCATGAGCATCAAGGGGGGGTCGACGGCCAGGGCGCGGGCCACGCCGACGCGCTGGCGCTGGCCGCCCGAGAGCTGGGCCGGGTAGCGGTCGCGGGTCTCGTGGGGATCGAGCGAGACCAGCTCGAGCAGCTCGTCAACGCGCTCGGCTATGCGGCCCTTGTCCCAGCCGAGCAGCTTGGGCACGGTCCCGATGTTGTCCGAGATCGTCAGGTGTGGGAACAGCCCGATCTGCTGGATGGCGTAGCCGATCTCACGCCGCAGGTCCGAGGGCTTGCGGTCCTTGACGCTCTCCCCGTCCAGGAGGATGTCGCCCTCGGTGATGTCGATCATCCGGTTGACCATCCGCATGGCGGTGGTCTTCCCGCACCCCGAGGGCCCGACCAGCACGCAGATCTCTCCCGCCGGGACCTCGAGCGAGAGGTGGTCGACCGCCGGGTCGTCCTGGCCCGGATAGAGCTTGGTGGCCTCTCGGAACTCGAGCGTGGCCGCTTGGTGGGCGCCCTCGGTCGGCTTCTCGGAAGGGACGGTCTGGTCTTCGGTCACGAGAGGGGGCGGTTGCGCAGCGAAGGGCAGGTTGGCGCAGCGGAGATGCTACAGCGGGTTGTAAAGGCTCGCGTCTCGCGGATCGCCCGAGGCGCCGGGAGCGGTATCGGCGCCCGTCATGCGCGAGGCCCTGACCTCTCCCGAGGCGAGGCGGTCGAGCTCGCGCGCCAGATCGTCGCGCAGCTCGGCCACCTCGGCGTCGGGGACCTCGGGGTCACCCTGCGCCGCCTCCACCATCGCGGCGGCCAGGCGTTCGCTGGCCAGGTTCAGGTCGCGTCCGGCGCCCTCGGGGTCGCCGGCTCCACGCAGCTCGAGCGCGCGCTCCTTCACGTCGTCGGCCAGCCCCTCGAGCCGCTTGCGCTGCGGTGCAGCCATCTTGCGCCAGCGGCCGTGCAGGCCGCGGGCCACGCGAAACCCCAGTGACGCGGCATCGGCCAGCCTCGGTCGGGGAGTCATGCCCGCATGGTCGCTCAGCGGGTGGATGGAACGGGGGTCGCGCGCCACGCGCGGCGCCAGCGCATAACCTCCGCCCATGCGAGCGGTGACGATCCACGACGGCGAGCTGGCGGTCTGTGAGCACTCCGACCCGGTCCCCCAGCACAACGAGATCCTGGTGTCGATCAGGGCGGCGGGGCTCAACGGGGCCGACATGCTCCAGCGCAAGGGGGCCTACCCCGCGCCACCCGGCGAACCCGCCGACATCCCCGGGCTCGAGCTGGCCGGGGAGGTGGTCGGACTGGGGCCCGGCGCCCAGCGGTTCGCCGAGGGCGATCGCGTGACCGCCGTGTTGGGCGGAGGGGGCCAGGCAGAGCTGGCCGTCCTGCACGAGCGAGCCGCCATGCCCGTTCCCGACGTCCTGGACTGGCCGGCGGCCGGAGGGATGTCGGAGGTCTTCGTGACCGCCCACGATGCGCTCTTCACCCAGGGCGGGCTGCGTCCCGGTGAGCGGCTGCTGGTCCACGGCGCGGCGGGCGGCGTAGGCACCGCGGCGGTGCAGCTGGGGCGGATGGCCGGGGCGTCGGTGACAGCGACGGTTCGCAACCCCGACCTGCGCGGGGGCGTGGGCGCTCTGGGCGCCGAGGTCATCGAGCCCGAGGGGTTCGCCGATCAAGGTCCCTTCGACTTGATCCTGGAGCTGGTCGGCGGCCCCAACCTGGCCGACGACGTCAAGGCCCTGGGCGCCGGCGGCCGGATCGTGGTGATCGGCGTCGGCGGGGGACCCAAGGCCGAGCTCAACCTGGTGGCCCTGATGGGCAAGCGCGGAGCCATCCGCGCGTCGACCCTGCGGGCGCGACCGCTGGAGGAGAAGGCGCTGGCCATGCGCCGCGTCGAGCGTGAGGTGCTGCCCGGCTTTGCCTCCGGCGCGCTGACGGTGCCGGTGGCCGACACCTTCGAGATCGACGACGTGGAGAAGGCCTACGAGCGCTTCGGGGCGGGGGGCAAGCTGGGCAAGGTTGTGTTGACGATTCCATGACCGCACTGGCACGCGCGGCCGTGGTTGCCGCCTTTACGTTTCCGGCCATGCCGTCCGGCGCGCAGGGATCGCCGGCGAGCGCGGCCGTCGCCTGTCCGCAGCTGGCCCGGGCGCAGTGCACCACCGTGACCGTCCCGCTGGACCGGTCCGGCGCCACGCCCGGCTCGGTGAACCTGGCCGTCGCCCGCGTGCCCGCGCCGCAGGGACCGTCGCGCGGGACGATCCTGTTCCTGGCCGGCGGCCCCGGTGAGTCCGCGCTCGCCTCCCTGCCCGAGCTCGCGGGGATCTTCGCCGCGCTCGCGCCGGGCTATGACCTGCTCACCTTCGACCAGCGCGGCACGGGGCGGTCCAGCCCCCTGTTCTGCCCCTCGCTGAGGGGGCCCGGCAGCGAGACCACGGTGTTCGCCCGCTGCGGCGCCCAGCTCGGTCCCGCGCGCGGCTTCTACCGCACCAGCGACTCGGTGCACGACATCGAGGCCGTGCGCCAGTCGATCGGCTCTCCGCAGGTGGGGCTGCTCGGGGTCTCCTACGGGGGCCGGGTCGGCGGCGAGTACGTGCGCCGCTACCCCGGGGCGGTCTCGCGCATGGTCCTGGACTCGCCGAGCACGCTGGAGGGCACCGACCCGTTCACGGTCTCCCGCCAGCAGGCGGTGCCGCGAGTGCTGCGTTCCATCTGTGGGCGCCGGTCCTGCCGCTCGTTCACCCGGTCCTCCTCCTCCGATCTCCGAGTCGTCGGCCGGCGTCTTGCCCGAAAGTCGCTTCGCACCTCCCTGGTCACTCCGCGGGGCCGGCTCAAGGTCCGGTTCGGGATCAGTGACCTCTACGGCCTGGTCGCCCTCACCGACCTCGATCCGGTCAGCCGGGCCCAGCTCCCGGGCGCCCTCGCCGCCGCTCGCCGGGGCGACGGTGCAGCCCTCGCCCGCGCGCTGAGCCGCACGCTGTCGGCGCTCGGCGGCGCGCAGGCGCAGGAGGAGGGACCGGTAAGCAACGAGGTCTTCGCCGCCACCTCGTGCGCGGAGGCCCCGCTGCCCTGGAACCCGGCCTCGCTACCGGACAGGAACCGAAACGGCGCAGTTGCCCTTCGCATCCGCCAGTTGGGCGCGAAGGCGTTTGCGCCCTTCGGCTCCAGGGCGGTCACCCAGCTCAGCTTCCTCAACCAGTGCGTGCGCTGGCCTTCGGTCAGGCCCGCGCCGAGGGCGCCCTCCGCCGGGCCGGCGATCCCGACGCTCGTGCTCGCCGGCACCGAGGATCTGCGCACCACGCTCGCGCGGTCCGCGACGGTGGCCGCCGGCTACCCCGGCGGGCGGCTCTTGCCGATCCCGGGCACCGGGCACTCGACGGTCGGCAGCGACGCCTCCAAGTGCGCCGCCCGCGCCGCCTTCGGCTTCCTCGGCGGGGGCCCGGCTCCGGCCGCCTGCCCGCGGGCGCCGCGCGAGATCCCGACGGCCGGCCGCCCACCCGCTCGCCTGCGTTCGGTGGGGGGCAGGACGCGACGGGCAAAGACCGTCCGCGCGGTACGGCTCACCATCCGCGACGTGATCCTCTCCGTGCTGGGCACCTCCTCACCGCGCTTTGGCGGACTGCGCGGGGGCCGCGCGACGCTCCTCGGCCGGCGCACCCCCGCGGTCCGCCTCAGCGCCTACCAGTACGTGCCCGGCGTGAAGGTGAGCGGCGGGTTGCGCGTGGTGGGCGGCGGGCTGGCCGGCACGCTGAGGGTGTCGGGCGGGGGCACGGCCCGGGCACGGCTGAAGGTGGGCTCGAACGGCAAGATCCGAGCACGGTTCAGCGGCGCGAGCCCGGCGGCGGCAGCGGCCACCGCCTACGCGGGCGATCCGCTGGTCCTCCCGGACCGCCCCAAGCGCCCGCGGGCGCAGGGGCCGCTGCCGACGTTTCCTTAAGACGGGCTGCGTCGCCGCTAGTTCGGAACCTGGTGAGGCACGTCAGCTAGAGGCTGCGCCTGCGCGCGTCCCACGTGGCTGCGGCGCCAACGACGAAGGTCGCGGCGAGGATGACCGCGACCGTGCCGTGCCCGAGGTCGAGCAGCAGGAAGACCAGGAAGGTCAGGCCCGTGAGCCCCGCCAGGAGCGCAGTGCGGATTCGCTCGCGGCGCTCCTCGACGGGCGTGTGGTCGGGCGACGCGGGAGCCACCCAGGCCATCGCCAGGGTGGGAAGCACCGCCGTCAGAATCAAAACGGAGTAGCCGATGGCGAACGCGCCCCGACCGGTGGGCAGCCACGTGTCGTTGCCCGCCTGCGTCACGGTCCAGATCGCCCCGAAGTTTGATGATCACCTGGAGCGTCCGGTAGGCGGATTGATAGGCCCGATCCCTCAGAGCGTGCTCGCGATCGACGACGAACGCGCCCATCTCGTCCGGGCGCACCTGGGCCAGCGAGCCCTTGAAGCGCGACCGGTGGGAGCGCGGAGCGGCGTCGACGATCACTGCTTCGAACATGCGAGCTGGCTCCTTTGGGTTGGACGGCGGCGGGCGGCGGAAAGGCTAGGGCTCAGCGCAGCGAGGCCCGGCTCAGCGCGAACAGGCCTTCCGAGTCGGTGTGGAAGGCCTCCATCCGCAACCCGGCGTCGTCCAGCTCGCAAGCCACCGCCTCGGGGGTGAACTTGCAGGAGATCTCGGTGCACATCTCCTCACCGGCGGCGAACCCGACGGTCATGTCGAGCGCCGGGATCCGCACCACCAGGGCGTCGCGGGCGCGCAGCCACATCTCTATCCGCGACTTGTCCTGGACCCAGCGTGACACGTGCTCGAAGGCCTCGGGATCGAAGTCCGCGCCCAGCTCGCGATTGATCACATGAAGCACGTTCTTGTTGAACTGGGCGGTCAGGCCCTCGGCGTCGTCGTAGGCCGCCTCCAGCGCGGCGCGGTCCTTGACCAGGTCCGTGCCCAGCAGGAGGGCGTCGGTCGGACCCATCAGTCCCGCCACCTCGCTCAGGAACACGCGACGCTGCTGGGCGTGCAGGTTCCCGACGGTGCCGCCCAAGAAGGCGAACACGCGGTGCTGCCCGGGAGGGATCAGTCCGAGGTCGGACCCGAAGTCGCCGACCACGCCGTGCACGACCAGCCCGGGGTAGGCGTCCACCAGCTCGTCGGCGCAGGCCGCGACCACCGACTCGTCCACGTCGAAGGGCACGTAGCGCTCCAGCGCGCCGGATCCCGCCATGGCGTACAGCAGCGCCCGGGTCTTGGAGGCCATGCCCGACCCCAGCTCCACCAGCTCGCGGGCGCCGGCGGTCAGCTCCGGGGCGCGGCGGTTGAGGATCTCGCGCTCGCAGCGCGCCGGGTAGTACTCGGCCACGGTGGTGATGCGCTCGTAGATCTCCGAGCCGCGCGCGTCGTAGAAGTGCTTGGGCGGCAGCACCTTCGGCGCCGCCCTGAGCCCGTGACGGACATCGGAGGCCAGCGTGTCCTCTCCTGAGGCGCCCTCACCGCGCACGATCGTCACCTCGGCGGCGGGGACGCTCGCCATCAACCCTCCCTCACGCAGCGAAAGCCGCTGAAGATCTGGCGACGCTGGGGCAGGTCCCAGTTGCGCGACGTGTTGCTCGCCACCATGGGCCTCGTGGCCCACGACCCGCCGCGCAGAACCCGGTAGGGCCCACCGAAGAAGACCTCGCTGTACTCGGGGTAGGGAAAGGCGCTGAAGCCGGGATAGCCCTCCAGCCCGCTGGCCGTCCACTCCCAGCAGTCTCCGATCAGGCCGGTCACGCCCTCTGGGCTCACGCCTTTCGCCGCTCCGACGGGCAGGGGTCCGAAGGCGGTCTGGTCGAGGTTGGCCAGGGCCGGCTGCGGCGGCTCGTCGCCCCAGGGGTACTCCCGCGGCTGTGACAGCGAGGCGTCTCCCGCCGCGGCACGCTCCCACTCGGCCTCGGTGGGCAGGCGGCCGCCGGCCCAGCGGGCGAAGGCGTCGGCCTCGTACCACGAGACGTGCATCACGGGGCGGTCGGGATCGATCTCGGCGATCCGCTCGAAGCGGCGCTCGGTCCCGTCGGCGCTCCAGTACAGCGGCCGCTGGATCCCCTCGGCGCTGCGCCACTCCCAGCCGTCCTGGGTCCAGAGCTCCTCGCGGGAGTACCCGCCGTCGTCCACGAACTGCGCGTAGTCGCCGTTTGTCACCGGCGCGCGGTCGATCTCGAAGGCCTCCAGGTGGACCTCGTGACGGGGCCGCTCGTTGTCGTAGGCGAATCCGCCATCCCCGGCGCCCATCGCAAAGCTGTCCGCTTCGATTCGCACCACGCCGGCGACCGGGGCACCCGCCGGGGGATCGGGCCGCCGGTCGGGGGCGAGGGTGCCGGGGCGGGCGAGCTGCAGTGTCTGGAGCATCGTCTCGTTGTGCTGGTGCTCGTGCCGGATGAGCATGTCCCACACGAAGCCGTTGGCGTTCAGGCGATCCGAGCCCGGGGAGAGGTCCACGCGGCGGAGCACCTCCAGGGAACGCTCGCGGACCGCCTGCATGAAGGCCAGGGCGTCGTCACGGCGCAGGTAGGGGATGTCGCCGCGCTCGGCGCGTGGGGTCTCGGTGGCGTCATAGACCGCCGCCAGCTCGGGCCGCAGCGGTGACAGCCCGCCCGCGCGCTGGCCCAGCCACAGATCCTCGAAGGCGGCGATGTGGCCCAGGTCCCACACCAGCGGGCTCATCAGGGGGTCGTGGACCCGGTCCAGGCTGTCGGTCGAGACCGGCTCGATCAGGTCCAGCGTGCGGTCGCGGCCCTCTTCGAGGGCGTCACGGTACCTGCCTTCATCCAGCGACTCGGCCCCTCCTCGGGGCAATGTCTGAGAGTGTCGAGAGCGCACGGGGACGTACCGGTGTGAGACGAGCCTACCGGCGCTTCTGTCTCTGAAACATTGCTGGCACACAGGCGTTCACCTTCGGTAAGGACCACCACGGAGGACAGTCACCTCGCGAGCGCTCCGGTGGTAGCTTTCGCTGCGTGGAAGCGTCGATTGCGGAGCGAAGGGGCTACCTGCAGCCCAGCCGGCTGACGGTGGGCGAGCTGGCCGGGTGCGTGGCCGCCCTGGTCTTCGTGCTCACGCTGTTCCTGCCCTGGTACGGCACGAGCTCCACGAACGATCAGTCGTCGCTTGGCCTTACCGACGGCTCGCAGGCCAGGCTCGGTGACACGGCCAGCGCATGGCAGACCTTCCCCATCCTCAGGTGGATCCTGCTCGCGGCCGCGGTCGCGCCGTTCATCCTGGTCTGGATCGTCATGCGACCTCGACTGGAAGCCGGGCGAGGTCACGATGATCGTGGGCCTCACCGCCTTCGTGCTGGTGCTCTGCAACGAGGTGATCCTCGGCCGCCCGGGCGACAGCGTGGAGATCTCGCTCCAGTGGGGCTATCCGATCGCCCTGCTCGCGTGCCTGGGGATGACGGCCGCGGGGTTCCTGCGCCAGCTGCACCACACGGACGCCAGAAAGCCTCCGGGCGTCCTGTGAGCCTCGTGGGTGCGGTGTCCGCCCGACCGGCGCTCGGGCTGCGCTCCTGCGCCGTAGAGCTGCCGGCGTGACGCCACCAGAGGAGAGAGCCGCCCCGGACCGCAACCTCGCGCTCGAGCTCGTGCGGACCACCGAGTACGCCGCACTCGCCGCCGCGCGCTGGGTCGGCCGCGGCGAGAAGGAGTCCGCCGACGGCGCCGCCGTGGACGCCATGCGGTTGATGCTCGGCTCGATGACGATGAAGGGCACCGTGGTCATCGGCGAGGGCGAGAAGGACGAGGCGCCGATGCTCTACAACGGCGAGGAGGTCGGCGACGGCTCGGGACCCGAGGCCGACGTGGCCGTCGACCCGCTGGAGGGCACCGACCTGTGCGCCAAGGGCATGCCCAACTCGCTGGCCACGATCGCCGTGGCCGAGAGGGGAGCGATGTTCGACCCGGGGCCGTGCGTGTACATGCTCAAGATGGCCACGTCGAAGTCGTTCGCCCACCTGCTGGACATCGACCGACCGCTGGGCGAGACGCTGGAGCTGATGGCCAAGGAGAAGGGCACCCCGGTCGGCGATCTGATGGTGATCATGCTCGACCGCCCGCGCCACGAGGACGCGATGGCCGAGATCCGGGCCAGCGGCGCCCGCATCCGGCTGATCCCCCACGGTGACGTGGCCGCAGCGCTGCTGGCCGTGACCGAGGGGTCGACCGCCGACCTGCTCTGGGGCATCGGCGGAACGCCCGAGGGCGTGCTGGCCGCCGCGGCCATCCAATGCATCGGGGGCCAGATCGTGGGCCGCCTGTGGCCGCGCGACGACGACGAGAGGCGGGCGGCGCTCGACGCCGGCTACGACCTCGACGAGATTCTGGACACCGACCGTCTGGTCTCCGGCGAGGAGATCTTCTTCTCCGCCACCGGCGTGACCGACGGCGACATGCTCCATGGCGTGCACTTCGAGGGCCCCGAAGGAGCCTCCACCGAGTCGCTGGTCATGCGCTCACGCTCGGGAACGGTGCGTCGCGTGCACGCGACGCACGACCGCCAGAAGCTCCGGGCGATCACCAACGAGAAGATCGGCTGACCCGACCAGGACGGCGACGGCGAGCCCCTCACCGTCCTGGACGGGTCAGCTCTGGTGTGCGCTTGGGGGCCACGACGTCGCCTGCGGCCACGTTCCTCATCGCCCCCACCACCGACGGCGCCAGGTCCAGCCGGGCCAGCGAGCGCAGGAATGCGTGGGTCACGACGATGTGGATCCGCAGCTGGGTGATGCGGTACAGGTAGCGGCCGATCCGCGAGAACCAGCCCCAGCCGGCGATCAGGGGGTAGAAGTTGGCGACCTCGGAGGTCACGGTGCCCGTGACCAGGTCGGAGTGGGGGTCCTCCTCGCCGTCGGCGGGCGGGCGCTTGACGGTCAGCTGCAGGTAGCCCTTCGTGCGACCGGCCGGCGCCACCAGGAAGCCCTTCTTGATCCGCCACGTGACCGAGCCGCAGTCGCCCTCGACGTCGTACTCGGGCTTGTGGAAGGTGAGCAACACGAAGGGGCGCCCGATCAGGGCGATCTCGCGCCCGTCCTCGCTGTAGAGGACACGCAAGAGGCCCAGCGAGACCCGCGTCAAGAAGCGCCAGTAGGTGCGGGCAAGGCGCTCGAGGTACTCGGGAGTCCAGACCTTGTCGAGCTCGGACCGGGGCAGGGTCACCTCGGCCTCCTGCATGGTGCTCACGCTGCCGTCCGGCGCGGAGCCCGACTCCGGCACGTCGAGGATCTTCACCCGGGCGCGGGCCTCGCGGCGGCGCCCGAGCACCCGCCTGGGATCGCGTCGTCTCACGTCGGGAGACGATATCCCAGGCTCAGCCCCGGTCGAGCAGCTCGGCCTCGACCGGATCGCCGGGGGCGAGCTCGCCCTCGCCGGGTGCCACGATCGCCAGCGCGTCCGCCCCGAGCATCGACGTCAGCTGGTGTGACCCCTGTGGTCCCGTGGGCGTGACCTGCCAGCCTCCGGTACCGGCCCGCAGCCGGCACCGGAGCGCCTGGGTACGCTCCGTCAGGCGGGGCACGGCCTCGGTCAGCTCGGCGCGGATCCGGGTGGTGGAGGGATCGGCCCCCTGCAGCGCCCGCAGCGCCGGGCGCACGAAGAGGATGAAGGTGACGGCGGCCGAGACCGGGTTGCCCGGCAAGCCGAAGCACGCCACCCGTCGCTCGCCGGCCGGTCCCAGCCCGAACCAGGTCGGCTTGCCAGGCTTCAGCGCCACCCGCCAGAAGCGTTCCCGTACGCCCAGCTCGGCAAAGGCGTCCTTGACGTGATCGTGGGAGCCCACCGACACGCCGCCGGTCACGCACACCACGTCGGCCTCCTCGATCGCCCGGCCCAAGGCCGCCCGGGTGCCCGCCGCGGTGTCGGGCACGTCCGCGCCCAGGATCACACGCCCCCCGGCCCCCTCCACCAGCGCCGCGAGCACAGGGGTGTTGGAGGAGTGGATCTGGCCTGGGCCCAGCGGCGCGCCCGGCGCGGCGAGCTCGTCTCCGGTGGCCAGCAGGGCCACGCGCGGGAGGCGGGCACAGACCACCTGGCTCCTGCCGATGCTGGCCGCAACCCCCAGCGCCGCGGCCCCGAGTGGGACCCCCGGCTCGAGCACGGTCTGGCCCCGGCGGATGTCCTCGCCGGCGCCGCGGATGTTGGCTCCGGCCTCGAGGTCGGGCACGGTCACCGTGCCATCGGCCTCCACGGTGCGCTCGACCATCGCCACGGCGCCCGTGCCCTCGGGCACCACGGCGCCGGTGGAGATGCGTACCGCGGTACCGGGCTCGACTCTTCCCGCAAAGGGGTGTCCGGCCCGCGACTCGCCCGTGATCCGCAGCGGGCCGCTCTCACCGGAGGGCACCGCAAACCCGTCCATGGCCGAGCTGACGAAGGGTGGGACGTCGGCGGCGCTCGCCACCGCCTCGGCCAGCACCCGGCTGCGGGCTCGCTCGATCGGCACGCTCTCGGCGTCCAGCGGCTCGACGGCGTCCAGCACCAGCCGGCGAGCCTCCTCGATCGGCAGAGGGTCGGCGGCCACGCCTCCATCCTGTCAGCAAGGCCCTGCGCCGCGGTGCGGACGCCTACTCGGTGTGCACGTCGCCCGTCTCGTGGATGGCGAAGCGCAGTGCGTTGAGGATGGCGCCCGCGAGCAGGACGATCGCCAGTGCGTAGAACCAGATCAGGACGATCAGGACGAAGACGAACGTGGTGCCGAACTGGGCGATCGTGCTGATGCTGCCCAGGTAGACGGGGAACCCGTAGTCCACGATCCCGATCGCCAGCGTTGCCATCAGGGCGCCGGGCCAGATGGCTCGCCACGGCACGTTGCGGTTGGGCACCGCCCAGTAGATGAGGCTCAGCACCCCGAACAGCAGCGTCAGGCCGGCCGCGAGGGAGATGCCGAAGTAGAGCCCGCGCACCTCGGAAAGCCCGAAGGGGAGGTCATCGGCGCCCGACAGCAGAAGGCTCTGGATCGTGGGCACGGAGACGGTCGCGGCGACGAACAGCAGGACCACGGCGAGCATTGCGAAGGAGAAGCGCTTCTGCTCCAGCCACGTACGGCAGGGCACGTGGTAGATGCTGCAGAAGGCGGTGTCCAGCGCGCCCCAGAAGGAAGAGCCGATCCACACGCTGGCGGCGACCGCCACCACCCCGAAGCCGGTCGAGGACTCGCGAATGCGGTCGAGCGCCCGCGTCAGGGTGCCGTCGGTGGCGTTGGGGAACAGCTGCTGCAGGTCCTTGAGCACGCTCGACTCGAGGTTCGAGCTCGAGAGCACCTGCCCGGCGATGAACAGCGCCACCAGCGCGAACGGGAAGACCGAGAGCAGGAGGTTGTAAGCCACCATGCCGGCCAAGCCGGTCACGTTGTCGCCGTACGCCTTGATCCAGAAGTCCTTGAACGCCCGGCCCAGCGGGCGATGGCGCTGCCCCGCGGGGGCCGGCACGAAGCGCCTAGGGGCGCGGAAGGCGCCGCAGCACCTTGCGCGTCACGCTCTCGGCCACCCGCAGCCCGGTGCCCGCAACGTTTGCGGCTGAGCGCAGCGGCCCCGATCGCCCGGCGCCGGCCTCCTGCCCCTCGTCGCGCGGCTCGGAGACGCTGACGGGGACCGGCTTCGCCTTTGGGGGCGCCTTGCCGGCGGCAGTGGTCGGGGCGCCCTTGGCGGGCGCCTTCGACTTGATCGACCCGGTGCGCTGTGTAGTCCCGGCCTTCTTCGCCGGCGACGCCTTGCCGGCGGTGGCGCCCCTGTTGGAGCCCGGCTTGGCGGCTTGCGAGCGCTTGGCCGCCGGCTTGGACGCGGGGGACCGGGATTCGGGCTCGGCCCCGCCCGGATCGGCCCCCGGGTCGCGCTTGTCGCTGCGGGTTCCCGGACGCGAACGCGGCAGGTTTCCCAGCAGTCCTGGCTCGTCGTCGGGCATCGCCGTCGAGTCTAGCCTCCCGGAGGCGTATCGAATCGCTTCGGTGCGGGTACATGGAGGCACCCGCCCGCTGCCGGGTCGTCTCACCTCGGGGCCGCTTCGCTTGTTGACCGGGTCGAAGTGGGCCGCTTCGCTTGTTGACTGCGCCGAAGTGGGCACTATGCTTGTCGCAGCCGTTTGAATGGCCCAGGGCCCGCGCCCAGGCCCGTGTCAGGAGAAACCAAGAACGCATGTCAGTAGCGGAACTCCAAGAGCTCGAAGAGGTCAAGCTGCTCCTCACCAAGGGGCAGACGGCCGGCGTGCTCACCTACGCCGAGATCGCCACCGCCCTGTCGGAGGTGGAGCTCGACGAGGGCGACATCGAGGATCTGCACACCCACCTCGAGAAGTCCGAGATCGAGCTGGTCGAGGAGATCGACCCGGCCACCGTCGCCGCTTCCGCGGTAGAGCGCGCTCCCGACAAGCGCGGCCGCCGCAAGAAGACGACGATCGACCTGAAGCCGGACATGACCACGGACAGCCTCCAGCTGTTCCTCAAGGACATCGGCAAGGTGCGTCTGCTGACCGCGCAGGAGGAGGTCATCCTCGCCAAGGCCATCGAGCGCGGCGATCTCGACGCCAAGCAGAAGATGGTCGAGTCCAACCTGCGCCTGGTGGTCTCGATCGCCAAGAACTACCGCAACCAGGGCCTGCCCTTTCTGGACCTGATCCAGGAGGGCACGCTGGGCCTGGTGCGCGCGGCCGAGAAGTTCGACTACCGCAAGGGCTTCAAGTTCTCCACCTACGCCACCTGGTGGATTCGCCAGGCCATCGCCCGCGCGCTGGCCGACAAGGCGCGCACCATCCGCATCCCGGTCCACGTGGTCGAGAAGCTGAACAAGATCGGCCGCGCCGAGCGCAAGCTGGTCACCGAGCTG
>Ga0208612_1000216_pt1 | contig 28821 bp, 30 predicted proteins | sample AntDryMetagUQ889_FD_188089 | JGI IMG/M metagenome (GOLD analysis project Ga0208612, IMG submission 188089) | Polar desert microbial communities from Antarctic Dry Valleys - UQ889 (SPAdes) | ecosystem: Environmental > Terrestrial > Soil > Desert | place: Antarctic Dry Valleys | collected 2008-12-31 | reverse complement strand
GCCCGCCAACGAGCCGCTCGAGATGGGCTTCATGTACGGCCGGAGCTTCCAGGACGTCGACGGTCACCTGTGGGAAGTCATCTGGATGGATCCGGCTGCGCTCGAGGCGGAGTCGGCTGCTGTTTCCGCGCAGGCCTGACAACCTTCGAAACGGGGTCAGGCTAAAGCCTGACCCCACTCACGTTGCGTTCCCCGTCGGAGTCCCCGGGGTCAGGCTTCAGCCTGACCCCGCCTTTCAGGTGTGCGGGCGGCCTACGAAGGTTGATACTCGAACGGCAACCCGAACAGCGGGAACAGGGTCTTCGTGTCGAGGAAGAACGTGAACTCGACGATCCTGCCGTCCTCGATCTCGAGCACCTGGAGCGCCCAGGGCTCGTAGCCCTCGCCGCTCTCGCTCGGCTTGTACTGCCCGAATGCAGGAGCGCCGTTCGCAGAGATCGTGGGGATCACTCGCGAGTTTCGACAGCCGCCACCGGGGCCGACCCACCACCGGAGAATGTCGTCGCGACCGGCGAGCCAGAGGTCGTACGGCGGCATCGACTGCGTCGCGTCCTCGTGGATCAGCGAGATCAGGGCGTCCATGTCGTAGCGCTCGAAGGCGGCGACGTAGCGGGCGAGCAGCTCCATGTCCGCCTGGTCTATGGAAAGCGGCGCATCGGTCGTCACGTCACTCGCCTCGAGCGTCGCCCGCGCACGCTGGAGCGCGCTGTTCACGGAGGCAACGCTGGTCTCGAGGAGCTCCGCGACCTCTGACGCCTTCCAGCGCAGCACCTCGCAGAGGATCAGCACCGCGCGCTGCCTCGGTGGGAGGTGCTGCAGCGCCGCGACGAACGCGAGGCGGATCGTCTCGCGCGCGACCGCGACGTCGGCCGGGTCTCCCTCCGGCGCGATGCGGCTGTCGGGCATCGGTTCGACCCAGGTGACTTCCGGGAGCGTGTTCAGGTTCTCGGCCACCGGCTCGCGCGCCGGGCCGAGGTCCATCGGGAGAGCCCGTCGCTTGCGACCCTCCAGCAGGTCGAGGCACACGTTCGTCGCAATGCGATAGAGCCACGAACGGAGAGCCGCGCGGCCTTCGAACCGGTCGAAGCTCCGCCAAGCCCGCAGGAAGGTCTCCTGGACCGCGTCCTCGGCTTCAAAGACCGACCCGAGCATCCGGTAGCAGTAGCCGGTGAGCTCGGAGCGATGCAGCTCGAGACGATCCGCGACCGGAGCAGCTGTAAGCGACCCTTGCCCCACGGCGACCATGCTAGGCAATTCGGGGCGCCGCGTGGTGAAGCGAGCTCATCACAGGCGGCCCTACGCCTCCGAGAGCAGGTAGGAGACCAGGAACCCCGCGACGGTCGCGAACGCGACGTAGGGACCGCCGCGTTCATAGGCTTCGGGCAAGACGGACTCTGCGAGAGCGGCGAGCACGGCGCCGGCCGCGAAGCCGAGCAACACGGCGAGCAGGTTCCCAGGCGCGTCGCCGAGTAGCAGCCGCCCCGCGACCACCGACGCCGCGATGAGGACTGCGGCTGCGGTCCAGATAGCAACGATGAACGCCACCGACCTGCCGTCGTCGCGCATTCGTGTCGCACCGCCCACGGCCTCCGGGACGTTCGCGATGAAGATGGCGACGAGGAGCGCAAGCCCGCCGCCCTCGACCAGGCTGACCCCGAGGGCAAGACTCTCGGGAATCCCGTCGAGCACCGCGGCGGCAAGCAACCCGAAGCCGATCGCGCTGCCACGCATGCGATCCATCAGCTGCTTGTCGAGAAGGATGAACGTCGCTGACCCGATGAGTAGGCCGAGGGCCGCGTACCACACGCCGCCGTAGTCATTGGCGTCTGCGAGGAGCTCGAAGGAGAGCGCGCTGATCAGAGCGCCGCCTCCGAACGCGAGCACCACAGCGTACACGTGGTCGGGCAGCGTCCAGCGGACGCCGATCCCCGCACCCACGACCAACGCCGCCGACGCAACGCTTCCGAAGACGATCGCCTGTCCCATCGACGGTCGATCATGACGCGTCGAGCGTGTGAGTACGCGTGAAACGGAGATCGTCCGAATCGGTGCAGCTCCACCCGGGCGGCGCACGGCCGAGCCGTGATCTGCCCGCCACCACCTTCTCTTTCGGGGCCGGGCATGCCCGGCCCCTACGGCAACCGACTGCCTCGATTGGGGAACGTCCGGATCGCTAGGGTGACGGGCTCATGAGCGACGTCGCCGTCAATCGCTCACCCGCTCTGGGGCACGTGAATCCGTGGCTCGTGCTCGTCCTCGTCTGCATGGCGCAGTTCATGGTCATCCTCGACGCGACGATCGTGAACGTGGCGCTGCCGTCGATCCAGGCCGACCTCGACATGTCGGATGCCGATCTGCAGTGGATCGTCAACGCCTACACGCTCGTCTTCGGCGGCTTTCTCCTGCTCGGTGGGCGAGCGGGAGATCTCGTCGGCCGCAAGCGGATCTTCCTCGTCGGCGTTGATCGCCCGACGGCAGGGCGTCGTTCGGATGTTCTGGATAGAGGAGGCTCCGGTTAGCCTGGCCGACCGCATCGCGGCGTACGGCGGTGTCGAGTCTGCCAGCAGGCTGCGCAGTGGCCCTCGAACGCCGAGCAGAGCATCCGAGTGCCCGGCATGAACCTCTCAGAGCGACTGACCGCGTGACGCTGCTCTTTCAACACCCGGAGGATTTCCCCCAGGGAGTCACCTCCTCAGGCTCCTGTCCCAGGTGGCGCGCCTCAGCGCCGCCCACCGCAAGAGCCCCTCGGTCATCAAATGACGGGTTGGCCTCTCCCTGCCCCGAAGCTCGACTCATTTCCAAAAGGGGGAAATCGTCTCAGATGACCGCACGGCTCACGTTGAAGGCGCTAACGTGAACGATGGAAGGGAGAGACCGACGTTCAAGCACTTCGCTCGCCTGGTCGTTCTGATCGGAGTGATGTCGCTCTCGGTGACCGGGATCGCCCAGGCCACTCACCAGTTCGGGTGGGCGAAGGACGTCGTTTACATCGCCAAGGGAACACGAGTCAACCTGAAAGGGGGGTGTCTGCGCCTTCGTTCAACGCGACCGTCGCGTCGATCACGATGCAGAGCAGCCCGTCCCTTGGCAACCCGGCCGGGCTAGTCCAGGTCGGGCACCTCAGAATCGGCTCCAGTTATTCGATGGCATGTGGCTCGGGACTGTTCACGGGCCAATTCATCGAGCGACAGCAGCCCGGGGGCACCAACTACAACTGCGATAAATTCGCAGGCACCTTCGGCACCCCGATGGTCTTCAACATCCGGCACTACGCCGGGCTGGGGTGGAGGGTGATCATCAACGGCGCTTTCGCTGGCCCGTATTACCAGTCGATGGGCTTTACGCAGGGCAACCCCTTCGTCTGGGGCGAGTACATCGAGGGAGGTCTCCCGCCCTCCGAACTCGACGCGTACTACGGGCCTCTCCCTGGTGGCCCAGGTTGGCACGAATGGCAATACACCTACACGGAGTCGGGGTCGCCGGTCTGGAACGGCATCAGCAGCGCGAACGCGGCCGGACATGCGCCGTTCGACTGCTGCCCGTGGAGTGCATCACCACCACCCGCGCCCTTCACGATCAACTACAGCTAGAGGAGTGAGCATGAGACTATTCATCTTGGTCGCCGCCCTCCTGACTGTCGGTGTGATCGTGTCGGCAGGGTCGGCAATACGCCCGAATGCCACCAGCGGGATCGACCGGACGGCGGTCGCCTCCGTGAAGTCCTCGAACGAGAGGGTCGTGGTTCGAGGAGAACAGCGAGCAGCTCTGTCCAACGGCGGCTACGACACGCGGATCGAGTGGCAGCAGAAACTCGCTGCCGTCGCCGAGGCCCAGCAGACGGGAGCCAAGGAGATCGTCACCAAGGTGTTCGAGAACGGCAAGCTGGTCTCGGATCAGCTCGACTGGGTGAACACCGACAACCTCGACTTCACGCCGGTCACGAGGGACGAGATTGTCGCGAACGCCACCTTGGTCGGGCATCAGGTCGACGTGGAGCTAGTGGCGGTCAACTACGTTCCCCTCTTCGGAGGGACGGCTGAGATCGTCATTCAACCCGACAACGAAGCCAAGTTCTTAGCCACGAGCGGGCAGAGCTTCTACCGCTTGCTCGGCCCTCTGGCCGAGGGTTCCCGCCCGTATCTGCTCACAGTCGTCGATGGCACCGGAGCCCCCCGTCTCATCATGGGCTTCGTTACCGGCGTCGGCGGTGGGGACGGACAGGGGATGGGCTGGCGAGCTGATGGTGTTCGAGGCCCGATGCTGACGTCGGGGTCAGCGGAAATCCTCCCCGCTATTCCTCCTAATGCGCGAGTGGTGCCACGGCCCACCAAGTGAGATCGAGAAGACCACTGGCCGACCATGAGAGCCCTCGGAGAACGGGGGCTCTCTTCTTTCGCATGTCGACGTCCTCTTCAACACGCTGTACCTGCAGCGGGTGCTCGGCTACTCAGCACTGGAGGCAGGGCTCGCCTTCCTCCCCTTCACCGCCGGGATCATCATCGGCGCGGGGCTGTCGCAGGGGCTCGTCGCCAAGGTCGGAGCTCGGGAGCTCCCACTCATAGGGATGACCATGGCCGTCGCCGGAATGCTGCTCTTCATCCGCCTCCAGCCCGGGGGCGAGTACGTCACCGACTTCCTGCCAGGGGTAATGCTCGCCTCGATCGGGATGGGCCTCACCTTCGTGCCGATCACGCTGATCGCGACGAGCGGCATTCCGAACTCGGATGCCGGTCTCGCATCTGGGCTCTTCAACACGTCGCAGCAGATCGGAGGCGCCGTCGGACTGGCAGTCCTCTCCACGCTCGCAGTGAGCACGACTGAAGACACGCTCGCGGGAGTCAGCGGGCAGCCGACCGAGAACGAACAGGCGCAGGCGCTCGTCGACGGCTTCCACGTCGCGTTCCTCGGAAGCGCGGTGCTGATTGCGGCGGCCGCGGTGCTCCTCTTCCTGCTTCTGAGTCGCGAGGACGTCGTGACGGTCGGGGAAGGGGAGACCGCCGCAGCCACTCCCGTTTGACGACTGGCTAGTTCAGCGCGGCGACGAGCCGCGACAGCACGTCGTCGTCCCACCCGTTCATGAAGTCCGCGTGCGCGCCGAACTTGCCGGACGCGAGGCGGGCGAGCCGGGACGTCGACTGGTAGATCATCACGAGCGAGATCGTCGGCACCCGAACGGGATGCGACGCCGGGCACGAGCCGGCCGCTGAGTACGCCATGTGCCGCTTGTGGTCGGGGCTGTCGGTCGCTCGCCCGTTCCAGCAGTTCGGAAAGCGCACGTTGAAGACCAGAGCGCTCTCCTCGGAGCACTGAGGGACGACGACGAACCGCTTCGCGGCGCCTCCTCCGCAGCTCCACGAGACGACGCTCTTCTGCTGGGGGCGACGGGCATCCGGATTGCCGGCGACCATGTTCAGCCCGTCCGGCAGCGAGACGATCGAGCCTGACGTGTGTCTCGTGTAGTAGAGGATCGCGGCCAGCGGCGGAAGGGGCTCGGTTCCCTCGTACAGGGTGGGCGTCCAGTACGTGGACGCGTCGGCCGCAACGTCGCACGTCGTCTCCCCGCCGCGGAGCGTCGCGGGAGTCGACGAGGCGTCCACGCTCGTGTTGCCGATGTACGTGTGGTTGTGCGAGCGGCCGGGCGCTCCGGGGAAGACGATCGGATCGTCGTTGTTGCGGTGGCTGAAGCCGCAGGCGACGTTGAAGTACCGGCCTCCGGGGAATCCGGGCGCAGCCACCTTCGCCGCGGCATCGGGACGTGCCGAGAAGGAGGTCGAGGCGAACACCGTCGCGCAAGCTCCGGCCGCGAGGGCGATGACGAGACCGAAGCGCGCGAGGCCGTGCAAAGCCGATGGAATGCCAGCGCGCCGGATTCCCATCGGTGCTCGGCGAAGCCTCACCTTCTCACCGTCTCGCAGAAAGGTAGTACGACTTGGCCGCGGAGCCAAGCGCGCCCGAACATATCCTCCAGCCCGAGAGATTTACTTGCTGCTTTCGAGTCGCTCCTTCAACGCGGCATGACTCTTCAGGATCTCCGATTTTGCCTGCCTGCGGACGATGAGCGGGACCAGCAGTTTCCCGATCCCGTGTCCCTCGAATTCGATCGAGAACGTGAATCGGGTGCCCGCGCCGTCGGCCATGGGCTCGAGAGTGCCCTTCCCGATCGGCCTGACCGGACCGTCGATTCCTCGGAACGCGTAGCTCCGCGGAGGGTCCCAGTCGGTCAATTCCGTGGTGAACGTCTGCTCCCGCTTTCCCATCCGGCGTGTAAGCGACGCCTTCGAGCCGACGCTCATCGGTCCATCGTCCAGGCGGCGAGCACTCACGACCTGCTCCTGCCACTCGGTGAACCGCTCGAGGTCGGTCAGGTAGGTGAAGACGTCCTCGGGGCTTCGCGAGATCTCGACGGTGTGAACGATGGGTGCCATCTTGCCTCCTTGATGCAGGGACCTGGATCAACCAGTATTACGCGCCCGCCACAAAGTCGTGGGGTGCTGGCAAGGTGAGGGAACCGTGGAAATCGGCATATACACGTTCGCCGAGCTGCGCGGCGACTCCGAAGCGGGTGTGATCAGTCCAGAGCAAAGGCTGCGCAACCTGCTCGAGGAGATCGAGCTCGCCGATCAGGTCGGGCTCGATGTGTTCGGGGTCGGAGAGCATCATCGCCCGGACTTCGCGGTCTCGGCGCCGGCGGTCGTGCTCGCCGCGGCTGCAGCTCGGACGAGCCGCATTCGGCTGACGAGCGCCGTCACCGTCCTGAGCTCCGACGACCCCGTGCGCGTCTTCCAGGAGTTCTCCACGGTCGACCTGCTCTCGGGCGGCCGCGCCGAGATCATGGTCGGCCGGGGCTCGTTCATCGAGTCGTTCCCGCTCTTCGGCTACGACCTCGACGACTATGACGACCTCTTTGCCGAGAAGCTCGGTCTGCTCCTCCGGCTGCGCGAAGGGGAACGGATCACGTGGTCGGGAGAGCACCGTCCGGCACTCGACGGACTCGGTGTGTATCCACGCCCGGTCCAGGATCCCCTGCCGATCTGGGTGGCCGTCGGCGGCACACCCACGTCGGCCGTCAGAGCGGGCAGGCTCGGCCTCCCCATGGCCTTGGCGATCATCGGCGGGGAGCCGGAACGATTCGCGCCGTTCGCCGAGCTGCACCGGCAGGCCGCACGTGAGGCGGGGCACGAGGCGATGCCCGCACTCAGCATCAACTCGCACGCATACGTCGCCGAGACCTCGCAGCAGGCTGCCGGCGAGTTCTTTCCGTCCTACGCCGCGATGATGAACGCGATCGGGCGCGAACGCGGGTGGTCACCGATGACGAGGACCGGCTTCGACGCGCTCTGCTCTCCGCGCGGAGCGCTGGTCGTCGGCAGTCCGCAGGAGGTGATCGAGAAGATTCTCTTCCAGCACGAGATCTTCGAGCACGACCGGTTCCTCGCCCAGATCAGCGTCGGCACGCTCCCGCATCCGAAAGTGCTGCGCGCGATCGAGCTCCTCGGCACCGAGGTCGCGCCTGCTGTTCGCACCGAGATCGCCCGTAGGAATGCGGCATCCGAGCTCTCGAACGCCGGCCACTCGTAACGCGGCGGCTACACTGGACGGACACAGGACGAATACCGAAGGCGCCGCCTGCGCCCTCCCTATCCGTTCATGGCAGGAGGAGAGCACGCATGGCGAGTACTGCAAGCAAGAACCTGGTGGCTGTCCAGGACGACATCGCCCACCGGGTCGAGCGGCGAACGGCCAATCGCCAGAAAGCCGCCGAGCTCGAGCCGACGACGGATGCGCAGGGTCTCGTCGAGTTCGCCTGCGAGTGCATGAGCGGCGACTGCGATCGATCGGTTCGCGCGCCTCTCTATGTCTACCGTCGTTTGCTGGACTCCGACCAGTACCTCTTGCAGGCCGGGCACCACGCTTTCACGAGCTACCGGACGATCGTCCAGCTCGGACTGATGCGGATCGAGGAGCGCGCGTAGGAGCGTCAGTCGTCGGTCGATGTCGCGAGCGGCTCGTCGCTCACGGCTAGAGGCATGCCGAACTCGTCGACCTCGACCATCGGCTCGCCGCCCTCGGCGGCAGCCAGCTTCCTCGCTCGCTTCTTCTCCAGCTTTCGCTCGCGCTTCTCCTTGACGTTCCGCTCGCGCGTCAGCTTCGCCATCGTCTGCTGTCTCTTGGTGGCCATGGCACTACCCTAGCCAATCAGCGCAAGATCGGAATCCGCTCGGGCGGATTCCGACCCGTGTGCAAGATCGGAATCCGCTAGCGCAGATTTCGATCGCACGAACAACTTGGCGCGCGAAAATCTCTGGAGGGCGCCGCTTCGCGGCGGCTGCGCGACTCACCTTGCGCAGGGCGTAGTGCGGCGCCCCAGGAAGCGAAGCGCACCCCGGCAAACGCCCACCGCAGCACGCTGCTGATACGCCGCGGTCGCTAGCAGCCCGTCGTCCATGCGGTTCGTCATGAACCCCATCTCGACGAGGATCACGGGGACGTCGGCCCAGTTGAAGCCGGTGAAGTCGCTTCGCTCCTGCAGGCCGCGGTCGGGGAAGCCGAGCGCCCTCACCATGTCGGCCTGAACCATCTTCGCCGCACGCTTGCTGGCCGCATGGACGTCGTCCGTCCAACCTTCCCGGAGCGCCGGGTAGAGCGTGTGCGAGCCACGCACGCTCGGGTCGGTCGAGCCGTCGGCGTGGATGCGGAGAAAGAGCCCCGCCTGAGCCCGGTTGGCGATGCGGGCCCGGGCGATGTTGCCCATGCTCGTCCCCGACGTCCGAGTCCGCGTCATCACGACGCGCACTCCGGCACGCTCGAGCAGCGCCCGAAGCCGGGTGGCGACGCGCATGTTCAGCTCTGCCTCGGTGAGCCCGGAGACGACCCCGCGAGTCCCGCCACCGTCCTTGATCTTGCGCGTGCTCGAGCCCGGCCCGATCGGCTCGGTCGCCGGGTTTCCGCGCAGGTCGTGACCCGCGTCGACGACCACGACCGGTGCGCGGGCTGCCTCGGCGCTCGGAAGCAGCATGAGGATCGCGCCAAGCACGAGCGCCCAGCGGAGCACGGCCAGATGCCTGACCGGGAAATTCACCGCGGTCCGGATGACGGCCACCCCCGGCTGCGCGCCAATTCCTGATCAAGCATCTAGAGAACGACGAGCGCGACCGCGACGAACTGGGACACCGCCGCCGCGAGAACGAGGACGTGGAAGACCTCGTGGAAGCCGAAGGTCGCCGGAAACGGATCCGGCCAGTGCGTGGCGTAGGCGATGGCGCCGAGCGTGTACAGCAGGCCACCGACCGCGACGAGCACGGCCGACGCGACGTCGAGCTGCGTGAAGAACTGCGGCGCGGCGAGCACGCCGACCCAGCCCACCAGGAGATACACGGGCGCGATCACCCACTTCGGCGCGTCGATCCAGCTGACGTTCAGCAGAATTCCGAGCGCCGCTCCCGTCCACACGCACGCGAGGACCACGGCCGGCAGGACACCGGAGAACGCGAGCAGCGCAAACGGCGTGTACGTGCCGGCGATGAAGAAGAAGATCATCGAGTGGTCGACCCGGCGCGCCCAGGCGCGAGCGCGAGCGGACCGCCACGGAACGCGGTGATACAGGGCGCTCGCGCCGAACATCGCCGCAAGCGCGGCGGCGTACACGGCCACCGCGAAGCGCGCGCGGGCACCCTCGGCGAGGGCGACGAGCGTTGCACCTCCAGCGACCGCCGCGAAGAAGGCGTACTGGTGGAAGAGACCCCGGAGACGAGGTGGGCTCGGAAGCTCCATGCACGAATTGTGCCCGCCGGCGCGGCGAAGCGTGCCTACCGAGCCTGCCGAACGAGGCGGCGAAGCTCGCCCAACGGCCCGAGGCGCTTGGCGGGGCGAACGTCCGAGGCCCGCAGCTCGAGCGCGAAGCGGTACGTCCGCCCGGGGTCGTAGATCTTGCACTGGTCGGTCCGGCAAGGCGTCATGGAGAGCTTGCGAACCCGCTCGCCGTCGGCATTGAAGAAGACGATCGTCAGCGGGACGAGCGTGTCCTTCATCCAGAAGCCGCCCCTCGTCGGCCCGGGGAAGACGAAGAGCATGCCGTCGGCGGGAGCCTTGCGTCGATTCATGAGACCGAGCGAGCGAGCATCCGAGGTGAGCGCAAGCTCGGGTCGGAGCGCTTTCCCGTCGAGCGTGAGCCTGGCGGTGATCGACCCGGTCTCGATCGCCGCGCCGGCCGAGCCCACGGCGAGGGCGAGGGCGGCGACCGCAGTCAGGAGCAGTCGCACGGCTACGCCCGCACGGTGACAGCGACGCGATGCACGGCGTTGTTCACGTAGCCACCGAGGTTCCAGGGCGGCGCCAGCGGCTGCACGTTCCCGGCGGCATCGCGCGCCCGGCAGCAGAGCTCGCACTCGCCCGGCTCGGCGTGCCAGACGAAGCGCCAGCCGCGCCAGGCCCAGCGTCCACCCGAGCGCTGCGCGAGCTCTGCCGCGGCCCAGCTCTCGCCACCGTCGACCGAGACCTCGACACCCTCGATCTCCGCTTCTCCCGACCACGCGCGCCCCTCGAGCACGCACTCTCCCGCCGGGACGATCCGCGCGCGGCTCAGAAACTCCGGGATACCCGGAGGCACCATCAGCGCGCGCACCTGGATCCGCGAAACGGGCTCGCCGACCTCGTCCTCCTGCTGTCGCAGGCGGTAGCTACGCCGCTGGTAGTACCCCTCGAAGGGAGCGTCGAGCGCGGTGATGCGGGCGAGCCACTTGACGCTCGTCATCCCGTACCAGCCCGGCACGAGCAGCCTCAGCGGGAAGCCGTGCTGTGGTGGGAGCGGTACGCCGTTCATCTCGTACGCGAGGAGAACGTCCTCACCGAATGCCTCTGCGAGCGAGAGGCTGCGCGCATAGAACTGCTCCTCCCCGCCCTCGACGCCGCGATCGAGCCCTTCGAAGAGCACTTCGACGACGCCCTCTCCCAAACCGGCTTCCTCGAGGAGCGTCGCGAGCGCGACACCCTTCCAGCGGGCGTTCCCGACGGCCTCCACCAGCCAGGGCTGACTGACCACGTGCGGCTCGATGTGCATTCGCCCGTTCCCTGCGCACTCCATCGTCGAGACGACGTCGAGCGAAGGCCGTGAGCGCAGGTCGTCGAGGGAGAGCGAGAGCGGCCACTCGACCAGCCCGTCGAGCTCGAGTCTCCAGGTCTCCGTATCGACCACCGGAATGTCGTAGTGGGTCAGCAGGTAGTGGAGACCGACCGGCGTGATGTCCCAGCGGAGCGCCTCGAGCGGCAGCCCGTGGTTCCGCGCGGCGAGCTGGAGCTCCTCGACGCTGATTCCCTCGCTCACGGCGACAAGGTACTACCGCTCAGTCCTCGACGACACCGGCGACGGCTTCGTCGATCGCGGCCAGCGTCGCCGCGTCCAGCTCGATGCCCGAAGCGGCGACGTTCTCCTCCACCTGCTCCGGGCGACTCGCGCCGACGATCGCGGACGCGACGTTCGGCTCCCGCAGCACCCAGGCGAGCGCGAGCTGCGACATCGTGATCCCGAGGCCAGTCGCGATCGGCCGCAGCCGCTGCACCGCCTCCAGCACCTCGTCCCGAAGAAAGCGGTTCATCGCCCAGCCCATCGCGTCGGACGCGGCACGCGAGTCCTCGGGAAGGGCATCCCCCGGCCGGTACTTCCCGCTCAGCACGCCCTGAGCGAGTGGCGACCAGACGATCTGAGAGATCCCGGTCTCTGCGGAGAGCGCGATCACTCCCTCCTCGACGTTACGCGACAGGATCGAGTACTGCGGCTGACTCGAGACGAACCGCTCGACATCGGGAATCTCGTGCGCGGCGCGGATCTGCGCCGGTGTCCACTCGCTGAACCCGAGATAGCGAGCCTTGCCCTGGCGCACCACCTCGGTGAGCGAGTGCATGGTCTCCTCGAGTGGCGTCTCCCGGTCGTAGCGATGACATTGGTAGAGGTCGACGTAATCGGTGCGGAGCCGCCGCAGCGAGGCGTCGATCTGCTTCGTGACCTGTGCCGCCGAAAGTCCGCGGTCTTCGTCCGACATCGGAAAGAAGAGCTTCGTGGCAAGCACGTAGGACGAGCGCTCGCGCTTTGCGAGCGCGTCGCCGAGGAACCCCTCGGCAGCCCCGCGCCCGTACACGTTCGCGGTGTCGACGAAGTTGACGCCGAGCTCGAAGGCGCGGTCGAGGCACGCGCGTGACGTCTCCGTCTCGACCCCGACGCCGTACGTGAGCCACGACCCGAGGCTGATCTCCGAGATCGTGAGGTCGCTCGCCCCGAGTCGCCGGTACTGCACCGTCTGGTTGTATCGGAGGATGAAGCCCGGCCATCGTGTTAAACCACTTTCATCGACTGCTGCTGACTTTGAAAACGATCTCTGCGAATAGCGCGCGACGATACGCAGGCGAATGAATTGACTAAAATGGTTACTTTGAGTCGAGTGAGCCGAACCAAGTTCGGCTATCGCCGTTGTGCGGACACGCTCACAGGGTCTCGACGCCGACAAGCTGCTCGGCGTCCGCAACGGTTCTAACCTGTCGGATGGGCGAAGCGAAAAGCGCGAGGAAACACAACGAGCTGCCGACTGCACCAATCCACATCGTCTCGCGCAACCCTATGGTGGTTCCGAGCGCGCCCCCGGCGAGCATCCCAAGTGGGATGACACCAAAGACGACGAACCTGCGCGATGCGGTCATACGACCAAGCATCCGGTCCGGTGTGATCGCCTGCATGAGACTGATTCCGACAACGTTGTAGACGACTGCGCAGAAGCCGAAGATCACGCCCGACGCGACGAGCAAGGGAATCACCAGGCGTTCGCTCGCTAGAGGGATCAGCCATAGTGAGAAGCCGCTGATTGCAGCGACGACGATTAGGACCGGGCCGACCCCGAACCGCGTCCCGAGGCGCGGAGCGATGATCGCCCCGACGAGCAACCCCACGTTTCCGATAGAGCCGATTAGACCGATTGCCGTTGGCGACAAGTCGAGGTCGCGTACGGCGTATACGAGGTAGACCGAAAAGACGACGTTGCTGAAGAAGTTCACAAGCGCGACGTAGACCAGGCTAGGTCGCATGATCGGGTGTCTGAGCACGAAGCGCAGTCCGTCCGCGATTTCGGTCCTCAACGGTTCCCGCTTGCCGTTCGCGGCGGATTCAATCGACTCCCCGAGCCTGATCGAACTGAGGAAGAGCGCCGACAGCAAGAAGCTGATCGCGTCAACGAGGACGGCATAGGGTGCAGTGAGGACACCGATCAGAACTCCCGCCACACCCGGTCCGGCGGTTTGAGCCGCAGACCGGCTTACTTCGAGCTTCCCATTGGCGTCCGTCAACTCCTCACGCGCGACGAGCGACGGGAGATAAGACTGGTAGGCAACATCGAAGAAGACGGTGAAGACACCGACAACGAAACCCACGATGTAAAGCTGCGTAATGGTTAGAGAGTCGAGAACGTAGGCGACCGGCACCGACGCCAGGGCGACTGCTCGCCCCCAGTCGGCGACTATGAGGATCGGTCGCCGCCTCAATCGGTCTACCCAGGCACCTGCTGGGAGTGAGAAGAGGATGAATGGCAGGAACTCAGCGACACCTAGAGCGGCAACTTCGAAGGCGCTCGCGTCAAGAACGAGGATCGCAAGCAGCGGAAGTGCAAGTCCAGAAATCTGGCTGCCGAACTGACTGATCGTTTGGCCCGACCAAAGGCGCAGGAAGTCGCCGTTCCGCCACAGCGGGCCGTCCATGTGAAGTCGCGACATCAGCCCGCCCACCGCGTCGAGAGGCTACTCGGCGACCGTCCCCGCCGCTCGCCTCGGCGTGGTGTTGCGGTGTTAGACGAGTACGAGGTTTGGGCGTCTCGCCGTAGGATCGCCGCGTGGAGACCAAAGAGCTCGGGCGGAGCGGGATCGCGGTTTCTCGCGTCATCCTCGGCTGCGGGAACTTCGGGGGCGTGGGATCGTCGCCCGCGTTCTTCGGGGAGGGCACCCGGAAGGACGAGGCGTTCCGGATCATGGATGCCGCGTGGGAGCTCGGAATCACCACCTTCGACACCGCAGACGCCTACGGCGGAGGGCGGAGCGAGCGCTTCATCGGCGAGTGGCTGGCGGAAAAGGACGGCTCGGTTCGCGACACGATCGTGATCGAGACCAAGACCTTCAACCCGAACGAGGCGGACGCGGATCACGGGCTCGCACGCGACCGCATCCGGCGGCAGATCGACGTCAGCCTCGGGCGGCTCGGGCTCGAGCGAGTCGCCTTGTACCTGGCGCACGACTACGACCCGGACGTGCCCCAGGAGGAGACCCTGCGTGCGTTCGACGAGCTCGTCCGCGCAGGGAAGGTCGGCTCGGTCGGAGCCTCCAACTTCACGGGCGCGCAGCTGTCCGAGGCGCTCGGGGTCTCCGGGCGTGAAGCGATCACGCGCTACGAGTGGGCGCAGAGCTCGCTGTCCCTCCTCGACTTGGACGAAGAGCACGGCGTGCTTCCAGTCTGCCGTGAGCACGGGCTCGGCTTCGAGGCCTATGGCCCGCTCGCCGGCGGCTGGCTCACCGGCAAGTACCGCCGCGGGGGCGCCTATCCCGCGGGATCGCGGATGACGCAACGCCCGGAGTCGTACGAGCGCTACGAGAACGATCGCGTGTACGACGCGCTCGAGGCGTTCGAGCGGGAAGCGCTGGGGCGCGGTGTCTCGATGGCGGGTCTGGCGACCGCGTGGCTGATGGGCGAGCCCGACGTAACGGCGGTCGTGGCGGGGCCAGTGCGGGCCGAGCATCTCGAGCCCGTGCGCGAGGCGCTCGCGCTCGAGCTCACTCCGGCGGAACGGCCCCATCTGCGAGGCTTGTTCGAGTGAAGAGCAGGCTCAGTGTCGGAGGGCCCGGGCATGCCCGGGCCCTCCCCGGGCCCCACCGATGAGTGTCCTGGTCCTCTCCGAGCACGACGTGCGACGCCTGCTCGACATGGAGTCGTGTGTCGAGGCGATGGAGGAGGTACTGACGTCGCTCGCACGCGGCGAGCTCTATCAGCCGCTTCGCTCCGTCGCCCGTCCGCCCGGCGCAGCAGGCTTGATCGGCCTCATGCCCGCCCATCGGGGCGGCGAGTCGGCGGCCTACGCTCTGAAGGAGATCGTGGTGACGCCCGACAACCCGACCCGTGGGCTCGATGCCCACCAGGGTGCGGTCCTGCTCCATGACGGCAAGACCGGACAGCTCGTCGCCGTGTTGAACGCCTCGCCCGTGACCGAGATCCGGACGGCCGCCGTCTCCGCGGTAGCGACCCGAGCGCTCGCGCGCGCAGATGCCGCACGCGTCGCGATCCTCGGCGCGGGCGTGCAGGCGAGGGCGCACGCACACGCGATGCGCGCTGTCCTCGACGACCCCGAGCTCCGGATCTGGGCGCGGAACCTCGACGCCGCGGAGCAGCTCGCGATCGAGGTGGAGGCGGTCGTCTCCCCGTCCCCTGACGCGGCGCTCTTCGGCGCCGAGGTCGTGTGCACCACGACCAGCGCGCGCGAGCCCATCGTCGAGCACCGCTGGCTCGCGCCGGGCGCGCATGTCAACGCTGTCGGCTCGAGCATCCCGACCACCCGAGAGCTGGACACCGAGACGGTTGCAGCGAGCTCGCTCTTCGTCGACAGGCGAGAGTCGACGCTGAACGAGTCCGGCGACTTCCTCATCGCGCAGGCGGAGGGCGCGATCGGCCTCGAGCACATCAAGGCGGAGCTCGGGGAAGTGCTCGTCGGAACGCACCCTGGACGCGAGCGCGAAGACGAGCTGACGCTGTTCAAGTCGCTCGGAATCGCGGTCGAGGACCTGGCCGCTGCCGAGCTCGTCGTCCGGCGGGCGCGGAAGCAGGGCGTCGGCAGCGAGGTCGAGTTCTGATCCCGCTCGAGGACATCGAGCGCGCGAGAGTCCTGATCGCGCACACCGTGGTTCGCACGCCCCTCGTTCGCCTTCACCTGGACGACGCGCCGGCGGAGATCTGGCTCAAGCTCGAGAGCCTGCAGCCGATCGGCTCCTTCAAACTGCGTGGCGCGGCGAACGCCATACTGAGCGCCCCGCGCGCCGAGCTCGCCGGAGGCGTCGTCACGACGAGCACCGGCAACATGGCCCAGGGAGTCGCCTGGATGGCGCGCGTGCTCGGCATTCCCGCCACGATCGTCGTCCCCGACAACGCGTCGACCGCGAAGCTCACGGCCGTCGAGCGGCTGGGCGGCCGCGTCGTGCGCGTGCCCTGGGAGACGTGGTGGTCAGCGATCGAGGCCGACCGCGACCAGGCCCTCGTCGAGCTGGAGGGGGTCGACGGCTACTTCGTCCACCCCGTTCGCGACCCGCCCGTGATGGCGGGTAACGGCACGATCGGCCTCGAGCTCGCGGAACAACTCGAGGACATCGACGCGGTGCTGATCCCCTGGGGTGGCGGCGGGCTGACCACGGGGGTGGCGAGCGCGCTCAAGGCTGTCTCGCCGACTACGAAGGTCTACGTGTGCGAGCCGGAAACCGGTGCCCCGGTCGCTGCGGCGATCGCCAACGACGGCGTCCCCGTGCCGGTCGAGTTCGAGCCGTCCTTCGTCGACGGAGCGGGATCGGGATCGCTCCTGTCCGACATGTGGGAGCTGGCACGGCCTCTCGTAACCGGAGCGTTCCCGATCTCGCTGGAGGCCGTCGCCGCCGCCGTGAAGCTGCTCGTCGAACGTGGGCGGATCGTCGCAGAGGGTGCGGCAGCGCTGCCGGTCGCTGCAGCGATCGCCGGGGCAGCCGGCGAGGGACGGATCGTCTGCATCGTGTCGGGCGGCAACATCGATCCGCGCCGGCTGGCCGAGATCCTCGCCGGAAGGATCCCCGACTGACCACCATCGTCTCGCCGGAGGAGGCCCGGAGGATCGCCGTCCGCGCTCAGCTCCTCGACGGCTCGGCGAAGAGCGTCCTCGACACGGTCCACCAGCTCGGCTTCCTCCAGATCGATCCCATCTCGAGCGTCGCCCCGCCGCAGTACCTCGTCCCCTGGAGTCGGCTCGGGCCCTACGACCGCGCGGAGCTCGACCGCCTCCTGTGGAAGCAGAAGAAGCTCTTCGAGTGGAATGCCTACATCTGGCCCATCGAGGATCTCCCGCTCGTTCGCGCGCGAATGCGCCGCCGTAGAGGGAAGTACACCTTCGAGCGGCGCGCCACCGAGTTCCTGAAGACGAACGCGCGGTTCAAACAATATGTCCTGCGCGAGCTCGAGCGAAACGGACCGATGCTCTCGCGCGAGCTCGAGGATCTCTCGCGCCAGAAGCGCGAGTCACACCGCTGGTACGGCAATAGAAACGTGGGCATTCTGCTCGAGATCCTGCACGGGCGCGGCGTGGTAGCGATCGTCGGCCGAAGCGGCGGTCAGCGACTCTGGGATCTCGCGGAACGCTGGTATCCCGAGACCGAGACGGTCTCGCTCCGCGAAGCCGAGCGGGCGATCGCGGAGAAGCGGTTCCGGGCTCTCGGCGTGCGTCTGACGGCTGCGGGCTGGGAAGCGCACCCGAGTGCTTCGGACGGCTCCGTCCCCGATCGCGTGACGCTCCTGTCCCCGTTCGACCGCCTGATCCACGACCGAGATCGCACCGAGGCGCTGTTCGACTTCCGCTATCGACTGGAGATGTACGTGCCCAAGGCGAAGCGGGAGTACGGCTACTACGTCCTCCCGATCCTCGTCGGCGGCCGCCTGGTGGGTCGCGTCGAACCGCTCCACGATCGCAAAGCCGGGATGCTCCGGGTTCTCGGCGCGTGGGGCGATACTTCCCGACTGGACGAGGCGCTCGACAGCCTCGCGACATTTCTCGGCGCCGAGGGAGTCGAGAAGGCGACGTACACCGCCAAGTGACAAAGTGTCACAAGGCGCGCTCCACGCGTCAGTAGCATCCTCGCCATGGAGTTCGAGACCCGCGCGATCCACGTCGGGCAGGAGCCGGATCCCGCCACGGGCGCGGTGACGACCCCGATCTACCAGACGTCCACATACGTCCAGGACGCGGTCGGGGTGCACAAGGGATACGACTACGCGCGGGTTGCCAACCCCACACGGACGGCGCTCCAGGAATGCCTCGCCTCGCTCGAGGGCGCCGCCCACGGCCACGCCTTTTCCTCCGGGCTCGGGGCGGCGACGACGTTGCTGCACCTCCTCTCGCCCGGCGACCATGTCGTCTGCGTCAACGACGTGTACGGCGGCATCTATCGGATGTTCTCGCAGGTGTACGAGCCGAAGGGGTACCGCTTCACGTTCCTCTCCGCCCGGGAGATCTCGACCGGGCTCGGCGAGCACCTCGACGAGCGGACGCGACTCGTCTGGCTCGAGTCGCCAACGAATCCGCTCCTGAATCTCGTCGACATCCGGGCAGCAGCGACCGCGGCGCATGCGGTTGGCGCTCTCGTCGTCGTCGACAACACGTTTGCAACGCCGTATCTCCAGCAGCCGCTCGCGCTCGGCGCCGACGTCGTCCTCCACTCGACGACGAAGTACCTCGGCGGCCACTCCGATGTGGTCGGCGGGTTCCTCGCGACGAATGACGACGCGACTTCGGAGCGTCTCGCGTTCCTGCAGAAGTCGCTCGGCGCCGTCCCGGGCCCGTTCGACTGCTGGCTCGTGCTGCGAGGCGTGAAGACGCTCGCCGTTCGAATGGAGAAGCATTGCGAGAACGCCGCGGCCATCGCCGCCTTCCTCGACCGGGATACCCGGGTCGAGCACGTCCTCTATCCGGGGTTGCCGACGCATCCGGGCCACCAGCTCGCCGCCGCGCAGATGCGGAACTTCGGGGGCATGGTCTCCTTCCTCGCGGCGAGTGAGGACGAGGCCGTCGCGCTGGTCGCCCGCACGAATATCTGGAAGCTGGCGGAGAGCCTCGGCGGCGTCGAGAGCCTGATCGAGCAACCCGCGCGGATGACGCACGCGTCGACCGCCGACGCCCCCTTTGCCGTGCCGCCGAGCCTCGTTCGGCTCTCGGTCGGCATCGAGGCAGCGCACGACCTGATCGACGACCTCGACACCGCCCTCGCCGGGTAATGCCCGGCTCGGCCGAGCCGATCGACCTCCACCACCTCGATGAGCGGATCATCGGCTGCTATGTGCTGGAGACCCAGGACGGACCTGCGCTCTTCGACTGCGGCCCGACGACGTGCATCCCGCACCTCAAGGCCGGGCTCGCGGAGCGCGGGCTCGACCTGACCGACATCCGCCACCTGCTTCTCTCCCACATCCACCTCGACCATGCGGGCGCGGCGGGCGTGCTCGTCCGCCAGCATCCGTGGCTGCAGGTGCATGTCTCCGAGGTCGGCGCTCCACATCTCGTCGACCCATCGAAGCTCGAAACCAGCGCACGGAGGCTCTACGGACCGAGCTTCGACACGCTATGGGGCGAGCTCGCTCCGGTTCCCGAGCGGAACGTCCACATTGTCGGAGATCGCATCCTGGGTCTCGAGTGCTTCCCGACTCCCGGCCACGCGTGGCATCACGTCTCCTACCTCGACGCCGACGGCACGCTGTACGCGGGGGATGCCGCGGGCGTACGGATCGCGCCCGGTCGATTCGTCATGCCGCCATGCCCACCACCCGAGATCGACCTCGAGGCCTGGGAGCGGACCATCGACGAGATCGAGCGGCGCACGCCGGGACGCCTCGCGTTGATCCACTTCGGCACGTTCGACGACGTGCAGGCGCATCTCGCGGCCCTTCGCGAGACGCTGCACAGCTGGGCGAGTCGAGTCGAGGACGGGATGGACGAGCAGACCTTCGTCGCGGCCGCGCGCTACGACGTCTCGCAAGTGGAACCCGAGATCACCGATCTGTACGACGAGGCCGCGCCGTTCTGGCACCACTACCGCGGCCTCGCCCGCTACTGGCGGAAGAAACGTGGCACCCCGGAGGGGTCAGGCTGAAGCCTGACCCCAGGCCTCAATTCGCACCCGGGTGGGGTCGGGCTTGAGCCTGACCCCAAAGCCTCATTCGCACCCCGGGTGGGGTCAGGCTCGAGCCTGACCCCAAGTCTCACTCGCGAAACGCATGCGTCTCGAGGTCTCCCATCGAGACGAACTCGAGCGCAGAGGCGTGCGTGGCTTCCAACACGACTGGCGGCGCGACCCCTGCTTCGAGCGCTTCGTTCCAGCGCTCGGCGACGACGCACCAGCGGTCTCCAGGCTGGAGACCGGGGAACATCCACTGCGGCTGCGGAGTGACGAGGTCGTTTCCGCGCGACACCGAGAACTCGAGGAACTCCTCCGTCATCACGGCACAGATCACGTGAAAGCCCGGATCGCTTCCCGTGCGGCAGTACCCGTCACGGTAGAACCCGGTCACCGGATCGAACGAGCACGGCTCGAGATCTCCGCCGAGAACGTTCATGCCCACCCGGTGACGAGCCAGCGCCCTCGCCGGAAGCGCGCCAGCATCGCAGTCAGCCGCACGACGATCAGGAGGACGAGCGCCGCCCAGACTCCTCGAATCCCCCAGTCGCCCGCGAGCGAGGCGAGAAGCACGGTGGCGCAGACGAGGAAGGCGACCGCCATCGAGCCTGCGAGATACGGCCCGTCGCCGGCGCCGATCAGAATCCCGTCCAGGGCGAAGACCGCCCCGTTCAACGGTTGCATCAACGCGAACAGTGGCCACAGGAGGGCGGTCTCGTCGAGCACTGCGGCGTCGCTCGTGAAGATCCGGGGCAAGACGCCGGCCAGCGCGAGCGCCACCAGAGCAAACACGCCTCCAGCCGCCACCGAAAGCCAGATCATCCGCTCGCCGGCCGCGTAGGCCCGCTCCGTGCGACCGGCCCCGAGCTCACGGCCGACGATGATCTGGCCGGCTATCGCCACCGAGTCGAGGACGAGCGCGAGGAAGATGAACAACTGGAACGCGATCTGATGCGCGCCGATCGACGCCTCCCCGAATCGGGTCGCCACCGCGCCGGCGAGGACGAACGAGCCGATGAGCGCGCTCGTGCGCACGAAGATCCACTTTCCCAGCCAGAGCACGCGTCGCGCGAGCACGAGCTGCGGCCGTGCCTCACCCGCGCGGAGCCCGCGCACGATCACGAACACGAACGCTGCGCCCATCCCCAGCTGCGCAATTGCCGTGCCGGCGGCAGATCCCTCGATCCCCCAGTTGAACCCGTACACGAACAGCACCTCGAGCACGACGTTCACCACGTTCCCCGCGATGACGATGACGAGCGGGGTTCGCAGATCCGAGATCCCGCGCAGGTAACCCTGCCCACCCAGGGCCAGGAAGGCCGCGGGAAAGCCGATCGCGGCGATGCGCAGATAGGTGACCGCGTACTCCGCGGCCTGCCCCTCGCCGCCCATCAGCGCCACGAGCGGCTCGGCGAAGATCGCGACGAGCGCCGAGACGGCGATCCCGAACCCGAGCGAGAGCCAAACCGCCTGCGCGCCGAGCCGCCGTGCAATCTCGCTCTGGCCCGCCCCGCCCGCCCGCGCGACCTGGGCGGTCGTCCCGTACTGGAGGAAGTTGAAGATCGCAAAGAGGCTGCCGAGAATGGCTGCCGCGATACCGAGCGCGGCGAGCTGCGAGCGGCCCAGATGGCCTACGATCGCGGTGTCGACGAGGAGGTAGAGCGGTTCCGCGGCCAGTGCGCCCAGCGCGGGAACCGCAAGCTTGAGGATCTCGCGATCGTACGGCGAGCGCAGCTTCACGAATCCACCGGACGTAGGGGCCCAGCATGCCCGGCCCCTACGACCACGGACCCATGGATCACTTGGTCGCGGCGATCGTCGCCTCGTACGCGGCGACGTAGTTCGCCACCATGTGCTCCGGCGAGAACCGCTCCTCGACCTCGCGGCGCAGGACCACCGGGTCGAGGCTGTCCGCGCACTCGAGCACCCCTTCGTCCTCCATGTCGCGATAGCGGTCGACGATGACGCCCGTGCGGCCGTGCTCCAGAATCTCGGGAACCGCTCCGCGGCGGGTGGCGATGACCGGCGTCCCACACGCCATCGCCTCGATCACGACAAGGCCGAACGGCTCCTCCCAGTCGATCGGGAAGATGAGCGCCCGGGCGCCCATCAGGAGCTCGACCTTGTCCGCATGGCCGACCTCGCCCACGTACTCGATGGAGTCACCGAGGTGCGGGCGAATGAACTCGTCGAAGTAGCGGATCTCGAGCGGCTCCCGGCACTTGGCGGCGATCTTCAGCGGAAGGCCTGTCTCGAGCGCGACCGCGAGTGCGCGATGTGCGCCCTTGTCCGGGCTCATGCGCCCGAGGAAGAGGAGGTATTCGCCACCGGACTTGCGTCGGAACGGGTAGACGGAGAGATCGAGCGCGTTCGGGCAGTTGGCGATCCACGGAAGATCCTGCTTCGGCTTTCGCTGGTTCATGGAGATGGAGATCAGCTTTGCGTTCGGCGCGAGCTCGACGACGTTCTCGTAGAAGCGCCCCGGCCCGCCGTCGAGAGGGCCGTGCACCGTGTGGCAGAAGGGCACGTCGAGAAGGCCGCCCAGCGCGAGGCCGAGCAGACCGGTGTGATCGTGCACGACGTCGAACTCGTGGCCCTTGCGGATCGCGTGCACGGTGTGCTGCATCTCCCAGTAGGTGTGGCCGATCCACTCACTCGGCGCCGTCGGGAAAACCGATTCGAGCCGCGCGCGCGTCTGCGAGTCGCCCGAGGCGAAAAGCGTTACGTCGTGGCCCGCGTCGACGAGACCGTCGGCGAGTAGCGCGACCACGCGCTCGGTTCCTCCATACGCCTCGGGAGGCACCGGGAACCAGACGGGACAAATGAGCCCAACGTTCATGCCTCTCCTCCTATACCCCCTCCGCAATCGTGACACGCCCGCGCTCGACTGCAACCGACCAGTTGCGCCCGAACGCGCGGACGCCTTCGACCCGCAGGCCTTCGAGCCAGCTCGGCAGCTCGTCGGTCACGTTCGTCACGAGCCGCTGGCGCACGCGGTCCGGCTCGATCCCGAGCAGAACGCGCACGAGCAGGATCGGTGTGCCCGCGGCCCAGGCCTGGGGCCGAGCGGCGGTCGGATACGCGATCGGGAAAGGCGTCTCGTCTCGGGCGTACCCCGCGAACACCTCGGGCAACGACCAGTCGAAGTGGGCAGCGGCCTCGATCAGCGCGCGCGCCAGGCGCCTCGCCGCCTCGGGGTAGCCGTGCCGCGCGAGGCCCCAGGCGGTGAGCGACGTGTCGTGCGGCCAGACCGTGCCGTTGTGGTAGCTGATCGGGTTGTACGCCGCCTCGTCGCTCGCCATCGTGCGAATTCCCCAGCCCGACCAGAGCGACTCGGAGAGAAGCTGGTCGACGACTCGTGGGACGCGCTCGGGAAGGACGATTCCGCTCCAGAGCAGGTGCCCCATGTTCGAGCAGCGAGCGTCCACGTGCTGCTTCTGGCCATCCAGGGCGAGCGCGAAGAAGCCGCCGCGCTCCTCGACCCAGAAGGCCTTGTCGAACGCGGACTTGAGCTCCGCCGCCTCCCGCTCGAGCCGTTCGGCGAGCTCGGGCTCGCGCCAGACGTCGCGCGCGATCTCGGCCATGCCGAGCTTGGCGTCGTACACGTAGCCCTGCACCTCCACGGGCGCGATCGGGGCGTCCGCAAAGCGTCCGTCGTGAAAGCGCTGCGAGTCGCCGGAGTCCTTCCACGACTGGTTGGTGAGTCCGCCGTCCGCCCGCCGCGCGTACTCCACGAAGCCGTCGCCGTCGAGGTCACCGTGTCGGTCGATCCACTCCAGCGCGAGCATGGCGGGCTCCCGGAGCCGCCGGACGAGCACGGCGTCGTCCGTCCAGCGCCAGGTCTCGGCGAGGAGTACGAGAAAGAGCGGCGTGGAGTCGATGGAGCCGTAGTAGCGCGGGAACCAGAACTCGGCGGCGCGGCCGTGCCGGACCTCGTGGACGATCTTCCCCGGTTCCGCGTCGATCTCCGGATCCACACTGGTGGCCTGGAGCTCGGCGAGCGCGTCCAGGGCGCCGATCGCCGGCTCCGGGCCGAGAAGCAGTGACTGGAGCGACGTGATCGCCGTATCCCGTCCGAACACCGTCATGAACCACGGCATGCCCGCGGCAAAGAGCGGCCTCCGGAACTCCCCCGTGCGCATACGCAGCGCCGCGAGGTCCGCGATCGAGCGATCGAACGCACGGCGCAGGCTCTCCCAACCCCCGCGGACCCGGGGTACCCGCAACGTCCAGGCCGCCACGACGTCTCCGAGCGTCTCGCGCTCGTCGCTCAGATGCTCCGCGAGCTCCGAGTCCGTCTCGGAGTCGAGCGACGGCACGACATCGACGGTGAGGTCCCAGCGCTCGTGGGGATCGAGAGAGAGATCGAACGTCGCCCGGCCTTCGTGGATCCGACCGTGCTGCGAGAGGACGATGCGGGTTCTCAGGTCGCCTGCCGGGTCCACGATAAGGATCTGGCCGCGGGCTTCGTCGTAGGTCGAAGGTGCGGGCGGCGGGAGGTCCGGGGCGTTCTCGGGATCGCCGAGCGCGAAGTCGTGGAGCTTGACCGAGATGATGTCCGCGAAGTCCGCGGCGAGCTCGAGAGAGACGTCGAACTCGAGCCGGTGCATGCTCTCGTTCCGGATCGCGATCCGCTCCTGCATGCCGGTGCCGACGAAGCGCTCCCGGGAGATCGAAAGTGCGTCCTGCGGAAGACCCTTCAAGCTCGCGTTGCGGAGGAAGAACGCCGCCGCGAAGTGCTCGACGCGTCCCGACGACAGGAGAAGCAACGGCGATCCCTGGACCGAGAGCACGAGCCGCGAGAGGAACCGCGTGTCATGTGCGAAGAAGCCGCTCGTCGCGTCACCGATGTCGCCTCGGTCGTCGGACATGCAAAAGGTCGACCCTTCGAGGATCGTCAACACGTGCGCCCCCTCACGTTCTGCGAACGACCCTCGCCCCGCCCGACTGCGCGAGTGCCTTGACCACGATCTCGTCGAGGTTGACGTGCAGGGGCCGGGTAAGCGCGAACATGACGCAGTCCGCGACCTCGTCCGGAGTGACGGGATCGACTCCCTCGTACACCGCCTTCGCGGCGTCCGCGTCGCCTCGGTAGCGGACGAGCGAGAACTCGGTCTCGACGAGCCCTGCGTCGACGGTCGTGATCCGGATCGGACGGCCGAGCAAATCCTCACGCAGCGCGTAGACGAAGCCGCGCAGAGCGAACTTCGCGGCGACGTACGACGCCGCGTTCTGGTACGCCTGCCGCCCCGCGACGGATCCCATGAAGAGGAGGTGGCCCTCGTCGTTCACGTGGGGCAGGCACAGGCGCGTCATGCGCAGCACGCCGTCCACGTTCGTGTGCAGCACCGTCTGCTCGTCCTCGGGATTCGACTCCCAGAACGGGTAGCGGCCCAGAGCGAGCCCGGCGTTGTTGAAGAGGATGTCGACGCCTCCGAGCTCGGCGGCTGCGCGGCCGACGAAGGCCGCTGCGCTCTCCTCGTCCATGACGTCGAGCGGAAGCGCGAGGTCGGCTTCGACCCGCTCGACGCGGCGGGCTCCGCCGACCACGCGTACGCCTGCCTCTCGCAACTTGCGCGCGGTTGCCGCGCCGATGCCGCTGGAGGCACCCGTGACGATCGCCGTCTTGCCCGCGAGATCCACGGCGCTGAGACTACTGCGATCGGTGATCCCTCTCGCGAGTGAAGCTCGACGGTGAGAGCGTGCCGACAGTCACCACATGCGGCGGCGCTCTGCGGCTCTACTCCTGCTTGCCTTCGTGGCCTCCGCCGCGCTTGCATCCGCGGGCGCAAACGCCTCTCGGACACCGGTTCCCGAGATCGTCGGCGTCCAAGCCGGAGCCTTCTCCGCCGTCGTGAAGTGGCAGGTCCCGGAGCCCGGGCGTGTCGTGATCGAGCTCGGCCCGGACGAGAGGTACGGAATCTGGTCGCCGACGACCGCGGTCCGCCAGGCGCAAGCGGACAAGACGACACTGGCCGGGCTCGAGCCGGCGACGACCTACCGCTACCGCGTGCTGGCAAGGTGGCGGAACGGCATGCGCGCGGAGGCACGCGGATCGTTCCGGACCGATCCCTGGCCGCACTCGGTCGACGCCTCCGCCGCGCCTACTCCCGCCGACAGCTCGTCCACTCCCGACTCGCCCTTCGTGCTCCCGCCCAAGCTTCCCCCGGGCGTCACACCCACTCCCCCGGCGCCCGGCGCGCTCCCGCCCGGAACTCCGCGGATCGAATCGTCTGCGCCGCTCCGCGTCAACGGCGCGGCGGTCTTTGGGCGGCGAGCGCGTGGGACTCATCCCCCCGGCTTTGCCGTACTCTCGTCATGTTGCGAAGCGTTCTGGCTCTCGTGATGGTGAGTGCTGTCGTCTCGGGTTTCGCCGCCTGCGGAGGGGATGAGGCACGGACAGCGGGTGCTGAGTCAGCCTCAGACCTGCGGACTCGCACTCGGTCGATAGACCGGGCGATCAGTGTGGACACAGGGCACGCACGCGTGCTCTACTCGGTGCGCGGCTTCCACTACGGAACGGTAGGTCGCTTCGTAGTCTCGTGCAGCCGAAGCGGAGTCGCCAGAACGGTCTACGAGCTCGCGAAGAGAGGTCCCAGTGCGGTTGTGGCGCTCGACGGACGCGGCGCTTCTCGTGCGGGGAAGCTCCGATCGGGGGTTGAACGTTTCCCCGGCGGCTCAAAGCGATCTGGCATCGAGCAGTGGATCGTGCTCACCGGCGGTCAGCCGGAGAGCATCAGGCTCGATGCTTCACTTCTCGTACGGCCGGAGCCTGGGCTCGGTTGCGACTTCTCCATGCGGGGAACCGTGGTGATTACGCTTCACTAGAGGCTTGATGTGAGATTCGGCTACCCGCGAGCCAACACGCGAACGTCTATCCGCGGCGGGAAGTAGCGGTGTCAGTACGTTGAGGTTGCAGGCCACACGAAGATCACATTGACGGAGGCGCGCAGCGTTTCTGCCGTCTTCTGGATGAAATCGAGTCGCTGCACCCGTGATCGGAGGTAAGGGAGCCGGATCGACTGGACTCGACGTTGAACTTGTCGATGCGCTCGCGGAAGAGGGCGGTTTCCGGCATGACAGAAGCTGCTCGCGTAGTGGTCAGCCGCGGATCGGCGCAGTCGAGCGACACGTCTGATGGCTCGTGCACCGGACCTTTCTCTGTAGTTCAGTCGTACTCTCTGACGGTGCTGATCCCTCGCTTGGGACTCCGAAGGGGGCCGGCGGAGTCACGTTTTCCGTGAGCCCAAGGGTGCCCGCAGTCGGCGCGATGAGCGCGGCTGGAGGCGCGAAGTCCGAGCCCCTTTCGCGCCCCCTTTGAAGCCCGGAATGGCTGTATTCAAGCCAAAAACAGACGGGGGCGCGAGAATCTCCTTTTCTGGGTGCGAAAGGCTCGGCTTCTGCCCCCACACCGGTCACGCGGCGGGACATCTTCGACTACCTCCGGACGGACGGCGCCCCGTGGTGGGGACGAGTTGATGAGGTCAACTTCCTCGATCGGCTCTACGACCTCGACGACCTTCCGACGACGGACTCCCGCGAATTAGCGAGGACGGATCGACAGGCTCGCGACGAGGCGACGCAGCTCGCGCTCGATGCCCTGCGGAGCCCTCGACCCGAGATGGACTCCGAGGACGAACGCTCTGCCCGCCTCGCGGAACCCGATCCACGCGCCGCGGCCGGGTCTGCGGAGGCCGCAGATGACTGCGTCGGGCGTCAGCCGAAGCCGGCGAGGGAGCGGACCGAGGCGCGGAAGGGCTCGCTGCCGGCTCGCGCCGTGGTACTCCCGGAGGAGGACAAGCGCGCCTGAACGTCCGAGCTGGCGGCCGATCCCCGGAAGGCATGGGCCCAGGTCGTGGCGCGTGCGCTTCACTCGCACCGTGCTCGCCCCGAATCGGTAGTCGGGGTCCCACCCATTGCTGAGCCGCTCCGTCGTGACGGACCAGCTGCGCGGGTACTCGAAAGAGATGCCGAGCCGGTCGAACCGCTCCAGGCCCGTCGCCGCGGGCGTCCACGCGGGCACGAGACTAAGCCCGAGCGCGGCGATCACGATTGTTGCGCGCAGCCCGCGAGTCACGTCTCCATATACGCGGCGCGGCGCTGGCGAGGTCCCGTGTGTGGGGTCCCTTGATCCTCAGGCGTCTGTGGGGCACGCTGGCCCCCGCGACGCTGTCAGTCGGGTTAGCTCGTGCTTGGATGCGGTACTCCACCCGGAAGGCGACCTATGCGAGGGCCTCTCTTCAACGTCGTGGCATCCGTGCTGGCACTGACTGTGGTCGGATGCTCCGGGGAATCAACGCAGGACGAGCAGACGGTCGGCGGCCTCTCTCTGAGGCGAGGAGCGCCCGCGATCGTCGGCACGGCGTGCGGGCAAGCGCAGGAGCAAGTGGCGATCGCGGTCATCTGTCCCGATCTGACGCCGCAGAGCCGATATACGCAGTCGATCGGCCTCTGGGGTCCGATGGTCTTCAGTCCCACTGCGTACGCGCTTACATTCAACAACGGCGATGTTGGTGAAGGCTTCGTCCACTGGATTGTCGGGGCCGGCAAGGCCGCCGAGATCCGGCTGCACGTGCTCAGCGATCGAAATAGCGTCGTCAAGGGGTCGCCACAGTTGTCCGCGAGCCGTGAGCGGGACGGGAGCACGATCGAGATCTACTCGTTCCCTCCACATCCCGCGGGCGGGCAACGAGGGAGAAGTGCTCGAAGCACGAGCAATAAGTGTCGCGCACGACGATCTTGTTTAGGCGAGTCCGACACCAGCCAGTCGGGACGCCTCGACAACGCAGCGCGAAGTCAGACGCTCGATGGAATGCCCCCGCTTTCGTGGACACCTGAGCGCTTGGTCGGCAATGTCCGGCTGGGCGGGAAGGATCGTCGTCCATGCCAAGGGGATCGAATCACCAG